>Ga0187850_10000338_pt1 | contig 63456 bp, 42 predicted proteins | sample June2016WEW_4_15_FD_132436 | JGI IMG/M metagenome (GOLD analysis project Ga0187850, IMG submission 132436) | Peatland microbial communities from SPRUCE experiment site at the Marcell Experimental Forest, Minnesota, USA - June2016WEW_4_150 | ecosystem: Environmental > Terrestrial > Soil >...
AGAGGGGGTGGAGGAAACGTTCGGCATGGCCTGGCGGTTGTTTGCCACGATGCTCGAAAGAGCAGAAACAACGGAAGCCGTCGGCCTAAACTGGGCGCGCCTCCACTCCACTCGACCCCCGCCACACTGCGGGTCGTGTCGGCCCTTGGGCTCGCGGCGAGGCGAGTTCAGTCGAAAAGGCCGCTGGCCCCGGATAACGCCCCGCACGCTCCGTGGGAGCCCCGCGCGCGAGGCTTGGAGCCTCAACGCGCCTTGGTTTCCGCCGGCTGGTTGACCTTTTTCTCCAAATCGTCCAGGCGGTGGTCGATGCGATCGAGGCGGCGCAGGACTTCGCCGCTTGCGTCTTTATGTTCCACCTGGATCAGGGGTGGAACGGAGATGCACCCTGGGAGCAGCAACAGGCCGAGCGCCAACAGCGTGAGATTTATAGCTTTGGCTTTCATGGCAGTTGATAATGATTAGTTTTGGGCCCTTTCGCAGGCTTTGTGTGCTTCAACCGGGAATTGGACGGCGTATCCGCACTTTCATTCAACTCTCGCGCGGAGTTCCTTTTTTGCGGCCGGCCAGTCCAGAATCCGCGCCTCGCCAGCGGCAAGCCGCTGCTCGGTCTTGGCCAATTCCTCCGCGTGCCAGGCCGGCGACTCGAAGGCATCCTCGGGGTGGCTCAAGTCCTCCCAAAGCGCCTCCATGAGTTTGAGTTTTTCGCTGCGAGGCAGTTGCTGTACAGCCTGAATGGTCATACGAGAAAAGCTACTGGTGACAACAAAGGATGGCAATCTTTTCTGACAGTTACCCGGCGCCCCCCGAGGGTGGCGCAGCCGCGACCCAAGCGGTGCATGAGCTCGGTAGGCTAAAGGCTTTCCCCGGCCTTGCCCCGGGCCGCCGGGCCCTCATCTTTTTCCAACGCCAATGTTCCGTCGTGGGCGAGGACGCGCACGCGGTCGCCGGGTTTGAATTCGCCGAGGAGCAGTTTGGTGGCGAGGGGGTCGAGGAGGAGGTTCTGGAGGGTGCGTTTGAGGGGGCGGGCGCCGAACTGGGGGTCGTAGCCGGCTTTGGCAATGACCTGTTTGGCCTCGCGGTCGACCTCGAGGGTGAGTTGCTGCTGCGCCAGCCGCTTTTCCAGGCTACGGAGCTGGATTTCGACAATCTGGGCGAGTTGCTTTTCGTCGAGGCTGTGGAAGATGATGATGTCATCGACGCGGTTGAGGAACTCGGGGCGGAAATGGGCGCGGAGTTCGGAGCGGACGAGCCGTTCCATATCCGCATGGTCCTTGGCCGTCATTTTGGAGGCGCTGAAACACTCCTGGATGATGGGCGAGCCGAGGTTGCTGGTCATGATGACGATGGTGTTCTTGAAATCCACCGTGCGGCCCTGCCCGTCGGTGAGCCGGCCGTCATCCAGGATTTGCAGCAGGACATTGAAGACGTCGTGGTGGGCCTTTTCAATCTCATCGAAGAGCACGACGCTGTAGGGCCGGCGCCGGACGGCCTCGCTGAGCTGGCCGCCTTCCTCGTAACCGACGTAACCGGGCGGGGCGCCGAGGAGGCGGGCGACGGTGTGTTTCTCCATGTACTCGCTCATGTCGATGCGCACCAGGGCGTTCTCGTCGTCAAACAGGAACTCGGCCAGGGCGCGGGCGGTCTCAGTCTTGCCCACGCCGGTGGGGCCGAGGAAAATGAACGAGCCGATCGGGCGCTTGGGGTCCTGCAACCCGCTGCGGGAGCGGCGAACGGCGTTGGCCACGGCCGCGAGGGCCTCCTTCTGGCCGACCACCCGCTGTTCGAGCCGCGCTTCCATTTTGACCAGCTTTTGCCGCTCGCTCTCGAGCAGGCGGGAGACGGGAATGCCGGTCCAGGACGCGACCACGCGGGCGATGTCTTCCTCGGCCACTTCCTGGTGGAGCAACCTCTGGCCGGGCGGCTTTTCGCGCAGGGCCTTCTCCGCGGCGGCCAGCTTCTTCTGCAAGTCTGGCTGGCGCCCGTATTGGATTTGCGCGGCGAGGTTCAAATCGCCGCGCCGCTGGGCCTGCTCCAGTTCGAGCTTGGCCTGTTCGAACTGGCTGTTGATGATGCTGACGGCGTTGATGGCGGCCTTTTCGTTCTGCCACTGGGCCTTGAGCCGGGTGGATTTCTCCTTGAGATTGGCCAGGTCCTTTTCCAGCTTCTTCAACCGCTCGCGGGAGGCCTCGTCCTTCTCCTTCTTCAAGGCGTTCTGCTCGATTTCCAGTTGCACCAGTTGCCGCTCCAACTGGTCGATCTCGGTCGGCATGGAATCCAGCTCCATGCGCAGGCGCGAGGCCGCTTCGTCAATCAGGTCAATCGCCTTGTCCGGCAGGAAACGGTCGGTGATGTAACGGTGGGAGAGGGTGGCGGCGGCGACCAGGGCGCCGTCTTGGATGCGCACGCCGTGGTGGACCTCGTAGCGCTCCTTGAGGCCGCGCAGGATGGCGATGGTCGCCTCGACGCTCGGCTCGGCGACATAGACCGGCTGGAAGCGCCGCTCGAGGGCCGGGTCCTTTTCGATGTGCTTGCGGTACTCATCGAGGGTGGTGGCGCCGATGGCCCGCAACTCGCCGCGGGCCAACTGGGGCTTCATAATGTTCGCCGCGTCGGTCGCGCCTTCGGCCGCCCCGGCGCCCACCAGCGTGTGCAGCTCGTCGATAAACAGGACGATCTGCCCCTGGCTGGAGACGATTTCCTTCAGGAAGGCCTTGAGCCGGTCTTCGAACTCGCCGCGGTATTTGGCCCCGGCAATCATCGCGCTCAAGTCCATGGCCACCAGGCGCTTGTTCTTCAGCGTCTCGGGCACATCGCCGCTGACAATCCGCCGGGCCAGGCCCTCGGCGATGGCCGTCTTGCCGACGCCCGGCTCGCCGATGAGGACCGGGTTGTTTTTCGTGCGCCGGGTCAGCACCTGCATGACCCGCCGGATTTCTTCGTCGCGCCCGATGACGGGGTCGATCTTGCCCTGGCGCGCCAGGGCGGTGAGGTCGCGCGCGTATTTGTCGAGCGCCTGGAATTTGTCCTCGGGGTTGGGATCGGTGACGCGCTGGTTGCCGCGCAGGTCGGCCAAGGCGCGCAGCACCAGGTCGCGCTTGAGGCCGTGGGTCTGAAAGAGCTTCTTGAGCCAGGTCCCGCCCTCGTCCAGCAAACCCAGCAGCAGGTGCTCGGTGCTGACAAAATCGTCCTTGAGTCTGCCGGCTTCCTCCTGCGCCGCGTCCAGGGCCTTCTTCAGGCTCGCGCTCAGGAACAAATCCGTGGAGCTGATGCCCTGGACCTTGTGGCGGCGGCCCAGTTCGCGCTCGAGGTCGGGCCTGAGTTTGGCAGGTGGCAGGCCGATCTTTTGCAGCAGGTCCGGGATGAGACTGTCCTGCTGGCCAATCATGGCCAGGAGCAGGTGCTCGCCATCCACTTCCTGGTGCGAAAAACCCTGCGCGATGCGCTGCGCCTCCTGCAAGGCCTCCTGCGACTTGATGGTCAAGCGATCCATTTGCATATCCTGGTCCTCATCTTTGTACTGATAGCCCTCCGGCGGAGTTCGTCAAGAGAGTAAAGGGGACGGAGGGGCCTTCGGGCGCAGGACTAAATAGTAACCGGGAAACCGACTGGCCAGGACAAACAGAAAGGCGCAACCCGGCGCCGGCTGGAGCCGGCAGCTCTCCTCCCCAGCCTCATTTCGCAATCAACGGATACTTCTCAGGATGGGCAATTCGGTCCAAATCCAGGTCCACGTCCAGCTCCGGCCAATAAAGATGCGCCCCGTGGTGGAGTTCCACCACAAACAACTGAGAAAGCGTCGCCTTGCGAAACCAGGGGAACTGCTCAAAGCTCAGGAAGTGTTCCCGCCCTGCCACCCAAAGCCAGAAGCCATGGGGCGAGACGTTGAGCACCTCAACTGCCGAAGTGCCGCTGCCAATGATCTCTGATTTCATTCTGCCTTTCCTCGACAATTCGTTTCAAGTCCGTTAGCTCGACGCGCGGACGCGGTAGAAGCGCCTGGCGGGCGGGAGCGTCGTGGTGAAGCGATACGAAGTGCCGGGGACGTTGGTGGTCAGGGCGGCGGTCGTGTTGGTAGTCCAGGCGGCCCCGAGTTGATCGGCTTGCAGCAGGGTGAAGCGGGGGGCCCAACCGGAGAGCACGGTGAAATTCAGCCAGAGCTGGCTGTTGGTCAGCACCGGGCGGGTGAGCACGATAACGGGCGTCGTGTTGGAAACGGCGGTGACTTCGTCCACGGGGCCCCAGCCGATGGGGAATTCGCCGAAGATCACGGCCTGCGCTTCGAGATTGTAATTGCCGGCCTGGTGAGGAATGAAAGCAAAGGTGTTGGTGGCGGTGGCGTTGGTCACCAGGTTCACCAATTGTTCGGTATTGGTGAGGAGGATGTCATCAAAAGACCAGCCGGCCAGGCCCGGCTCGGCGTCGTTATAATAGAAGCCGTAGGTGAAATCATAGTTGAAGCGCAAGAGGGTGGCCTGGCCGGCGTAGTTGGACAAGGAGGCGGTGCGGAGGCTGAAGGTGATTTCGCCCGGTACATTGGTGCCGGCGCCGGGCTGCGCGAAGATGTCCTGCCAGGTGTTGCCGCCGTTGAGGGAGACCTGCACCCGGGCGACCTCGGAGGTTGAGGCATAAGTGAGCCGGCTCTGGAAGCTCACCACGGTATTGGAGGCTGGGAACAACAGCTCGTTGAACTGGAGCAGTTGGTTTGTGGGACTCGGATGCGCCAGGTAAAACGAGTGGCTCCCCGAGGCCACCGGGGTGTTGGTGATGACCGCATAGCCCGGCGAAGTGACGGCGGTGAAATTCACCAACCCGCCTTCGGCGCCATCAGCGAGGCTGCCCGGCACGCGCTGAGAGACACGCCATTGATAACTGGTTACCTGCGAGTTGTTGACCGGCACGCAGGAGTAGGCATTGGTCCCATTGATGAACGGCTGGGCCGGCCCGCTGATCGCCGGGGCCACATAGTCTGCCCCGGGCACCGCGGGGTCGAAGAGCGTGACGGTGTAATTGCAGTCGAGGGTGGCGGCGCCGGCTTGGATGTTGCTGACCGTGATGCTGTACACCGTATCCGCGCCATTGAAGGGAAAGAGGGTGTCCTGACTCGTGAAATCCAGGCCCATCGGTACCCAGACCAGGGTGTTCTCCCCGTAACCGACCCGATTGGTCTGGAGGGTCACGGCCACGCTGAGGCCGTTGCTCTGCATGCTGACGGTCGCCAGGCTGAGGTCTGCGTTCGACAAGGCGAAAGACCACTGTGGAAACACGACCTGGTAAGGAACATACCCCGACGGCGGCCATGAGACATAAAGCTGGCGGGTCGCGGGCCGCGGCCCGCGCAGGTTGGCGTCGAACACCCAGACGGCACTGGCGGCGGCGTTGGTGTCCTGCGGCGGCACGTCGCCACTGGCCATCACTCGCGTCTGCGGGTAGAGCATCCAGCGCCGGTGGCCGACTTCGGAATTGTTGCTGCCATAGTCCCATAGGTAGCCGGTGATGGCCTCGGCGCCCGTGCTGCCCAGGGCCAGGTTCGAGTTCGAGGCCGCGTTGGCGGCCGCAGCGGTGTAGCAACTCCAGGTGGGCGGCGGGAAATGGTTGAGCATATTGTTGGCCGACATCATGACTGCCGCCTGCTGGTCTTGGGCGCTTTCGCCCGCATCGAAGGTGACGGACGCCGGCAGGCCGGCCAGGGCGCGGAACCAGTTGATGCGCCGCAAAACCGCCTCCTGGAACGGGAGGGCGTTGGTCCCGGGCGTGCAGGTGGACACGTCGGCGGTGGACCCCATCGGCAGGCCTTCGGAGCTGGCATAGACGGCATTATAAAAGGCGCGGACTTCCTCGCGCGAATTCGGGTTCACCGAAAATTCACCGGTAACGGTCTGCTCGGAGGGACCCCCCGGCAGACCCGAGACATCTTTGGGGGCCTGCGGCGCCTGGCCCAGCGTCGGTTGCGCCAGGCAAGCCGAGGCCGCCGCCAGCAAAGCCGCCAGACCTGCCCAACAGCAGAGTTGTTTTGTCATTTGCATAAGACTTGGCATCCATTCTGGCTTAAGCCATCCTTCCGGGCAAGAAAACGGCACGCGGACGCCGCGCGCAAGAAGAATCTGGCAAACCACGGGCGGGTCGTGGTAAAGTGGCGCCCGGTTCTGGAAGATCATGGCCGAAACAGATGTTTTTTTGCCTCGCCGGGATAGCCAAGCTCAAACCGGGCAGGGCGCGGGTGTCGCGGCGGCCGTAGCGCCGACGCCGGCTGCCACTGCGGCCTCTTTACCGAGTGCTGAGCCAGGCTCCCGGCCGGAGTGGCTGGAGGGCGGCCTGGCGTTATTGGACTCGTCCCGGCGCCTGACTCAGGTCAGCGAGGCCTTGGCGCGGTGGCTGGGGGCAGCGGGCGAACAACTGCTGGGCCTGCCGTTCGAGGAGGCGCTCGCCCGCCGGTGCCCTGAGGCCAGGGCGCTGCTGGCGCCCACCTGGGCCAAGGCGGCGCCGTGGGCGGAATCTCATTTCCCGCTCGTCCACGGCTCGGAGCGAGGCTGGTTGCAGCTTGAGGTTGCGTCCAACGCCGCCGGCTGGTTCGTGCGCCTCAACTCCGCCCTGCCCCCGCTGCGCGATTTCATCGAGGCGGGCGCCGAGGCAGGCCCCGGGCAGGACGCCGAGAAGGTGCAGTTGCGCCTGCGGGTGCTGCGGGCGGAATCGCAACTGGACAAGCTCCTCCAATGCTGGCCGGGCGTCCTGTTCAGCCAGCGGGCCGATTTTTCCTTCCAGCACCTGAGCGGGAAGATCGAGGAACTGACGGGCGTGCCCGCGGAGGCCTGGCGGCAGCAGCCGCGCCTGTTCTGGGAAGTGATTCACGAGGCGGACGTGGACGAACTCAAGCGGCAGTGCCGGCAGGCGGCCCGAACGCCGGCCGGGGTCACCACCACCTACCGTCTCCGTCACGTGCTGACCGGCCGGGTCTCCTACATCCTGGAGTACCGCCAGGCCGCCGTCAGCAAATCGGGGCTGGTGCTGGGCTATGAAGGTTTCTGGCTGGACATCACCCGGCAGACCTTGGCCGAACAGCGGCTTTCGACGGCGGCCTGGAAGGAGACGCTGGCCCTGGTGACGATGGGACTGGCCCATGATTTCAGCAACCAGTTGTCCGGGATTATCTCCCTGGCCGAGTTGATTCTCTCGCAGACGGGCCGGGAACACGGGAGCGTGCCCACGCTGGAGATGATCAAGCACAGCGCCCTCCAGGCCAGCCAACTGGTGCAGCGCATCGTCAATCTCCACCGCAGCAAGACCGGCAGCCGGCAATACCTGGACTTCAACCAGGCCGTGTCGGAATTGGTCGAACTGGTCTGCAAAGTCCTGCCGCGGCGCATCGTGGTGGAGACCCAACTGGGCGAGGGCCGCTTGCCGGTGTATATGGACGCGGTGGAATTCCGCCAGGTGGTGCTGAACCTGGCACTCAACGCCGCCGACGCGATGCCCAAACACGGCCTGATCCGCTTCCGCGTCAGCGAGCCTAAGGTCGAGCAAAAGCTCGAGCATTACCAGGGCAAATTCCCCCGGCAGCCCTGCGTTTGCCTGTCCGTGCAGGACAACGGCACCGGCATTGCCGCGCGGCACCTGCCCCACCTGTTCGACCCGTTCTTCACGACCAAACCGCTGACCAAAGGGTCCGGCCTCGGGCTCTACAACGCCCGGGTGTTTGTGGAAGAACACGGGGGGGCCATCTCCGTGGACTCGACCCAAGGGGCGGGCTCGACCTTCCAACTCTGGCTGCCGCAGGCCGATTTCACTGAGGCCGAACGCATGGCGGCGCAAAATGCCGAGCGCCGCCGCAGCGTGCTCCTGGTCGGCCAGCCGGGCCTGGCGGCCGAGAGCATCACCGAGTTCTTGCGCACGAACAATTTCTACGTGGTCGCCACGCAGACCCCGGCCCGGGCCCTCGAACTGCTCGCCAGCGAAGAACGCGACCTCCATGGCGTGCTGGTCCTGGCCGACCCCGGCGACCAGGCGATGCTGGGTTTGGTGGGGGACTTGCGGGAGCGGGGGCTGGCCCGGCGCATCGTCCTGCAAATCATCGGCGGGACCGCCGACCAGCTCGACCAGCGGCTGCTCGAGCAGGCCGACCTGGTGCTGGCCAGCGACGCCGAGGCCAGCGCCATTCTGCAGAAACTTGACGGCCTCTTCGCGGCCGAGCCCGCCCCATGAGCGTTCCCTCGCCAGCACCGTTGCCCGAGTCAAGGCGTATCCTGGTCGTGGATGACGAGAAGGTGGTGCTGGCCGCCCTGCGCGAGACACTGCGGCTGGAAGGCTACGAGGTCTTTGCCTTCGAAGACCCGCTCGAGGCCCTGCGCTTGCTGCGCGTCACCCCGTGCTCGGTCATTCTCACCGACCAACAGATGCCGGTCTTGAGCGGCCTGGAGTTTCTCGCCCAGGTAAAGGAGCTCCAGCCCAACGCCACCCGCATCCTGATTACCGCCGTGCTCAGCCTGGGGACGGTGATTGACGCCATCAACAAGGGCGAAGTCTATCGCTTCATCGTCAAGCCCTGGCTGCGGGAAGAGCTGCTGGTTACCATCAGAAACGCGGCGCAACGTTATGAACTGATCTGCCGCAACGCCGCCCTGCACGCCGAGGCCGTGGCCTTGAACGAGCGCCTGGCCGCCCAACTCCGCCAACTCGATGCCCAGAACCGCCAACTCGAGCACCTCAACCAAACCCTCCACAAAAACCTCGACCGCTCGATTTTGCTTTGCCTCAAGACGATGGAGACCTTCTGCCCCCTGCTGGGCCAGCAGGCCCGCCGCGTCTTCGCCCTTTGCCAGGCCATGGGCCACGACCTGGGCCTGCCCCTAGACCAGCGCCGCATCCTGGAGATCAGCTCCCGGCTCTATGACATCGGCCTGGTCGGCGTCCCCCGCGACTTGATCCGCAAATGGCAGCAAACGCCCGAAAAACTCTCTGCGGAGGAGCACGCCATCATTGAGCTTCATCCGGCCCTGGCTCAGGACCTGGCTTCTTTTGGGGCCGACCTCGAGGCGGTCGGCACTACCATTCGCGCCCACCACGAGCGCTACGACGGCCAAGGCTACCCGGACCAGGTGAGCGGCGAGCAGATTCCCTGGCTGGCGCGCCTGTTGGCCGTGGCCGTGGCTTATGCCGACTGGCCCGCCGGCGAAGATGGCGCCCTGGAGTTCATCAAGGTCAACAGCGGCGCCGCCTTCGACCCCGAGGCGGTCCGCGCGCTCGTGCGCAGCCTCCCGCAGACGGTCATGCCGGGCAACCAACGCGAAGTCCTGCTCGCCGAGTTGCAGCCCGGCATGGTGGTGGCCCAGGGCATCTATACGGCTTATGGCTTGCTCCTGGTGCCCGAGGGCCAAACCCTCACCGAACCCCACATCAAACTGCTCCACAACCACAACCTCATCGCCCCCATCACGCAATCACTGCTGGTATATTGCTGAACTAAACTGGCTTGGCTATGAATGGACTGAGAGCGCAGGTTTGGCCGGGCATGGCCGTGGCCCTGGCCCTGAGTGGTCTCACGGTTGGCCTGGCTGCCCCAGAGGCACAGGTCTGGAACTACGCCTTGCTGGAGGGGGGCATGCTTCAGGACGAGTGCCTGATCTGCGGGCGGCCGCCGATCCGCGTGCCGTTGCGCGGCACGTTCCAACTGCGCTTGGTGGACCAGAACCCGCTGTGGCGCACGTACGCGCTGGACAACATCTCGTTCGCCGGCGGCGCGCCGCCCGGCGCACAATACAAAGTCGCCGGTCAAGGCACCTACACGGTCAGCGGCGAAGTCGCCCTGATGCAGCAGATGTTCCTCGAGGTGTGGATCGACGACGGTCGGACCAACCAACTCTGTTACTTCACCAACGACGTGCCGTCGGTGGACCGCCCCTGGCCGATGCTGAACGCGACTTTGAACCAAACCAACGGCCCGCTGATCCAGACCTTTACGCTCTGGCTGCCGGCGGCGCCGTTGCGGGAAATCTGGTTCTCGACCGGCGTGGGCATCCTGGCCGGCATCTGGCAGCCGCCGACCAACTTCGTGAGCCCGGGTGATTTGCTGGGGGCGTTCATCGGCCTGGCGCCCACGGGGCGCGTGGTCAGGATGAACGGGGAGCTGACGGGCCACCTGGGCATCATGCCCGTCGCGCCGGATTTGGGCCTGGCCGCGGTGGACGTGCTGCCGGGCGGCGAAATCGCCTTCGCGAGCGGGCAGGATGTTTTCAGCGAATCGCTCGGCGAGCTTTGGCACGGCGACCTTCTTTCGGACCGCGGCCGCATCGTGAAACGCAACCAGGACTTGACCCAGGCTTTTCTCATCCTGCCGCCGGTGCCCGACGTGGGGCTGGACGGGGTGCAAGTGCTGGACAGCGGCGAGATTTACTTCTCGATTCAAACCGACATCACCACCGGCACCGGCGCTGTCCTGCACCATGGCGACTTGCTTTCCGACGCGGGCCGGGTGGTCAAGAGCAACCAGGAGTTGCTGGCCCGCTTCCATCCCGCCAAGACGAATTACGACTACGGGCTGGACGCGTTTTACGTCTGGCCCAGCGGCGAAGTCTGGTTCTCGACCAAGGAAGGATTCAGCGACCAACTGCTGGTCTTCGTCCAGGACGGCGATTTGCTCAGCGACCAAGGTTACGTCGTCTATCGGAGCGTGGAGTTGGTCTCCGGCTTTGAGCCGCAGGCGTTCCTGGCCAACTACGGGCTGGACGCGCTGTTCGTCGTCAGCGACGCGGTCCCGCTGCCGTCGCTGGCGGCGGCCTCGCCGACTCGCTTTGTGGAGATCAGCCCGCACCGCGACACCGGCAACGTGACGCTGCAATGGCAGGGCTACGGCCGCGTGTTTCAAGTGGAGCGGGCGGCCAATCCCGCCGGGCCGTACTTCCCCCTCAGCCCGCTCCTGCCGGACGTGCAGTTTGAAGATGCCGGCGCGCTGAACCTCCTGCCCCAAGCCTGCTATCGGCTGCGGCAGTGGTGATGGGTTCTACCGGGGCGGCTCGGAACTGACAGGATAAACGGGATAGGACAGGATGAACATGCGGCAGTGGTAGTGGAAAGGCACGATGCAGAATGCCCACTCCATCTTTCCATGAGCCGGCAGGTCGTGGGGCAGGCGTCCCGCCTGCCAGTGGGGTCCCGATTCGGAATCGGGAGCCTGCCACCCGGAGGTCTCGCCCGGCTTATTTATTCGCTCCGCGACCAGCGTGTTATCCTGGATAGTGACTTGGCCAGAATTTACGGAGTTGAAACGCGCGCCCTCAACCAGGCGGTCAGGCGCAACCAGGATCGCTTCCCGGCAGAGTTCCTGTTCCAGCTCACAGCCGACGAAGCGTCGGTCTTGCACGATGGCGCGCTCCGCGACATTTACCAGAAACTCCGCCCTCTGCCTGAACCGCCGGGAGTGCCGCCCAAACCCCAAATCGGCTTCCACGTCAAAGAGGATGCCGTCCCCTACCACGTCAAAAGAAAAACCGCCCGCCCGTGAACCCGCCCAAAACGCCAGGCCACCCGCATCCTCGTCCCATTAACACCGTGCTTCCACAGGGTGACAAAACCCGCCGCTCGCCGTTAACCGCTTCACCGCCTTCTGCTCACTGCCGCCACCGGCTCCGCCCCTGGGGCGGGCCAGGCCCCGAATTCTTAAGTGGAAATAAGTGGAAATAACTGAAAAAGTCTGTTTCGGTTGCGGCGCTCCGTTTTTCAAGCTCGCTGTCCAGCAGCGCGTTTTCCGCCCAACCCGCCAGTTGCGCCAGGGTGATGCGGCGCTGATGACTTGCACCGGCAGCGAGCCAAAGGGTACTTGCGCGGCCGGACCTGCCCCGCCTGGTCGCTTGGATCAACGAGGGCTTCCACGCTGGCATCTATGAAGACGCTTACTCACTCTTCCACCTCATCGCCGGCAACAGCGGCGCAGACAGGTTTGCTCAACCCGGCATGCTTCTTGTGTCCATAGGGAGTCTTGACCGCCGGCTGCCCGAAGAAGGTCCGTGGTCAGGTCATCTTCGTCCGAATACTTGCCAGCTCTCGCCATGCCACCGCGGTGAACCGCTCCGCCTCGTCGAGGGGGAAGCTGTCAAGCCCGGGATAAAGAACAAAGACGCGCTTGAGCTTGAGATCGTCAGCGGCCGCCCGCATGGATTTGGTGATGGCGGGAACAGCAGCGTGTTTGAATTCAAATCCGAACGCCGTGCCGCCGAGACTCAGGACCAGGTCCATTGCGGCGCCGCTCTGAACGGAATAGTGGAAGCAGTCTTCGCTCTCCAAACGGGCCTCATGGATAAGGTGCTCCAGACAGAAGCTCTCCCACGAGAATCCCATCCGCCCCGAGGTCTGAACCTGTTCCTCCGTCTCGAGCCCAAGGAGCGCATGCAGAATGCCGGTATCCCGGAAGTAAAGCTTGGGGGCCTTTCGCACGCGTTTGGCCACGTTGGCGAAAAAAGGGCAAATCGCTCTGATGATATAGGCTCCCTCCAACACGTCGATATACCTTTGCACGGTCTTGAAATCCACCCCGATGTCACGGCCCACCGCCGAAGCGTTAATCGCTTGCGCGTTTGCGTTCGCAAGCACCAGCAGTAAACGTCGGAGTTGCTGCGGTGACAGGCGGCTTTCTGCCAAGACCGCCAGATCCCGTTGGAGGAAGTCGCTGATAAAATCGTGCCGCCATTTCATCGAGTCGGCATCGCTCCCCGCCAGAAATGAATCGGGAAATCCGCCACGCAGCCACAGAATCGACTGGTGGTGACAGCCAACCTCGCTGCCGATAAAACCGGACATCTCGATGCGGAAAATGCGCCCTGCCAGAGTCTCGGAGGCCTGGCGGTTCAGCCGCGGCGAAGCGCTGCCCAGGAGCAGAAACCTGGCGGGCATTTCGGGCCTGTCCGCCAGCACGCGGAGCAGCGGAAATAAGCCGGGAAGGCGTTGAATTTCGTCCAATACCACGCGCCCACGCAACGGGGCGAGGGTCCCCATTGGGTTGTCTTCCAACCGGCTGAGATGAACATAATTCTCAAGGTCGAACCAGTGCGTGTCGGGTCTGTTTTCGTAATAGCGGGCCAGGGTTGTTTTGCCGCATTGACGAGGCCCGAGCAACAAGGTGATGGGTTGTGTGAGAAGGCCTTTTTCGAGGAGGCGCAGGAGCTGGGGGCGTTCGTATTGCATGTGTGCAATATAGGAGTTGCATTCCCAAATTGCAAGCGTAGATTCCTGCTGGCAAACAAATGCAACCAAGTCGTCCAACGGGCTCGGTGCCAACCAACCTCCCTTTTGAGGAATTGGATGACGCGCAGTTTGAGGAATACTGCACGGCCTTCCTCAATCTCAACCCCGTTATCCATTGCGAGCGCGGCGGGAAGGTGGTTGAAGTGAAGATTCTCTCCGCTCTCCGGCAACTGGCTGGCCAGCCGCAATACGGGGCTGATATCCTTGCCAAGGCGGAAAACGGCGAACAATGGCTGTTCCAGTGCAAGCGCGTCCAGCGTTTCGGACCGGCCAAAGTGAAGAAAGCGGTCGGACTGGCGGAGGCCGGCCTTCCGATGAAGGACCAGTACGTGTTGGTAGTCACCTGCGGGTTGCGCACTGAGGCGCAAAAGGAACTCGACGGCCACCCGAAATGGATGACCTGGGACGCCTCCGGGCTGACGACCGAAACCCATCGGCTCAGACCACGAGACGGAATGCCCCTCGTACAACGTTTTTTTGGGAAGGATTGGGTGAAGCGGCTTTTCCCCTGGGGTGATCAGCCGCTTCAGACCTGGCAGGAGTTTTTCGAGCGGGACTTGTCGGCAGACCGCGTTCATTTTCACCACCATGCCAAGTACGTGCCGATGGGACGCTTACTGGAGGAATTGGAAGACTTCGCGCGTACCGGCGCGGGAAGGGCCTTGGTCCTGAGCGCCGCTGGTGGACAGGGCAAGAGCCGTCTGATGCTGGAACTGGCGCAGCGGTTGGAAACCTCATCGCCGCGGGTGGATGTTAAATTTCTGAACCTAGGCCTTCACAGCCTCGGTGAGGATCAGGTTGATCTCCTGGGCCGTGAGGAGAATCTGCTCCTGATCGTGGATGACGCCCACCGTCTCGATGCGGCGCTGGCGGACGTCGCGCGGGCAGCCGCCAAAGCCAGGACCGTCCGATTGCTCGTAGCGACTCGTCCCCACGCCTTGGAAGCGGTCAGGAACGTCCTGTATCGGAATGGCTACGAGGGACGCCTGGAAAAACCGCTGAGCATGAGGGGCTGGAGGGCGGAGGATATCCATAAGCTGGCTGAGCACGTTCTTGCTCAGGGCCGGCAGCGGCAGGCGGCTCATCTGGCTGCCTTGGCGGACAAGTGTCCGTTGCTCGTGGTGATTGGAGGGAGCCTGATCAATACGGGCGCCCTGCCTGAGGCAATGACCGACCACGAGACCTTCCGGCAGCGGGTCTTCAGAGGGTTCAAAGCAGATTTCCTGGACAGGCAGCCCGCGGCCGACCGCAAGAGAATGGACCGCTTGATCCGGTTTCTTTCTCTCGTCTCGCCGGCGCCAGGAAACGAGCTTCTCTTCAGCAAAGCGGCGGAGATCGTCGACTGCTCGCCGACGGACGCCGCGGAAGATTTGGAGGCGCTGAAAGTGGCGGGTCTTGTGGTGGAAAACCAGGAAGGCGCGCGGCTTTACCCGGACCTGTTTGCCGATGCGGTCCTTCTCGACGCATGTCTGGACTCGAGCGGCGAGGCTTCGTTTCTAATCCGGACCGCCTTGGCCAAACTCTCATTTACGGATTTTCCGGCGGTCATGCGCAATGTCGCCCAGGCTGATTGGGAAACCCGCTCGAAAAGGGGGACCAAAGGCTCGTTATTCGAGCCAATATGGAAAGAATTTGTCCGCCGTTTCGAACAATCGCGTTGGCGCGGTCTGAATGAAAACCTCAACCGCTTTGTGGAAAGCATGTTGGATGAGAGTCCGGCTGCGAGGCCGCCTGATCGGGACGGTCTGCTCAGCGAATGGGCCTCCTTTGCCATCTATTTGCCCGAGAGGACGTTGGAAGTGGCGGAGATGGCAATCAGGAGTGCCGGGACCTCCGGCAGCGTTCCGACCCCTGCGTCGGAAGCCAAACCCGCCATTCGGACACAACTTTCTGCTTCGCTTACGCCACTCTTGTTGCCCATAGCAACCTGGCATCCCGATCACGCCGGCAAGGCCCTGGACGTGCTTTGGTCGCTCGATGCGGATCAACCAGGCGCCAATCAGCTTCCGGCCTCGAATCCGATTTCGGCCATCGCGGACGCAGCAGGCTTCGCGATCGGTAAATGGCTGAGTTCGTCCGAATCGGTGATTGGCTGGCTGGAAGGCAAGCTCCAGGATTCTGAGGCGATCGAGCGGCTCCGCCGGCAACCCTGGCTCCTGAGCGCACTGCTGAAGCCGTTTTTCGCCCGGCTTATCGAGTCCAGGTGGACCACTGAAAGAGCAGTCACATTCAGTATGTTACCCGTCCCTGCTGAGGCAACGCGGCCCATTCGTGTGCGAGCACTTGCACTGGCGGAACGATTCCTTTGTTCCGGCGAGGAAGTGCTGGCCAATGCGGCGGTGCCGGTTCTTCGCGAGGCTATTCGTGGGATTGAAAGCAGATTTCGATTTGAACCCACCGCGGCGGATTATGAACTCTGGCGACCGGATCGCCTGGAGGCGCTTTCTGTTCTGGGGCGCGCCATAGCGGCGCAGAGCAAATCGCCGCTATTGCTTTTTCAGATCCGTCGTCTGCTGCTCGGCCGTGTGGAGTACGATCGGGATCGGGATAACGCGGTTGTCGAGAGATGCAGGCAGCTCTTAGCTGAGGTGCCCGATAGCTTTCAACTGGGAGTTGCCCGGGCCCTGGCTTCGTGGGCCCATGACGAAATCCAGGTGCCGCCTGGGCCTGACTCAAGGGCTGAGGCCGAAGACGCCCAGAGACGGTGGCGTGAGTTCTGCCGCGCGGTTGCGTTGGAGGCCTCCGACCGCCACAGTGACGCGAAGGCGTTTTGCGGGTTCTTGGCAGAGTGGGTCAAGGCGTTGGCGACGGCGGGATATGCAGCCCAGGCACAGGTGCTGATAGAGCCGGTCGCGGCGCTGTCCAAGACCTGGTCTGGGACTCTGTTGGATGAGTTGGTTAATTCCAGCGACCCCACATTGGACAACTTTCTTTGGGCCGCCCTCCGACGGTCGAAAAGCGATGCGCCAGAGCATTACTTCAAGGCCCTTGAGGACCTGGCCGCTCGTGGGCGCCCCGAGCAGGTTTGCTCACTGGTCGTCTTTCTGCAAGCCCAGCCGATGCACGGCGGCGGGCTTGACCACGTCGAGCGTGCCACTTTGCTGGCACTCAGTCGGCGGACGGATGAGGATGTGGTTTGCGCAATCGCCACTGCGTCCGGGGTGGAATGGAGCAAGGAACCCGCCTGGGCCTTGGAGTTGCTCTGCGGGCTCAAGCCGCAGGGGGAGAGAGGCCGGGCCGCGATTCTCGAAGCCCTGGCCCGTCTGGCGGAAGAGCACGCCGCTGAGCTGGAGGGAGGGCTGGTTGCCAAATGCCTCGACAATCTCGGGGATTACCCAGCCAAGGATATCAACGAACATCGTGATTTGCAGGTTCTCGCTGGGAAGTTTCCGAGGCAATTGTACGAGTGTCTGCGCGATCTTCTCGACGCGGCCGATGGAGGGTCTCCCGCTCTTGCAGTGGCACGACTTTTCAGTGGATGTATCCCCTTCGCCCGCATCGAGGACGAGAGCTACGTCGCGCGCGAAGTTCAGAAACAATGGGCCAAGGCGCTGGCGGGTGGTCCGGGCGCGCCCGAGCGCTTGTTTCTGGCACGTTCGCTCATTTGGTCCGCGCCGGATGCCGCCCCCGGCTTCCTCGCGCGGTTCATAAAGGAGAGCGCGACTCCGGAGGAGTTGAAACTCGCAGCCAGGTTGGCTGCGCCTCAAGGTTCTGATTTCATTTTCCGTTTTCCCGAGCTCGTGCGCGAATTACTGACGCGCAGCCAGGTTCTCCGCGTCAGTAACGAGGTTCGAAGCACACTAAGGTTCGCGGCTTGGGGCGGACCGCCTGGCTGCACTGAGGGCCGTCTGGATCCGGAGTCTCTCCATATCTCCGAGCGGGCCGAAGACCTCGCAAACCGCTATGCTGGTGACCCTGTTTTGGCCAGCTTCTATCGCGACATTTCGGAATCGGAGCGTCTCAGCCACAGGGAGTGCCAAAGGCGGTCGCAGGAAAGAGAAGAAGAATTCTAACATCTCCCCAAGAAGGGGCCAAACCATGACTGTTCCCATTGACGGGGGGTGCTGCGTGCTGGCAGGCTGACACCCATGGAGCGGCAACCCCGAGTTGAATATCCGGAAGCCATTTACCACTTGATGAGCACGGGAGACTGCAAGGAGGACATCTGCCAGGATGACGCTGGCCGGCAGGATGACCCCTTTGATTGATGCAGGAAGGCTTTTCCGGGGCGCGACAACCACCCTTTCGTCCCTGGCTCAAAAGGGCACGTTGCGGCGGGCGGCGCTGCCAGCTTGGCAGTCACCGGGTGCTGGTTATGGCGCGTTTCGGGCGGGACGCCAATGCTCCATTGGTTGCATTGGCTGCATTGGCTGTATTGGGAGTTTTGGCGGTTTTCTTGGTCTTAAAGTCGCAAGGAACAAGCGCCCCTCGCGGGGAAAAAAGTCAAGCCGTCGTGCAGGCGGCGCGGCTGCCGGGAGACTTTTGTGGGGCGCGACGGCCAGCCTTTGGTCCCGGGCTCAAAAGGGCACGTTGCGGCGGGCGGCGCGGCCGGCGGAGGGGCGCCTGGTTTTCGGGTAAGTCAGCGGCCTGGCCGCCTCGGCCTTGGGGGTTGGGAGCGGGGCCGCGCCGGCCAGTGCGCGCTTCAACTCGCGGAGCTGGTCGCGCAGGAGGGCCGCTTTCTCGAATTCGAGGTTGTTGGCGGCGGCGAGCATTTCCTCTTCGAGTTCGCCGATGGTCTGGTTGAGGTCGAGGTCGACGCCCGACTCGGCCAGGAAGGCGTGGGCCTGGCGGGCGTTGGCCTTGTGGGAGGAGAGGCTCTCCTCGACGGCGCGGCTCACGCTGCGGGGGGTGATGTGGTGCTCCTGGTTATAGGCCAGTTGCTTGCGGCGGCGATATTCGGAGACGGCGAGGAATTTTTGGATGCTCTGGGTCATCACGTTGGCGTAGAGCACGACTTCGCCGTGCAAATGGCGGGCCGCGCGGCCGGCGGTTTGAGTGAGGCTGGTGGCGCTGCGCAGGTAACCTTCCTTGTCGGCGTCGAGGATGGCCACCAGCGAGACCTCGGGCAGGTCCAGTCCTTCGCGGAGGAGGTTGATGCCGACCAAGACGTCGAACTCGCCCTGGCGGAGGGCGCGGAGAATCTCGACGCGTTCGAGGGCGCCAATCTCGCTGTGGAGGTACTGGACGTTGATGCCGATGTCGCGGAGGTAATCGGTCAATTCCTCGGCGGTGCGTTTGGTGAGGGTGGTGACCAGGACGCGCTCTTTGGCATCGGTCCGTTGGCGGCAGCGGTCAATGAGATCGTCGATCTGCCCGTCGAGGGGTTTGACGGTGACCTTGGGGTCGACCAGGCCGGTGGGCCGGACGATCTGCTCGATGACCAGGCCTTGGGACCATTCGAGTTCGCGGGGTCCGGGCGTGGCGCTGACATAAATGGTCTGGTTTTGCCGGGCTTGAAACTCCTGGAAACAGAGGGGGCGATTGTCCAGGGCGCTGGGGAGGCGGAAACCGTAGTCGACCAGGACGGTTTTACGGGAACGGTCGCCTTCGTACATGCCGCCGAGTTGGGGGAGGGTGGCGTGCGACTCGTCGATGACCAGCAGGTAATCCTGGGGGAAGAAGTCAAAGAGGGTGCAGGGGCGGGAGCCTGGCGGGCGGCCGGCGAGGTGGCGGGAGTAGTTTTCGATGCCGGAGCAGAAGCCCATTTCCTGCATCATCTCGAGGTCGTATTCGGTGCGCATTTTGAGGCGCTGGGCCTCGAGAAGTTTGCCGTGTTTTTCGAACCAGGCAATGCGCTCGCCCAGTTCCTGGCGAATGGCCAGGAGGGCCGGGCGGAGCTTGTCGGCCGGCGTGACGAATTGTTTGGCCGGGTAGATGGTCACGGCGGGGAGGGTCTCCGGCCTGTGGCCGGTCAAGGGGTCGAACCGGGTGATGCGTTCGAGGTCTTCGCCAAAGAACTCGACGCGCAAGGCGTCCTCGCGGCCGGCAGGGCAGAGTTCGATAGTGTCGCCGCGGACGCGGAACTGGCCGCGGGTGAGGTCGAGGTCGTTGCGGGTGTATTGGAGGTCGACCAGGCGGCGCAGGAAGAGCTCGCGGGTCATGGCCATGCCGGCGCGGATGGGGATGACGCTGGCCTCATAGTCCTCCTTGCTGCCGATGCCGTAGATGCAGGAGACACTGGCGACGACGATGACGTCGCGGCGGGCGAACAGGGCGCTCATGGTGGAGAGGCGCAACCGCTCGATTTCGTCGTTGATGCTGGAGTCCTTCTCGATGTAGGTGTCGGTGCGGGGCAGGTAGGCCTCCGGCTGGTAGTAATCGAAGTAGCTGACGAAGTATTCGACGGCGCTGTGCGGGAAGAAGCCCTTGAATTCGGCGTAGAGTTGGGCGGCGAGGGTTTTATTGTGGGAAATGACCAGCGTGGGCTTGTTGACGTTTTTGATCACGTTGGCCACGGTGAAGGTTTTGCCCGAGCCGGTGACGCCGAGCAGTGCCAGGTGTTTGAGGCCGGACAAGACGCCTTCCGTCAGCCTGGCAATGGCTTGGGGCTGATCGCCGGCGGGGGCGTAGGGTGCAACCAGGTCAAACATGGGCGGCTTTGACGAGGAGCGCTCTAGCTTCGCGCAAGCCGGCGCGCAAATGCTGCGCTCATCGTCCACTCCTGTCCGGGCGGGAATGCGAGCCGGAGCCGGAGGAAGGGGAAGAGGGGGCGGAAGGCGCAGCAGGGGCGGCGGGCGCAGAGGGAGCCGGGGGGGAATAGGTGCGAGGCGGGTTGTAACTCGGGGCGGAATCGTAGCGTGGGCGTTCAGCGGGCGCCGAGCCATAGCGGGGCACTTCAGCGGGCGGGCGGTAGGTTGGAACTCTGTATTCTCGCTGGGCGGGAGGCTGATAGCTCGGTCGCCCGTTCTCTCGCCGGTCAGGCGCAGGCAGGCGGCGGGTTTCCTGCCAGGGCGCGTAAGCTGGGCGCTGGGGGCCGGTGGCCGGCTGGGCCGTGCGGGAAGTGAGCCACGGTGACTGGGTTTGGGGAGGCTGGGCGGTGGCAGTCGGGGATTGCCGCCTCTGGTCGGCGTTCGCGTGAGGGGAAGCGATGGGGTAAGTGGAAGTCCGCTGGGCGGTGCTGGAAGTGACCGGGGCGGGTCGAGCCTGCGGGGCCTGGGCCGTGGAGGGAGTTGGCCGGCCGAAGGTGGGCGGTGCGAGGCGCGCCTGTCCGGAAGTGTGCGCGGGCTGGGTCGAGAAGTTCCGCGTGGCGGCCAGTTCAGAGGGGTTGGGACGGAAGACGCTCAGGGTTTTGCCATTGGCAGCCAGGCGCTCAGCCCGAAGGCCGGCGGCGGAAGCTTTCAGGTCACGGAGAGCGATGGGACGGACTTGGGTGTGGGTGAGCGAGGCGACGTGTTCCGGCGAAAGTCCTTGGTTTGAAACGATATGGCTGTCGCCGAGGAAACGGTTGGCGACGGTGCTCTGACGATAGATGCGCTCGCGGCGATCGTGGGGCACGCCGTGCGAACGGAGATGATGGTCGTAGAAATGCCCCCAGGGAACAAAAGCGAAGCAGTCGAAGCCCAGGCCGAAGGAGAAGCTCGGGTCAACGTAGCGGCCCTGGAAGGTCAGCCCGATGCCGGGCCTGAAGCGGGCGCCCGGCGGGAGCGGGGCCCAGCCGCAATAGCCGTCGGTGTACCGCCAGGACACCCAGGACGGCGCCCAGAGGGGGTCCGGCCTCCAGCACCAGCCCCAATGCTGGTGGTGGAACCAGCGGCCATAGTGAAAGGGCGCCCAGCCCCAGGAATAATCCGACAGCCAGTACCATCCGCAGTCGGTATAGACCCAGTGGCCGCCGTCGAAGTAAGGCTGCCAGGAGGGGTTGACGAGGACGGCTGAAGGTTGCCAGCAGGGCCCGTAGCCTTCGACCTGGAGCCACGAGCCATAAGGGGCAAGGGAGTCGTAGAACATGGAATCGGTCACTTCCTCCGATGGCGGGGCGTAAGTCTCGGTCGGGGGATTGGCTGGAGGCGGTGGTTGGGGCGCCTGGGCAGAGGCGGCGGCGGCGGGAGCGACGGGCTGAGGGGCCAACTGCTCGGCGGCCGCGGGCAGGGGCGGATTGGCGGGAAGCTCTTTCAAGGCCAGGTCATGCTGGAGGATGGCGGTGACGACATTGCTCGGAAGGCCAAGGTCGTTGAGGTAAATGATTTCCTCGGCATTCAAATTGAAGGGGCCGGTGGAGTTGGTGATGAAGGCGAGCAGCACGGCCTGGTCCACCCCCGAATGGGCGAGCTTGATAATGTCAGCGAGGGGGCCGGTCGTTCTGACATTGGGGGGCAGGGGTTGATCGGCAGAGAGCGGGACGGCGGGAGCCTCGAGGATATTTGTGGCGGGAGCAGCCACGGGGTTGGTGGCGGGACTGGGCGTGGGAGCGGGTTCCGGGGCTGCGGCCTCGGCGGGCGGCGTCGGCGCGAGGGCATACTCGGCAGCGGGCGCCGGGGTGATGAAGGTCGTGGGAGGAGGGGGTTCCTGGCGCGCACAACCATTGGCCAATGGCAGGATAATCAGGGCCAACCTCAGGCTCAGCTTCCATAATGTCTGGTTTTTCATAGGATGCTGCCGACAGGATAAGCATTATCGCGTTGCCTGTCACAATAAATTGACTCGATTGCGGCGGCGAGTATTCAATTGGGGATTTCAGGCAGGGAAGGCTGGACATTATTGACGGGCACTGTATCATGGCGCCGTTGCTTTTGGAGACTACTATGAATAGAAAGAGAGTGGTGCTGGCGCTGGCACTGGCGGTGGCGTTGGGTCCCGTGGCGGCGCCTTCGGCGGAAGGCCCGGCGGATCCTTATGCCAATGAAACTCCCGCGCAACGCGATGCCCGGATGAAATGGTGGCGGGAGGCGCGGTTCGGCATGTTCATCCATTGGGGGGTCTATTCGGTGCCCGCGGGCACCTACCATGGCAAGAAGATCGACGGTATCGGGGAGTGGATCATGTATAACGCCAAGATTCCCTGCGCCGAATACCAGGCCTTCGCCACGGAATTCAACCCGGTGAAGTACGACGCTGAAGAATGGGTGAAAACCGCCAAGGAGGCAGGCATGAAGTATATTGTCATCACCTCCAAACACCACGACGGCTTTGCCATGTTCGACTCCAAGGCGAGCGATTGGAACATCGTCAAGGCGTCGCCTTTTGGCCGGGACCCGCTCAAGGAACTGTCGGCCGCCTGCCGGAAGCATGGTCTCAAGCTGGGTTTTTACTATTCGCAAGCCCAGGACTGGAACAACGTGGGCGGCGGGGTGTGCGGGCAGCACTGGGACCCGGCGCACGCCGGGAGCATGGACGAGTACATCCGGAAAGTGGCCGTGGCGCAAGTGCGGGAAATCCTGAGCAATTACGGCCCCATCGCGGTGCTGTGGTGGGACACTCCGTGCGAGATGAATGAAGAACGGGCGCGCCAGCTCGTGCCGCTGCTCGGCCTCCAGCCCGGCATCATTCACAACAACCGCCTGGGCGGCGGCTTCAACGGCGATACCGAGACGCCGGAGCAGTTCATTCCCGCCACCGGCTACCCGGGCCGCGACTGGGAAACGTGCATGACCATGAACGAGACCTGGGGCTACAAGAGCTACGATAACAATTGGAAGAGCGCCGAAGGCCTCATCCGCAACCTGGTGGACATCGCCAGCAAAGGCGGCAATTACTTGCTCAACGTGGGCCCGACTTCCGAGGGGCTCATTCCCGCACCCTCGGTGGAGCGACTGCAGGAAATCGGCAAGTGGATGAAGGTGAATGGGGAGGCGATTTATGCCACGACGGCCAGTCCGTTCAAGGTGCTGCCGTGGGGCCGGTGCACGAAGAAGCTCACGCCCGAGGGGGCGACGCTCTATCTGCACGTTTTCAACTGGCCGAGCGACGGCAAGCTGCTGGTGCCGGGGCTGAAGAATACCATCCGCTCGGCCGCATTGCTGGCCAACGGGCGAAGGCTTGAGACGGCCTCCGGGGCGGAGGGCGTGACGGTGGAGGTGCCGGCGGAGGCGCCGGACAAAGTTTCCTCGACGGTCGTCCTGAACATCGCCGGCCCACCGGAGGTGGAAAACCCGGAACTGACACAAAGCGCGGACGGGACGCTCACGCTGGCGGCGAGCGAAGCGATCACGCACGGGGACACGATCAAGTACGAGGGGGGCGAGAACCGCGACTGCATTGGCTTCTGGGTGAATCCTGAGGAGTGGGTGGAGTGGCAGTTCAAGGTGACCAGGCCCGGCAAAGTCAAGGTGACGGCGGAGATTGCCGCGCAGGGCAGCGGCAATTTCACGCTCAGCCTGGGCGCCCAGACACTGGAAGGCCAGGCGCCGAACACGGGCGACTACGGAAGATTCCAGGGCCTGGAACTGGGGGCCCTCGAATTGCCGGGGCCCGGCAAGGTTTCCCTCGCCGTGCGCGCCAGGAAAGAGGGCTGGCAGCCGTTGAACCTGCGGAAATTGAGGCTGGCGCCGGTGAGCAATTAGCCGCATCGGCCCAGCAGGAGCGCAGCGGAGGAAGAATCAGTTTGTTTTCCCTGCGCGCGTTGCGTCTTTGCGCGACTCGGTCAGGTGGCGACGAACTGCGGGATCTTCATGAGTTCACCGTCCTTGAGCGCGGACTGGTGGGCGACGATGCCGGCGACGGTGAGGTTGAGGGCCCAGGCGATGTTGACCAGGGGTTTGCGATCCTGAAGAATGGCGGTGATGAACTCGTTCATCAGGTAGCCGTGCGAGCCGCCATGGCCGCCGGGGGCGACGCCGGGGGGCAGGGGCGGGCGGCCGGTGTTGGGCAGGGTGGCCTCCAGGCCCTCGTATTTGCCGTAAAAGGAGCCTTTCTGCCCGCGGATGCGGCCCATTTCGCCGCCGTAGCCGGGGGTGTCCCAACTGACCGCCATCCGGGAGATGCCGCCCTCGCTGGTGCGGAAGAGGGCGATTTCGGTGCCGAAAGGATTCTGGTAGCGGTTGTTGGCGGGCAGGAGGTGCTGGATTCGGCTGGGCATGCCCAGGCAACTGACTTCGGTAAAACTGCCGCCGGTCACGCCCACATAATAGGCATTGGAGTGGGTGGGGTACCACTGTGGGGGCAGGCCGACGCGCCAGTCCTTGTAAGAGGGGAGGGGTTGCTCCATGTAATGGAAGTACTCGCCCTCGGAATAGACGAGCTTGCCCAGGCCGCCCGCCTGATAGATCTGCCGCATGGCGTGGAGGTCTTCGTGGAAACAGGAGGTTTCGAACATCATGTATTGGTGGTCGGCGGCCTTGACCGCTTGAAAGAGTTGGTCGGCCTCTTCGAGGGAGCCAAAGACGGCCGGCACGGCGGAGGCGACGTGCTTGCCGTGCTTCAAGACCTCGATGCAGTGCCGGGCATGGCTCGGGGCATCGGTGGCAACGAAAACCGCCTCGATGGCGTCGTCTTTGACGAGTTCCTCGAGCGAAGGATAGGTCTTGGGGCAACGGCAGACCCGAGCCAACTCCGCGCAGCGGTCGGGAAAAAGGTCGCTCACAGCCACCACCTGGACACTGGGATGATGCTGGAAGCCAAACTCCGCGCCGAACTTGCAGAACCCGTAGCCGACAATGCCCAGGCGCACTTTGCGCTCCGAAACGGGCCGCCAGCCTTTGGAGGCGTTGGGGTCCTCAGGCGCCTGCTCGAAACCCTGGATCGGTTTTTCCTGGCAGCGGGCGGCCGGCTGGAATCCCAGGGCCGCGGCGCCGAGGCCCAGGGTTTGCAGGAACCAGCGCCGGGTGAGAGACGGGTGGGCGTCCTGATGGTTTGCAGCAGGGCCAGGTGAGAGGGAGCAGTGCTCTTGGGCTGAATTCATGGCGCGAGCATGGCGCGCGACGAGGCGGTGTCAAGCAGGAAGGAGGGTCAGTGGGTGGGGTGGCCGCTCACCTTTGTCGGGCGTGGTTGGGATTTTGTTCAGGTGGCCGGTGGCGGGTTGAGTTTGACCAGGAGGGGGATGCTGGCCTGGGGCTGGTCGTCGAGCGAAATGTCGATCGCGTAAAGCCCTGGGTCGGCGAACTTCAACTGCTGGATATTCACAATGAAAGTGCGGGTGCTAAAGTGCAAGTCATCAGGCAGGGCCACTTCGATGGGGATGGGCGGAAAGCCGGGCATGATCGGGTGGCCGTCGGCATCGACGAAGTTGATGCGGAGATGGTGCTGGCCTTCGTCGCCGCTGAAGAAGGTGAGGCGCAAGGCGATGGAGCATTGGGGGTGGACGGCCGGGAGTTGGCGGGTGTAGATGGTGTCGAAGGCGCCGAGCAGATTGAGCTTGCCGTGGTCATCGGTGGCGGCGTCGCACAGGACTGCGACTTGGATGTTCATGGTTAGTGGCGGGCTTGCAGGAAGGCTTTCAATTGGGCGGCGGTCTTGCCGCCCAAGCCGGGCACTTGGGCAATCTGCTCGACGCTGGCCAGGCGCAGGCGCTGGACGGAGCCGAATTTCTTGAGCAAGGCGGCCTTGCGGCGCTGGCCGATGTTGGGGAATTCATCGAGGATGCTTTCGGAGATTTTCCGCAAACGCAACCTGGCATTATAGGTGTTGGCCAGGCGATGGGACTCGTCGCGCACGCGCTGGAGCAGCTTGAGGGCGCCGCTCTCGGGCGGCAGGCGCAAAGGCTCCTGCTCACCGGGCCGATGAATTTCCTCGAATTCCTTGGCCAGCCCGATAACGGGGATATGACGCAAACCCAGTTGCGCCAGTTCAGCGCAGGCGGCGGCAAGCTGTCCTTTGCCGCCATCGATGAGGATCAAGTCTGGCAGTGGGAGCGCAGTCGGCGGAGCGGGGAGTGAATCGAGAGTCGAGGGTCGAGGGTGGAGGGTGGAGGCCTGTGGCTGGCCTTGGGACTGCTGCAACAACCGGGTGTAGCGCCGCCGCACGACTTCGGCGATCGAGGCAAAATCGTTCTGGCCCTCGACGGTCTTGATCTTGAACCGCCGATAATTGGCGCGGTCGGGCCGGCCGTGGCGGAAGCTGACGAGGGAGGCGACTTTGAAGGTGCCGCTGATGTTGGAAATATCGAAGCCTTCGATACGGTCCGGGGGCGCGGGCAGGCCCAGGACCTGGCCGAGTTGGGCCAAATCTCTGGCCGGGTCAATCGCCAGCGGGAGGCTGTAGGGCAGGCGTTCGAACCGATTGACCTTATCGGTGGTGGAGCGCAAGTCGGCCAGGAGGTCGCGGAGTTCTGCCGCGCGCTCGTAGGCCTGCGCCGCGGCGGCCTTTTTCATCTCCCCGGCGAGTTGCTCCTGGAGCTCCTGGCAGTGGCCGGCGAGGAAATCGCAGGCGGGCTTGAGTTGGTCGAGGTATTGCTCGCGGGAGACGTTGCCGATGCACGGGGCGGTGCAATATTGCAGGTGCGCGTAGAGGCAATGCTGGTAATCGCGGTGGTTGGGGGTGAGCGGGCGGCAGCCGCGCAGATGGAATTGGCGGCGGACCAGCGCCAGGGTGCGGCGCAAGGCACTGGAGTTCGGAAAGGGGCCGAAGTAGCGGGCGCCGTCGTCCTGTTTGAGCCGGGTCAGGGTGAAACGGGGGATGGGGTCGTTGAGGTTGACCTTGAGCATCAGGAACCGTTTGTCGTCGCGGAAACTGACGTTGTAGCGCGGGTGGAATTCCTTGATGAGCTTGCCTTCGAGGAGCAGCGCCTCCGGCTCGCTGCGGACGACATGGAAATCAAAATCGTGAATCGCCCCGGTGAGCGCCTGGAACTTCAAATCCCAGCCCAGCCGGCGCGAGGGCTGGAAGTACTGGCTGACGCGCTTGCGCAAGTCGCGCGCTTTGCCGACATAAATCACCGTCCCGAAGCGGTCGCGCATCAGGTAGATGCCCGGCTTATGGGGCAGGGTAGCGAGCTTTTTCCGAATGTTTTCGGCCAGGGACATGCCAGCCGCAATTTACAGGCAACCGGCGCCAGGTGGCAAGCGGCGTGCTAACGGCCGAATCCACGCGTCAGCAGGGAAGGCCGGTCCGGGGCGTCGGTTCTGGCTTGAATGAGAGGCTGCTGAGGGCCTATAACAGCGCCGATGAATGTTACCAAATGCGCTCGTTAACGCAGCACTAACCTGACTATGGCACCCTGATATGAAGGCACTTCGCATTGCTCTATTCTCGACGCTGGCCCTGACCGGCACGGCAGCGCTGGCACAACTGGCTCCGGGCAACCCGCTGGATGGCCTGGAAAAGCTCAAGCACTTCCAGACCATGCGGGCCTCTTCGTCGGACCCGAACTGGAAAAACGGCAACGCCGATGCGCGGCCGATCGCCCCCGGCGGGACGCTGACCCTGGCGGAAGTGGAGGGTCCGGGCCAAATCGTCCACATCTGGTGCACGATCGCGCACAGCGACCCCTATTACTCCCGGATGCTGACGTTGCGGATGTATTGGGATGGCGAGGAGCATCCCAGCGTCGAGTGTCCCATCGGCGACTTTTTCGGCATGGGCCACGGCATCGATCGGCCGTTTACTTCGCTGCCGATACGGGTGACTTCCGAGGGCCGGGGACGGAACTGTTATTGGCCGATGCCCTTCCGGAAGTCCGCGCGGGTCGTGGTCACCAACGAGAGCGACAAGCGTTGCGACGCCTTCTATTACTACCTCGATTGGCAGAAACACCCGTCGCTGGGGGAGGAGGCCGCTTACTTCCACGCGATGTACCGGCAGGAATTTCCGTGCGTCATGGGGCGCAACTACCTGCTGGCGGACCTAGAGGGCCGCGGCCATTACGTCGGCACCATTCAAAGCGTGAATCTGGTGTCTCCGGGCTGGTATGGCGAGGGGGACGATTTCTTCTTCATCGACGGCGAGCCAGAGCCGCGCCTGCGGGGGACGGGCACGGAGGATTATTTCTGCGACGGCTGGGGTTTCCGCGAGCAGGCCGGGCCGTTCTATGGCACGCCGCTTTGGGAAGGCTACAACACGGGCGACCGCGGCACAGCTTACCGGTTCCACATCGCCGACCCGGTGGTGTTCGAGAAGTCGCTCCGGGTCGAGATCGAGCACAAAGGCTCGCAGACCTTTCCGGACGGCCAGAGCGACGGCTTTATCGAGCGCGATGACCTGATGTCGAGCGTGGCGTTTTGGTATCAAGTCGAGCCGCACAAACCGTGGCCGGCGCTGCCGCCCGGGCCGGAGCGTTTGCCCTTCAGAGACCACGTCCTGCTCAAAGGCCATGCGGCCGTGGCCAAGGCGGAGCATGCCGACCACCCCATCGAGGTGCAGTCCATCGGCGGTGCGACGGATGGCAAACAGCTCTGGTTCAGACCCACCGACGAGAAGGGCTGGGTGGAAGTGTCGTTCCAGACCGACAAGGATGAGGGGCTGCAGTTGCTGGGCAAGATGGTCCACTCCTGGGACTACGGCATCTACCGGGTGAAGCTGGACGGCCAGCAGATCGCCCAGCTTGATCTCTACGAGCCGAACGTCACGCTGGCCGAGCACAAGTGGGGCGTGCATCAGCTTGCCGCGGGGAGCCATACCCTCCGCTTTGAATGCGCGGGCAAGTCGCCCAAATCGGCCGGCTACTACCTCGGCTTCGATGCCCTGGTGGTGCGGACGCCGGTTTATAGCCGCGCTCCCGGCGTCGACCTGCGCAGCTTGCAGAAAACCAATTGATGGCGTCGGCGCCTTGAATGGGCCGGTTCAAACCCTTGACACCACGCGCAATGGGGCCGTAGTCTCGGCGCGATGAAACGCAACCTTGGCACCGCCGCGCTTGTTGTCATGACCACTACCGCACTTTTGGCGCCTCGGGCCGGCGCCGCCAGTTTCGGCGACGACGCCGCCTTTCTGAAAAGGCACACGGACCTGATCATGCTCAGCGATAAGCAAGGCCTCGCCGAAGTGGCCGTCGCGCCGGCCTGGCAGGGCCGCGTCATGACGAGCACCGCGGGCGGCGAGGCGGGCCCCAGTTTCGGCTGGATTAATCGTGAGTTGATCGCGTCCGGCAAGTTACAACCCCACATCAACGTCTTCGGCGGCGAAGATCGCTTTTGGCTGGGGCCGGAGGGCGGGCAGTTTTCGATCTTCTTCGCCCAAGGGGCAAAGTTCGAACTGGCTGACTGGTTCACCCCGGCGCCCATCGACACCCTGCCGTACAAGGTCCTCAGCCAGTCCAGGAACCAGGCCGTGTTTGGGGCCGAGTTTGCGCTGACCAATTACTCGGGCGCACGCTTCGAGGTGGCGGTCAACCGCCAGGTGCGCCTGCTGGAGCGGGCGGCGGCCTGGAAAAAGCTCGGGGCGAAGCCGTTGGCGGAGGTGAGTCTGGTGGCTTACGAAACGGACAACCGAATCACCAACCGGGGCAAGCGCGCCTGGAAGAAGGAAACCGGACTGCTCTCGGTTTGGATTCTCGGCATGTTCACCCCCTCGCCTTCGGCTACCATCGTGGTCCCCATCAAGCCGGGGCCGGAATCCGAGCTGGGGGTGAAGGTGACCTCGGATTACTTCGGCAGCGTTCCGCCCGACCGGCTCGTGGTCAAGGACCAGGTGGTTTACTTCAGTGCCGATGGCAAGTTCCGCAGCAAGATCGGCATCAACCCCAGGCGCAGCAAGGCCGTGCTCGGCAGTTACGACGCGGACAACAAGGTGCTGACCCTCGTGCAGTTCAGCCAACCCGCTGGCGTCACCGACTATGTGAATTCGCTCTGGAAGCTCCAGGACAATCCCTACGGCGGCGACGCGGCCAACTGCTACAACGACGGCCCGCCGGCGCCCGGGGCGAAGCCACTGGGCCCGTTCTGCGAGCTCGAATCCTCCTCCCCCGCCGCCGCCCTGGCCCCCGGCCAGAGCCTCTCGCATGTCCATCGCACGGTCCATTTGAGCGGGGCGGAATCCGCCTTGGATGGGGTGGCCCAGGCAGTCCTTGGCGTGTCCCTGGCGGACATCAAAGCCGGGCTCAAGACACAATGAGCCGGCGCACCCGACAGAGCCCGGGAGTCGTGGCTTGCCAAGGCGCGGGAAGGCCGAGCGCTCCAAGCGCCGGGCTAAAGCCCGGTGCTAATGAAAGGCTTCCACCCTCAGACCGGCGCCCGGCCCATTCAATGCCATCCTTTTGCCATGAGCACAGACAAGAGTAATCTCCAAACTGGGCACCAGGAGGCGCCCGGCGACCTGGAAGCTCCCTCCGCCAAGCGCGGCATGTTCATTTTGCCCGACGGACGGAACGTTGCCTTCACGTTTACCATCGTCAGTTCCCTGTTCCTCCTATGGGGCTTTTGCAATGGGATGATCGACACGATGGACAAGCACTTCCAAAGAGTGCTGCACCTGAGTCTGTCCCAATCGGCCTGGGTGCAGTTCGCCCACTGGATGGGCTATTTTCTGATGTCCCTGCCGGCTGGGTGGCTGACGCTCAAGCTCGGTTATAAGCGAGGCATCATCGGGGGCTTGCTGCTGGTTAGTATCGGGGGATTCTGGTTCATCGGGGCGACCCGCATCACGGAGTTCTGGGCCTTTCTGCTCGGCGTCTGCGTCGTGGCCTCCGGGCTGACGTTTCTGGAGACGGTGGCAAACCCCTACACGACCGTCCTCGGGCCGCGGCGCTACGCGGCGACCCGCATCAACCTCGCCCAGTCCTGCAATGGCGTGGGATGGGTTCTGGGTCCGATCGCCGGCGGCCTGTTTTTCTACGCCAAGGACAAGGCAGGGCGGGAAACGGGCAGCGAGACGCTCTGGATACCTTACGCGGGGGTCGCCGTCGTGGTCGCCCTGCTGGCCGTGGTCTTTGTCTTTGCCAGCGTGCCGGACATCAAGGCGGCGGACGACTATCACCTGGATGACGTGGACACCGACACGCCCTCAACCGCCCCGGCCCGGGCGATAAACCATCGGCCGGTCCATTTGCTGCTCTTGGCAAACGTCGCGGCGCTGGTGGGCATCTTTGGCATGACCCTTTGGCTGGTTCTGAGCAACCTCGGGATCGGCCCGCAGGTGATCAGCCTTGCTTCGAGCTTGCCACATCCGGGGGTCACGGCGCTCACCGCCGACACGGCGCTGGTTGTGGTGCTTTTCTGGACTGGGGTGCTGGCTGTGGCCCTCGCCGGTGCCGGGCTGGTCCCCGTCGTTAAGCGAATCTCGCATCACAGCATCTGGTCGCACGAGCACTTTTCCGGCGCCGTGCTCGCCCAGTTCTTCTACGTCGCCGCTCAGTGCTGCATCTTCGGCTTCTTCATCAACTACATGACTGCCGAGCCGCCAGCCCTCCCCGCGTCCTGGAGCAACGTGCTGCCGCACTGGTTCCTCGAGACGGGCAAAGATGGCCTGCTCCACGTCAGCAATCAGGGCGCCTCCACCCTGCAGTCCCTGGGCTTTGTCTGTTTCCTCATCGGGCGGGTGAGCGGCGCGGCGCTCCTGAGAAGATTCTCAGCCCACAAGGTCGTCGGCCTCTACGGTGTCCTCAACATCTTCGTCACGTTCCTGGTCTTCCTCAAGCTGGGCTGGCTCTCGGTCGGCTGCGTGTTCCTGAGCCACTTCTTCATGTCGATCATGTTCCCCACTATTTTCGCCCTGGGCATCTTCGGCCTTGGGGCCCGGGCCAAGAAGGCCTCCGCCTACATCGTGATGGCGATCGTGGGCGGCGCCATCCTGCCCAAGCTGATGGGTGCCGTGGCCGACAAGTACGACGTGTCCCGGGGCTACATCGTGCCGATGGCCTGCTTCGTTCTCATCGCCCTCTACGGCTTCTACTGGCCCAAGCTCAGCAAGGCGGAGTCGTTGCATGGACTGGCGGCGCCCGGCAGCCATTAGCCCATCGGATCGGGTCTCCGCTTGAAGCCGGACCTAGTGCGACGATGCTGAATTGCGCCGGAGGTACGGCTAATTCCAATTCGCGTTCAAGATTTGTTTGGTCACGGAAGCATCTGAGACCTATGGCTGCTAATAAAAAACGAGCCAGGCAACGGAACCGGCCGCCGCAAAAACGCCCGCCGTGGCTCCGGGAGGAGGTCACGCTTTTCCGCCTGCTCTACCGGCAGACGCCGAACCTGGTGCTCGCGCGGCGCCTGCAACGGACCCTCCAGGCCATCACTTCCAAGGCGCACAAGCTGAGGCTGAGAAAGGCGCCCGAGCGGCTGGTGCGCATGGGCCGGGAGAACATTGCCCACCGCTGGGGCAAGCAAGGGCGAAGGCGGCGGCCGGCCTGAGCGACTTGCATCTTTGCAAAGTGGTGTGAGATTGACTGTGGTGGCGGCGCGCAGGCGATTGGAGTTGGCGAAACGGGGCGCGCGGCCTGAGTGGAAGCGAAGCGATTGAATGCGATGCTATGGGCGTGCTGGATTTGATCAAAGCAACCATCATTTGCGGGCTGATAGCCTTCCTGTGCTACAGCTTCCCGGTGCTCGGCCAGGCCGTGATCATCGGCTTGCTCACGCTGGTGTGGCTTGGCTATGCGCGCAGCACAATTATGAGGCTGCGGCGCAGGTGATTTTTGCCGCTCAAGCGCGGCTGGGCGCAGCCGGGCCAGCCGGCGCTGGCCGCCGGCCGGGCGGCGGGAGGCTGGTCACTTGGTGATGCCGCGTTCGCTGGCGCGGATGAAGCGGAAGAGGTGTTGCAGTTCGGGCAGGGGGGGCAAATCTTTCTCGAGGCGGGCCAGGGCGTTGGGCAGCGACAGTCGTTCGCGGAAAAGGATCTTGTAGGCCTGGCGCAGGGCGGTTTGGGCGGCGGGGGCAACCCCATGGCGTTCGAGGCCGACTTTGTTGATGGAGCGGGTCTCGGCCGGGTTGCCATCGACCAGCATAAAGGGGACGACATCCTGGACGATTTTTGAGCAACCGCCGATGATGGAGAGCTTGCCGATGCGGCAGAACTGGTGGATGGCCGCCAGGCCGCCCACCACGGCGCAATCCTCGACCTGGACGTGGCCGGCGAGGGTGGCGACGTTGGACAAGATGATGTGATTGCCCAGCGTCACATTGTGGGCGATGTGAGCATAGGCGAGGATATGGTTGTGGGAGCCGAGCGTGGTGACTTCACCCTCGCCGGTGGCGCTGTGAATGGTGACGTACTCACGGATCGTGTTGCCGTCGCCGATTTCGACGCGGGTGAGGCCGCCTTTCCATTTCAAGTCCTGGGTTCGGAGACCGATGGAGGCGAAGGGGAAGAGCTCGTTGCCGCGGCCCAGCCGGGTATGGCCGTCAATCACGACGTGGGCATGGAGGCGGCAGCCGTTGCCCAGCTCGACGTGCTCGCCGACAATGCAGTAGGGGCCGAGCTGGCAATCATCGCCGAGGCGGGCCTTGGGATGGACGACCGCTGTGGGGTGGATCATGGCATTCTCCCGTATCAGGCGGCCGCGTCCACTAAGATGAAAGTAACCTCCGCCTCGCTGACGATGTCCCCCTGCACTTTGCAGACCCCGATGGCCCTGCCGATCTTGCCCCGGATCTTACGCAGTTCGACCTCGATCACCAGGACATCGCCGGGATGGACCGGTTTGCGCCACTTCACCTGTTGGGCGGACATGAAGTAAGCGATCTTGCCGGCGTTCTCGACGCGTTTGTACATGAGAATGCCGGCGACTTGCGCGATGGCTTCAAGCTGAAGCACGCCCGGCATGATGGGATGGCCTGGGAAATGACCCTGGAAATAGGGCTCGTTGATGGTGAGGTTTTTCAGTCCGGTGATGTGGTTGCCGTCAATCTTGACGATTCGGTCGACCATCAAAAAGGGGTAGCGATGGGGCAACAGCCGCATGATGCCAGGGGTGTCGAGGGCGCCGGCCTGCGCCGGGATGGCCCCGGCTGGGGCCTCCCTTGGGGGGCCGACCCGCACCGCGGGGCAGGGGGGAGCGCCCATGAACGGCTTGCGCATTTGCGCCACGATGCGGCGGACCAATTCACAGTTGGCCGCATGGCCCGGCTTGACCGCGATGAGGTGGCCCTGCACGGGCCGGCCCAGGAGCGAGAGGTCGCCCAGGAGGTCGAGCATCTTGTGGCGCACAAACTCCTCGGGATAGCGGAGCGGCTCGTTCGTCAGCACCGCGTCGTCGCGAATGACGACCGCGTTCTCGAGGCTGCCGCCTTTGATCAGCCCGTTGCGGATGAGGAACTCGATCTCCTCGAAGAAGCAAAAGGTCCGGGCGTTAGCCAACTCCCGCTCCCAGGTCTGGGGCGTGACCTCGACGCTGTAGTACTGCGTAAAACGCCCTTGCTTGTCGGCGCTGGTGCACGTGATTCTGAGGCCCTCGTCGGGAAACAGGGTCATCACCGTGTCGCCCATTTCCAATTCGAGGGGGGCGGTGAGCCTGTAGGGATCGCGGCGTTCGTCCTGCGGCACAAGGCCCGCCGTCTGGACCATCCGGCAGAACTCGCGCGCGCTCCCGTCGGCAATCGGGGGTTCGTTGGCATCGAGTTCGATCACGGCATTATCGATGCCGTAGCCGACAAAGGTGGCCAGGACATGCTCGACGGTATGGATGCGGGTGTTGCCCTTGGCGAGCGTGGTCGAGCGGTCGGTCTCGAGGACGTTCTCCACCCGGGCCTCGATCTCCGGGGAGCCCTCGAGGTCGGCGCGCCGGAAGCGGAGGCCAGTGTTGGGCGGGGCCGGCACAAAGGTCATGGTCACCCGGCTGCCGCTGTGCAGGCCAAAGCCGGAGCAACTCACAGGTCGATTGAGTGTTTGCTGTTGCAGCACGGGGGGATTAAACAAGCCAGCCCTGCAGTTGGCAAGTGGGAGATTGATGCAGATGGTGCGCCGGAGCATTTCACTTTTCTGGCCGGTCCCTCCTAATCTTAATCCTAATCTTAATCCTAATCCTGATTAAGATTAGGAGCAACGATTAAGATAAACAGCCGAAGAGGCCACCAAAAAAGGTGAAATGCCCCCTCGCTCGCCATCCCCTGTTATATCAGCCGGAAATTGACGGCGCCAGGGGTGCGGGGTTAAGGTTTTGGCGTGAGCAATTTGACAGAAGCGCAGGCGCCGGGAGTGGCTCGCTTCCCGGCGCGCCAGCGCATGCCGCCAGAGCAATTCGAGGCCTTGTCGCGCGAAATCCTGGTTCTCAAGCAGCAGCTTAAGGCGGTCATCCTGGCCCATAACTACCAGGTGCCGGAAATCCAGGACGTGGCTGATTTCGTCGGGGATTCGCTCGGGCTCTCGCAGCAGGCCGCCCGGACGGAGGCGGAGGTGATCGTGTTCAGCGGCGTGCATTTCATGGCGGAGACGGCCAAGATCTTGAATCCGAACAGGCTGGTAGTGCTGCCAGACAAGGAGGCGGGCTGCTCGCTGGAGGAGAGTTGCCCGGCGGCCAAACTGGCCGAGTTTCAGCAGACCAATCCGCGTTTCTACACCATCACCTACATCAACTGCAGCGCCGAGGTGAAGGCGCTGAGCGACGTGATTTGCACCAGCGGCAACGCCGTCAGGGTCGTCGAGGCCGCGCCCAGGGACCGGGATTTGCTCTTCGTGCCCGACGAGAACCTGGGCGCCTGGGTGATGGAGCAGACCGGCCGGGCGATGACTTTGTGGCGGGGCAACTGCTACGCGCACGTGGAGTTCCGCCGGGAAGGGCTCCTGCGCCTGCGCCGGTCGTTTCCGGATGCGAAAGTGGTCGCCCACCCGGAATGCCTGCGCGAGGTGCGGGAACTGGCGGATGAGGTCTGCTCGACCGAAAAGATGCTCGCCTATTGCAAATCGAGCCCGGCCAGGCAGTTTATCGTCGTGACCGAGTCGGGGATTCTCCACCGGCTGAACAAGGAATGCCCGGGCAAGCAATTCATCTGCGCGCCGACCTTTGATGCCCTGCGGGCGCCGGCGGACGCCTGCCGCTGCAGCGAGTGCAAGTTCATGAAACTGAACACCCTGGAGAAACTGCGGGATTGCATGCAGCGGCTCGCCCCCCGCATCGAGTTGAGCGGGGACATTATCCGCCGCGCCCGCCGGCCCATCGAGCGGATGCTGGAGATTTCGGCGTCGAAGACTCAGCCGGCGTAGTGTCCCGATTGGGCATCCGGAGGCCTCCTTTGTCGTTGGCAGGGATTCCTGAAGGTCTTATGGTTTTTTGGCAAGAAAGGATATGAGGCTGCGATTGGCATATTGGGTCGCTACGGCGCTGGCGCTGTTGGTTGCTTTGCCGCCGGCGCTGGCGGCGCCGGGAAGCGTCTATGTGGTGCTCGGGTCGGATACGGCGGTTTGGAACTACTATAACGGCATCGATGCGAGCAAGTACCACAATCACTTCAGCTCCGCGCTCTACACCCAGCCGCAAAACAACGCCTACCGGGTGATGGACCCGGCGTTTCGGCAGCAGTTTGCCGATTCCTACGGCCATCCGCTCAAGCTCACCTGGTGGATGCTGGTCGGGACCGCCTATGGCCAGGCGGACAACACCGATGTGCCCATAGCGAACCTGATGCCGCTTTACCTGATGCGCAAGTATCATGGCGATGCCCTCCGGGAATTCGGGGACGAGTTGACTCTGCATTATCACACTTTTTACTGGAGCGATTACAATGGCGACGGGGTGTACTGGTGGAATGAGGCGCAGAACTTCCATGTCTGCCGCGGGGACTTCGACCTGGCCCTGGCGCAGAGCCTGCTGGAGGAGGGGGTTTTCCCGGTCTCCTTCCGCAGCGGCTGGCATTACATGGATAATGAGTGGCAGCAGTACCTCAACCAACTCCTGCCCTACAGCATGGACGATGACTGGCCAAGCTATCAGCCCTGGCACACTTACGAGCCGATTTACAACGTGCTCAATTGGTCTCAGGCACCGTCGGACTTTGTCCCGTTCAACCCTTCGCCGACCAATTACCAGGTCCCCGGCGAGAGCCTCGGCTGGAACGTGCGCTCGGTCAGGCTGCAAAACGTCAGCCAGGCGCTGATGAACCAGGTCTTCGCCGCCGCCGCCGCCGGGACCAACCAGGTGGCGTCCCTCTGGGGGCATTTGCCCGAGAGTGATTTTCTCTCTTATCTGGAGGTGATCGATGCGATGGCGCACATAGCGGCCACCAATTACCCGACGGTTCCGTTTGTGTATTGCACGGCGGTGGAGGCGATGCAGCGGTGGCGGGGCACGACCGACCAGACCCCGCCGCAGTTGGACGTTTCCGAGCAGGTCCAGGGAGCAACGGTGACGCTGCTGCTGCACACGGACGAAGCGATCTTCCAGCCCCAGCCGTTTGTCGCGCTCAAAGACATCTATGCGCAATACAGTATTGTCCCCTGCCAAGCGGCGGGCACGAACTCCTGGGCCGCCGTCTTGCCGGCGCCGCGCGGCCAAATCGCCAAATACGGCGTGGCCGTCACGGACCTGGCCGGGAATCTTACGACGCGGATTGTGCGCTATCTGCCCGACGACCTATTCATCGACAATCTGGATGCCGGCTACCAGGAGCTGAGCGGGCAGTGGGTGTCAACCACCAATGCGGCGTGGGGGATTGATGCGCGGCTGGCGTCCCTGGCCTCCAACACGATAGCGGAGGCCAGATGGCGATTGCCCATCACGTGGGCAGGTTCCTATAACACGTTTGTCCAAGTGCCGGCGGTGGACAATGCGGCTGGCCAGGTCGAGTTCAATTTGCTGGCCGGCGGCTCGAACGTGCTCTCGGTGTTTTTTGCCAACCCCTTGCCGGCCAACCAGTGGGTGTACCTGGGCACGCCGCTGCTGGACCCCAGCGTGACGAATGTCCTGGCGATGCTGGTGAGCGCCCAGGACCAGACCAACCGATATGCCGTGGCGGACGTGGTGAAACTGTCTCCGCTGATTCTGCCCTTGCCCGGGTTCATCCGGGATGTGCAGGTCGAGCCTTATGACACGACGGCCAACCTGACCTGGCGGACGCCCGCCCCGGCCACCACGCTGGTCGAGTATGGTCTGGACCCCAGTTACGGCAGTTTTTCCGCCACCAACTCGCAGCCGCTGCTCGACCATGTCACAACCCTGACCGGGCTGAAACCGGGCACGCCCTACTATTTCCGGGCCAAATCCACCAGCGGCGAACTGGAATACAATTACCAAGGCAGTTTCACGACCACCAATTTTGCGTCCAACGTATTGCTCTTCGAGGTCACCGGCAGTTGGAAGTATAGCTACGACAACTTGGATGGCACCGACTGGCAGGCGCCTGGTTACGATGACTCGGGCTGGCCCGGGGGTCCGGGGTTGCTTTGGGTCCATACCGGGACCAACGGTCCCAATCCCGCCGTTGGGCCCAGGAACACGCAGATGCCGGCCAACCCCGCCACGGGCTACCCGTTCATCACCTATTACTTCCGCAAACACTTCACCCTCCCCCCCAGCGCGGCGGTGGTGAGTTTGACCTTCTCGAATTACATCGATGATGGGGCGGTGTTCTATCTCAACGGCCACGAGGTCCACCGGAACAATATGGCCCCGCCGCCGACCGTCATCTCGAACCAGACCCTGGCGGTAGCCTTCAACTGCAAGGGCGACGCGACCTGCCCGGTCCTGTTCAGTCTGACGGGCAATGCCCTGACCAATTTGGTCCAAGGCGACAACCTGCTGGCGGTCCAGGTGCACAACTATAGCGCGGACAGCCCGGATGTCACTTTCGGCTCGGCGTTGTACTACGCCCAGCCCTATACGCCGCTGCCCGAGCTGCGTTATCTGTTCTCGGGCGGACTGCTGACGCTCTACTGGAATGGCGACGGCTTCATCTTGCAGCAGGCCGGCAGCCTTGCCCCGGGCGCGGCACAGTGGACCGACGTGCCGGGACCGATCACCGCCAGTCCTTGCGCCCTCACGCTCACCAACACGACCTTCTTCCGACTCAAAAAATAGGGTCCTTGCGTTACTCGGTGTTGGCGCTCACTTGTCCAAGCCGTGTTTCTTGAGCAGCGCCGCGTAGCGCGGGTCCGCCGTCACGTCGTCCCACAGCGGCTCATATTTGAGTCTTTGCACCCGTTCGTGACCGCTTTCTGCCGCCCGCTCCAGCCAGGCAAACACCTGCTCCTTGTCGCCCAGGCCCTGATAGACGAAGGCGATGCCCGTTGAGACTGAAAGGCCCTTCGCAGCGTTGGCCTTCAACCGCTCGATCTCTTGGCGCGCTTCGTTGGTCCGGCCCGTGGCCCCATAACAATAAGCCAGCAGCGTGGACAGCGGCCTGCCGCCCAGCGCGCGGGCTTTCTCCAAATCGGCGATGGCTTCGGAGAACCTCTTCTGCCTGATCTTCACCAGGCCGCGCCATATGTACGCCCAATGGGAATCCGGCGAAAGCTGGAGCGCTTTGTCCTCCTCCAGCAGTGCCTCGTCATACCTCCGGTTGTAATAAAGCGCCATGCCCACACTGCTCTGGATGGCGGGTGAGAGTGGATCAAGCGCCTGCGCCAGGCGAATTTCCGCCAAGCCCCGCTCGGGTCTTCCCGAGCGGTCCAAAAGTCTCGCGTACCAATGATGCGCGGTGGCGTAATTGGGATTCAATGCCAAGGCCTGGCTGAAGGCCTTCTCGGCTCCAGCAAAGTCTCCTTCATGATCCAAACAAATGGCCAGCACGGCCTGCGCCTCCGCCAGCCGGGGCTCCAGCTCCAGCGCGCGGTGAGCGGCCGCGCGGGCCTTGGGCACGACCTCCTGGACCGCCACTTCCGCGTAATCCGGCAGGACGGCATAACAGGAACCCAAGCCCGCATACGCCAGCGCGAGCTTCGGGTCCTTCTCGGCGGCCTGCTGAAAATAACCAATCGCCCGCTCGAGGTCTGCTTCCGTTCGCTTGTTCCAGAAATACCGCCCGCGCAGAAACAAATCATAGGCTTCCAGGTTGTCCGTTCCGCCGCGCAGGGCGGCCGGCCCACTCTCGGCCAGCAATTTCAATTTCAGCACCTCCTGGACCCGTTGCGCCACCTCGCTCTGGACCGCGAACACATCCTCGGCCTTGCGATCATACGTGTCCGACCACAGATGATAGCCGTCCGCCACGCTGATGAGCTGGGCCGCGATCCGCAGCCGCTGTCCCGCCCGCCGCACGCTGCCTTCCAGAACGGCGCCCACTTTAAGCGCCTCACCGATCTTTTGCACCGGCTCATTCTTGCCTTTGAAGGAAAAGGCGGAGGTGCGCGCCGCCACGCGCAACCCCGGCGTGCGCGCCAGCGCGTTCAATATCTCCTCCGTCACGCCGTCGCTGAAATACTCGTTGTCGGGATCGCCGCTCATGTTGACGAACGGCAGCACGGCCACGGATTTCTGGTCGAGGAGATTGGTCGCTCCGCTGGCCGTGAAAGCAGGCGCGGCATTCGTCTGCCTGCCCGCCAGCGGCCGGCTTTCCCCGCCCCGGCGTTGAACCAGCCACCAACCCAGGACCGCCCCAACCACCACCACCGCCCCGGCCAGCGCCAGCACCGGTCGCTTGTTCGCGGCCCGCCTTGCGCCGCCCTCGGCTCTCGGCCCCGTCTCCCACGGCAGCACGATGCGGAACAACTCCATCGGCGCCTTGATGTTCTTCAACTCCGCCGGGCCCAGCTTCTCGAACCGCGCCTCCAGTGCATTGCGAATCTGCCGCTCCACGTCCATCGAAACGCAAATCCCCCCCGCCCCCGCCAGCGCCTCGATCCGTGAGGCGATGTTCACCCCGTCCCCATACAAGTCGCCCTCCCGATGCACCACGTCGCCGATGTGGATGCCGATCCGCAGTTCGATCCGCCGCTCGGCCGTCACGTCAGGATTGCGCTTGGCCAGCGCGCGTTGAATCTCGATGGCGCACTGGGCCGCCTCCAGCGCGCTGCCGAATTCCACCAGGAAGGCGTCGCCGATGGTCTTGATTTCCACGCCGTGGAACCGGGGAAAGACTTCGCGCAGCAAGCGGCGGTGTTCCTCGAGCAACTCCAGCGCGAGCCTGTCGTCTCGCTGCGCCAGGGCGCTGTAGCCCACCATGTCCGTGAACATGATTGCCGCCAATCTGCGTTGCTCGGTGTTGGCGCTCATGAGGAACGGGCCCCAGCCTAAGGCGATGCCCTCAGGATTTCAACCTTTCTTTTCCCGCGCAGCCGAATCGGCTGCATCCCGACACCGCCCTAATTCCACTTCACCCGCGCGGGGTGCGGCATTCTCCCGCCCTGTAGGGGCGAAACATACCAGCCCAGGGCAAGGCCCGTCCCGCCGTGGCGGGACGGGCCGCCGCCCTGGGTAAAGTGGAGAAAGGGATCACCCCCCTCCCATGCGCTCCGAGCGCATGGGAGGGGGGAAGGGGGGAGGGCTTCTGCCCGCGCTCGGGCGCAGCGTCAGCCTCCGCCCGGTCGGTTCGTCGCCGGGTCGTCGGGCTTGCTAAACCTGAATCACTTCTGGAATAATCGTCGCCCGCATGAATGCTGCACCTCAAGCTCCCATCAGAGCCATTGCGTGGAAGGAAAACCATTTGGAGCTCTTGGATCAAACGCGACTGCCTGAGGCGGTTTGCTATCTGGAGTTGGAGCAGATGGAGGAGGCCTTTGAGGCCATCCAGAAGTTGCGGGTCCGCGGCGCGCCGTTACTCGGCATCACGGCCGCGTACGGCCTGTATCTGGGCATGCGCGGGCTGACCTTTGGTTCGCCCAAGGAGTTTTTTCAAACCCTGGACGAAAAGATTGCCTACCTGGCTTCGGCGCGTCCGACGGCGGTGAACTTGAGCTGGGCGCTCCAGGCGGTCAGGGCAAAGCTGCAGGGGCAGCCGAATGCGGAGAGCGAAACGCTCAAGCGCCAGTTGCTGGATTTGGCCATTGCGCTCCAGGAAGACGATCGCCGCCGCTGTGAGGGCATCGCCGAGCAGGGTCAACTGGTGGTGCCGCACGGGGCGCGCATCCTGACCCACTGCAACACCGGGGCCCTGGCGACCGGCGGCATCGGCACGGCCCTGGGGGTGATTTATCGGGCGCATCTCCTGGGCAAGAACGTCAAGGTCTTTGCGGACGAAACGCGCCCGATATTGCAGGGGGCGCGATTGACCATGTGGGAGTTGGCCCGGGCAGGGATTCCCGCGCAATTGATCTGCGACAGCATGGCTGCCGCCCTGATGCAGCAAGGCCAGGTAGAACTGGTCCTTGTGGGCGCCGATCGCATCGCCGCCGACGGCTCGACGGCCAACAAGATCGGCACCTACGGCCTGGCTATCGCCGCCCATTACCACCGGCTGCCCTTTTATGTGGCGGCGCCGATTTCGACGTTCGATCTCACGGTCCGCAAAGGAAAGGAAATCCCCATCGAACTGCGCGGCGAGGAAGAAGTCCGGCGGGTTTTCAACCAAACGCTCATCACTTTGCCCGAGGCCAGGTGCTGGAACCCGGCGTTCGACGTGACGCCGCCCGAGCTCATTAGCGGAATAATCACCGAACGTGGCATTATTCGTCCGCCCTACGAGCAAAATATCAAGGCCGCCGCATCAATGCCTCCGGCCGCCGTTCTGCCGCGCTGAGCTATTGGCGCCTCGGGCGGTTAAGTGGAAATAACTGGAAATAACTGCAAAAACCGCTGGCGCGCGCGTGGAAACGGCCAGGAACCCGCTCCTGGCCGAGCGCGAAGCGAGGCGGCGCTGTCAGTTTGTCATTCACTGGGTGATAGCTTTAGCAGGTTTTGGGCGGGATGCCCAATGCTCCATTGGCTGTATTGGCTGTATTGGGAAATTTTGGCGGTGTTTTTGCTCCCGAAGCCGCCGCGGAGAGCTAAGTGCCCGTGCAAGAACAACTTCGGTGCTTTGGGCGTAATTCTAACAAACTGCCTTCGCCTGCCGTCCGGAGCGTGGAGTCCCGATTCCGAATCGGGATAGAGCGTGAGGGCATTCCCGATTCGGAATCGGGACCAGGCTCCACGCTCTCACGCTTCACGCTCCACCCAAGCAGCCGGATCTGGGAATTTATTTTTGCAGGAGCCCTAAGCAATGGACGGGGGTTTGAGCCCGCAGCGGCGCTGGCGGCGGGAGGTGGTGCGGCGCTGGGCCGCGCTGGTATGGCGGGGGCTTTCAGCCGCCCAGCCGATGCGCGCCTCGGCTGGGCTGGCCTGCCTTGGGGTTCGATGGTTCGGTTCACGGGCCGCTTTGGCGACAAATTGGATTTGCCATTGCACCACTTCCTGGCGCCCCTGGAAACTGACCGAGAACAGGTTGCCGGTCTGTTGATGGCGCACGGGGACTTCGCCCCCTTGTTTGGCCGTGGCTCGCACCTTCGACATCGTGGCCGCTTCCGGGACATAAACGAAGAGGGTGTACTCCTCGCCTGGCACGGTCTCCGAGGAACCCTTGAGCGCGCTGTGCGGTCCGTCCCAAGCCAGGTCCTGGATGGAATAGGCGCCGGAGATATGCCGTGAAGTGCCAATCAATTGCGGGTGGTTCAACAAGGGAAGGACCAGTATCACCCGAGTATCGTGCCCTTCAATCTCGACTGAAATCCGGTCTTGAAACACGCCCAGGAGCTTCTGGTTCCAGAAGTCGAAGGCGATAAAACCTGGGTCGGGATTCAGCCCCAGTTGATGAACAAAGGAGACCCTCTTGGTTACGGGGGCGCTCCGCCAGTTGGGCAGCGCCACCACGTCATAAAGGCCGGATTTGGCATTAACCTTTAAATCGAGGAGCTCCGGGTAGTTGTGAATGTAATCATCGGCGCGGATGTGCTTGAAAGTATCCCAATCCACGTCGGTGCCGCGGCTGAACAGGTCGATCGGCAGGATGGGCATGGTGGGCAAGGTTCGCTGGAGGAGCGAGAGCCTCTCGGCAGGCAACTCGGGCATCACCCCGGCCAGAGGATAAGCCACTCCACTGAGAGCCACCAGGCTGACTAGCGTCCGCGCCTCGGCCGTCGTCACCCCGAAGCCGATCATGGGGTCCTCCCGCGTGCGCGCCGTGTCCACGACTTCAGCCGGCCGTTTGCGCTTAGCCTCATCCACGGTCATCCGCTCTCCGAGTTCCAGGCCTTCGCCGGGCATGACATAGACGACCATCCGGTTCAGGAAGGCGTTGGCGTTGATGGAACTGAACAGCGGGTACATGCCGTGCCAATTGTTGTAGAGGTCGTGCCCGTTGAAATAGGAATTGAAAAAGCCGATGCCGTTAAGCGGGGTGCCGGCGGGGCAACCCTCGACGAAAGTCTTCGCGCCGATGACCTGGCGAACCACCTCAAGCCGGTGGCGATAAGCGACAATTGGGTCCACAGCTTTGTCATAGAGTCTCTGCCGGTCCACGGCCGGGACGTATTTGGGGAGGGCGTGTTCACCGTCGAACTTGTAATATTCGAAACCCCACTCGCCCAACGTGGTGAAGAGCTTTTTCAGGAAATCAAGGACTTCGGGACAGGTTGAATCCAGCGCCGGAGTTCCGTAGTCGAGGATGATCTTGCCCTGCATGTCACGCAAATACCAGTCGGGATGGGCCTCGACCGCCCCGGCGTAGGCATTGGGGACGAGCCATAAACCCGGGTGGAGGCCCTTTGACTTTATGTAGTCGGCCAGCCATTTCGGGCCGTGCGGGAATTTTTTCAAGTCCCAGTTCTCAATCCAGTAGTGGCCCTCCTTCAAGCCCCGGTCGTAGCCATCGTCGATCTGCACATACTGGAAGCCGTAAGGTTTCAGGTGCTGGGCAAGCCATTCCACGTTCTTCACGACCTCCTGTTCGTTGACATCCCCGTAATAACTCGTCCAACTGCACCACACCATGGGCGGCCTCGGGAAAGGCCCCTCATCAAACGGGAGGTAGAAGGGCACACCCAGGGTCTTGGTGTAATACTCCGGCGTTAACTGGATTTGCGCGCTCCCGGAAAGCGGCAGGGTCAGTCCCAGCAGGTCCTGGCCTCCGTTAGTGTTCAGGAGTTGCGCCTGGTCCGGGAAGCGGATCGCGGTGTCGGTCGCGCGGTCGAAAAGGCAGTGAAAGATCGAACCGGAGACCCTGCCCAGGGCAAAGTACATACATTCCGTGTTCTGCCGGGGAAGATGAGAGGGGTTTCGAGTGATGCTTCCCCCGTAACTGCCCGCGACTTCGCCGGTACCCTTCCACTCGACGGGCATTCCCTCGGGATCGAGCAACCGGGCTGTCACGCGATCTTTAGAGACGGGAATTTGGGCGGTCAGAACCGGATACGGCGCGGCACAGGAGATCTTGAGAGCCGAATCGCCCATTTCAAAAAGCCAGGCGTTCTGCGGCTCGGCGGTCTTGATAAGCAGCCGATTGGAATGATCTTTGCCGATGGTCCAAGCTTTGGAAGGCCGTATCCCGTGGGGAGTCTGAACGTTGAGCTGCACATTGGTCAGCAAGACTCCCAAGGTAGCATGCCCGATCGCCAGCGTACCCGCGGTCGGGTCTGCATCCAGCTTCCAGCCCGCGTGAGAGACGCTCGGCTCCTGATTCGCGCCTGGGCCGGCCATCGGCTCCACAATGGCCAGGACGGCGTCGGGACGAGTCCAGGCTTCGATGGTAGCGCCGTGCGAGAAATCGAACTTCTGCCCGGCCACGACCGGCAGGCTCGGAGGCAACCATTCGCCGACGATCCCCGGCATTTTGCCTGGTGCCACCGGCTGTGCCTGAGCCAGCGCCTTGATTTCAGCGGCCGCAAGCGCGCGATCGTACAACCGGACTGCGGCCATCTCGCCTCGAAAGACGTTCCCGGTGGCCTGGTCCGCGCCGATGCGGAGCGGAAGCTGGTTGGCCGGTATTTGGCCAGGCAACGGCAACGACTTGAGCAACAACCAGGCGGCAAGTGAGAGGGTTATGTTCTTCATATCAACGTCTCTGTGACTTCACGGTCTTGAGTTCACCGGTTTATTCTGTTCCGTCAATCGCATAGTTAAATTTGCCCTTGCGTTCCCGTTCCGGCTGCGTATCGTGGCAGCCCAAACCTGGCAGCGGCCTGATCCGGCAGCTCGCCTGGCATACTGACTAAGCTCGAGCGACAATTATGTTTGAATGGAGAAAAAGTAACGATGCCCTCGGGCGCGTAGACAATCTGGTTCCATCGTCAGTTCTCATCGTCTGATCGTGATGGGCCTTGCTTTCGGCGCGGTGGCAGGCTAAAGTGGCTCGCTATGATTCCATCGGTGGACGCAACACCTTGCACGGCCTGTCTGGGCGTCCTCCATTCACCCTGCCGTTTCAGCCAAATCCTACGATGAATGCCTATATCGCCGAAGTCCTGGAGGTTGTATCCCGCCGCAATGCGGGCGAGCCGGAGTTTCTTCAAGCCGCACGGGAAGTGCTCGAGAGTCTCGGGCCGGTCATCGAGCGGCATCGCAAGTACCGCGAGGCGCGTATCCTCGATCGGATCGTGGAGCCTGAGCGGCAGATCCTTTTCCGTGTGGCCTGGCAGGACGACGCCGGCCGCATGCAGGTCAACCGCGGCTTCCGCGTGCAATTCAACAGCGCCCTCGGCCCGTTCAAAGGCGGGCTGCGCTTTCACCCCAGCGTCAACCTCGGGATCCTCAAGTTCCTTGGCTTTGAGCAGATTTTCAAAAACTCGCTTACCACGCTGTCCATGGGCGGCGGCAAGGGCGGCTCGGACTTCGACCCCAAGGGCAAGTCGTCCAACGAGGTCATGCGCTTTTGCCAGAGCTTCATGACCGAACTCTTCCGGCACATTGGCCCTGACGGTGACGTGCCGGCGGGGGACATCGGTGTGGGCGGGCGCGAAATCGGCTACCTGTTCGGTCAATACAAGCGGCTCAAGAGCGAGTTCTCAGGCGTGCTGACCGGCAAGGGCCTGAACTGGGGCGGTTCGCTCATCCGGCCGGAGGCCACCGGCTACGGCGCGGTCTATTTCGCCGAGGAAATGCTCAAGACCCGGGGCGATTCGCTCGCGGGCAAGGTCTGCACGGTTTCCGGTTCCGGCAACGTCGCGCAATACACCGTCGAGAAACTCCTGCAGTGCGGTGCCAAGCCGGTGACTCTGTCCGACTCCGACGGCATGATCCACGACGCCGCCGGCATCACCGCAGAGAAACTGGCTTGGGTGCTGGACCTCAAGAACGTGCGCCGCGGGCGCATCAAGGAGTATGCCGACAAGTTCGGCGCCGCCTACATCCCAGGCGAGCGGCCGTGGGCGGTGCCCTGCGATTGCGCCTTCCCGAGCGCCACGCAGAACGAGATCAACGGCCAGGATGCCAAAACGCTGCTCAAGAACGGCTGCAAACTGGTTTCCGAGGGGGCGAACATGCCGTCGGCGCCCGAGGCGGTTGATGCCTACCTGCAAGCCGGCATCCTCTACGGACCCGGCAAGGCGGCCAACGCCGGCGGCGTGGCCACCTCCGGTCTTGAAATGACGCAGAACTCGATGCGACTGAGTTGGTACCGCGAGGAGGTCGATCAACGGCTGCACCGGATCATGGTGGACATCCACCGCAACTGCCGGGACACGGCTCAGGACTACGGCGTGCCCGGGAACTACGTCGTCGGAGCCAACATCGCCGGTTTCGTCAAGGTGGCCGATGCGATGATCGACCAGGGCCTCGTCTGAAGCGCGGCGCCCAATTTCTCGGGATCGTGTCGTGAGCACGCAACGCCAGCCTTCCAGCACTACTGGCCTCCCCGGGCTGGATGCGGTGCTGAGCGGCATCGAGCCGGGCGACAACATCGTCTGGGAGGCCGATGCGATCGCAGACTACCAAGAGTTGGTAGCGCCGTACGCCGCCGCCGCGCAAGCAGCGCAGCGGCGCTTGGTTTATTTTCGGTTTGCCGATCATCCGCCGTTGCTGCCGCCAGGCATCAGCGCCGAGCAACACGACCTGGATCCCGCCCGCGGCTTCGAGGCCTTCGCGCGGAGCGTGCATGCGGTAATCGAAGAAGCCGGTCGCGGCACCATCTACGTCTTCGACTGCCTTTCGCACCTCGCCGTGACCTGGGGCTCCGACCAGAGCCTGGGCAACTTCTTTCTGCTTACGTGCCCGCGCCTGTGGGACCTGGGCACGGTGACCTACTTTGGCCTTTACCGCGACCGTCACTCGGCCTTCGCGCTCGATCCGATCCGGGCCATGACACAGTTCATGCTGGATGTGTTCCGGCTGGACGGGCGGCTCTACATCCGGCCGGTGAAGGTCCAGCACCGCTCCCGCGACGTGATGAACACGCTGTACCTGCGCAGCGGCGAGGTTTTCCTCCCGGTGAAGGACAGTGCCGTGCTCGCCCCTATCCTCTCGCACACCCAATGGCCGCGACTGCAGAGCGACCGCCGCGTGGGCTACTGGCGCCGGCTGTTCCGCGACGCGGAGAAGGTCGCTGAGGAATGCCGCGAGAACCGATGTCCGCCCGAGAAACGCGACGACATGCTGCGCCGGGTGCAGTGGGCGCTGCGCGTGCATCGCTCCGGGATCGCGCCGCTCGTCGAGCGGTTCCTCACGCTGGAGGACTTCCTCGCTATCCGCGACCGCATGATCGGCATCGGCTCCGTGGGCGGGAAAACGCTCGGCATGCTCGTGGCGCGGGCGATTCTGCGTGAGCGCAACCCCGAACTTGCCTCCCGCCTCGAGGTGCATGACTCCTTTTTCGTCGGCGCCGAGGTGTTCATCACGTTCCTCGTCGAGAACAAGGTGTGGTGGTTGCGCGAACAGCAGAAGAAGCCCGAGTCCTTCCTTCAAGGTCTGGAGGAGGGCCGCAAACGTATCCTGGAAGGGCGTTTCCCGGAGGGCATTCTCGAGCAGTTCCAGGGCATGCTGGACTACTTTGGCGAATCGCCCTACATCGTGCGCTCCAGTTCCATCCTTGAGGACGCGCGCGGCAACGCGTTCTCCGGCAAGTACGAAAGCGTGTTCGTCGCCAATCGCGGCTCGCGCGAGAAGCGTAAGGAAGCCCTGCTGGACGCGGTCCGGCGGGTTTACGCGGGCGTGCTGGACGAGGAGGCGCTGCTCTATCGCAAGCGCCGCGGCTTGCTCGAAAGCGAGGAGCGCATGGCGCTGCTCATCATGCGCGTGTCCGGTGCGCCGCACGGGCATTACTACTATCCGCAGGCGGCCGGCGTGGGCCTGTCGTTCAACCCTTTCGTCTGGCACAAGGATATCGATCCCCAGGCCGGCGTCCTGCGGCTGGTTTTCGGCCTCGGCACCCGGGCGGTGGACCGCAGCGACGACGACTACACGCGGCTGGTCGCCCTCAACGCAGCCGGCCGCCGGCCCGAGGCAGATTTGGACGACGTGTGTGAACACTCCCAGCGGCGCATGGACTGCCTGGACCTACAGGAAGGCAAATTCGTCTCGCTGCCTTTCCAGGAGGTGATCCAGCAAGGGCCTGAACTCCCGCTCGACCTCTATCTCACCCGCACCGCCGAAGGCTTTCCGCTGATCACCTTTGACCGGCTCCTCACCGAGACGCCGGTGGCCCAAGATCTACGTGCCATGCTCGAAATCCTTGAGTCGGCGTATGAGCATCCGGTCGATATCGAGTTCACGCTCAACTTTCTGGCCGACGGATCGTACCGCATCCACCTGCTGCAATGCCGGACTTTCCAGATCCGTCGCGAGATCGGCGGGATGTCCCCGGCGGTGCAGACCACGCGCGCCACGCTCCTCGACGCCCACGGCGCCGTCATTGGTGTGTCCCGCGAACAGCCACTCACCAGTATCGTCTATATCGTCACGGAGAAATATGCCCGGCTGCCGGAGCAGGACCGTTATGCCGTGGCCCGGCTTATCGGCCAGATCAACCGACGGCATCCGGCCGACGACCGCGGCCTCATGCTCATTGGCCCCGGGCGCTGGTGCACGCGCAGTCCGTCGCTCGGTATTCCCGTGTCGTTCACCGAGATCAGCCGCGCCTCTGTGGTGTGCGAGGTCGTGGCCATGCACGAGTCCCTCGTCCCGGACGTCTCGCTGGGCACGCACTTCTTCAACGACTTGGTCGAGCACGACATGCTCTACGTGGCCTACTTCCCCAAGAAGGCCGGCAACAGCATTGACGACGCCTGGTTCCGCAACGCCCCCAGCCGCCTGCTCGAATTGGAACCGGCGGCGAGCGCTCTGGCGGAGGTCGTGCGCGTCATTGACTGCGGCGACGCCAGCCAGCCGGTCTGGCTCCGCGCCGACACGACCGAGCAGCAAGCACTGGTCTTCACCCGGGGCGCAGAGGTGCATCAAGCGTCTCGTTGAGGCGTGTCGCAGTGGACCAAGGGAGCGAGCTGGATGCACCACCGTCGTGCTGGCGGCAACCGCATCGGACACGGACGGCAGCGTGACGAACGTCGAGTTCTTCCAAGGCGCGGCTTCGTTGGGAAGCGTGACAATCAGCTCCTATTCGGTGCCCGTGAGCAACCTCGCGACCGGGAGCTACACCTCCTCGGCGGTGGCGAGCGATAACGGCGGACTGAAGGCCACGAATGCCGCGGGGAGGTGCACGGTCACCGGGACGAGTTGCCCTCCACGGTCACCTGCTTTGGCGAAAGACCCGAGCAAATCTTCATGGCTTGGGAAACCGTCGCTCAAAAGGTGGGCGGCGCCGAGATGAAGAGGGTCCCATTTGGCGCGATCACCCTGTATGCCTACGCCGACAAGATCGGCTGCGGGCTGCAGCAGTTCATGGCCGGCGCCCGAAAGTCCAATCTTTCGACTTTGTCGCGCTCCGACCTGATGGCAGCCAATCGCGAAACGGCCGCCGAAACCGGCCTGCCGTACCTCACGGAAGCCGAGCATGACAAGGCCATGGCCATTCTTAAAGCCTAATCTCCTTGCCCCTATTCCCCGGGCGGCGGCGCCTGGCCGCCCGGGACAGTTCCCAGACACCTCCTGCCGCGCGCGGGGTCCTGCCCGGATTGCTCCGCCCTGGAGTAGTCCCTCACCCGGCCCGCGCTACCCTGGAAATAACGCGCGCACTTGGCGTCGATTTCTCGCTCTCCTGCCTCTTCCAACCAGCCAAGCAGCAGGCGCTGTGTATCATCTTCAGCGATGAGTCGAACACGATTGGCCGGCAGCGCGGGGCGGCGCGCAGGCGCCGGGGGGCTTTGACTTTTTGCCAGTGACATTCCTGCGGTTTGGGGGCACATTCGCCGGGAGCAGACGATATGAAAAGCAGCACACCTGTCTTGCGCGGCGGACGCTTTGCTGGCGGTCCGGCGGCGGCTGTGGTCCAGTTCACCGAGTCGGTCTCGTACGACTGGCGGCTGTGGCGGCAGGACATCCGGGGTTCGCTGGCCCATGCGGCGATGCTGGAAAAGGCGGGCTTGCTGACCCGGGCGGAAGGCAGGGGCATCCGCAAAGGGCTGAAGGAGATTGCGCGGGAAATCGAGAGCGGGAAATTCCGGTGGCAGGCGGAGCTGGAGGACGTGCACATGAACCTCGAGGCGGCGTTGACGCGGCGGGCGCGGGCGGGGGCGAAGCTGCACACGGGCCGTTCGCGCAACGACCAGGTGGCGCTGGATGTGCGGCTGTGGCTGCGGGAGGAGACGGTGGCGTTGGGGGAGGAACTGCGGGCGCTGCAGGGCGCGCTGGTGAGGTTGGGCCGGCGGGAGAGCGGGGTGATCATGCCCGGCTACACGCATTTGCAGCGGGCCCAGCCGGTCTATCTGGCGCACCATTTGCTGGCCTACGTGGAGATGCTCGAGCGCGACCGGCAACGGTTCGAGCAGGGGCTGGCGCGGCTGAACGTGTGCCCGCTGGGCAGCGGCGCGCTGGCCGGCTCGACGCTCCCGCTGGACCGCGAGTTGGTGGCGCGGCTGCTGGGGTTCGTGGACGCGCAGGGCCGGCCGCAGGTGACGCAGAACTCGATGGACGCGGTGAGCGACCGGGATTTTGCCGTTGAGTTTTGCAGCAGCGCGGCGCTGCTGGCGGTGCACCTGTCGCGCCTGGCGGAGGACTTGATTCTCTGGGCTAGCAGCGAATTCAATTTCGTCCGGTTGGCCGAGGCCTACACGACGGGGTCGTCGCTGATGCCGCAAAAGCAGAATCCCGACGTGGCGGAGTTGACGCGCGGCAAGACCGGGCGTGTGATCGGCAACCTGGTCGCGCTGCTGACGGTGCTCAAGGGTTTGCCGCTGACTTACAACCGCGATTTGCAGGAGGACAAAGAGCGGCTATTCGACACGGTGGACACGGTGCGCGCGACGGTGCGGTTGAGCGCGGCGCTGCTGGAGCACGCGTCGGTCAATCGGGAGGCCTGCCGGGCCGCCGCCAAAGACCCGGCGCTGCTGGCGACGGACCTGGCGGATTACCTCGTGCAGAAGGGCCTGGCCTTCCGCCAGGCCCATCATGCGGTGGGCAAGCTGGTGGCGTTGGCGGAGGGGGTTGGCAAACCATTGGACCAGCTCACGCTGGCGGAACTGCAATCCGTGGAGCGGCGGTTTGGCGCCGACGCGCTGGAGACTTTCAACCTGGACCAGGCCCTGGCTCGGCGAGAGCTGACGGGCGCGCCGGGAACGAGGGAGGTGAAAAAACAGTTGGCGAAGTGGGAGAAGGAACTGGCAAGGAAGCGGTAGAAGGCCGCGGAATACGGGGAATACGCGGAGCGCCGGCGGCAGTTGAATTTCGAGCCTTTTGAGGCAAGCTAGTGAAAAGACTCTGGGTCAAGCCCCTGGCGGGCAGCCGTTACCCGCTGGCCATGCTGGCGGGACTCTTGCTCGCGGCCGCCTTTCCGAAGTGCGGCATCGCCGGCTTGGCCTGGCTCGGCCCGGGCTTAATGCTGGCCGCGGCACTGGGCAAACGCGGCGGCGAGGCCTTCCGCATCGGCTATGTGGCCGGCTTGACGCATTATCTGGCCTCGCTCTATTGGCTGGTGTTGATCCCGTATCGCTGGCACGGGGTCCCGCTCGGCCCGGCGGCAGGATGGCTCGCCTTGAGCGGGGTCCTGGCCCTGTTTCCCGCCACCTGGGTGTGGGTTTTGACGACAGTCCAGAGCGCACGGACGTTAGCGCCGCGTGGTCGCTGCCGAGTTGGCGAGGAGGCGTTCCACGGCGTCCCATTTTTTGGGCCGAACAAACCCAAGGACGCGGTCCAGATAGGCAGGCGGGACGCCTGCCCCACTACATTTTCAGGCGTCCCTAGCGGAGAATGGCCGGAGGCAGCGAGCAGCGGCGAAGGGCTGCGGGCGGAGGAAGGACTTGGGACTGGGAACCTCCTGCCGCGGAGGTGGACGGGGCGTACGGTTTGGGCGCTTTGCGGGGCGGCGGTTTGGGTGGCGCTGGAGATGCTGATGGCCAGGTTTTTGGGCGGCTTTCCGTGGGACCTGCTGGGCGACTCGCAGTATCAATTGGTGCCGTTGATCCAGGTGGCCTCGGTGACGGGAGTTTACGGGGTTTCATTCCTGATGGTCTGGTGTTCGCTGTCGCTCCTGTCAGCGGGCATCACGGTGATCAGGCGGCCAGCGCCCAGGTCGTTGTGGGTGGCCGAGATTTGGTTGCCGACCATGGTGGTCGCGCTGGGGTTCAGCTTTGGTTTTCGGCAAATCCGGCAGAGTCCGCCGCCGGGGCGAACGCTCAAGGTCACCCTGGTCCAGCCGAGCATTCCGCAGACGCTGATATGGGACTCAAAGAAAAACGCGGAGCGGTTCGGGGACATGCTCCGGCTCTGCGAACAGGCCTTGACCAACCGGACGGATTTGCTGATATGGCCCGAATCGGCCATACCCGAGCTGCTCCGCTACGACGAGGCGACCGCCCTGGCGGTGCTGGGCCTGGCGCGGCGGCATCGGGTGTGGATGATCGTCGGCGCCGATGACTTCGAAGCGCATCCGAAAGCGACCAGGCCGGGGGAAGGGGATTTCTACAATTGCAGTTTCCTGATCAGCCCCGCGGGCAAGCTGGTGCAGCCCTGGTATCGGAAGCGGAGCCTGGTGATCTTTGGGGAGTACATCCCCTGCACGCGCTGGCTTCCCTTCGTGAAATGGTTCACGCCGATCCAGGGCGGCTTCACGCCCGGCAGCCAGGCCGTGCAGTTCGAGCTCAACGACCTGGGCGCCAGGGCCTCGCCGCTGATTTGCTTCGAGGACGTCTTCCCGCAACTGGGCCGCGGTGCGGTCGCCGCCGGGACCGATTTCCTGGTGAACCTGACGAACGACGGGTGGTTCGGCCAGAGCGCGGCCCAGTGGCAGCACGCCACCACGGCCCTGTTCCGCGCGGTGGAAAATGGGGTGCCGCTGATCCGCTGCACCAACAACGGCCTCACCTGCTGGATCGATGCCCAGGGACGCCTGCGCCAAATCTTTCGCGACCCGACCGGCAGCGTTTATGGCCCCGGCTTCAGCACCCTGGAAATCCCCCTGCCCGCTGCGGGACAAGAACATCGGCCGACGTTCTATAACCGGCACGGAGACTGGTTTGGCTGGGCCTGCAGCGGAGTTGGCGGGCTGGTGCTCGCCTGGGCGATCTATGTTTCCAGAAGGCGTAAGCCGCTCAGCGCGTAGTGGGGCAAGCATGGGAGCGCGGAGGCCTCGTCCGTTCAAGCACCGACTCCCTCCTGCTGCTCACCAATACCCAAGCCTCGCAGGTTTATTTCGACACGTCCGCGATCGGCCAGCGCACAGAGGCTCTACCGGGTTGTTCCGATTCCCTGGCCCAAGCGTGCGCGGAAGTCCGGTCAAATCCGGTTATCGGCATGCGCGGCCCGGCCACTCACGATCAACCGACGGGCTAAGAGCCGCGAACCTGGGCGGCGACAACGACACAAGCGGGTGCGTTCGAGGCGCACTGGCAGGCATGGCCTGTGGGGTTCTCTATTTTCTGTTCTTGATGTCGTCTTCGTAGGGGACATTCCTGGCTTCCGACCAGGCGATGACAAACCGCTTCATGGCATCGTCCCGGTACTGGAACCACTGCTGCAATAAGCCCAGGCGGTTGGCCGTGCCCTTAAAGTAACGAAAGGCGCCTCTGCCTTTGATGGCCTCCCAGAGTTGCTCGGCCGCAGCAGGGTCTTCCACCGTCCCGATGAACCGCTCCATGTGGCGGTATTCGTGAAAATCGAACTTGTTGGGCGGCTCCACGAACCGTTTGCCCGGGTCCGCCACCAGAGCCCGTGCGATTTCTACCTCTGGTTTCTGCCACTCCGGCGGATCGCGCAGCGCCTCTTCATCGCCCTCTTCCACGGCCCTAAAGACCGCATCTTCCACCGAAACGACGCAACCGTTCTGTAGGTCGACGCGGGTCACGCACTCCGTGGAATCAGATTCGAGCGCCTCTATGAGTCTGGAGAGTTTGATTGGTTTCATACTCAGATTCGTCCATGGTCGTCAGCGAGCAGCCGATTTCTACCCCGAAACGAGCGGCGAAGAAAAGACAAATCCGCCAGTCTTCATTCGATGAGGCATCCGGACCGAGTGGCTGGTCGGCATTGGGAAGCGGCCCCGCTCATGGGCATTCATCGGGCAAGCTGCCCACCGTTTGGCTGAACAAAAACATTTTTCGCTTGGGTTCTGCCGCTGAAAGCCGCAGGCTCGCTAACAGTTAACGGGAACGACCTGAATAGTTACCAAAATTCCCATGACATCGAAACAGCGAGGATTCCTGAAACGGCATTCTGCCTGCGTGCTGCTGGTAGCGGCCACGCTCGGCGCTCCGGCCAAAGACTTTCCCTTGGAATTCAAGACCTTGAAACCTGAGGAGGTCCAAACTTTTCCGGGGGCGTTCTTTACCTATGGTCGGCTGCGAAATGTCAAGCCCAATGGGCTGAAAAACGAGCCCCGAACCACTTGCCGCCAGCCTTTCTACGGCGTGCTGAATGAAGGCTCCAGCAACTCCTTTGTCTTTCGCATCGAGGAAAGCAAAGAGGGCACGGGCTACGACCGCTTGCTGATCGACTTGAACCAAAACGGGGATTTGACCGACGACCCAGTGCTGCTGGGCGAATTCAAATCCATCACTAACCGAGCCCTGCCCAAATCGCAATACACAACCTTCTGGCCGATTCCAGTGGCGGCTGAAAAGATGATCGGCGCCTGGCGCCCGGTGTACTTGGGCGAGTTGCGGGTGGACACCCGCGACGCCAGGAAGGGCGAGGATGTCTATATCGGCCTCCTGAGGGTCTATGCCGGCTGGTATCTGGAAACCACCGTCGAACTCGACGGGTTCAAACGCAAGGTGGCGGTCTATGATACGGCCGCCCAAATGCGCCTCGGAACGGAGTGGAAGGTCAACGCCCGCGCGGGCTGGTACTTCGAACCGGGCGACAGCTTCCTGCAAGACCTCGAGGGCGCAGGCCGTTTTGAGCGGCGCACCGAGGGGGGCGGCGTCTCTGCCTTCGGCCCGCTGCAGTACTTTGGCACCCAGCCTTACAAGGTCAGCCTGGCCCCCGACTGCAAATCGCTCCGCGTCGAGCGGTGGACGGAGCGGTTGGCGGAGGTGACCGTGCGGCCGCATGGCGACCAGGTCCGCAACCTGTCGCTGGCCTGGGAAAAGGGCAGGGGCCAATGGCAGTTGCTGGGCCCACCGGTGCGGAACGGCAAATTCAAAGTGCCGCCGGGCAATTACCGGTTATACGGCTGCAGCCTGGTAGCCACCCCCGCCGAAGGGGAGCCCATCCTAGCCGGCGCCTTCCAGCAAAACGCCCGCAAATCCGTCCGGTTCGCCGCCGGCAGCGCCAACACCTTCCGCTGCGGCCCGCCGTTGCAGGTGGACATCTCTGCTGAAAAGCGAAAACCCCAGGACTGGGAGTTGGAACGAAAACTCGTAACCGCGGCGGACCCAAGCGTGGATTCAGAATTTGTCCTGGCCATTCACACCCAAATCCAGGGCGGCGACAAGGAGACCTATACGGCATTCCGCAGGGGCAAAGACATTAACAAGGAGCCCCAGAAAGCCGCCTTCGCCATTCTCGACGCCAAGGGCAAACTCGTGGGCAGCGGCAACCTGGAATATGGCTGAGGCGGCACCTGCTCGTACTCATGGCGAGTACCCAAGAACCTGCTGGGCGCCAAAATCAGCGTCCGCATTGACCTCCACCTCGACCCCCTCGAGGTGCTCGCTAAGCCCTTGCAGGTCCAACTCTGACGATGCGTTCAATTGCCCCCTTGGTTGGCAGCGTGGTGACGGTGGTCCTGTTGGCCATTTCTAACATGAGCAGCCAAGCGGCCGAGGAAGCGAGCAGTTGGTCAGCAGTCGCCCCTGAAGCAAAGGCCGATGGAAGCAGCGACAGCACCGCCGTGATTCAGAAGTCGCTCGACGAAGCTGCCAAGTCAGGAGGCTCCGTCCATCTGCCACCCGGGCGCAATCTGGTCAAAGGCAGCCTGCGCATTCCGCCAGGGGTCATGCTCCAGGGCGTCATGGAATCACCGGTCTGGAGTGAGCCGCTCAAAGGCACCATGATCCTGGCCACGGGTGGACGGGGCCAGGAGGAGGGGCCGGCGCTTTTTGAGATGAGTCATTCCTCCGCCGTGCTCCGCCTTGCTTGGCTTTTGCGTTTGGCTTTGCCTTCGGCCGGAATTTCCGGCAGGCTCGGAGCATGGCGCCAGCGCCGATAGCAGCCGTGGTGGTGGTGGTGGTATTTGCCGGGGCCAGTTTTTTCTTTGCCCTGGCGGAGACCTCGCTGTTTTCGTTGAGCAAATGGCAGGCGCGGCAGTTGGCGGCGGGGGTGCCGCGGCTTGGGGGCCTGGTGCTGCGCTTGCTGTCCGAGCCGCAGGATGTCCTGGCTACGATGGTGCTGGGCAACACGGTGGCGAGCGCGGCGATGCTGGCCACGGCCCTGTGGATGGCCCTGGCCGGGCGCTGGCCGTTGGCTGGGACGCTGATTGGTTTGCTGGCGCTGACGCTGATCGGCTGCGAAGTGTTGCCCAAGACGATGGCGGTGCGGGAGCCCGAGCAATGGGCCTTGCGGGTGGCCTGGCCGCTGCAGTGGGTGCTGACCTTGAGCCGGCCGCTCTGCCGGGTGGGCCAGCAACTCGATGCCGCCATTCTCAAGGCGGTCGTGCCCAAGACGGTTCAGCCGCAGAGCGGGTTGACCGACGCGGATTACCAGGAATTGCTGGAACTGGCGTATCTGCAAGGGGCGCTGGCGCAATCGGAGAAGGAAATCATCCTACAGATCATCAGCCTGGACCGGCGGACGGCCAAGGAAGTCATGAAGCCGCGCGCGCAGATGGCCGCCATTTCGGACGACCTGTCCATCGCGGAGATGATTGCCGCCGCCCGGAAATACAAGCACCGGCGCCTGCCCATTTACGATGAAACGCCCGATAACATCGTCGGCATCCTCAACACGCAGGCGTTGCTGCTGGAGCCGCAAATTGACCTGGCGGATGCCATCGAGTTGCCGTCGTTCGTACCCGCGACGATGAACCTGCTGCAATTGCTCAAGAGCCTGCAGCGGCAGCAGCGGGGGCTGGCGATTGTGCTCGATGAATTCGGCGGCACCGCGGGCCTGGTGACCATGGAGGACATCCTGGAGGAACTAATCGGCCAGATCCGCAGCGAGGGGGAAACCGAAAGATTGGTCATGGAAGAACTCGGCCCTGGGCGCTGGCGCGTGGCGGGCACGCTCCGGGTGGACGACTTTCGCCGGGAATACCCGCCGCTCGGGGACGTGCCGGAAGTCGAGACGATGGGCGGCCTGTTGCTGTGGCTGCTGGGCGTGGTGCCCAACCCTGGCGAATGCGCCAGCTTTCGCGGGCTGAAACTGACCGCCCAAATCACGGATGAGAGGCGAGTGCGGGAACTGCTGGTGGAAGTGGTTAAATGAGTTACAGAGCTGACCGAGAGTCTTTAGACAAATCGAACTTGTGGGGCCAAGAGTGATGGGTGACTGGCGCCTGGTGATTGGTGTCTGAATCCGTGGTCCGGATAACCAATCACCAGTGGCGAATCAGCCGTGACTTGCGAGCTGGAAGCGGGAAGAATTTTGCATAGCGCAAACAATGAATAAGTAATAGGGACGCTGAGATGGGCCATACGGCACTCATCTGGACTATTTTCGTGGCATGCCTGGCGGTGTCGTTTCTGCTGTCGGGCATGGAGGCGGGGGTGTTTGCGCTGAGCCGACTGCGGATTCGCCAGGAGAGGCGGGCCGGGCTGGCGTCGGCCAAGGCGCTGCACGATTACCTGGAAAACCCGGAGAATTTCCTGTGGACCATCCTGGTGGGCAACACGCTGGCGAACTTTCTGATCCTGGGCTGGCTGGTGGCCATCCTGCACCAGGCACTGGCCCGCGAGCGCCTCCTTTTTGTGATCGTCTATACGGGGATCGTGTTGCTGTTCTACGCGTTTTTCGACCTGCTGCCGAAGATGCTCTTTCGGCGGTATCCGAACCGGCTGTGCGTGTTGCTGGCGCGGCCATTTGGCGTGATGCACGTGGGGTTGCGGCCGCTGGTGGCGGCGGTGGAATGGGTGTCCGGCGTGCTGCTGCGCTGGCGAGGGGGGAAGGCCTTCACAGGCCATCTTTTTGGCAACCGCGAAGAACTGCGCCTGGTGATGCAGGAATCGGGGCAAACCTTCACCTCCGAGGAGCGCGTCATGATCAATCGGGTGCTGGACCTGCAGGCGTTGACGGTGCGCCAGGCGATGAAACCGCTGGCCGAGGCGGTAACGGTAACCACGCGGACGCCCCTGGGCGAAGCCCTCGGGCTTTGCCGCGAAAGCAAGTTCAGCCGGCTGCCGGTCCGCGAAGACCGGGACGGCCAGCAACGGATCGTCGGCTTGCTGGCCTGCCGCACCCTGCTTTACCAGGCAGACCTGGACCTGGCGAAGACGGCCGGGGATTATGTGAAGCCGGCGCTCCACCTGGAGGAAGATTTGCGGCTGGAAATCGCGCTGCGCCGGATGCAACGCAGCGGGCAGCGGCTGGCGATTGTGCTCGGACGCGACCGGCGGGAAAGCGGGCTCATCGCTTTGTACGATGTGCTGAAAGTTATGTTTGGCGAAGTCAGTTTGTGAGTGTGGGGGGCAAAGGAGTTAAACCGGCATGGAATCGGGAGTAATCATCAGCGTCGGTCTCAAGGGGCTGCTCGTGGCGGGGCTGATTGCGGTGAACGGGTTTTTCGTGGCGGCGGAATTTGCGCTGGTCAAAATCCGGGAGACGCAGCTTGAGGAACTGGAGCTGCGGGGCAACCGGCGGGCGAAGATCGCCCGGGCGATTATCGGCAATCTGAATGCGTTCCTGAGCGCCACGCAGCTCGGCATCACCATGGCGAGCCTGGGATTGGGCTGGATCGGCCAGCCGCTTTTCAGCTCGTTGCTCTCGCCGGCGCTGGTCTCGCTGGGCGTCGCGTCGGAGACGCTGCGGCAATCCATTTCCTTTGCGGTGGGGTTCTTCGTCTTGACGTTCCTGCAAATCTGCGCCGGGGAACTGGCGCCGAAGTGGATGGCCCTTGAGAACCCGCTGCCGATTTCGCTCTGGGTGGCGCCACCGCTGAAATGGTTTTTCCGCGCCTCCTATCCGTTGAATTGGCTGCTCAACCGCGCCGCGCAATGGCTGCTCAAGCAAGCGGGGCTTGAAACGGCGGGCGCAGCCAAGCGCGGGCATTCCACGGAGGAGTTGCGGCTGCTGCTGGCCACGGCGCAGAAGTACGGCGGCGGCACGGCGCTGGGCCGGGACCTCGTGCTCAACGCGCTGGACCTGCGGCGCCGGCTCGCCCGCGAGGTCATGCGGCCGCGGCAGGAAATTGTCTCGCTGGATACCGCCGCCAGCATCGCCGAATGCCTGGACGTGGCGGAAAAAACCCGTTACTCGCGTTTCCCGCTCTGCGAAGGCGGCGACGTGGACAAGTCGCTCGGCGTCCTGCACATCAAAGACCTCTACGCCATGCGGTTCAAAGCGCGCAACGGGGCCGACCTGTTGCCGGTCGCGCGCAAATTGATCTATGTGCCGGAGACCGCGCATCTGGAAAAGCTGCTCCAGTTGTTCCTCGAGCGGAAGCTGCACCTGGCCATGGTCGTGGACGAATACGGCGGGACCGTGGGCATGCTGACGCTGGAAAACGTCCTCGAAGAACTGGTCGGCCAAATCCAGGACGAGTTCGACCAGGAGAAACCGCTGCTGGTGCGGACGGGCGAAACGACCTGGCAAATCGCCGGCGCGCTCCCACTCCACGAACTGGAAGAACTCATCGGCCAACCGCTGCGCCAGGAAGGCATCACCACTGTGAGCGGCTGGGTGACGCATCGCCTCGGGGGCTTCCCCAAGCCGGGCGACGTGCTGGCCGCCGGCGCCTATGAATTGCGCGTCGAAGCGATGGACCGGATGCGGGTGGCGCGGCTGGAGCTGGCTAAACGGGCGGAACCGGAAAGGGCGCATTGAGCAGGATTTCCCGGCCATCTTGTTTTGCCGGGCGCGCGGCTCTTCTGCGCGCTCAAAAAGCGCGTAGCGCTCATCCGAGCGGGGCGGGGGAAGGCTCCCGCGGCTCGCCCGACAAAGGAGCTCGCCCCTGATCCGGGTTGGGGCTAGGCGGCGCTGAGTCCGAGCACGCGGGCGACTTCGGCCTGGTTGGTCAAGGCGGCTTGGACGAGGGCACGAGCGGCATTAGCCAGGGAAGGGTGGGCGGCGAGGCGGTCGAGGTCGTGGGCGGCGAGGCGGCGGCGCAGACGGTCGTTGGTGCGCAGCCATTCGACGAGCGGGAGGCGACCCCGGTAACCCGTGTTCAGGCAGTGGGAGCAGCCTTGGCCGGAGCAAGCGGGGCAAAGGCGGCGGACCAAGCGCTGGTTGAGGACCAGTTCGACCGAGGAAGCGACGGCCGAATGGTCGGCGCACAGGACGAGGAGGCGCTCGAAGACGCCCTGGCAGGAGCCGGCGTGCAGGGTGGAGATGACCAGATGCCCGGTGAGGGCGGCCCGGACGGCGAGGTTGGCGGTTTCCTGGTCGCGGATCTCACCGATGACCAGGACCTGGGGGTCCTGGCGGAGCAGATGGCGGGCAGCCTTGGCGAAGTCCAGCCCGCGAGCTTCGTTGACCTCAGTCTGCATGATGCCGGGGAGAATCTGCTCGGCGGGGTCTTCGACGGTAATGACGTGTCGTCCGCCAAGCGCGGCCAAGTGGCGGAGGCAGGCGTAGATGGTGGTGGTCTTGCCGCTGCCGGCCGGACCGGTAAGCAGGAGCAGCCCGGCGGTCTGGGCCAGGAAACGTTCGAGTTCGCGGAGGGCGGCCTCGGGAAATTCCAATTGCGGCAGGGTCTTGAGCGTGGGGGTGTGGAAGAGGCGAAGAACGATTTTTTCGCCGGTGACGGTGGGATAGGTCGCAACGCGAATGTCGCTGCGAGCGTTGAGGGCGGCCTTATCGATGCGGCCATCCTGCGGGAGGGATTCCTGGTAGGTCTTGAGGCGGGCGAGAAACTTGATGCGGCCAAAGACCCGCTCGGCGACTTCCGGGGGCAAGGTCGCGGCGGGAGCCATGACGCCGTCGAGCCGGAAGGCGACCGTGGCGGCGCCGCTCTGGATGTGCAGGTGAATATCGCTGGCGTCGGCGCGCTCGGCCTGTTGGACCAGGCGCTCGAGGATTTCGGGTGCGGCGGGCTCCGGTTGGGCGGCGCCAGGCGGAGGCTGGTTTTTGGGCATATATTCGGGTCTTCGAGAGCGGGCTGGCGTATGGACCCTGGCTCCGCCTCAGCCTGGGCCTCTGCCCAAGGAGAGGGAACAACCGGGCTGGGTCTGGGGAAGTTCCGATGACCTCCGATTCGGCGGCGGGCGGGCGAGGGGTGTGCCCTTCCCGGAGAGAGAAGGCCGGGCTGAGGGGGAGGAGTTCAGCAGTTGCGGACTGCCGCCAGAAACAGACTTGCGCCCCAGGACGAGGTCTCGCTCCGGTCTGCTGAGCTTCCGCCAGGCGCCGGGCGGCAGCGCGCCCAGGGGGAATCGGCCGATGCGGACGCGGACCAGGCGGAGCGTGGGATGGCCGAGGGCGGCGGTGAGGCGGCGGACCTGGCGGTTCTTGCCTTCCACCAGTTCGAGGCCCAGCCAGCAGGTGGGCACGGTCTTGCGCAAGCGGACCGGCGGGGTGCGGGGCGGGATTTCCGGCTGCGGCTGGAGCATCCACGCGCGGCAGGGCAAGGTTTTTCGACCCTGAACGACGACTCCTTGTCCGAGGAGGCGGAAGGCGTCGGCGGCAGGGATGCGCTCGACCTGGGCCCAATACTCGCGTTGGTGGGCGTGGCGCGGATGGAGCAAGCGCTCGTTCAATCCGCGCTCATCGCTGAGCAAGAGCAGGCCCTCGGAGTCGGCGTCGAGCCGCCCGATGGGATAGACCCTTTTCGGGAAACCGAATTCCGCCAGCGTGCGGCCGTGCGAACGATCGGCAGTGAACCGGGAGAGGACGCCGTATGGTTTGTTGAAGGCAATTAGCACCACCAGAGCGTAGGACGGGGCGGGCCAGGTGTCCAGACCGGGCGAGTGCGGCGTTGGCGCGGCAGGCTGCCGCGCGCTGACTGGCAGGCACGGAAGGCTGCGGCTACGAGGGCGGCCCCGGCCTGGATTCTGGCAGGCAGCGGCGGCTGGGCCGGGCGCACGGCT
>Ga0187850_10000348_pt1 | contig 62524 bp, 52 predicted proteins | sample June2016WEW_4_15_FD_132436 | JGI IMG/M metagenome (GOLD analysis project Ga0187850, IMG submission 132436) | Peatland microbial communities from SPRUCE experiment site at the Marcell Experimental Forest, Minnesota, USA - June2016WEW_4_150 | ecosystem: Environmental > Terrestrial > Soil >...
AAGACTCGAAGACTCAAAGAATCCCTAAATACAGATGTCCACTTACCAATGAACTTATGAATATGTCAGAGTACGAATAGTAAGGAAACAGTTATTTTCGGAGGAGCTGATGTGGTATGGGTCGGATCCCACTCTTTTGTTGCGCCCAGGCGCCAGACAGTGTCGACAAACGGATGGACTCATTAGAAGCTGATGTTGAGCCTCACGCTCATCTCGGTAGGAACGAATTCATTGCGGCAGCGTCCCGGCGCGATAACGCGCGTGTGACCCAGGGCGGCAATGACTTCCGGGATGTCGAATGAATTCCCCTGGACGGACAGGATTTCACCTTTCTCGCTCAGACGCATCATAAAAGAGATGTCCATTTCTCCGGTAAACCCAGTAGGGAATTTGATACGTCCGGAGGCCTTGGCGATCGTAGCCAGGCGCTCCAGATCGATATCCAACAGCGGCGGCTGGAAGCTCGGATCTGCAAACGTTTGCGGAGAGCTGGGAGTTCGGCTGTCAGGAAGCGACGTCCTGTAGAAGATGCGACCGTCCACGAACGCGTAGCACGGGGATGAGACTTGAAGGTTCCTCATTTCGAATCCCCGGTCGCGAATGGTCTTTATCGCATTCTCGACCGTCGCGCCATGAACGGACAACGCGATCGTAAGCCGTATGGGGTTGTTGCCTGATGCCATTTCCTCGAGGGAGATGGGATTGCCTTCGCCATCCTTCAAGAGTCCCTGCGCATCAAGGAACACCTGGGTAGCAGGGTTTGAAGGGCCGAACCGCAACGCCGCTGTTGCGACCACCGGAACTGCCACGCCATTGAGGTAAGTTGGAGAGTAGCGCCATTGCTTTACAGCATCGATCGCAGCCTGCTCGAAGAGCTGATTACCTTGGAGCACGCGAACATTCGATACAGATCCTTCCTCATTCACGCTCACCTCGACAATCACCGCTCCTTCCACATGCTTCCGCTCCGCCAACGCCGGATAGTTCGGCTCCACCCTATAGGTCAGCTTGGATTCCTGGACGCCGCTGCTTACGCGCACAGGCTTGCGTGGATCCTTTTGGGCAGTTGGATTTTCCGTGCGGACGGGCTTGCGGGCGCCGGGCGCCGGCGAAACAGGTGTGCCGGCCGACGGCGGCGCAGCCGCACGGGAAGCGGTATCAGGCGCGCCGGCCAATGGAAACCAAGCCGCCGCGAATGTGCCGGTGCAGATCAAAAGAGCCGCGATCGCCCCGAGGCTGAAGACCAGTCTGGATCTGCTCATCTTGGACTCCTTTATCATGAGTGTCACGCGTTGGACCAAATGACCTTCCTTCAAGAGAAGTGGCGCAGGCACAGCCGCAGGCCGGCCCCGCAGCGATGCGATGTGCAGGAGCGACTCCAGGTAGCGGTCACGCTCGCCTGTTACTCTGAGTACCTCGCGATCCACCACCTGCTCGCGGCTGAGTTGAATGCGTCCAAGTACCCACCAGATGGCCGGATGAAACCAGAGAAGGGATCGAAGGAATTCCTCCAGCACAATAAACAACCAATCCCGCCGTTGCACGTGCAGCAGCTCGTGACAGGCGATCGGCCGCTGGAGATTCTCGGCCATTGCAGCGAACGACTCAGGGAAGAGCACCGCCGGTTTACGAAAACCGAAGGTGACCGGAGTATCGATCTCCGCTGAAAGGAAAATCTCAGGAGAAACACCCACTTGCCATTGAACTTCGCGAATCACGTCCGGGAGCGCCGCAAGCCTGCGCGACCCATTCCGATACCGAAGCAACCGCAGCATTCCCAGCGCCAGCCAAAGGAACCGCAGCCCTGCGCCAATCCCCAGGGCTAAAACAACGAGCTTGTACCTCGGGAATTGAAGCCACCAGGCCTGCGAGGACGAAGGTGCCGTTGGAAGGATTTCGGCATCCGGGAAAATCGGGGAGGGGAAGCTCGTCAGAGCCGCAGGCAGGATGGAGCTCGGCATGGTCTGTCGCAGGTGATGCCACGGCTGAATTACGGGAAGCAGCAAGCAGACCAGCAGCAATGCCTGCCAAAGAGCCATCAGAACCACCGGCGTTTTCAGCCGGAACATGTAAATGAGCACGCTGCCCGCGAGGATCAGCACCGCAACCTGCAAGCTGTATGCTGCCAGGTTCTCCAGCCACAAATGAGCGGTCATAGATTCAGGAGGGCCGAAAGCATCGCACGAGTGGAGGCATGCGACACCGGCCGGGTCTTGGGGCCCTATGGGTTGTCCCGGATCATTTTCGCGATCTGCTTCAATTCCTTTTCCGACAGGCTGCGCTCCTCGACGAGATGCGCCACCAGTGGCTCAGCAGAGCCGTTGAAAACGCGATTGATGAACTCGCTGACCATCTCGTGAATCATCTGCTTCTTGGGCCGAGTGGCTTCGTAAACATGAGCACGCCCCGCGAGCCGACGCTTCACGTACTTCTTATCTTCCATGATTTTCATCATGGTCATGACGGTCGTGTAGGCGATCTTGCGGTGCGAGAGCAGGGTCTCGTAGACGTCGCGCACGGTGGCAGTGCCATAGACCCAGACGACCTTCATGATCTCGAGTTCCTGTTCGGTGAGTATCGGGCTTTTTCGTCGCATGCTAATAACTTAGTACTACAATAATGGCGTGTCAAGAATAAAGTGAAATAATCGTAACGTGCGATTGCAGGATACAATTCTCGGGATCAAAAGGTATCAGCGATAAACGGGAGAGTGTAAACAGGCTGGAATTATGGCTCCTCAGGTAGGACTCGAACCTACAACCCTTCGGTTAACAGCCGAATGCTCTACCATTGAGCTACTGAGGAGCAAGAGCAGGCAACTTTGCGCCGGCAAAAGCTGCAATCCGCGGAAAAACTAACAAATATCCCGGGCAGAGTCAACGTGATTGACGCCGATTTCACGGCCAAGACCTACAATTCGTCGACGATGCCCCGCCAAGCGCACTACAACATGCCTGGGTTGCGATACCGTCAGGCGTCGTCAAGGCACTGCGCTCCATGGTGCAACGGCGCGCTTACTTCACCAGTTTTGGACTGACCTTGGTCAGCTCATCGGTGAAAATCGTAGCATCCTTGGGTACGCCGGACACCGGATGAAACAGGATGTCCTTCGCATTCAGCTGTTTCTTGTACAGCACATAATTGGCGTCTTTGTCAGTCCTGACGACCTCTCCATTCAGGCTCAGCCCCGCAAAAACTCCCCTGGAGCGGGAGTAAGCGAGAATCTTGGCCCTCATCAGTACATCCGTCTTGGCAGAGGCATTTCTGCCCACTGGCCCGGCGGCCACGGCCGCATCGCCGCCCAAAGTAAACTTGCTGTCAAGCAGGCTGTCGACGCCACTGAGGTTCATGACGACCAGGACCAGGTCGGTTGCCTGGACGCCGATCTGAAGACCAAAGCTCCCTCCGCTCATCATCAGCATGGACGGAGCACTCCAGGGGCCGTTGCCGCTATCCCTGCGACACGTGATGACGCCCTTGCCATAAGCCGCGCCAAGAATGAAGCCAGCCTTTTTCATTGACGGAATCACGGCCACGCACTGGCATCGGTCGAGCAGATCCTGCGGAATGGACTTGTCCGGCGTGCCCATGATCTCCTTCAGCACGACAGCCGCGGAGACAACCCTATCCGCTACCTCGCTTGTTTTCGGAGAGGACTGGGGATCGTCGGATTTCTGCTGGCTTTGAGAAAGCGCCAGCTTACAACAGGAGAGAAGCAGAAATGCCATCGCGAAAACCAGAGATCTTTTCATGGGCCTCCTCACCCCGGGGCCTGACAATTACGATCGCCCGGCAATAGAAAAGGTATCACAATTCCTCTTCTTTGCGGTACCGTGTTTGCGAGCGGCTTTTTCTGTCTCCGCGGCAGGTGCCTATGCCGTGCAAGCATGATATCCTAGGGCCTGGAGGCTTGAAACCATGACGCAAGATTCGCCGGTTACGAACAAGGAATCCGACGCGGCGCAATTTTCGATCACGATGGATCAGATCGAAGACTATCAGTTCCGTGTTACATTCGACAAAGATCAGTACCCTGATCTTTTGACGGATGAACCAACGCCGATAGGCCGGGACAGTGCGCCCAATGCTTCACGCCTGCTGGCGGCCGCGGTCGGCAACTGCCTGTGCGCCAGTCTGTTGTTCAGCGCGCGCAAGGCACGCGCGAACCTCACGGGCATTCACGCGACGGTGAAGGTCTGGTATGCACGCAATGAAAAGGGGCGGCTGCGCATCGGCAAAATGAAGGTCGAGATCACGCCGGAGTTTGATCCCGCGGATGATCCCAAAATCGAGCGCTGCGTGGAACTGTTCGAAGACTATTGCGTCGTCACGCAGAGCGTGCGCAGCGGCATAGACGTGTCGGTCGAGGTGCAGCGCTGAACTTCATGCGGTATGCGGCGGCAGAGTTCGGATCCCGCGAGCGCGACAGACACCGGCTACAGATCGAGGAGGAGACTCCACAATGAAGAGACGCATGGGCTCGGCATTGCCAAGAGAGCCGGGTCGAGATTTGATCCGCGAACCCAGGGGTGTGTGGCGGGAACGCCTGCAAGAATGGATCGCGGGCGTTCCCGGTTTCGGGTGGCAAGCGGCAATGAGCACTGCAGGGGACGGCGTTTCCGGGACGTCCTTCCAGCTTCCGCCGGGAGTCTATCCGCGGCCCGGCGATTCAGCGCTGCCGGCGCTCCAGATGCCCTCTCCGTCCGTCGACCGTGTCGAATCGGCGATTACAGGGAGCAGCGCCTGGCTCGTGGATCGGCAACATCAGGATGGATACTGGGTGGCGGAATTGGAGGCCGACACGACGCTCGAGAGCTATTTTATTCTGTTCCGCACATTCTTCGGGAAGCGCGATGATCCGCGGATCCCGAAGTACGCCAAGGTGCTTCGCGAGTCGATGCTGCCGGACGGTGCATGGTCAAACTATGCCCATGGTCCAGTGGAAATTTCAGTCTCCGTGCTGAGCTACTTTGCGCTCAAAGTGGCGGGGGTGTCGGCGGAAGAACCAGACATGCAGCGGGCGCGCGACGCCATACTCGGGCTGGGCGGCGCCACCAAGGCTAATACTTATACGAAGTTTCATCTGGCCTGGTTCGACCAGTACGGCTGGGAACATGTGCCTGCGATTCCCCCCGAGATGATGTTCATCCCGACGATCGCCCCCATCAATATCTACGAGATGTCTTCCTGGTCGCGGACGATTTTCGTGTCACTGTCTGTGATCTGTGCGCTCAAACCCGTCTGTCCGTTGCCGCCGGAGTGCCACGTGGACGAGCTGTTCGTGGGCGGCCGGGAGCATGCGGACCTTAGCCTGCCGCGCACGAAGGAAGCCCTCTCATGGACCAATTTTTTCCTTCTTACCAACAAGGCGCTTAAGATAGCCGAAAAGTTTCCGATTCAGGCGGCGCGGCGCGCCGCTGTCAAGAAGGCTGAAAAGTGGATCATCGAGCGCTTCGAGGCGTCGGGCGGGCTGGGAGCGATCCTACCCGCCATGATGAACAGCGTCATGGCCCTCAAGGTCCTGGGATATGCGGATGACCATCCAGTGATGGTCGAAGGGTTGCGCGAGCTGGATGCGCTCGAGATTTACGATCCCGCAGATGACTCCATCCGCATTCAACCTTGCCACTCACCTGTTTGGGATACCTCGATTTCGACGTATGCGCTGCTTCAGTGCGGCTTTGATCCTGATGGAGAACCGATCCGCAAGGCGGTAAACTGGATGCTTGCCAGGGAAGTCAAGCGTCCCGGAGACTGGCAGATCAAGAACCCGGCGCCCCCTGGAGGCTGGTATTTCGAGTTTGCCAACGAGTTTTATCCGGACGTGGACGACACGATCATGGTGATGATGGCCCTGCGCTGGGCGACTTCGCCAGGGGCGCGCCAGGAAGTCGAGGATGCGATCGCGCGCGGGCTCATCTGGGTGCGTGGGATGCAGAATGAAGACGGAGGCTGGGCCAGCTTTGACCGGGACAACGACAAGGCGTTTCTCTGTAAAGTGCCTTTCGCCGATCACAATGCAATGATCGATCCCACAACAGCCGACATTACTTCGCGCACGCTCGAAATGCTTGCCACCATTGCGCCAGCGACCTACAACTCCCAGCACCCGATTGTAAGCCGTGCCATTGACTTTCTAAAGCGCGACCAGTGCAAGGACGGCAGCTGGTTCGGCCGCTGGGGCGTGAACTACTTGTATGGCACGCCTCAAGTACTGCGGGGGCTCAACCTCATTGGTGAGGACATGTCTCAGCCGTACGTCAGAAAGGCCGTCAATTGGCTTGTGTCGGTGCAACAGCCGGATGGAGGCTGGGGAGAACGGTGTGACACGTACGAGAACCCGGCTCGAAAAGGGCTGGGACCCTCCACTCCTTCCCAAAGCGCCTGGGCGCTCATCGGGCTTCTGGCAGCCGGAGAAGGAAACGGCGCGAGCGTGCGCAGCGGGATCGAATACCTGTTGAAGCGCCAGACTCCGGAGGGAACTTGGGAGGAAGATGAGTGGACCGGAACGGGATTCCCGCGCGTCTTTTATCTTAAATACCATTATTACCGGCACTATTGGCCGCTGATGGCATTGGGACAGTACCGGCGATTCCTGCTCGGCCGGCGCCCATGAAGGGCGCGTGCGGACGTTTCCGAAACCCGTTCTGATTTTTGGATGCGCTACCCGGCTAATCCCAGCCAGATTCCTCGAAGGAGCGATGCCTGGAGGAGCGCTGCTTCGACTCGCAGTGTTCCTTCAGGTCACGCAGAATACCGATCCAGCCCTCGTCGAGCAGCGTGAGCGTCTCCCCGTCTTCCAGCGGCGGACCCGCGTCGCACACGGTGACTTCGCTGATTCCTCTCTTGAGTCGGATCGAGTAGCTGGTGGTGTGGTGCTCGCCTTCCGGGCATTGGCCGTCGCCCTCATCGATCCATTGAAGCTCTACCTGGGAGTCCGGGACCAAGGTCGTGAAGATGGCGCGGCCGCGCAACGCCTGTCCGCCGTTGCCCATTCGCCAGAATGCCTTCAACTCGCCGCCGACGCGCGGGTCGGAGGTGACGCGGTCGCAAAACCACTGTGTGATCTCCTTGGCTTCGGTCAGTGCCCGAAATATGAAGGCGGGCGCAGCCTCGATCAGGACTTTTTTCTGGATGGTATCCGCCTTTCGGGTGGAATCTGCGCTCCGCTTGATGCTCATCGAGGTCCACGATACCACAGACGGAAGCAAGCGCAACCTAAACAACGTCCTAGAACACACCCTCGCAATCCTCCTGAATCGGTGGAACTGCGGAGCCTGCACCGCATCGGGACAAATTTCGTGGTTACCGATGTTTGGAGTGCGCGTTATAATGTCTCTTCCGCCAAAGAAAGAAGGTGCCATGCAAAAAAAACTGTTCTGGATCATCATCGTGCTGGCAGTCTTCGTGCTGGCTGGGGGATTATCATTCGCGACCGACCTGTACTTTGACTGGCTCTGGTTCGGCGAGCTGGGCAAGACGATTCTCTTTACCACGGCCCTGTATGCAAAAAGCTCGATCTTCGCCGGGGTTCTGGCATTCGTCTTCGTCTTCCTCTATTTCAACCTCATGTTCGCGAATCGCGGTCCGGGCGCCATCAATATCGGACTTCCGACGCCCGACGGGCGCGTCACGGCGTATACCTTTGCGGCCACGACCGTGCAACGCGTGATCGGCTTGCTGGCGCTGATCGTAGGGTTTTTTCTGGCGCTTCAGGAAGCGGGGCAGTGGGAGATGGTCTGGCGTTGGCTGTACCGCGTTCCGTTTGGGGCGCGGGATCCCATATTCGCGCGTGACATATCGTTTTATTTGTTTACACTCCCGCTGCTCGAGGAAGTGGTCAGCACAGGCCTCTTGCTTTGCTTCATTGCGGCCGGCGGCGTCCTTCTGCTTTACTATTTCAAGAGAGCCTTTTCGTTTCGAACTTTGCGCACGGCTGGGCGTGGACGAGCAACGTCCCACCTCTCAGTGTTAGCAGGCTTGTTTTTCCTGCTGCTGGCGGCGAATGCCTACCTGGACCGGTTTGAGATCCTCTTCGGTGACCACCAGCTGATGTACGGCGCCAGTTACACGGATCTGTACGCGCGGTTGCCCGTCCTGGGATTCCTGTCGATCACGGCGCTCGTGGGCGCGGCGCTCTGGATTTACAATGCGTTTGCCTCGAACTTTCGCGCCGCGATCGTGGCCGCGGGCCTGTACCTGCTCGTGTTTCTCGGCGGCAATCTCTATCCGGCGCTTTTGCAGAAATTCGTCGTGGCGCCGAATGAATTGGTGAGAGAGAGTCCGCAAATCGAGCACAATATTCAGGCGACGCTTCACGCCTACGATCTGGACACCGTCGAGGACCGCAGTCTGTCAGGAGATAAGGCGCTCACGCCTCAAGATATTGAGGCAAACGCGGCGACCATTCGGAGCATCCGCCTGTGGGACCACGAACCCTTGCTTGACGCTTTCTCTCAAATCCAGGAAATTCGCACCTACTACGATTTCGTCTCGGTCGACAACGACCGCTACCTGCTGAACGGCGGGCCGCAGCAGATGATGCTCTCCCCTCGAGAGCTCGACACCAATAACCTGCTGGAGCGCAACTGGATCAACGAGCACCTCAGCTATACGCATGGGTACGGTCTGACGCTCGGTCCCGTCAACCGGGTGACTTCAGAGGGACTGCCGGTGCTCGAGGTCAAGGACATCCCTCCCAAGAGCACAGAGCCGGCCTTCAAGATCAGCAGGCCTGAGATCTATTTCGGAGAAATGACCAAGGAATACGCGGTGGTGAGGACCGGGGCGAAGGAATTTGATTACCCCGCAGGCGAAGCGAACGTGTACACCACCTATCAGGGCACAGGCGGCGTTGCCATTGAAACTTTCCTGCGCAAGCTGCTGTTCGCTTTTTATTTCCGCGACCCTAACATCGTGCTTTCGCCGCTGCTGAAGGCGGAAAGCAAGTTTCTATACTATCGTGACCTGAAGACCCGCTTCAGCCGCCTGGTCCCATTTCTGCAGCTGGACCAGGATCCTTACATGGTGATCTCCGGCGGAAGACTGTTCTGGATCCAGGACGCATACACTCATAGCGACCGTTATCCGTATTCCATGCCGACCGACGACATCGGCAATTATGTGCGGAACTCGGTGAAGCTGGTGCTGGATGCATACAACGGCAACGTGGACATGTATGTTGCCGATCCGGACGACCCGCTGATCCAGGTGTACGAACGCATCTTTCCGGGCGTGTTTCAGCCGCTGGCCGCGATGCCCGCCGATTTGCACGCGCACATCCGCTATCCGCAGGACATCTTCCGCATCCAGACTTTCATCTATTCCGTGTACCACATGAACAACCCGCAGATTTTCTACAACAAAGAGGATCTGTGGGAAATTCCCGTGATTGCCTCGGCAAGCGGGCAGCAGGCCATGTCTCCTTATTATACGATCATGCGCCTGCCGCAGGAAAAACAGGAGGAGTTCATCCTGATGCTTCCGTTCACTCCGGGACGCAAGGACAACCTGTCGGCCTGGATGGTGGCCCGCTCCGACGGCGATCACTATGGCCAGCTCGTCGTGTATCGCTTCCCGAAGCAGAAACTGGTTTACGGTCCAAAACAAATCGTTGCAAGGATCAACCAGGATGCCGACATTTCCAAACAGCTTTCCTTGTGGGATCAGCACGGATCGCAGGTGATTCAGGGAACGCTTCTGGTGATTCCGATTGAGGAGGCGCTGTTGTATGTCCGCCCCCTGTATCTGAGGGCCGAAAGCGGCAAGATACCGGAGCTGAAGCGCGTGATCGTCGCGTACGAAAACAAAATCGCCATGGAGGAGACCCTCGAGGCTTCGATCAATAAGATTTTTGAGCAGGAAGGTACGCCTCTGGAGATCGCACCGCCCACTGGGCAACCCGCCCCTAATGCGCATGCTGACCTCATCCGCCAGGCGGCGGAGGCATATGATCGCGCGGTGCAGGCGCAGCGGCAGGGCGACTGGGCGGTATACGGCGAAGAACTCAAGAAGCTTGGCGTCATACTTCAAGAGCTGAAAAGGAAGTGAAGCGTGACGTGTGACGGGCGACGCATGGCAGACTCGCCATGCGTCGCTCGTCACAGCCTATCTGTCGATTCGCTGGAGGGTAGCATGGCTGGAACACAGTCCTTCGACATTACAACCGGCTGCGATCTGCAGGAAGTGGACAACGCACTGAATCAGGCGATGAAGGAGGTCCGGCAGCGCTACGATTTCAAGGGACTGAAGGTGGATGTTGAATTTCTGCGCTCTGAAAACAAGCTGGTTCTCCGCGCACCCGACGATTTCAAGCTTGCCGCCCTCTGGGAAGTAGTGCAGCAGAAGATGGTGCGGCGCAAAGTCCCTGTCCGAAACCTGCACCTGGGCAAAGTGATGCCGGCGGGCGGAGGCACTGTGACTCAGGATGTGGACTTACAGCAGGGGCTTTCATCTGAGACTGCGCGAGCCATCGTCAAGTTCATCAAAGAGCAGAAAATCAAGAAGGTACAGTCGGAAATCCAGGGGGATCAAGTCCGCATTTCATCCCCGTCTCGCGATGACCTCCAGCATGTGATTGCCCTGTTGCGGGAGCAGGATTACGGCGTCGAACTCAACTTCGGCAACTACCGCAGCTTTTAAAGGCACGAAAGCCGCCGGGACCGTTTCCCGCACGGGTCCTTCCGATCTGCGTCAGCGGAGCGAGTCCATGATTTCCGCCAGCGCGGCACGGGACGGGCGGGTGATCTCTGCGGGCAGTTGAGCCAACGGTTCGTCGGGCAGGTCCAGGAACTCGGTGAAGTCGGGCTTCTTGGGATCGACATAGAGCAGGCCGGTGACGAACTCTTCCTTCTGCCTTGATTCATGAAGCACGCGCAACGCCTCCACGAAATTGCCCGGATCGAAATCGCGCCCGAGCTTTCTCAGGGTGATATGCGAGCCGTCGTGCAGCTCCACCGACTTGGTCGCGCCCTCCTCGTAGTCCACGGAGATCTGTTCAAAAAACGGGATGAAGCTGACCTCGTGCAGGAGCTCCTCCGCCTCTTTCGCGTACTTGTAGCTCTTAGTGGAACCCTCGTGGTTATTGAACGTCACGCAAGGGGAGATGACATCGAGAAATGCCGTGCCTCGATGAGCTAGAGCGCCCTCGAGCAAGGCGACGAGCTGTTTCGGGTCGCCCGCGAAGGAGCGCGCCACGTACCCGCAGCCGAGTTCGATGGCGAGCGCGCAACAATCAATGGGGGGCAGGTCATTCACGACGCCGGTCTTGAGTTTGGAGCCTGCATCGGCTGTCGCGGAGAACTGACCCTTGGTCAGGCCGTACACCCCGTTGTTTTCCATGATGTAAATCATGGGGATGTTGCGGCGCAGCAGGTGGACGAACTGGCCCGTTCCGATCGAAGCCGTATCGCCATCGCCGCTCACTCCGATCGCGATCAGATTGTGATTGGCCAGAAGGGCGCCGGTCCCGACCGCGGGCATGCGTCCGTGGACGGCGTTGAATCCGTGGGCCCGGCCCAGAAAGTAAGCCGGCGTTTTCGACGAGCAGCCGATTCCCGAAAGTTTGATCACTCGATGAGGCTCCACGCCGTATTGGAAAAATGCACGGATGATCTGGCTCGTAATGGCGTCGTGCCCGCATCCCGCGCAAAGCGTGGATTCGGCGCCCTTGTATTCCTGCAGAAGCAGCCCGACGCGGTTGGTGCTGGCTTTAGCCTTTGAGGGTTCCTGGGAGGGCATTATTCGTTGTTCTCCTTCTCCTGTGCTGCGATGGCGTCTGTGACAAAGCGCGCGTCAATCGGAATCCCGTCGTAATGCAGAACGGATCGCAGCCGCGTCCCCTGTTCAGGGTAGTCCATCGCGAGCAAGCCCCGCATTTGTGCATCCCGGTTTTGTTCGACAACATAGATGCGTTCGTGTCCCTCCAGGAATGCATGTACCTCTGGACTGAATGGAAGAGCGCGTATGCGCAGATAGTCCGTATCCATTCCGTGCTCCGCGGCCAACTGGTCGCGGCATTCGCCGATCGCATGGTGCGTGCTTCCGTATGCGATGATCCCGACCTTGGCGCCGGTGCCGTAGTCGAGAATCGGCGCAGGCACATGGGCGCTGGCATTTTCGATCTTGCGGGCCAGGCGGTCCATCAGATTTACATAATCCTCGGGCCGTTCGCTGTATCCGGCGTGGTTATTGTGCCCGCTTCCGCGGGTGAAGTATCCGGCTGCATGGTGCCGGGTTCCCGGCAGCGTGCGATAGGGAATACCGTCGCCGTCCACGTCGAGATAGCGCGAGAAACTTCCCAGGCGCTCCAGGTCCGATTCGGAAAGCACCTTGCCGCGCTCGATAGGGATGTCGTCAGGATATTGAAATGCGTCTGCCATCCAGTTGTTCATTCCCAGGTCGAGATCGCTCATGCAGAACACCGTGGTCTGGAATCGCTCCGCGAGATTAAACGCCTCCTGAGCAAAGCGGAAGCACTCTTCCACCGTAGCAGGGATGAGCAGGATGTGTTTGGTGTCGCCATGGCTCAAGAAGCGTGTCGACAAAATGTCTCCCTGGCTTGTTCGCGTCGGCAGGCCCGTGGAAGGACCCACGCGTTGCACATCCCAGATCACCGCCGGGATTTCCGCAAAGTAGGAAAGGCCGACAAACTCCGACATCAAGGAAATGCCAGGGCCCGAAGTCGCCGTCATCGCGCGTGCGCCCGCCCAGCCTGCGCCCAGGACCATACCTGCGGCTGCAAGCTCATCCTCGGCCTGCACGACCGCAAAGGTCGGTTTGCCGGTCTTCGGATCGAGGCGATATTTCTTCATGTAGGAAGCTATCTGCTCCACGAGCGAGGTTGACGGCGTGATGGGATACCAGGTTACTACCGTGCACCCGCCGAAGACCGCCCCCAGACCAGCGGCAGTGTTGCCGTCGATAATTATCATGCCGCGCGTTTTGTCCATTCGGGCGATCCGGAAGGGATCGCTCTTGGGCAGGCTGGCTCGCGCATAATCGAATCCGATCTTCGCGGCTTGGATATTGATTTCGGCCGCCTTCTGTTTGGAGGCAAACTGCCTGCGGATAGCCACTTCGATTTCCTGGAAATCAATCTCCAGAAGTTGCGCCATCACCCCCACATAGATCATATTCGAGAGGAGCTTGCGCAGGCGGACTTCCGGGCTGACTTGAGCCGCCAGCTGCAGGAAGGGCACTTCATAATAGCTGATGTCGTATCGCTTCCCCTTCAGGCCAAGAGACACATCGGCCAGCAACGCTCCCCCCTTGACGACTGAGAGGGCATCCTCCCGGGCAGACTCGGGGTTCATCGCGACGGCAAAGTCGATCTGCGCCTTGCGCGAAATGTAGCCGTTCTTGTTGGCCCGGATGGTGAACCAGGTCGGAAGCCCGGCGATGTTGGAAGGGAATAGGTTCTTGCCGCTGACCGGGACGCCCATTTGGAAGATGGAACGCATGAGCACGTTGTTTGCGGACTGGCTTCCGGAGCCATTGACAGTGGCTACCTGAATGCTGAAGTCGTTGGTTATGAAACCGCGCGCATCTCCGCACTCTTCCGTTTCGGTCGCAATCGGTCTCTCTGTGTTATCCAAGGTCACCTCATCGCGCATCAGAAGAGAGATATTATCACTCCCGTTGCTCCAATCCAAAGCTCCTAGGCACCACGGTCCCGGGTATGTGCCTAGCCCTTGAAACCGGATATTGATTCGGCGCCTGATTTGGCCAAAACTAATGCTATGACCGCTGAGGAAAAAGCAACTGCGTATCAGAAGGCGCACCAGATTAACCTCGATGTCGCCCGTCACGGCGTATTCGCCGAGATCGGCGCAGGTCAGGAGGTGGCGCGGTGGTTTTTCCGCGTGGGCGGGGCGGCCGCCACGGTTGCCAAGAGCATCTCCGCCTATGACATGGATGTCAGCGACGCCATCTACGGCTCCTGCGATCGCTACGTCAGCCGAGGGCGGCTTCAATCGATGCTCGATTACGAGTACAATCTGCTCCTGCAGCGCCTGAAAGCCAAGCGCGGCGCACGCACCACCTTTTTTGTTTTTGCGAATACCGCCGTGATGGGTAGTTTCTCCCACAATCAGCCTGGGCATGCCTGGGTAGGCATGCGCTTCCAGCATCAGGTCCAGGCGCCACCGTCCGAAATTATCCTGCACGTGCGCATGTCCGAGCGCGACAATGTTCGAAAGCAGGAAGCTCTCGGGATCCTGGGTGTCAACCTCATCTTCGGCGGGTTTTACTTGTTCCGGGAACCGACCGCCCTGATCAGTTCTCTGAAGGACGATCTGACCCGGGAACGCCTCGAAGTGGATATGATTCGTTTCTCGGGACCGTGTTTTCAAGACGTCGACAACCGGCTTATGAGTCTTCAGCTGGTCGAGCAGGGTTTCACGGATGCGGCGATGTTCGATGCCCATGGGGAAGTGGTTCAGCCTTCCGAAGTCCTTTGGGACAAGCCGATATTGATTGAGCGAGGCAGCTTCCGGCCCGTGACGCGTCCATCTCTGGACCTGCTGGAGCGCGCCAATATGCAGTTCTCGGCGGAACTCCGCGGCGACGGCGAGGAGCCCTTCACCGTGATGGAGATGTCGCTGCGAAACCTTCTGTCGGGCGACACTATCGACCACACAGATTTTCTTGCGCGTGTCGACATTCTCAGCGCTCTCGGCAAGAACGTCATCATTTCCGATTACAGCTATTATTACGGACTGGCCGCATATCTGCGCGATTACACAAAGCGGCGCATCGTGTTTGCCCTGGGCATCCCCAACCTCATAAGGCTCTTCGATGAAAAGTACTATGCGCAGCTGGACGGAGGAATTCTGGAATCTTTCGGCCGCTTGTTTAAGGCCGACATTCGGCTGTACGTGTATCCCTGCATGGATGCCGCGACCGGCAAGCTCATTACTGCCGAAACTGTCGGCATGCCCGCCAATCTGCAGCAACTTTATGCCTATCTCCGAGCAAATCAGAAAATCGTCCCCATACAGGATGTTGATGAAAAGAACCTGCACATATTCCCCAAACAGGTTTTGCGCTTGATTCAATCCGGAGATTCGAGCTGGGAAGACATGGTGCCGCAGGAGGGGGTCAGGCTTATCAAGCAACGCGGAGTCTTCGGCTACCACTCCCGGACGGGCTAGGCCTTGACTCCTGCTCGGAAGCAGACTGCGCCACCCTGTAATACCAATCCGGCATCGATGAGGACATCAGACTTCGGGTGCTTGCAGGGGAGGCTGCGGATCCTGATTTCCGAGGACAGGGGTTTTGTGCCGCAGCTCAGAGGTCGCGCGTTTGAGGTCCTCCGCAATCTGGCTGTCCGGACCAGCGATATTCAGATCGAGATAGTATTCACAACGGTCGATCACTTCCGCGACGACAACCGCGGGCAGTATCCAGTCGGGGTAAGCACGCCACAACGCCAGGGGTATGACGAAGCCGAGCCCCAGTCTCAGGACCGAGGCGAAGAATCGCCACGGGCTTACCCGCCAGGACTGCCTCTCCGCATAAAGAACGAGCTTGATCAATCCGGCGCATGCTGCAATCAACGCGACGTTCGCTATGATGCCGCACAGGTACAATCCGGTAAGTACGGCGCCGCCGCTGTGAAACCTGATGAAAGCGGGACGGGAGATGGAGCTGTAGACGCGGTCGACGCAATACAGTGCGAAAAAGCCGGAGACAACTGCCGCGCCGCTCAGAATCCCAGCGGGCGAGGGCGAGAAAAACGTGGCCAACGCCAGTACCAGGAAGGCGGAATAAGCCACGATTTCGCGACTGAGCCACGAACTGCGCAGGTTGAGCACCGCGCGCCATGCCCGCGATTTTTTCCCAAAATGCAGGGCTCCTATCCCGATGGCACCGAGCGCCGCGATCAGGAAGTCGACTCCGCCTATCCTCAATGTCTCGATGGCGGCAGCGGCCACGACGGCCACCAGAAGCGTCGCGGCCAGCGTGAAGGCGATAAGTGACCATTCCGACTCAATGGTGGCGCGGGGACTAGGGGAGGTGTCCTGCACGTTAAGTCGGTCAAACACCGCTCCGTCCAAGGGTCCCAGACTCACCGCAGGCCCGCTTGCGGAATGCACCGGCACGAACCGCGCCCGAGGATCCAAGTCCGTTGCGGGGAACCCCGGAGCAGTTTCTACGCCATGTTCCGGATCCATCTCGGCGAATTGCAGCGCCCCCGTCGGACACAGAGTGGTACAGGCGGGATCCTTGCCATCGCCTAGCCGGTCTTTGCAGAGCGTGCATTTTGAAACAGTACCCGCATCGAGGTCATACTTCGGCGCATCAAAGGGGCACGCCCACTTGCAGTATCTGCAGCCGATGCAGAGACCGCTGTCGACCAGTACGGCGCCCGTAGATGCGTCACGGGAATACGCCGCCGCAGGGCAACATTTCATGCAGGCCGGTTCGGCGCAGTGCAGGCAGCCGAGTGACAAATGGAACCTGGCCACGCCGGGGCGGTGCCGGGTGTTAAACGTATAAATCTCTCTCCAGGATTTCCCGAAACCGAGGCCATTTTCGATGCTGCAGGCAAAGAGGCAAGCGTGACAGCCGGTGCAGCGATTCAAATCAAGCAGAAATCCCCTCATCGATCGACCTTCGCGACTTCCACGAGATTATCGTGAAAAGCGGCTCCATGCCCCATGTCGGTCTCACGGCCAAGAGAGCAGAAGTTGACGGTGCCGCCTTCTTGGATCCATGTTCCGTTCGTCATGGCCACGCATCCCGGCTTGAGGCCGAAGTCAATCCGGGCAGGCGCGTGCAGGCTGCCACGATCGTTGAAGACGCGAACCGAATCACCATGGCGGATTCCCCTCTTTGCCGCGTCAGCGGGATTGAGGATCAGACAGTACGGTCCACTGACTTCACGTACCATCGTCAGATTACCAAACTGCGAGTGGATGCGGTTCTTCGTGTTCGGAGTCAGGAAGTGGAGCGGATAAGGGCCTGAAGCGGAGCCCTCTTCCGGCTCGCGGAATAAAGGCAATGGATCGACGCGCCAGCGCTGCGCTGCCTCCTGGGACAGCAATTCGATCTTCCCCGACGGCGTCCGAAATACGAAATCGGAAAACGCAATTTCCTGGCAGCCCGGCGCAAGCACGGGGCCGGCGCGCAATCGCGCCAGCGTCAATCCGGGGAAAGACGCGAGCTTGTGCTCGATCCATGCTTCCACTTCTGCATCGGTAGGACCGGGGATCTGTGCGCGCACGGCGGCTTCCGGCAGCCCGAGATGGAGGGCGAGCAGCCCATAGATCTCGCTTTCCGGTTTGACCTCGCCGGGCGGCTCGAGAATCTTCTGCCGCAGTTGCACATACGGATGCCAGTATGCTCCGATCACGTCTGACTGCTCGAAGAGCGACTTAGCCGGAAGGACGATGTCGGCCTCCCGCGCCGTATCGGTCAGGAACTGATCGATCACCACCCGGAATTCCAGAGACCGGAAGGCCTTCAGCACCGTATGAGTCTCCGGGTTCTGCGTCACCGGGTTGCCGCGCTCCACCCAGATCATCTTCAATTTGGGATCGCGCAAGGCAAGCATGTCCTGGCCAAGCCTGGCCGGCGAGACCGCGACGCGCACGATGCCATCCGGAATCTCGGGCGGATACGAAGCTATGGGATCCTTGACCTCGTCAAAGATCGCGCTCTGCAAGTCGGCAAACTGCCAGCCCGCGCCCGATTTCCCGATGTTGCCCGTCAACGCCAGGAGCGCGATCATGGCGCGCATGGCCTGTCCACCGTTGGTATAGCGCTGCATGCCGAAACCCGCGCAGATGGTCGCCGGCTTGATTTCGGCTAGACAGGACGCCAGCCGTTCGAGATCGCGGATCGGAACGTCCGTCAACTTTGCGACCCTCTCGGGGATAAATTCAGCCGCCATGCTTCTGAATTCGGGGAAGCCCAGGACGCAGCGCTCCACAAACTCATGGTCGAAGTAGTCTTGCTGCAACAACAGATTCGCGATTCCTAGCGCTAAAGCTCCGTCGGACCCAGGCTTGGGCTGGACGAGGAGCTCGGCGCGCTCGGCCGACTCAGTCCGTCTCGGGTCGATGACAATGAGTTTCGCACCCCGCTGCAGCGCTTCGTTGATGAAGGGCATCTGATGAATGTTAGTTTCGGCAGGGTTCTTTCCCCAGAGGATGATAAGCCTGGCATTGGGCAGATCCCAGGGAGCGTTGTGTTTGTTCTCTCCCAATGTCAGGCGAGTCGCCTCCAGCCCGGCGGGCCAGCACAGATCGCCGTAGGTGCTTGTGCAGCCGCCAAAAAGGCGCCAGAACTGCATGCCTACCGAGTTGAGTAGCCCTTTCGTGCCGCTGCCGGCGTAGTAGAGCACACTCTGCGGTCCCGCCCCCTGTTTTAATTGCTGGAGCTTTTGCGCGATTCTATCCAGGGCTTCACCCCAGGATACCCGATGAAATTGGAGGCCGTTCGAATCTCGCGCGAGAGGGAAAAGGAGTCTGTCGGGGGAAACCTCCCTTTCCACATAGCTGAGTCCCTTCAAGCACAGACCGCCGGAGGTCGCGCGGTTGTCCGGGTGAGGTTCGATGCGGCGTATGCAGCCGTTCTCCACCTCCACTCGCATCGAGCAGGTACTGTAACAATTGCAGGGGCATGCTGTCGTATAAATCGGCACGATGGAAAACCTGATTCAAGCAAACAAACAACACTCACCGGCTCGAACGCTCAACGAGATCGCTCATCGTCTTCATCGGGCTTTTTGGTGTGACTAACGTGCGCCAATCGCCTCCGCTACTTCCAGCGCGGCCTGATAACGTCCGAACGGGGCGCTCAACTGCACTCCGTTAACCATCGGGCGCACACGCTCAACCATTTCGCGCGCAATCGCAAGCCCTTCTCTGCCGGCGCTTTCAGCCGTTTGAGCGCTGCGCATACGCCCCATAAGATCTTCCGGAACGGGTACGCGAAGCTCGTTTACCATGAATTCCGCATTGCGGTAGCTCGTGAGCGGCCAGATGCCTGCGATCACCGGGATGCGGACATGCTCGATGCGCCTGAGGAAGCGCTCGAGCAGTTCGATGTCAAACACGGGCTGTGTCACGACATATTCAGCTCCCCCCTGGACCTTCCACTCGAAGCGTCGCACCTCCTCGTCGAGATTCAGCGCGCCGGGATTGGCACCCACGCCGACGAGGAACGCTGTTTGCGAGCCGATCGGGTTGCCGCCAATATCGAGCCCGCGATTCAGGCCGCTTGCGATGTTCACCAGCCCGATCGAGTCGACGTCGAAGACTGCCGTGGCGCCCGGGTAGCTGCCCATGCGAGGTGGATCGCCCGTGATGCATATGAGGTTGCGGATCCCGACAGCATGCGCGCCTAAGAGTTCCGATTGTATGCCGAGGATATTGCGATCCCGGCAACAGAAGTGAAGCACGGCCTCGATGCCGGCCTGTTGCTGGATCAGCTGGCACGTCACCTGAGCGCTCATGCGCGCGCTGGCGCGAGGTCCGTCTGGCACGTTGATACAGTCGATGCCGTGCTCCGCGCAAGCCTTCGAAGCCGCTATTTCCGCAGCGTAGGCGACACCGCGCGGCGGGAGAATCTCAACAAAAGCGACAAATCGCCCGGCGGCGAGCATGGCACCCAGCCTAGATTTGAGTGCCATGGATGTTGGCGCCAACGCCTTAGATTTAGCTGCAGGCTCCTCCACGCTTACTGTCTGATGCTGTTTCGCCGGCTGCAGCGACCGGGCCTCGGCGCGCACCAGCTTGATGTGGTCCGGGGTGATCCCGCAGCAACCGCCTACGATACGTACTCCCGCCCAAAACATGCGACGCGCATACTGTGCCATGTACTCGGGCGAGCACAGATATAATTTGCGCCCGTCGACCAGCGCCGGGTGCCCCGCATTCGGCATGGCACTGACGAGCTTCTTGGAGTACTGCATCATCTTCTCGACGGTTTCAAACGTCACTTTTGGTCCCGCCGAGCAGTTGCAGCCGATGACATCGGCTGGCCATGGATCCATCTGAAGCGTGAAAGTCCGGGTATCGGTACCGTCGCGGAGATTTCCGTAATCGTCGATCGTCACCTGCGCGACGATGACCAGATCCTCTCCGGCCGCTGAGCGCGCCGCAACGACTGCCTCGCGCAACTCATCCAGACTGGTAAAAGTCTCCAGAATCAGCAGGTCCGCCCCCGCCGACACGAGAGCGTCAGCCTGTTCGGCGAAAACCGCGCGCGCCTCCGCGAAGGAGGTAGGCCCGAGCGGCTCAACATGCGCGCCTAGCGGGCCGATCGACCCGGCTACAAAGGCGTTGTCTCCGGCGGCTTCGCGGGCAATGCGCACCCCGGCCTGATTGATGGGTCGCAGCTTCTCGGCAATTCCGAATCCCACGAGGCGCATCCGGTTGGCGCCGAAGGTATTGGTCTCCACAATCTCCGCTCCCGCTCGCACGTACTCGAGATGCACAGCCTTGACGAGGTCAGGGGACGAAAGATTCAGCTCGTCATAGCAGCGGTTGATGAAGACACCTTTCGAATACAACATGGTTCCCATGGCGCCGTCGGCGACCATCGCTCTGGATTCAAGTTGTGTTCGGAATTCCTTCGCCCTGGACTCACTTACCATCGGATTCTTGTCCCATGCGTGAAAAATGCGGCCCCTACACCGAGCGCATTGTACCTTATCAGAAAAACAAATCCGAACTTAAATGCCGTGCCCGCCTGCGTGCATGCGCATCTGTGAATTTGAGCTGCAGACTTACTATGAGGAGGGGCAAAGCTACAGCCGACAGCATGAGCGACAAATGCGCTAACCTTCGATCGCTACCACACTTGGACTTGGACCTAGACTTAGTCTTGGACGTAGACTTGGATGATCATGCCCGACCTGAACTTTCGTTAGGATGCTCTCTAGGATGGACAAGGACAAACGCGTCGAAGTCCAAGTCGAAGTCCAAGTCCAGGTCCACGAGGAGGCAGTGTTTTAAGTTGGCGCTTTTGGCTGTAGTAGCTGCTGGACACCTTTGGTTTCAAAACACCAACTACTTCGAGTCTGCCAGCATTTCGGGATTTGTAGTCGGTTGCAGTGTCTGAGTCGCAGGATTCTGAGCGTTGCTCTTGACATAGCGGGTGCGCGCAAGGTATCTAATCTCGATTGCGGGTGTATCGATGACGAAGAGCTATCCAACCAGAGACGTTCATTACATGCGCAGCATGGCCATGCCCATGCGAGGCCCCTCTGGTTTGGGAGGTACGCTCAGGTAGCCATCGATCGCAGGTTCTGAGCCGCCATAACCCACTACCAGAGAGGGCTGCTGGTACGTGGGTTTTTTGTTTTATACGACATGTCCGGCATGGACTTTGAGACAAGGAAACGATGATGTCAACAAGGCGACTGGAAACTATAGCATTGCACGCCGGCCAGGAAGTCCCCGATCCTGCCACCGGTTCCCGGGCGGTTCCCATATATCAGACTTCGTCTTACGTGTTTCGGGACTCGGAGCACGCGGCAAACCTTTTCGCGCTCAAAGAGAGTGGCAACATCTACACGCGGATCATGAATCCCACAACGGACGCGTTCGAAAGACGGATGGCCGCCCTTGAAGGGGGCACAGGCGCGCTGGCTGTGGCTTCGGGGCAGGCGGCCAGCACCTATGCGCTGCTGGCGATCACAAGGCTTGGCGATGAAATTGTTGCAGCCAATAACCTTTACGGTGGAACCTATCAACTATTACATTACACTTTTCCGAAGCTCGGAAGAGACGCAAGATTTGTTGATTCCACTGATCCCGGCGCGTTCAGAAAAGCCATCACGAGCCGGACCCGTGCCATCTATGCCGAGACGATAGGGAACCCCAAGCTCGATGTGCCGGATTTTGACGCACTGGGCAGAATTGCTCATGATGCGGGCGTTCCCCTCGTCGTCGACAACACGGTCGGAATCGGTCTCGTCAGACCCATCGAACACGGAGCGGACATCACGGTTCTTTCGGCCACCAAGTATATCGGCGGACACGGCACATCGATCGGCGGAGTGATCGTGGACTCGGGCAAGTTCGACTGGGGTAACGGCAAATTCCCGGAATTTACAGAGCCCGACCCCAGCTATCACGGACTGATATTGTGGAATGCGTTCCGTGATGTGCCTGGCGTCGGCAATGTTGCCTTGGCCGCCAAGACCAGGCTGCATCTTCTCCGCGACCTCGGCGCGGCGCTCAGCCCTTTTAATTCATTTCTGTTTCTTCAGGGATTGGAAACGCTTCCCCTGCGCATGAGGAAACATTCGGAAAATGCTTTCGAAGTCGCGCGCTTTTTGAGAGCGCACCCGCTTGTCAGCTGGGTGAACTATCCGGGGCTGGGGGAACATCCCAGTCACAAGACCGCGGCGAAGTATTTGAATGGGGGATTCGGCGGTTTGGTTGGATTCGGAATCAAGGGCGGATTGGCGGCCGGAAGCAAGTTCATCGATTCGGTGCGTCTCTTGTCTCACCTGGCAAACATTGGAGATGCCAAGAGTCTGGTGATCCATCCCGCCTCGACCACGCATCAGCAGTTGACCCGCGAGGAACAGTTGGCCACTGGTGTGACAGAAGACTACGTCCGTCTAAGCATCGGCCTGGAGAATGTTGAGGACATCAAAGAAGATCTGGATCAAGCGCTGAAGAAGGCCACTGTGCATAATTGAAGAAGCGCCTCCGGCGCCGCAGGAAAGGGCAGGAAAGGGTTTGACAATGTCGATTTCGAACGCGGAATTAAGGTCGGATCAAAGTGTGGGGATTGTAGAGACCCAGTACTATCGGTTCGCCGATCCGCCCCAGAGGTTTGTTCTGGAAAGCGGGGAGGAACTCGGGCCGATCACGGTCGCCTATGAAACCTATGGCGTACTGAACGAGCACAATTCGAATGCCGTTCTGATCCTCCACGCGCTCACAGGGGACGCGCATGCTGCCGGGCGCCATGCAGGCGAAACGCGGCCGGGATGGTGGGAGGAAATGATCGGGCCCGGGAAAGCGTTCGACACCGACAAGTACTATGTCATCTGCTCCAATGTGCTCGGCGGCTGCAAAGGAACAACGGGACCCGCCTCAATAAATCCAGAGACGGGTAAGAGGTACGACCTTGATTTTCCCGTCATCACCATTTCCGATCTGGTGAAGGTGCAGTGCCGTCTGATTGATGCCCTGGGGATTGACCGGCTGCTGGCGGTGGCCGGGGGCTCGATGGGAGGCATGCAGGGGCTCGAGTGGCTGACGGCTCACAGAGAGCGGTTGCACAGTGCCATCATCATCGCGTCCGCGGCCCGGCACTCCCCGCAGCAGATCGCCTTTAATGAGGTCGGCCGGCAGGCAATCATGGCCGACCCGGCCTGGCGGGATGGGCGTTACGGCGGTAATCCGCCTGCGAAGGGCCTGGCCGTGGCACGCATGATTGGTCACATTACTTACATGAGCGAAGGTTCCATGGCGGAAAAGTTCGGCCGCCGCCTCAGCGATGAGCTACCGAGCCACCGTTTCAGCAACGGATTCGAGGTGGAAGAATACTTGCGTTACAACGGCCACCGTTTCGTCGAGCGCTTTGATGCCAATTCCTACCTCTACATAACCAAGGCGATGGACACCTTTGACATCTCGCGCGGCCGTGCACTCCATCATGCGCTGGCTCGTGTGAAAGCCAAGGTCATGCTCGTCGCGTTCAAGTCGGACTGGCTGTATCCTGTGGCGCAGTCACGCGAGATTGCCCGCGCCTGCAAGCTTGCCGATGTCGACACGACCTATTGTGAAATCGACTCGACTTACGGGCACGACGCTTTTCTTCTCGAGGTGGAAGAGGAATCCCATCTCGTCAAGCACTTCCTGATCAAGGTTTCCCAGCAACTGGAGCGGGTCTGAGGTGAGCGGGGTGGATTCCGGAGCCGTTCGTTCCGATCACAGGACAATTCTTGGATGGATCCGGTCGGGCACATCAGTTCTCGACCTCGGATGCGGCAACGGCGTGCTCCTGGAGCTCCTCGCGCGCGAAAAGAGCGCCCGGGTGCAGGGAATCGAGGTCGATGAGCAGGCGATTTACGACTGCGTCGCCAAGGGATTGAGCGTATTTCACGAGGACATCGACGGCGGACTGACCGCCTATGCGGACGCGTCTTTCGATTACGTAATCCTGAACCAAAGCCTGCAGCAGGTCCGCAGGCTCGACGATGTCATGCGGGAGGCGCTGCGCGTCGGCAAGCGGGTAGTCGTCGGCTTTCCCAATTTTGCCCAGTACCGGAGCCGGTTTCAGATTTTCTTTCGAGGGAAGACGCCGGTAACCACCTCGCTCCCCTTTGCCTGGCACGACACCCCCAACTTGCATTTTCTGACGATCTCGGATTTCGCGCTCTATTGCCGTGAAAAAAACATCTGCATTCACCAGGTCAGTTTTCTCGGCCGGAAACGCAGCGTCAGATTTTTCCCGAACTTTTTTGCACACGTCGCGATCTTCTTGATTTCATCCGGCAGAGCGTGATCGGAGCTTGAGGCTTTAGCCGGTCCTACTTGAGACCCTCAGGGTCGATTCCGAAGTATCGAGACCATTCCTGGAGGTCAATGTTATCCGGCTTGGCATCGGGGTCACCACGTGCGTGAGAGCTGGCGGCCATCCTGTCGGTAAACTGGCCCCAATTCATGGTCTTGAGGCCGGCAGAGCGGCACCGCGCAGAAAGCCCGCGATCGTTGGTCACGACTGTGATTTCAGCGGGCGCGGGCGCGCCCTCCGCCTGGCTGAGAATCGCGTCATCGGTGGAGAGCGGAGCGCTGTAGCGCACGCGGACGCCACGAGGCGGAACGAAGTGTTCGCTATTGTCTCCGTCGAAAAACACCAGAAACCACCCTCCACGCGAGGTCGCATGGCCGCTCAGCCAGGCGAGAAAGGATCTTCGCCTCATTGGATCTTGCTGTGTCGCGGTGGTGGATTGACCGATGATGTTGTTGCCGTCAAACCAATAGGGCATGGTGATGTCCTGTCTTGCCCATCTTCCCGGCGATTTTGTTCGCCAGGTTGCGAAAGCAGTGCCGGTATTCTCGCGACGCATCATGTTAGATCAGGACAGGTGCGAGTGGCAAGCGGCCATGGCGCCGACAAAGTCGCAGGACAAGCTGCGAGATTGGAGCGAAACTGGGGACAGTCACTTCTTTTTGCCGCAGCATCTCGGCAGGTTTGAGAAGGGAAAGCGAAAAGAGTGACTGTCCCTAATTTCGAACGATGGATTCCTGTGCTACCCTTGGACGCGCTTCGGATAATTGCATGATTCCGGCAATTCCGAGGATCAGTCCATAATTCACGTAGAGGCATGTGACGGGTTTCGATTATTCGGATTTGGGTGAGATCCTCTCCAAGGCGGGTAAATTCACGGGGGTTACTGTCTATAAGGATGAGCACAACTCCGATCAGTTCTTTGGCGCAAGTGATAATGTGGCGCTGGCAGAGCGGGGAATTCCGGCCCACACTCTCTGCGTGGCATTCATGTTTGCGGATTATCATGGGGCTGGCGACACGTGGCAGAAAATCAACTACGAAAACATGGCGCTGACCGATCGAATGATCGCCACCGCGTTGTTGATTCTCGCGCAGAGCGACGAGGAGCCGCGCTGGAACGCCTTTTTGCCGCAGGCAAGCCGCTATCGCTCGGCATGGGAAAAAAGTCATGAGGCAGCGAAAAAATGAGCAGGCAGCAGTGCAGGGCAAACTGGAAGAGGCGCGGACAAAAAAATGACCGCTGTAACTCCGTTACTTTGACCCGACCCTTTCGAAATCCTCTCTCCCGTTGCCCGGGATCGAGTATCGGCCAGAAGGAGCTACCCGTCACCTGGAATTTCTCCCGGCGACGCCCGCGTGACTATTTTTTTTACCACGCTGGCTCCGACCTTCTAGAACAACGAATAAACTTGTTAGGCTCGTCCGTCGCTCATCTGCCGGTGTTCAAAGTTCCGCGAATTACAGCGGCTGAAATGAACTATATGAGTGGCCTAAAACAATGTCAATAGGCCTGGTAAAAAAACCTTGTAAGTGTTTGCGAATTAAAGAAATAAAGTTTTGACATTCTGAAGATATCCGACTTATTTTGCGATGATTTTGAATCGAAGACCGCAACCACTGGATTCTCAGTTAGTACTGGGTGCATTATTTGAAGAAATGCAAATTCGTATGGGCTCGATAAACCCTGGATATATGGAAATTCGCATCATTACTTCTGTCGACGCCGGCGAGCTGCTTGGCATGTTGGAGGAGACTGCGTGTCTCGGCGCCTGGGCGATAGAAGATGGCTTTTGTCTGTACTGGCCGGTGAAGGATTGGGATCATACGATTTTGCATATTCTGCGAGATGCATTGCAGCGTCTCGGCGCCGTCGTCGACGCGCGCACGCTGACGGTAGCGGAGCTTCAGGATCAGGACTGGAACGCGCGTTGGGCCGAATCAATACAGCCGATCATGCTGGGGCATCGTATCCTCATCCGGCAAACCTGGAACGCAGCGGCGATTCCTGAGGGCGGCTTTGAGCTGATCATCGATCCCAAACGGGCATTCGGCACCGGGTATCACGTAACGACGCAGCTGATGGCGGAGTGGCTCGAGGAAAAGGTACGCGCCGGCGCGCGGGTACTCGATGTGGGAACGGGAAGCGGAATTCTGGCAATGGCGGCGTTACGCTTGGGCGCAACCTCGGCGCTCGCAATAGACCACGATCCGGAAGCGATCGAGTGTGCCAGGGAATACACCGTCGTGAACGGCTTCGGCGAAGAGCTGGAATTGCGAGTCGCCGAATTAGCGGAACTGAACCGGGAAGAATTTGATCTGGTACTGGCGAATCTTGATCGCAATACTCTCGTAAAAAATCTTGATTGTTTCCACCGATTCGTGAAATCCGGAGGTTGCTTGTTGATCTCGGGCCTGCAAAGGGACGACGAAACCGAAATCTCTGAATCTCTGGAGGCCGCGGGTTGGATGGTGGTGGACAAGAGGTGGCGCGACGAGTGGCTGGCCCTAGAGTTGCGGGCCGCGACCGACTCTTGACACCGACCGTAAGGCTACTCGGCGCAACAATGCAGGAAATGGCGGGGCCGACGAGATTCGAACTCGCGACCTCCGGCGTGACAGGCCGGCGTTCTAACCAACTGAACTACGACCCCGCAGGATCGAAAGGCGGTGCATGATAGCTCATTGTTTAGGCCGAAGCAAGTCCTATAACTATCCCATCCCTTAGGCTTGCAGGGTTTGCCATACGACGCATGAACGTTGTTTACCACGCCGTCTGATTGTCATATCTTTGGACAGCTTCAGGGCCATTTAATTCTGATTAACGATCATCGAGGTGCAAAGGGATGGCGCTCATTGGAGCCAACGAACTGAAACGTAAAATGCTGATCTTGGTGGACGGACAGCCGTACACCGTGATGGATGTCTTCTTTGCTTCACCCAGCGCGCGCGGCGCATCCACCATGGTCCGTACCAAACTGCGTCATTTGATCACCGATGCGGTGCTCGAGAAGACTTTCCGGACGAACGAAAAATTCGCAGAACCGGATGTTGCCTTGACCCCGGCCTCTTTCCTCTACACGAACGGTGAGGGGTTTCACTTCATGGATGAGCAGAGCTTCGAGCAGTTTTCCCTGACAGCGGACCAGCTGCGGGATGAACGGCTCTACCTGAAGGATGGAGTCTCGCTGCATGTGCGCAGATACAACGGGGAGCCGATCGCGATCCAACTGCCGCCCTTCGTCGAATTGACCGTGGCCAATGCCGAGCCTGGAGCGCGCGGCGATACGGGTTCAGGAGGCGCCACAAAAAACGCTACGCTCGAAACCGGATTGCTGGTGCGCGTGCCGTTGTTTATCAAGGAAGGCGAGGTCGTACGCGTGAGCACGCAGACCGGTGAATTCGTCGGCAGAGCCTGAGTGGGCATGCAAGAAAAACTTCCGAAATCGCAGCTGTTACGCGCTCTTGGGTTACGTGAAGGAATCGCGATCCACATCGGCATGATTATCGGGTCGGGAATCTTCGTGGTCCCGGCTACCATCGCAGGCCGTTTGAATGCGTTGGGGCCTATTTTGCTGGTGTGGATTCTCGGCGGGCTGCTGATTCTCTTCGGCGCCCTGACGCTGGCCGAATTGAGCTCCGTTCTTCCTCAAACAGGCGGGCCCTACGCCTACCTGAAGGAGGGCTTCGGTCCGGTCTGGGGCTACATGTTCAGCTGGAATCATTTTTTCATTAACACGGCCGGTTCCATCGCCGCACTTGCCGCGGCCTTTGCGACCTATCTAGGGCAATTCATTCCGGCGTGTTCGCCCGAACACCCGTTTTTTTCCTGCCGCTGGCTAGTGGCTGGTCATCCCATCGTATTTGCTGTCGGATGGATGCAGGTGGCGGCGATGGCCACGATCACGCTGGTCACCTGCATCAATTTCTGCGGGGTCAAACTCGGCGGGTGGGTGATGAATGCTTTTACGGCCGCAAAAGTCTCGGCCCTGGTCGCATTGATTCTGGCCGTGTTTTTTTCGGGGAAGGGCCACGCGTCAAACCTGCTGCCCTTTTGGCCCGCGCGTTGGACGGGCGATTTGACGACGGCGTTCGGCCTTTCCATGATCTCCGTGTTGTGGGCGTACGATGGTTGGATTACGGTGACCCTTACTGCAGGTGAAATCAAGGACCCGCGGCGAAATGTGCCGCGATCTCTGATCGCCGGCACGCTTGCCGTCATTGTATTGTATGTTTCTGCCAACCTTGCGTATGCATTCGTACTACCGATGCGCGTCATGGCTGGTTCTCCACGGGTTGCCGCGGACGTTGCCGGCGCGGTGATGGGGCCGTTCGGCGTGTTGTTGATTGTCGCCGGCATCTTGTGTTCGATGTTTGGCGCGATCCACGGGTGCGTTCTGGGCGGGCCGCGTTGTCTCTATGCGGCTGGAGCCGACGGCTTGTTTTCCACGAGCTTCGGCAAAGTGAATGCCCGCTTCCACACGCCCGCGGTTGCCATTGTGACCCTTGGGGTCTGGGGCGCCTTGCTCACGCTCAGCGGCACATACGATCAGATCACCTCCTATGTGGTCTTCGGTTCATGGGGATTCTATGCGCTCACGGCTCTGAGCGTGATCGTCCTTAGACGTAAAATGCCGGATGCGCCGAGACCGTACAAGGCCTGGGGATACCCGTATACGACATTGCTTTTCGTTGCGGTGTCCTGCTGGTTTCTCTGGAACACACTGATGAGAGACGCGCGCAACGCCATCATCGGGATTGTGCTGCTTCTCATCTCTCTGCCGTTCTATCTGCATTGGAAAAGAAAAAACACTCTCGCTTGAGGAGTTTGTCATCCCATGGGCAAAGGGATTCTGCTGCTGGGTTTGGGCATGCAAGGGAAAGCGGTGCTGCACGATCTTGCGAACCGCACCGACATTTCCCGCATCGTCGTCGTGGATAACCGTGCAGATCTGACAGACCACCTGCGCCGCTATCCAACGGGAAAGATCGTCGGCTGCCATCTGAATGTGGCGGATGGAACGAGCGTCGTTCCTCTGATCCAGGATTCGGACGTGGTGATCGAATGCCTGCCCTCGATCCACACCCTCGCGATGGGGAAACTCGCCGTTGACTGCGGCGTCAGCTTGGTGAGCAGCATGTATTACCTTAACCCGGGAGAGCAGGATCCCGATACGATAAACTCCATCAGACGCCAGATAGGGCAGCTCAACGACAGGGCGAAAGAGAAGGGGGTCGTTGTTCTGACCGAATTCGGTCTGGATCCGGGATTGGATCTCATTCTTGGAGCACGGGCCCTCAAGGAACTGGACGAAGTCGAGCAATTTAATACCTACGGTGCAGGGATCCCCGCACCGAATGCACGCACCAACGCGCTGCAATATAAATTCTCCTGGTCCATCATCGGAGTGATGAAGGCCTATCGGCGTCCGGCAAGAATCATCACTGGGGGACGGGTGGTAACTCTGGAATCGGGCAAAGTGTTCGAGCCCGGGAATTTTCACATTCTGGATTTGGCGGAGATCGGCGCGCCGCTAGAATGTTTTCCTAACGGAGACAGCGTGCCATACGCCCGCATGTTCGGCATTCATGATACGGTCAGAGAGATGGGGCGCTATACATGCCGGCTCCCCGGCCACTGCGCATTTTGGAACATCATGTCCAAATGCGGATTTCTCGATGAGAAGCCGCCGGGCGTGGGCGGGATTCAAATGTCACCCATTGAATTCACGGCCGCGCTTCTCGGCTCGCAGGAACAGTTCCACTATGCCCTCAACGAACAGGACATGGCGTTCATCCGCATCGATGTTCGCGGAAAAAGCGGAGGAAAGAAAACGAGGATCGTCTACCAACTGATTGACACTCGTGATCTCGAGAGCGGCCTGACTGCGATGCAGCGCACCGTGGCCTTCACTCTAAGCATCGGCGCTCGCTTGATTCTGGAAGGGAAGCTGCGCAAACAAGGAGTTCTGACTGCACTCGATGTGCCTTACGAAATGGTGATTCCCGCCCTGGAACGATATGGCCTTCATGTGGTCCGTCGGGAGGAATCGGCGGGCTGATGATTGAGCTGACACCGAAACGCAGCGCGCGGCGCCTGAAATTTCTAGAGGGCCGCGCCTGCAGCGCTCGATTTTTTATTCGGAAAAACTGCAACATTCCGATGTTGTGTGAGGACAATCACAGAAACAATATCGGCAACGCCATAGACTGGCACCATCTTTTGAGTATTCGGAGTGCCTGCAGCGCAGGGAGCCGCAAAATGTCCAATCTCATCAGAAAATGTGATGATTGTCACATAAAGCGAGCGCTTTGAGCCGATCAGAATATTAATCAGGCGGCGCCCAGGTGACTGTGGATTCTGTGGGAGTGTTAGAAGTATGCGCACATCAGTCTATTCAGGCTATACGCTCACGGAAACCTCAATCACATTGGCTGTAGCCTGCATTCTCATGGCTGTGGCGGTGCCTATTTTCGATGGTGCCTACCGGAGTTCCAGTGCGGATTCTGCGGCGCAACTGATTGCTCAGCAGTTGAGTTACGCGCGCGGTCTTGCCATCGGAAGTCACGCGCCAGTTCTGCTTGAGTCCAATCCGGACGGCAACGCGGTGACGGTCGCGTCCGGCACAGGTTCTGCGCGGGGCCCGTTTTACCTTCCGGGAGGAATGCAGATTCAAACTGTGGCATCGATACCGGACACTCCCGACGCTTTGGGTGCGACCTTGCTTGGCGTAGGAGGTCACACAGAAATGACCTTTCTCGACAACGGTGCGGTGATCGATGATCCCGTCAGCAACAATCTTTGTAGCGGCACATTTTTCTTGAAGCACCAGGACGGCGACCCGGCAAGCAGCCGTGCCGTGACTCTTCTCGGAGGCACCGGGCGGGTTCGCATCTGGCGCTATGACACACAAGCCCATGCATGGAAATAGCGAGCACACATGGCGGCGACGTGGCGCGCAAGGTCGCGGCCGCCGCGAGGACGGCTTTACCCTGGTCGAGATGCTGATCTCCCTTCTCATCCTGACCGGCGCATTCGTGGCCATCGCAGGCGCCATACCGCTGGCATCCCTCCTCCATCGATCGTCTCTCGAACAGGAGAGGGCCCTGGCTTTGGCACAATATCAGATGGAGTACTTTCTCACGAACCCGGGACCTTACCCGGGCGATTCCGGTACCACGGCCGACTTTGCCAACTCCTCCGAGTTTCCCTCCGGCTACACCGGCGCCTATGCTGCATATTCTTTCGCTCATGGTTCCGACCTGACCCTCATTGTGGTCAGTGTCAAACCTCCACACGCTCCGGCAATCGAGCTGAGCGCGATCGACACTACCTTTTCGAACATTGTTTTTTAAGAGGGATCGTGCGCCATGAAAAAAGGCGAGGCCGGATTCAGTCTTGCGGAATTACTGATTGCGTCCGTCATACTGGTGATCTCGGTGGGTGCGGTCGCTTCCGTGTTGCGCATCGGCGAGTCGCTGCACGGCAAGACGCAAGAGGGACTTGAGCTCCAGGAAAACGTCCGCTCGGCCCTGGACTTCATTTGTCGGGAGCTTATCAACACGGGTTCCGGCATACCATACCTGACCCAGATCAACGGCAGCCCTGCGATCGCGATTCCGATAGGGGCCAAGCTAGGTCCCTTGGGCCAGGCGGTTTTGACGGGCTCGATCTATTTTGTCACGCCCTGCGACGGCGCAGGCCAATCGGTCACCGTGGACGGCGAGGGAAACAACCTTCCGCAGCCTATTCGCACCGACATGTTGGTATTCATGGGAGGAATGGGAGACGCGCGCTTTGTCAACCAATCAGCACCGGGTCCGTCAGCCAACTGGGGCGAGCTCGTGTACCTTGAGGACAACTCGATTTTTGCAGCCGGCAACGTTGTCCTGATCAGCAATGGATTCCAGGTCTCCCTGGGACAGATCACGCAAATCCTCTCGCAGGGCGGTCTCAGGTTCGAAAACGGCAGCGACGTCTTGGGGTTAAACGCCGCCGGGGACAGCAATAACCCGAACCCGAATCAGAGCGCGGCGGCTCAGATTCCCGGCGGGCCACCGCCTCAGGTGTACCCCTTGGCGTCGATCACCTATTACATCGATGCTACAACGAATCCGGCGCATCCTTCCCTAAAACGCCTGGCGAACAGCGCCGCTGGAGCAGCCGCCGGCACTGCAGTGGCCGATGATATCGAAAACCTGCAGGTGATTTTCCAGGTGGATGCCGATGCCAACGCGACCACTCCCGCGATCCCGATTGATGCCCCTACGATCGATCAACTGTCCTTGATTCGAGGTGCGACTGTCAGCATTACAGGAAGATCCCACGCGCAAACGGGGGATCCCGCATACCCGGATGGTCACAGCCGTTTGACGATGAGCCAGACTGTTTTTTTCAGGAATAACATACTACGATGAAAAATCAATTTTGGATGCCTTCGAAGCGAGGTTTCATAGGTGGCGGCGATGAATCGGGTGTAGCCCTGTTGATGGTGTTGATTGTCACCGTATTGCTGCTCGGACTCGGAATGGCACTGAGTACCAACGCCATGCTCGAGACCGAGATCACATCAAACCACGATCGGGAGTTGCTTGCGTTCTATGCCGCTCAAACCGGTCTGGAACGGGCGATCGACGGTTTCCGCACCAATTACACGGCAACCACGCTGCCCGTCGACGGAACCACTCTTTTCACGAACACACAGGTCAGCTATCATGGAAGCAATGTGACCGCATACTACACAGTCACGGTCGCCCGGCGTGACGCGCCCGTGGGATCGCCAATCGCTCCTTTCCCCATCTTTTACACAATTACGAGCGTTGGAAGACTGGTGCCGGCCAATGTGTCCGCGCGGGCCTCCAGCGTCACTCTTTCGCAGACCGTGTGCGTTTCTCCGTGCTCGCTGGCGAATTTCACTCTCTTCTACGACACATTCGGCTTCGAACTGGCCTTTCAGTCCACTTTCAAACTCGCGGGACGTCTCGCGGTCAACGATCCCGGCGGAGTCAATACTTACCCCGACACTACCGTTAACGGAGATTTTTACTCGGCAGGCCCCATCAACAAGAACCCACCATTCGGCCTGCCGAAGGTTTCGGGAAACATCACAGAAAACGGCGGCAAGATCGACTACCCAGCCACGGTCGACCCCTTCTCATCCGGAGCCAGCGACAATTACAAATTCACGGGAACCACGCGACTGATCTTTGCGCAGGACGGTACTTTTACCGTTTACAACAACAACCTTCCCAGTGGATCCAAAGTGATGCCGATCCCACCAAACGGGATCGTCGCGGTGACGGGGGGCGACTGCGTCGTGGAGGGAAAAGTGCACGGAAGGGTAACGGTCACGTGCACCGAAAACATTCTCATCAATGGTGGCGTACTCTATGCCGACCAATCGCCGAGCTCATCGGACACTCTGGCACTAGTGGCACAAAACGACATCATCGAGCCGGAGTACCGATATACAGGTGTCGGCCCCACTCTCACGGATTTTGCCGCAGCCTGGAACGGCGGACACTGGGAGGCTGACGGTATTACGGGAGGCACGTGGGGTGCAAAGCTGCCCGGCGATTTCTCTATAGATGCGACGATGGTGGCGTTGAACGGAAGCTCTCCGTGCGTGATCAATCCAGGAGGGAGGTTGCCTGGCCAGTTATATGTTTACGGTAACAGCCTGGCTCACATTGCTTCCGTGACGGTGTATATGAACGGCGACTCCATTGCCAACGGGTTGAACGAGCAGTATACTCAAAACAAAAAACTGGATCTGGTTCCACCTCCCGGCTTTCCGCTGGGTAACAAACTGCTGCCCACATTCTTCTCTTTTCGTGAAGTTCGCACTGCCATCCAGTAGCAACGGCCGGGTGGCGGTGCGCCTCAGCAAGGAGCCCTCCTGATTATCAGAAGGGCTCCTTGACCAGCGTCAACCTCCCACCTTTCCCTGAAAAACCGTAATCCCTCAGTTGCGGCCGGAAACCCGACGCGGATGTACGTTTTCAGGCCTCAGGGGTTTCTCTCCATCATCGCATTTTCGCCATGGTGCGCATTGCCGGTTGCGGCATAATAGAGACCTCTGTTGGCGGCAGCAGTGACCACCTTCAAAAAGGAAACTGCCATGAAAACGATCCCATGCTTGTTATTGTCGATTCTCCTGTTTCCCGCGGTCCTTCCGTCGCAAGAGCGGGCATCCGGCAAGCAGCAGACCGCTTCTCGGTTTGCCCTTATGGATGGGTGGAGCCTCCGATCCTCGGCGGAGGTCGGCGAGAGCGGCGCGGTTCTTTCAACGGTTCGTTATCAAGCGAAAGACTGGTATCCCGCGACTGTGCCTGCGACCGTGGTGGGGGCTCTGATACAGAACAAGGTGTACCCGGATCCGTTCACCGGAATGAATCTGCGATTGATACCCGGCACGACGTATAACATCGGCGCGAACTTCTCGAACGTGGCGATGCCGAAGGACAGCCCGTTTGCAGTCCCCTGGTGGTACCGGAAAGAGTTTACCCTGCCCGCGAGCTACGGCGGCAAGACCATCTGGTTGAGCTTTGGCGGCATCAACTATCGAGCGGACATCTGGCTTAACGGCAAGAGGATTGCCGCGTCGGACGAGGTTGCCGGCGCATGGAGAGCCTACGAGTTCAACATCACCGACGTCGCACTTCCCGGCAGGACCAACGTACTGGCGGCTGAAATCTGGGGTCCGAGCGAAACCGACCTCGCTATTACATTTGTGGATTGGAACCCCCAACCGCCAGACAGGAACATGGGGCTCTGGCGCGGTGTGGAAATCAGCGCGAGCGGACCCGTGGCAATGCGCAACCCGGCGGTGATTTCCAAGGTCAGCTCGCCTGCCAACGATAATGCACGGCTGACGGCAACAGTTTTCCTGGAGAACGCGACCGCGAACCCCATACAGGGCACACTCCGAGGCCGGATTGAAAAGCTTGAATTTGCACAGGACGTGGAACTGGGCCCGGGAGCATCCCGGGATGTAACATTCGATCCCGAGAAGTTTCCACAACTGAAGATTTCCAACCCCAGGCTCTGGTGGCCCGCGCAAATGGGCCGACCCAACCTCTACAGCTTGACCATGGAGTTTGACGTGAACGGCGCCGTATCCGATCGCGCGGAAACTCAATTCGGAATTCGCGAAATCACGTCGGAGTTGAACGCGGACAAGAAACGTGTGTTTTCAATTAACGGCAAAAAACTCCTGATCCGCGGTGGCGGGTGGGCCATGGACATGCTGTTGCGGCAAAATCCGCAAAGGCAGGAGGACGAGCTGCGCTATGTGCAGGATATGGGTTTAAACACGGTCCGGCTGGAAGGAAAATTGGAGGCAAACGGGTTTTTCGACCTGGCCGATCGCAGCGGAATTCTGATTATGGCCGGCTGGTGCTGTTGCGACCACTGGGAACGCTGGGCAAAATGGACACCGCTGGACCACAAGATTGCGGAGGAGTCTCTGCGCAGCCAGATGTACCGCCTCCGCGGCCATCCGAGCCTGCTCATGTGGTTGAACGGAAGCGATAATCCGCCGCCCGCCGACGTGGAGAAAATGTACCTGGACGTTGAACAGAAGATCCTGTGGCCGAATCCGATCGTTTCGTCGGCAACGGCCAAGCCGACCACCGTGTCCGGCGAGAGCGGCCTGAAAATGACAGGTCCGTACGAATATGTCGCGCCTGCATACTGGCTCGAGGACACCAAAAACGGCGGCGCATACGGCTTCAATACTGAAACCAGTCCCGGTCCGGCCGTGCCGCCGATCGAGAGCCTGAGGGAGATGTTGCCCAAGGAACATCTCTGGCCTATCGATGACTGGTGGAATTTTCATGCGGGGGGAGGGAATTTCAAGGACGTACGTGTCTTCACCGACGCTCTGAATGCGCGCTATGGACAGGTAACTGGCGTGGAAGACTTTGCCTTCAAGGCGCAGATCATGGCCTACGAGGGGATTCGCGCGATGTTCGAGGCTTACAGCCGCAACAAGTACACATCGACGGGTGTGATTCAGTGGATGCTGAACAACGGCTGGCCTTCGCTCATATGGCATCTATACGATTTCTACCTGCGTCCGGGCGGCGGTTACTTCGGTGCCAAAAAAGCATTGGAAGGGCTGCACCCCATGTATTCTTTGGATGACCGGTCCGTTTGGGTGGTCAGCAGTCAGTATCAGGATGTGCGCGGACTCAAGCTCACGGCAAGAATCTACAACCTGGACATGACCGAAAAGCTCTCCCGGCAGGTATCGCTGAACGCTGCGGCGGACAGCACAAACCGGGCGCTGGATCTGCCCCAAATTGAGGGGTTGAGCCCAGTCTACTTCCTGGACCTGCGCCTTGAAGATAGCCGGGGCACCTTGGTCGGATCAAACTTCTATTGGCTTTCCACCAAGCCTGAGACCCTGGCATGGGAGAAGTCGACTTGGTTTGTGACACCCACGGCTTCTTATGCCGACTACAGCGCCCTGCAACGCCTTCCAGCAGTTGCGCTCAGGGTTAGCAGCCATACTGAACGTAGCGGGCAAAACTCGATGACGGAAATAAACCTTGAGAACCGGGGCAAAAGTCTGGCTTTTTTCATTCGCCTCAAAGTCAATCGGGGTGCTGGCGGCCCGGAGATTCTACCCGTGCTCTGGCAGGATAATTATTTCTCTTTGCTTCCTGGCGAAAAGCGCACACTACGAGCCACCTATCGCTTCTCGGACCTCGGCGGCGCCAATGCTGCGGTTGAGGTGAGCGGTTGGAACATTCAGAAGTGATGACGGATGAATGACGAGTGACCTGTGAACCGCTGATAAAAGCAAACATCTCCGGCCGTTTTTCATCTGATGTGCGTCATTCGTCAATGGGTTCAAAGTCCATGAGGTTGGCGCGGAACCCCCGGGTTTTCCATGCGCCAAAAATGATGCCCGCAATCATCCAGATTGCACCACCTATCTTGGCCGGGCGGCTGAGGTTGAGCCACAAGAGGAGGCAGATCAGGAACCCTGCCGCGGGGGTGATCAGGTTTGTCATCTTCTTTTCTTTCTCACGTACGTAATAGCGCATGAATGCGGCGGCGTTGACGCCCATGAATGCGATCAGCGCTCCAAAGTTCAGCATTTCAGCGCCCAGGGCATAAGAAAGCACAAAAGCCCCGAACAAGGCCACGAGGCCGACAAAGATGACATTGTTGCGCGGTATGCGCCGTTCGGGGTCGACCGCGCCGAAAAAGGATTTGGGCAGGGCGTTGCTTCGTCCCATGCCGAAGAGCAAGCGGGCGGCGCCAAGCTGCGCTCCCATGCCGGAACCCAGGTTTGCAAGCAGGAGGGTAAGATTCACCACGAGGAAGAACCAAGACCCGGCCACGCGACCTGCGACATGGACATAGGCGGTGTCGACATCGGGGAAGGGCTGCGCGGCAGGCCAGATCAGCTGGGCCGCATACACCTCCAGCGCCGAAAGAACGCCGATGACCAGGCAGGTGAGCACCGTCGCAATCAGGATGTTACGCCGCGGATTCTCCGCTTCCTCCGACAGGGTCGAAATGCCGTCGAACCCTATGTAGGTCAGCACAGCGATGGACGTTCCTCCCAAAACACTGCGCACATCGAAGGTCTCAGGATCATAGAAAGGGCGCGTAAAAAAGCCGGCGCCGCCGTGCGGATGGCCCAGAATGTAGTGTGCGGCCGCGGCAAAGAACACGACGATTACGACACCCATGGCCGCGGCGAGACCCGTATTGATGCGAGCCGAAGTCCGGATGCCGCGCAGGTTGAGTCCGGTAAAGAGAAGGAAAAAGAAGATTGCCCATGTCCAATAAGGGACATTCGGAACGAAGTTGATGGCAGCTTTGCTGCACCAGATGATGCAGATGAGAGGATTCAGCATGTAATCCATGGCCATGCTCCAGCCAGTGACGAAGCCCAGTGCAGGATGAATCTCCTGACTCACATAGGTGAACGCGGATCCCGCACTTGGATAGGCTCGTGCCATGCGCCCATAACTGAATGCTGTGAAAAGCATGGCCAACATCGCGATGAGAATGGCCGTCACCACGTGGCCGCGCCCGCGCTCGCTGAGTACGCCGAAAACTGACATGGGAGCTGTGGGTTGGATTACGATGACCCCGTAGAGAATCAAATCCCATAATGTCAGGGAGCGCCGCAGATGCAAGTCTCCCGTATTGGCCCTGTCATTCGCTTTTGCCATGACGATGTATTGGATGATGGGACGTTGTGACCTGTCAATACGAAAGACGAATATCTCGCTGGTGCGATCCGGCCTGCGCCGCAGGGGCAGTGCGGGAGCATCCGGCGTTCCGTGTTTGCATCAGCTACGAGGAAATGCGCGGTGCTTTTTACAGGAGGGGGATGATGTCTGGAAACGAACAGCCGTGATGAGCAAAATCCCTCGTGCCTGAGGTGGCGCTTATTGGTCCGACGTGCGGCGCTCCAGCCAGTTGAGCCAATCCGTGAGATGAGTGGACTGCGGCAGACTGCCAGGAGGACCGGACTTGGCCTCGTCGGCAAACCGTCGATACAACCTGCCCCTTTCCTCCACATCGGTCACTTCATTGCGTACGGCTGCACGGAAATGAGCGGCGGCATCGACCCACGCTCCCATTCCGGCATGAGCTCTGGCAATTCCGTCGCGGAGGGCCCTGGCCATGAATGGTGCAGTACCGCCGCTGCTCACCGACACAGTCAAAGGGCCGTCCTGCCAGATTGCGCCGAAAAAGACGGTGCACAATTCGGGGTCGTCCACCACGTTGACTGGGATTCCCAAGTTTCGAGCCTCTTCGGATACTGTGCGATTGACCGCTCGATGCGGCGTTGCGGCGATGACAAGCTGGAACCCCGCGCAATCACCTGCCTCGAAGGCGCGCGCGTGCCAGCGAACCTGGCTGCGTTCTACGGCGTGGCGAATGTGGCTGTCTATCGCCGGTGCGACGACGGTCAGAGGGCAACCTGCAGAGGTGAGAATCTCAACCTTGTGTGCCGCCACATGGCCGCCGCCGACGATCAGGCAGGACAACTGCTTCGTCTTGAAATGCAGAGGCAAAAACATGATTTATCCCTCTCGAAATTGTTCGATCGTATCCCAGAACGCTCCTGGTGCCAAGGTGCCGATACAAAATCGAATCTGTCGATCGTCTGCTCCGGTGGCCTGGCCATGGCTTTTTGCTTCATTTGCTTGACTTGGAGCGCTGGCTGCTTCACGATGTTTCGCGCGAATGCCTTGCCTTTGCCGGGCAGGGACTTCAAGTCTGGTGTGGGCGGGAGCAACATCTTGCTTCCCGTCCGATCGCATCGCAAAATTTTTCTAGGAGAAACCGAGGATTAAATGTCCGCCCGTCTGTTTGTTGGAAACCTTCCGTTCGATGTGACTGAATCTGAGTTACGAGATCTATTTTCCCCTGTAGGCGCCCTCTCCTATGTCTTTCTGCCCATGGATCGGGAGAGCGGTAAAAAGCGCGGATTTGCGTTCGTGGAATTTGCCGAAGAAGCCAAAGCCGCCGAAGCGCTGAATCGATTCAAGGATCAGCTATTCAGAGGCAGACCGCTGGCATTGAGCGAGGCGCGCGCCAAGGATTCGCGCCCTGCCTTCGCGATGCCGGCAAGACCCCGCGTGCCGCGCCTACCGGATTCCTTTGATTCTTCTCCCACTTTGGGTGAACCTTCGCGCCGGGAACGCCGGGGTCGCGATGACACCAAGAGGCATGCAAAGCCGGGAGCTCGCAAAGCGGGTTCCGACGGACTCGCGAAGAAGGGTCCGCGGCGTGAGAAAATAGGTGGACGCGTCTTTGGCCTGGATGCAGACGACGCCGAAGAATTCGATGAATCCATTATCGACGATTCCATTATTGAGGAAGAACCGGAATAGCTGGCACACCCTGCAATCGCCCTGTCGGCAGGACGCCCGCGAGTCGCGGTGGAGGACGCATGTGTCCGTGTGTGCGCTGTATTCCGTGCCGGATCTTACAGTTCCTTTAACGCGGCCTGGATGTCCTCCATCGCGGCTTGCATCCGTTCCAGGTGCGTCCGAAATGACAGGATGCAGATCCGGAGGACGAAGGTTCCTGAAAGAGTGGTCGCGGTCAGAAACACACGTTGCCTGACGTTGATCCGGTCGAGCAATCGCCGGTTGAGGTCGTTCAGTTCGCCGGGATTCAATCCATTACGAACGAGGCGAAAGGCAACCAAGGATAATTGAGGCTCGGCGACAATTTCCATTCCGGGAATCTTGCGCAATTCTTCCGTGACCCATGCCGCCAGATCCAGTTTTTCGTCCAGGCTGCAACGAAATGCCTGCGCGCCGTGCATTTTGAAGGGCAACCAGACCCTGAGGCCGCGGAAGTCTCTGGAGAGTTCGGGAGAATACAGGCAAAAATCCACCAGATCCGGATTGTCCTGCATGGGGGGCATGTAGTCGGCATGGATCGCGTGCGCGCGGCGCAGCGCCTCCCCGTCGCGCACCAACAGCGATCCGGTGCCATAAGGCAGAAACAGGGCCTTGTGGGGATCCAGGGCGATGGAATCAGCTCTTTCGATACCGCGCATCACGCTCCTGCCGCGTTCCGTCAGCATGAAAAATCCCCCATAGGCGGCATCGACATGCAACCAAAGATCCTCTTCGCGGGCCACGTCTGCCAGCGCTTCGAGATCGTCGACAGCACCCGTGTTGGTAGTCCCTGCACTCCCGACGATGAGGAAGGGTCTTTGCCTTGCGGCGCGATCCGATGCAATCCTCTCCCTCAATGCATCAATCCTGATGCGGAAATGTCTGTCTACCGGCACTTCGTGCACGTTTCTCCCGGGGAATCCCGCCAGTAGAGCAGCCTTGAGCACGGAGTAATGGGTCTGATCCGAGGTGTACAGCACCGCCGAGAGAAAATCTTCAGGGAGGCGCTCTCTGCGGGCCGTGACCAGGGCGGTGAAGTTGGCCAACGAACCCCCCGTGGTCAAAAGGCCCCGAGCGCTGTCCGGATAGCCGATTATGTCTGCAAACCACCGAAGGACATTTGCCTCCAGTTGCGCCAGCGCCGGCGCTGCCATCCAGACGCCAACGTAACGGTTCACCGAGTCAGCGATCAAGTCGGCAATCGCGGCATGAAACAATCCCCCTCCGGGAATATAGGCCAGGTATCCCGGCGATGCGGTGTTGAAAGTCTTCGGGACCAGCCGTCCGAACAGTAATTCCAGGAGGCCGGTAAAGGCTACACCCTGTTCCGGCATCGGCTCCACGACCGAGCGGGCGAGGTCTTCACCTCCAGTTACGTCCGAGACAGGCTGAGAGGGCAACGATTCGATATGTTCCACGATCCGTTCCGTCGCCTGTTGAATCAGCTTCCTCATTTCATCCGAACTCAGTTCAAGCTCACGGATGCTGCAGTTTGTTTCGTCCATGACCGAAATCGAATTGCCCCCTTCCACTGCGAAGTGCCTGAAACGGCGTGACAGGATACTACAAATGCTGTTTAGAACCGCCATCAAGACTTTGTGCCGGAGTGATGAACGGTGTCTCCATAGTTGTAGGAGCGACGCAGCTGTATGTACGGGGCGGACAAGTGTTTTCTGGAGCACGGAGCTGCGCCGACAGAGTGCGGCCGCGAGGGAAAACCGCGAGAACAGGCCTGGATCGCTTCATTCCGGACCGAGGTATTTCGGCGAATTCATGCATGTTTGACCAGGAAATCCATGGGTGTTATACTCGGATGCATCAAGGAAAGAACCGATGTGACCTGATTACACAGGGGCTTTCCAATGAATCCAACATCGGAGAGTTGGAAATGAAGTATCTCACTAAATCCAGCCTAAATACAGTCAGGATGGCTGACAATCCGGAGATGATGGATTATGAGATGCACACATGCATATGCTGTTGCGGCTACCATCGCGATTTTGCTGCCTGCCATGGGCTGTCACATGAACATGAACTGTCAAAAGGTGCCGCTTTCGGTGACCTGCGTTACTTCTCCTCAGCAGATCATTCAGGATGAAAAGGCCACCGTGCACGCGACTGTCGTGGCGCCCAAGAAAGAAATCATTAACTATGCGTGGGCGACATCAGGCGGCAAACTGACGGGCTCGGGTGATACCGCCAGTTTTGATGCCACCGGCGTCGCGCCTGGGAAGTACACGGTCACAGTGACCATCACCGACAAGCACAAACACAGTGTTCCGTGCGCGACCGACATAACCGTGGAGAAAAAATATCTGCCGCCGACGGTTTCCTGCACTGTGTCGCCAAGCTCAATCATGGTGGGTGAGACCGCGACCGCGCGCGCGACGGCGAACAGCCCTGATGGTTCGCCGCTGACATACGCCTGGACGGTGAATGGGCAAGCGCAGGCGGCCAGCACGCCGAGTTTCACGTTCGGTTCGGCCGGCAGAGATCCCGGTAATTACACAATTGGCGTGACCGTGAACACCGGCCACTATACAGCCTCGGCTTCCAGCGTCGTGGCTGTGCGCGAGATACCGATTCCACCGCCCACGATTGAATGTCAAAACGCGACTGTAGATATCGAATCCGGAGGAAAGGCACAACTGGCAGTTCGAGCGGTTGCGGAACGGGCCACGCCCACCGTAACCTGGAGCACAACCAGTGGAACCGTATCTGGTTCGGGACAGAGTGCGACTTTCGACTCGACAGGATTGAACGCGGGATCGTATTCGGTGACCGCGACGGTCGACAATGGCCGCGGTGGCAGGGCCTCCTGCACCTCGACCGTAAACGTCAGCCAGAAGGTTGAAGTGCCGGGCTTCCTTGAAGCCAAGTTTAAGGTAAACAATGTTGCGAAGGCTGTTCTTGACAACGTCGCTGTCCAGATGAATGCCAATCCGCAGCTGCGTGCAACAGTCGCCGGATATACAGACGGCTCCAAACGCGAGGCGCGCGTGAAGGACCTGGGACTCAAGCGCGCACAGGCCGTCACGGCGTATCTTGTGAGCAAGGGAGTCGATGCATCCCGGCTCACGGCCACTGACGGTGGCGTCAGCACTGTCGCTGACAGCAAGACCGAAGCGGGACGCAAAGAGAATCGTCGCGCTCAGATTACGCTCAGTGTCCACTGAGTGCTTTTGCGCGTGGTAGCGCCTGAAGCGGCTGTGCATCGCCGCTCGAGCAAAGGTGTGCTGAATTTCCGTTGAGCATCGCGGGGATCAGATCTATCAGATCTCCGCGATGCCAGGAATGCTGCGCCTCTGAGTCCTGAAGCAATCGAGAACGGACGGACTATCCGGATTGACCGTCCGGAGACAGCTCGTACCCAACCTCTTTAATCGTATGCGTCAACCCAGAATCTGCGTGTTCGTGTGCCTCGCTCTTGCCGGCTTCCCTTGTCTGGGCATGCTTCCGGCACAGGCCGCGCGCTTTGAGCGTCTGGGTCCGTACGGCGGCACGGTCCGATCCTTGATGATCAGTCCCAAGAACGGCAAGACAGTTTATCTGGGCACCAATGACGGACAGATTTTTAAGTCAGCCGATGGAGGGTTGTACTGGAATATTCTCTATCCTGGGCTCAATCGCCGGCAGCTGGTGATCGACACGATCGTCGAAGATCCAGATAGTGCGGATCATCTATTCGCAGGGGCGTGGGACCTCCGTTCAAGTGGGGGAGGGTTGTTTGAATCGCGTGACTCCGGCCGCTCATGGAGCCAGGTGAAGCTGCCCTCACGCGATGTTGCGGTGCGTGGGTTTGCCATTAGTCGGGGAAGCCCGTCTCATATGATAGCAGGCACCGGCGCCGGCGTATTCGTGTCCTCGGATGGCGGCAATTCCTGGCAGCAGAGCGGTACAGAAATCGAAGGGTTCCGCCAAACAGAATCCGTCGCCATAGATCCACGAGACCCGCGATTCCTTTTCGTCGGGACGTGGCATCTTGGATATCGCTCTGTCGATTTCGGAAAGACCTGGATTCAGAACGACCGGGGGATGATCTTTGATTCCGACGTGTTCTCGATATCCATCGATGAGCGGAATAGCAGCACGATCTTCGCAAGCGCATGCACGGGCCTGTATCGTTCTCTGGATCATGGTGCTTCCTGGACAAGGCTGAGAATTTTCCCGACCAATTACCAGGTGCGTGCGCAGGTTGTTTCGATCGATCCTGCAAACTCCGACAGGGTCTATGCGGGCACGACGGAAGGACTGTTCGCGAGCCAGGATAATGGGAAGACTTGGGCTAGGGTTAGTGCTTCAGACCTGACGATAAATGCAATCCAGGTCGATCCCCGAAACGATGATCTCGTCATTGCTGCAACTGATCTTTACGGCGTGCTTCGTAGCGACGATGGCGGACGTAGCTGGGTGCAATCCAACGATGGATTTGTCAGCCGTTCGATTGCACGGGTGTTGCCCGATCCTGCAGATTCAGGCCGATTCTTCGTCGGAGAACTGTTCGAAGGCAGGACGGGCGGCTTCCATGTGTTTGACGATCATGCAAACAAGTGGATAGAGCCCAGCCCAGCAGAGATGCCCGGTCAGGGCATGCTGTCCATGCTCACGTTGCCGGGCGATCGTGGCCGCATTGCCGGAACGGCCAATGGCGCCTTTCTTCAGAGTCCGGGGGCGGCGGCCTGGACCAGATTGCCGGGTCCAATCAGCAATCTCACGATCTACGATCTGACCGTGGACAAAGATGGAGAGTGGGTTTTTGCGGGAACCAGCGATGGCGTATATCGGACATCTTTGCAGGAACTGAATTTTCAGAAACCGTCAGGCTACACTTTTATACCCCGCGTTTTTTCACTGCTCTCCTCATCGAAGGTGTCCGGCAGAATATTTGCCGGCACGCACGTCGGCCTGCTCCGATCGGATGATTCCGGCCTCACGTGGCAATTTGCTTCAGATGGCATTCCTGACCACACGCTCATCGAGTGTCTCGTGTTTGCGCCCGGCCAGGAAACGCATTTCTTTGCCGGCACGAGCGCCGGTCTTTATGAGTCGGAGGATGCCGGGGCCCACTGGAAGTGCTCCGCCGACGGGCGAATGGGCGTGGAGATCTCTTCGATAATCTTCCTCGATGCGCTGGGCAGGCGGATGGTCGCAGCGGACGGTTCCGGCGGTGGCATATTCCTGAGTCTGGATGCCGGCGCTCATTGGGAGAGAATTGAGAGCCCTGAGTTTGCCTCGCCCGTGCGTTCGGTCGCGCAGGATTCACGGAATCCTTCAATTCTCTACCTTGGAACGAGTTCCGAGGGCGTCTACCGTCTTTTTCTCCCGGCTTCAGACCTCGGGCCCCGGACCTCAGATCAAAAGTGAGGTCGTGCGACTTTGCCGGAGCCGTGTTGCCTGCATTGGGTCTGAGATCCGATGTCTGATAAAGTATAATTTGCGGCTGAGAAGAACTATGAGAGCCAGGATTCTGGTGTTTCTGGGATTCGTTACATTTCCCGCGATTTGCATTTCACAAGTACGCCCTCGTCCCGCGGTGCAACCCCCCTCCCCGCCCGCTTTTATGCAGCAATTGAAGTCGTTTGAGCAAGAGGGGTCTGTAACCAAAGTCGTGCTCAAGAACGATTTGACCATACTGGTGGTGGAAGCACATTCCTATCCGTTGGCGGAAGTGCTTGCATGGGTTAAGGTCGGAACCATGGACGATCCTTCGGAGACGAAAGGGATTTCGCGTCTCATGGAGCACATGCTTTCGAGGGGGACAACCAATAGAGCCGCGTCGGTTTTTGCCGCCGACATGAAGGCCTTGGGCGGCGAACTGCACAGCGCCACCGAGTACGATCACACCGGGTTTTGGACAATCGTGCCCTCCGCACAGTGGCAAAAAGCCGTGGAGATTCAGGCGGACGCCCTGCTGAACCCGTTGTTGGATCCTCAGGAACTGAAGCGGCAGATCGGGGTGATGGGATACGAATCGCAGCAAGAGGCCGAGGATCCAGAAACACTCGCCGACATCAAACTCCTGGCCACGGGATTTGCCGGCGAGCGCATGGCGAGTGATCGATTGCTGCCGGCAAAAGCCCTGGGTGCTATTACGCGGGAGAAGCTCCTTGCTTTTTACCAGTCCGCCTATTTGCCAAGCCGAATGCTGCTAGTGGTCTGTGGGGACGTCATGGCCGCCGACGTCCTGAGAACGACCGTGGACCTTTATGCCAAAACAAGAGGCGGCGCCGCAGCCGAAAGCCGCCAGAAAACGGGTGGTCCTCGGGCAGGATTCCAGTACGTTCAGCTTCAAGGCAGGGACAGGCTCGCACGTGTGCTTCTCGGGTTCCGCACTGTGCCCGCCGGTTCATCGGATTATCCGGCGCTGGAAGTCTTGAAGGCAATGTTGGCGACAGGCGAGAGCGGGATTCTCAATCGACGTCTCAAATACCAGAAAGGGATTATCCTGGGAAGCGCCGCGGAACACGCGTCTTTTTCAGACTTCGGCTATCTTCGCTTTCGGCTGGAGGTGGATCCAAAGGACCTGGATCGGTGCGAGATCGCTGCCTTCACCGAATTCGAGATTCTGAAACATCAACCGCCGGATGACGCCGAGCTTGAGCGCGCTCGCGCGCAATTGCTGAGAGAATATTGGGAAGCCATGCAGACCGTATCCGCGCGCGCAGATCGTTACGCCCGATTCGAATCCCATGGCGGATGGAGGGGCGCGAATGATTATCCGGCACGGATCGCGCAAGTAAAATGGGCCGATGTGGCCCGCGTTGCAGCTAGATACCTCAATCTCGATAACTGCGCCTTGCTCGAGAGCCTGCCGGAAGCCGCGGGTTCGCGTAATGCCACCGCCGGGACCGTTCAAAGGACGATCAAGGACCTGCTGGCATCGGCTACTGCTCAGGAATTGGCGGAACGTGAAAAAGCGACGGTGCCCGGATTGGATATTCCTGCCGCGCCGAAGAAATTTACCCCTTCGGAGGTTCGCAGCACATTTCAGACTGCATCGATACTACGAGGCCCCGATCTTTTTATAAAAGAGGATCACACCATGCCGGTGGTCCATCTGGGGTTTTTCTTCGCCGGCGGCAAACTGGCAGAAACCAAGACTAACGCCGGCATTACTTGCCTGATGCTGCGCACCATGCTCAGAGACAGCAAAACAAGGACCGCCGATCAGATCTATCGCCAGTTGGAGGTCTATGGGGCCGCGCTCACCCCCATCGTCACTGACGATTACTTTGGCGTGTTTTTTTCCATTCCATCCGCAAACGTGGACTCTGGACTTGAACTGTTGGGTGAAATGATCAAGTCTCCTAAACTGGAGGCTGAGGAGGTCGAACGTCAGAAACGCCTGCAGTCCGCCGCATTTCTCCGCGAATCGGATGGGGCCCTGGCGATTTCCCGCTTTCAGGAGGCTTTGTTCGGCGATTTCTCATATGCGCTCCGCGCCCAAGGCACAGAATCCACCCTCGCATCCATCACTCCGGACTCTGTGCAGTCCTGGTATCGATCGCAGGTTGCCGATAAGAAGCCGATCGTTGTGATCCTGGGCGATACGCAGGGGACAGATTTGGCGGGCTTTTTCGTGCACAATTTCAGCGGCTCGCGTTTCGAGGACGTCAAACTTCCGGAAGGCTATGCGAAGCCGCTCGAAAAGAAGGCTTCCGTCGATGTCGGTTGGGGAGGGAGCAGCAGCACTGTTATGATTGGGTATCAAGGGCCGCCCGCCGGCGATGATGATTCCTTTCCTCTAATGGTGCTGGAGAGTTATGCGTCAGGTCAGGGAGGACTCCTGGCGAGCCGAGTCATGGAGAGCATGCAAAGGGTCTACCGTGTCTCTCTGAGCTACCGATCCGAATTGCGCGGCGGGAGCGTTGTTGCCTGTCTTGCCGCGGAGCCCGAGGTTGAGGAGGATGCGCTGCAGGCGATGACGGAAGAGGTGCAACGCCTGGCGACTGGTCCCATCACCTACCGGGACTACCGCGCCGCGATGAATTCAGCGGCTGCAGGCTTGTTGATCCGGAGGCAGAGCCGTTTTCAACAGATCGCCGACGTGGTCCAGAGCGTTCTCGGGGGACACGGGCTCGCGGGATATGAGGGTTTTCTCGGCCGCCTGCAGGATGTCAAACAGCCGGACTTGCAGGAGATTGCGCAACGGATTTTCAAGATTGAAAAGTCAGTCACTCTGCGTCTCCACGGCAAATCGGGTCCTTGATAAGGATGACGTGCGCGGAGAAGCAGAGCCATCGCTGATGTGAAACGGTTGCCGGTGGAGAGAAAGTGCAGCAGAGATTTCCCAAATCGGGCATGGGCAAGTTTACAGTGGCCCTCATCATTCTTGGAGTCTTGAGATTCCTGCTGCTTCCTCGCGCAGTTGAGAATTCGCTCTCTCCGGGAATCCAATTCAGCCTCGATCTGCTCACATTCCTGCTGGTACTGCCTGCAGTTTACTATGGCTGGAAGCTGTTTTCCGTGGTGCGCGGCAAGTTGCTCTGGAAGATCCGGAGCCGGCTGATTTTTGCTCATATTCTGATTGCGGCCATCCCCATTGTTCTCGTAGTGGTGATCCTCTACGTTTCCGGACTTCTCTTTTATTATCAGTTAAGCTACTACCTGATCGAAAAACAGATCGGGCTGCACACAGTCAAGATTCACGCCTTCAATTCTTCCTTGAGCGCAGACATGCAGGAGGCGATGTCGGGAACGACCGCCGATGCCTTTGCCCTCAAAGCGGTGCTCGATCGCGACGCAAAATACATGTTGGGCGACTACCGGAACGCGTTCATCCTGCTGCGCGTGAGGGATTCGGACAAAGGTAAGACCTATCTGTACGGTGTCGGCAGTCTGGCGTCCGATTTGACGGACTACCAGGTGCCTCGCTGGACGGGCGATCATGAATTCAGCGGGCTCGTGTATGAAGATATGCAGCCGATGCTGTACCAAACGCCAAATACGGAGAAAAAGCGGCACGGGCTCTTGTACCTCAGAAGCATGGTGTTCGGGGAGTTCCGCACCGGAATGACGTATAGCCTGGAAGTCTCGGTGCCGTTTGATGGCGACATGCTCGAACGCCTGAGAGCGGCTCTGGGTCAGGATTTGCTGCTTGCCGACCACGTGCCGAACACCGGGTTGAGTGTTTTGCCGGACACCGCGATTATCAAAAAAAACATTCTATACTCGACTTTTGACCTGACCGATAGCACCCAATCTGTGGACAGGCCGGTATGGTCGATGCCTCTGTACCCATATTCCTGGAGTAACGGGACGGAAATGGGACCGGGTGCGGACGCCGGTCCGATGGATACGGTTCTGTTTGTGGAACTCTCGACCTCCAAACTGATCCATAATGTATTTCCTCTCGAGAGCAAGGTGAGTCAAACCATTTTGGGTATTCTCGAGCTGGTCGTCGTCGTCTTTCTAGCAGTGGAGCTGGCCTCCCTGATCGGAGGAATACTCCTGACGAAGTCGATAACGAGCGCAGTTCATAACCTCGATCGTGGAACCGAGTTCATTCGGCGAGGCGACTTCAGCCATCGTATTGTGGTGAAGTCGGATGATCAACTGGGTGCCCTCGCGAAATCTTTCAATCAGATGACCGAATACGTTCAGACCTTGGTCAAGGAGCGCGTTCAAAAAGAACGGCTCGAACGTGAACTGGAAATCGCCAAGGAAGTGCAGGAACAGCTTTTCCCCAAGCAGGCTCCGCAGATGGATAAGATGGAATTGACGGGGCTGTGTCTTCCGGCTCGCATCGTCAGTGGCGACTATTACGATTTTCTCCGTTTCGACGAGCATCGGTTGGGATTGGCGCTCGGAGATATCTGCGGAAAGGGGATCTCGGCGGCTCTGCTGATGGCCAACCTGCAGGCGACGCTTCGGAGCTACGTTTTTTCTCGCGGTTCTGTCTCCGAGTTGCGTGCGGGCAACGGGGACGTCGCCGGCGTCGTCAAGGCGCTGAACGAACAAATCTACAACTTCACGTCAGCGAACAAGTTTGCATCCTTTTTCTATGCGCTCTATGACGAACCGAATTCCGCTCTCACCTACTGCAATGCAGGACACAATCCACCGCTATACTTCTGCGCGCAGGGGCTAAAACGCCTTGGCACCGGGGGTACCGTGATCGGGATTTTTCCCGATGCCGAATTCACGCAGGAATCCATCCAAGTGCAAAGGGGAGACATCCTTCTCGCCTACACGGATGGCATTACCGAATCCGTGAACGAGTACGGCGAGGAGTTCGGCGAACAACGCCTCATCGATTTGGTCGGACACAAGCGCGATTTATCTGCTGAACAGCTGCAGAAGGCAATTGTAGATGAAGTGTTGAGCTGGGCATTTGAGGAGGAGCGCGATGACGACATGACGATGATTATTGCACGCTTCCTGTGAGACGATGCCGGCTTTGTCCATCACGCGACGCCGGGACCGGCGCACAGGAAGATCAAAGTTAGTTTCTTTCGAGTTCAGAAAGCTCGAAACATCATCACCTACGTGCCAGCACTTCAAGTTTTCAGATTTCGTTGCGCTTTGCTTGACGCAACCGCACGTGACGGGATAATCTGAAGCCCGCATGAAACAACGATATATCGGAAAGATGTCCCAAAAATCATTTCTTACAACCTTTGAAATCAGCCAGATCTGCGAGGTCAACCCGACGACTGTCCAAAACTGGGTCAAGGAAAAGAAACTGAAAGCGTATGTCACACCTGGAGGACACAGAAGAGTTCGTCGGGAAGATTTGATCAGCTTCATGAAAGAGTTCGGGATGCCTATCCCGACGGAATTGGCAGAAGTGCCCACGTTCATACTAATCGTCGATGACGAAAAGGACATCATCGATCTGCTGACTTCGCTCATGCGCATCACCGACGGGGAGATCGAAATTGCCGGCGCGCGGAGCGGTGTCGAGGCGCTCCTGATCATCGGAGAGCGCAAGCCGGATCTGCTCATCCTGGATATTATGATGCCCGGTATGAACGGGATTGAGGTCTGCCAAAGGCTGAAGGGCAGTCCGGTGACGCAGAAGATCAAGATTGTCGCCATCAGCGGCGTTCCTGATCCGGCGATCCGTCAAAGGGCGCTGGCGGCGGGCGCGGATCTGTTTTTCCCCAAACCGCTCGACATGATCTCGTTCCGCGACAGCTGTTTCAATCTGCTGCACTCGGTCAGAGCGAGGTAAAATCTTGTCCATTCTCGATCAGCCGGATCGTTGGGAATCTCTCGATCCTGGCGACATGGGACATTTGATTCAATCCTTCCCTGCACAGATTGAAGGTGCCGCTCAAATGGTGCGCACCCTGTCCCTGACGTCCGCGGCGCCGATCGCGACCGTAGTGGTTGCCGGCATGGGAGGCTCGGCGATCGGCGGCGACGTGATCCGGGCGATGGCGACCTCCTGGCTCGAGATACCATTCTTAGTGTGTCGCGGTTATCGATTGCCGAGGTTCGTTGGCCCCTCCACGGTCCTGTTTGCCAGCAGTTATTCCGGGAATACCGAGGAGACGCTTTCCGCGTATGAGCAGGCCCGTCTAGCAGGCGCCGCCATCATTTGTGTTACCTCGGGAGGAAAGTTGGCCTCCCTGGCTCATTCCCACGGGCATCCGGTGATGCCACTGCCGTCGGGACTGCCGCCTCGGGCAGCGCTTGGCTATTCCGCGGTCTTCCTCCTCGGTGCCATGACGGCTTTGAAACTGGCTCCGGATATGAGCGCATCCTTGCGAGAGACCGTCGCGGTGCTGAAGCAGCTTGTCGCCGCGTACGCGCCGGAAGTGCCCGTGCATAAGAACCGGGCGAAATTAATGGCACATGCGATTCACGGCCGTATTGTCGCTCTGTACGCTGCTAATTCGATTTTGGAGCCTGCTGCCGTACGGTGGCGCGGGCAGCTGGAAGAAAACGCCAAGAATCTGGCGTTCCACCATCTCCTACCCGAGATGAACCACAATGAACTTGTGGGATGGGAATTGCCATCTCGATCATTGCGGCAGATCGCGGTTGTGTTTCTTCGCGATATGGAGGACCATCCACAGGTACAGCGCAGATTAGATTTGACGCGTGAAATCATTGCGCGCAAGGCTTCTCCTGTTTATGAAGTCTGGAGCGAAGGTGAATCACCCCTTGCAAGAATCTTCTCCGTTATCTGTCTGGGAGATTTTGTCAGTTTGTATTTGGCTTGCCTGAATTCTGTGGATCCTACTCCGGTGCCGATCATCGAAACTTTGAAGCAGGCGCTGGGCAGGTCGCCGGGAGATTGACGGTCCTCTGCTTATGTTGATGGCGAAACTGCACGGGCTCGGAAACGACTTTTTGGTGGTCAATAAGGAGGATGCGCGTGGAAGTTCCCTCAAGTCCCTGGCTCGGAGAGTGTGCCAGCGCTACATCGGGATCGGCGCCGATGGAGTCGTGTTCTTTCAACCGACCCCGGACGATGCCGCTGCCGACGTGTCAGCCTTGATCTTTAACGCCGATGGCAGCCGCGCGGAAATGTCGGGGAACGGCACACGCTGCCTGGCAGCCTACCTTGTTCACAGCGAAGAGATCTCAACCAAAATTATCAGAATCAGAACGGTCTCCGGGATCAAGGCCTTTGCTCTCACAGGCCGCAAAGACAGAACCTACACCTTTGAGAGTTCCCTGGGGTGCCCGGAGATGGATTCCGCAAAAATCCCGGTTCGGCTGGGGACGCGCCCGGCCCAGCTCATCGATTTTCCCCTGACGGTCGGCGGTGAGGTACTAAGGGTTACAATCAGTTCGATGGGGAATCCGCATTGCTGCACCTTCTGGCTGGACGTCACCAAGGCTCCGGTCGAAACCCTGGGACCTGTCCTCGAGGGGCTAAGCTGCTTCCCAAACCGCACGAACGTTGAGTTTGTACAGGTTATGGATCGCCACCGCATCCGCGCACGCTTTTGGGAACGCGGCGTCGGACCGACGCTCGCATCGGGCACGGGAAGCGCGGCAGCGGCAGTAGCTGCGATTCTGAATCGCAGGGTGGAAAGCCCGGTCATGGTGGAAGTAGACCTGGGGCGCCTGTTGGTTCGATGGAAGCCTCCCGGTGAGTTGCTGCTTACCGGACCGGCAGAGTTCATCTGCAAATGTGATTTGCCCGACTGATTCCATCTATGATTGAGCCAAATGACTTGGTTGCTTTTTTCGACGATCATCTCGAAGAGGCACTCTCCCTGCTGCGGCAATTGGTCGAGATGGAGTCGTATTCATCGGATAAATCGGGGATTGACAGGCTGGCGGAATCCCTTGCTCAGGAGTTCGAGGCTCGGGGTGCTCCTGCAAGTATCATTCCCATGAACGGATGTGGAAATGCGCTCAAAGCGGTGTGGCGCGGAACCGGCTCGGGCAGTCCGATCCTCCTGTTAGGCCATTTGGACACTGTGTGGCCGCCGGGCACTGCCGCCGAACGTCCTTTCATGATCCGGGAAGGTAATGCCTTCGGACCCGGTGTGTTCGATATGAAAATCGGCATCGTGCTTTGCCTGTTGCTGTGCGCTGCATTCAGGAAAGGGCTCTTCAAGGCAGGCTCGGATGTGATGTTCTTGTTCACTTCCGATGAGGAGATCGGATCTGCCGGTGGACTGCCGGTGCTCGAACCCATCGCCAGGCTTTGCCGGGCGGTTTTGTGTCTGGAGCCGCCGCTTCCCGGTGGCATGGTCAAGACCTTTCGCAAGGGCGTCGGGCATTTTCATCTCCGCGTAAGAGGTATCTCCGCGCACGCGGGTGTCGATCATGCCAAGGGCGCCAACGCCATCCTTGAACTGAGCCGCCTGGTAATCAGGCTGCAGCGAATGACCGATTACGACCGGGGAATCACGGTGAGCGTCGGAAAGACAGCAGGCGGATCCGCAGCGAACGTAGTGCCGGACAGCGCCCGCGCGGAGATAGATTTCAGGTTTTCAAAGCTCATGGATGGCCACCGTCTGGAAAGACGCATCCGCAGGCTGCGCCCGGTGGACGCGCGGTGCGGCATCGAATTGGAAGGGGGCATCAATCGACCTCCTCTGGAACGAACTCCGGCAGTGTCCGGGCTTTATCAAAAGGCGAAGTCGCTGGCGACTACTCTTGGCTTCGATCTGGGTGAAGGGAAAACCGGCGGTGGGAGTGATGGCTCGTTCACCGCGGCACTCGGCATTCCTACTCTCGATGGGCTGGGAGTTGATGGCGATGGTGCTCACGCCTTGAATGAGCACATTCGGATCGCCGATATCCCGCGGCGCGCTGCCCTGCTGGGCCTGCTGGCACAGGAGCTATCCACATGAGCGCAAGAACGCAGTGCCAGGGGCAGGTGCCCGGGCTTCCATCCAGGCGGGAATCTCGTGGACCAGGAAAGCGCATGTGGATAGGAGATCCTATCCTGCATCTCGTGGCTTCGGCAATCGCCGTGTTCGTGGTCACGGTGCTTCCTGCAGCCCGGGCTGCGGAGCCTCCCAAAGCGTTCGCTTTCGTAGGGGCGCCGTACATCATCACCGCAGAAGTTGCCGGCCCGCATACTTTCGTGCTCAACTTCTTCAATTTATCCGAATATGTGATTGTGGTGCAGCCGAACGAGTTTATCTATAAGGGTTCCTCCGGGCAGTTTTACATAGGGCAGGTCTTTGACCTGCCGACCAAGACTACACGGGGAACCAGCTACCGTTACAGCGCATCGTTCCTGCTGAATGGTAACTCCTTCAAGGGGCTCAATATTCTAGGCGCATTCCACGAGCAGGACCGCATCGAAGAGATCAGCGTGCGCATAGGCGCGAAGCGCTTCTATATGACGCCCATCGACCGGTCCCAGTACGACCAGCTCGGCACGGAGGTGGGTGATCTGGACATGAAAAGCCCTGATCCGCAGACGGCTCTACATAAGGCTGGCATCTCAGACCTTGGCAGAGCCACCAACACCGATGGCACTTCGGAATGGGATCGTGACTGGCAAAACCTGCTTTTATCCGATGGCGTGAACCCACCTCGCATTCTGGAAAGTCCGGAGATCTTGCCTACTGATGAGGCGCGCAAAACCAACACATTTGGGAAGGTCAGACTTTCCGCTACCATCACCAGGGACGGCGCGATTCTGAGCGTGTCCATAGTCAAGGGCTTGGGCCACGGACTGGATGAGCGTGCGATGGAGGCTGTAAAAGCCAGCTGGGTCTTTCTGCCGGCGACAAAAAACGGCGAGGTCGTCGAGACAGAAGTCAAGTTTGATGTCTCGTTTGAACCGCCCAAGAAGTAGTCAGGGCTCAGCAAAGAGCGGCGCAAAGGGGAAATGGCTGCCGCTCATCGGCATGTCCGAGCGAGTGGCCACGGCGACCGGCAATTGTGACGCCTGCGGTAGGCGGGTCATTGAATAGCGAAACCCGACACACGGCAAATGTATCGGGGCCCGATAGGGACCCTGGTGTCACGAGCCAGCCTATGTATGTGATTCCAAACGAACTTGTTGAAGAAACCTGGCAAGAGGTAGGCTCCAGCTCTGCAGAGCAAGCTCGAGAACTTATAAACCGGATAGGCAAATGCCAGAGCAATCTGCTCTCCTTTGTCATCGTGTTCACGGAGGATCTTGGTGTTGATGCACACGAGTTGTCCTTGTATTTGTTTACTGTAATCTATCGGGTTTTTGAGAAAGCGGCTTTTGGCCGGATTCGCCAATTGAAGCAACGTGAGATCGAGGCGGCCTACGAGGGAAACGAAAAGTTCTGCGAGCGTTACCTGGCAGCCCACGAACGCTTTCTTGCGAAAGCCGCGGAGTCAATTGCAATGCCGCAGCCGTTCGTCATGAAATATCTGATCGAAGCTCTTTTTGAGGCCCCCGAACAGGAAGAGGACCCGGTGGTTTTGTCCGAGGAGGACAGTGGACAGATTTTTCTGGTTCTCAAAACCGCAATTGATCTGCTCGCCGACGCAACGTCTCCCGCAGCCAGGAAATAAAGGACGGGGAACCGGTAAAGGGTCCGTGTCGAACCTGAGGAAGTAAGTGACTCTGCAGGAACTGATTTCAAAACTTCAGTGAGGGATCCGGCCGTGGACAGTGATATGGCATTTATGCCATACTTTGACTGTATGAAAATGACTATGCATATCGACGAGGTTCTTTTGGAGCGGGTCATGGTGGCAACCGGGGTTACCAGCAAAACGAAGGCGGTCGACCTTGCCTTGCGTGAGATAGACCGTCGCGCTGAACTGGTCCGTCTCGCCAGGGAAGGGCTCGGACTGACATCGGAGAAACTGAAAGGTGCATTCCATCCCGCCTCGGATCCGGAAACAACTCTTTATTGTTCAGAGGTGCGAAGGACCTATGGCCGCAAGTCCCGTTCTCGTTGACAGCAGTTTCTACATCCATCTGCTCCGCCGCGGCCAGGATCCCCTGCGTGCGCTGGCTCTGATCGCTGCGGCGAGGGATCTTGCTGTTTGCGGTGTGGTGCGCTGCGAAGTGGGGAGGGGTCTTCGGGAACGCCGGGTCTTGAAACGCTTCCAAGACTTCTGGGATGTCATGATCTGCGTTCCCACGGACGAATGGATCTGGAAGAGCGTTGAAGAGACTCTGTGGCGACTGGATCGACAGGGTCTGACGCTGCCTTTGCCGGACGTGATCATCGGCTGCTGTGCCCGACGAATGGGCGCGGTAGTGCTTAGTACCGATGAACATTTCCGCCTTATTCCTGGCGTTGAGGTCATGGCCCACGTCGAGTGACGAACCGTTGCGCGGCCCGACTCCTTTGCCTTGCCTGCGGGAACTTCAGATAAGTCTCTGAGAAGTGCAAGCGAACTTGGTGAATTCAGGATCCATTCTGATCAGCGCAAAGAAAGCAGCCAGAGGTCGGCCTCGATGGTGAGGAGGGGAAAATAGATGGTGCGATTATCGGGGGAGATGGCAAGCCCATCTAAGAAGTACCCCTGAGGGAGGCGGAAGATCTCGCGGCACTTCCGTGAGTGTGTGTCGAGGATATAGAGCTTGTTATCGATTGGTGTCGTAGCCGATGATTCAGCAAAAATGAGTCGCCGGCCATCGGCCAGCCACGCCGGCGACATTCACGATCCATAAGGGCCCATGTCCGGGCAGTTGGCGGTCGGGATGAAGGATATGCTCCGTGTCGATCACGATCTCCTTTCCATCGGGAGACCATGCAAGATTGTATCCGAAGTCGGCAATCCGCTTCACAGACTCGCCGGTGGCTCCCATCACAAAGATCGCGCCGCTGTTACGCTCCGAGCGAAATGCGATGCTCTCGCCATCCGGGGAGAAGGAAGGATGAGTGTCGTCTGCTGGAGAATCCTTGGTGAGGTTTACCGGGTTGGAGCCGCCCACGCGCAACAGGTAGATATCGCCTCGTGCCGCATAAACAACCGATTTGACCGATCATACGGGTGGTCTCGCGGATTGTGAGGACCGTGGATCTTCAACGCCACATCGTCTTGGTTCCGTAGAGAGTGAAGACGGGATCTTTGGTGATCAGTGTAAGTTTCTCGATCGAGCTCTGGACTGCCAGCATCCTGTCGAAGGGATCGCGATGGTGCTGCGGCAGCCCGCGCACTGCGTGGGCGTGCGCTACAGTCACCGGCAATTCCATAAAGCCAATTTCAGCAATGGCACCTGGGAAGTCTTCTGCAGGGAAGTCAATCTTTCCAATAGCGGCCTTGATGGCGATTTCCCAAACGCTGGCGGCGCTCACGTAAACGACGTTTGAAGGCGCTTCAATCGCTGCGCGGAGCGCGTCGGGCAACTGCCCCGGGTCAGACAAGGTCCATATCAGGACATGAGTGTCGAGCAACAGCCTCACTGATTTCCCTCGAATCGGGCCAGGATTTCCTCCGGCAATGGGGCGTCGAAATCCTCAGACACATGAATCCGCCCGGCAAGTATGCCAAGTTTCCGAGGAGCCCGGCTCTGGTCGCAGGGGATCAGTCTCGCAACCGGTCGCCCGTTTCGCGCGATGACGATCTCCTCCCCTTCGGCAGCCCGGTCGATCAATTGCGACAGCTTTGTCTTTGCCTGATAAACGTTGATCACCATAAAGCCAGACTAGACTAGATCAATTTATTTGTCAATGCAGATGATCGTAAAATCAGTCCTCTGAGCTCGGCCAGGTTCACGAAAGGCCGAGAACACGTTTGAGGCCTTCTTTAATCTCTCTCAGGTTGGCTCTCGTAGTAGCTGCGAATCGCTTCGAGCAGCACGGCGATGGTGCTCTTGCTTGGCCGAATCTCGGCTTGCTTCCCAAAAGCTGCCAGGGTGCTCTCCGTGACCGGCCCGAGCGCTGCGACGGTTGCCTGCGCGAGAATTTGTTTTCCCCTCTGGGAACCGATCAGAGCGATAAAGTTTTTTACCGTCGATGAACTGGTAAAAACCAGAAGGTCGGGAGTGCAAGCGAATAAAGCCTGCAGCTGCTTGCTGTCGATTTCCGGCAGGACGTTCTCGTAGCAGGGCGAGACATCGACCCGGACACCTGCGGCCTCGAGAGTGCGCGGAATCAGATCACGAGCCTCCCGGGCTCGAGGAAGCAGGATGCGCAATCCAGCGAGGGCGTTGAGGGTGCCGTATTTTTCCTTGAAGGAGTTGAGAATTCCCTCCGCCACATATTCCCTGGGAACCAGGGATACGCAAATTCCCGCAGTCTCAAGGGCGGCGGCAGTCGCCGATCCGACGGCGCAGATCTGCAAATCCCGATCCAAGCGTTTGGGGATGCCCCTCTCCTCCATGCGGCGGAGGAAGAAACGCACTCCCTGGGTGCTTGTGAATACGATCCATGCGTATTCATGAAGATGATCCAAGGCAGCGTCCAGCGCGCTTTTATCCTGGGTTTCGCGGATCGAGAGGATGGTGAAAATGCGGACTTCGGCGCCGAGCGCTCCCAAGCCGGAGGCGAGCGCCTCCGATTTTGATTCACTGCACGCGATCACTACACTCTTGCCGGCAAGCGGCGTGGAGGCCTTGTGCATGGTTTAGCGAAGCGACTGGAGAATCCCCGCTCCTCCCATGGACAGGAGTTTATCGGCCAGGTCTTCGGCCGATTCGCCGGCAGCCGCAAGCGCACACCGGCAATCATCCCGGAGCATGGTGCGCCCGTCCGGAGTAGCCACCAGACCCTCGATGAAGCATATGCCATGTACGAGACGCGCGTGCACAGCGATCGGGCTGTTGCATCCTCCTCCCATGCGCCGAAGGAAGGCGCGTTCGGCAAGCACGCACGCGGCTGTCGATGGCTCGTGGAGACCTGCGATCATGGTGGCGACGCGCCGGTCGTCTTTGCGCATCTCCAGTGCCAGGGCGCCTTGGCCCGGAGCCGGCAACATTTCGCTCCAGTCCAGAATGCATCCGATGCGTCCATGCATATCCAACCGATTCAGGCCGGCGCACGCCAGAATAATCGCGTCATAGCTGCGAGCCGCCAGTTTCTGCAGCCTTGTTTCCACATTTCCGCGAATATCCTTGGCGGCCAGATCCGGCCTGCGCGCCAGGATCTGCGCCTGTCGCCGGACGCTTCCCGTGCCGATTACTGCCCCCCGCGGCAGATCATCGAGCTTGTGAATCTGCTCACTGGCAATCAAGGCATCGCGGGCATCCTCGCGTGCTGGAATCGCGCCAATATCGAGGGCATCGGGAATTTTGGTGGGCAAGTCCTTCATGCTGTGCACAGCCAGATCAATCTCAGATTTGAGCAAGGCCTCTTCGATTTCACGCACAAACACGCCTGTGGCCGAACCGGAGCGAATCGATGTCCTGGTGTCTTTGTCCGCGGACGTGCTGATGATTTTTATTTCAATGCTCGCATCAAGCACGCGCTCCAGGATCCTCTGTCGCACCCATTCGGTTTGCCTCTGGGCCAGGGTGCTGCCCCGGGTGCCGATCTTCAACATAGGTCCCCATTTCTTCCTAGATTTTGAAGATGCGTTTGATCGTTTCCACGTAGGCCTCGCGATGGACAGGGTTGTGGTCAGCGCCGCGCAGCTGCATGACCAGCGGATGCGCGATCTTTCCAGCGATACGCGACACCATCCATTCGAGCTCCTGAATATCGCGCTCGTCGCGTGGGCCCGCGCGTCTCATAAAACGATTGAGCTCGGCCTGGCAGATCTCCTCGATCTTGTCCTGAAGCCGCGCAACCATCGGCCCCACATCACGAGATTTCAGGCGAGCGCAGAAGGCTTCCACTTCTTCCTCGACGATCTTTTCGGCAAGAGCCGCTGCCTTGCGCCGTTCGCTGACGCTCGCCTCCACGACCGCTCCAAGATCGTCGATGTCATAACAGAAGGCGTTGTCGATCGTACCCACGGCCGGATCCACGTTTCGGGGAACCGAAATGTCGATGAAAACGATCGGTTCGTTTCTTCTTTGCCAAACCGCTGCCTGAGCCATGGCACGGTCGATGATGATGTCCGGGCTTCCGGTGGAAGTGATGACAATGTCAGACTTCGAAATCCAGCTCCCCAGTTTCCCGAAAGGAACTGCCTCGCCATGGAGTTGGGACGCAAGGATCTCCGCCTTCTCGGGGCTGCGATTGGCGACGCGGATCAGGCTCGCGCCGCTGGAAACCAGATGCCGCGCTGCGAGTTCGCCCATTTCGCCGGATCCGACGATCAGAATGCTCTTGTCGCTGATATCGCCGAAGATCTTTCGCGCCAGTTCCACTGCTGCCGAGCTGACGGAGACCGAAAACTCTCCGATGCTGGTTTCGGCGCGCACTCGTTTGGCCGTGTGAAAGGCCGCCTGCATCAGGCTGTTTATATGGTACCCGACCGTCGATGCTCCCACGGCGATGCCGTAAAAGGACTTCACCTGTCCAAGGATTTGCGCCTCACCCAGCACCATGGAATCGAGCGAGCAGGCGACCCGGAAGATGTGACGCACGGCCTGATTCCCTACGTGGCGGTAGAGATGATCTCGAAGCCTTTCCTCGGGAATCCGGCAGGCTTCGGAAAGAAAGGATTCGAGCGCGTCCACACCTTTTTCGGGCGCACTGACTCGCGACAGCAGCTCCACCCTATTGCAGGTGGAAATGATCATGCCCTCCTCGATGCCGGGCCGCTGCGTCATGCGTTTCAACACCTCCGGCAACTCCGATTCGGGGATGCTGGCGCGCTGACGGACATCCAATTCCGCCGTGCGATGGTTCAGCCCGACAATCACCAGATTCAACATTTCGTCACCGCACGCGCTGCGTCCAATCTTTGCTGCGGCCTTCAGGATGATAGGGAACAAATGCGGAGGTCGCAAATCCGAGGCAGGCCGCGTAGGCCATACTGCCGACCGATTCGAGAGAGTATCTATAAGTACGTGTGTAACCCCTTGTTGATTCCGAAGGTAAACAGCATCGATATAAACCCCGCAATGCTGATGTAGGAGGCCCAGCGGCCGCGCCAACTGGCGGAAAGGCGGTAATTGACCAGCAGGAGGTAAATAGCCCAGGTTACCAAGGAAGCCGTTTCTTTCGGATCCCAGCTCCAGAATCGTCCCCACGCCTGTTGAGCCCATAGCGCTCCGGTCATGACCGTGACGCTCATCAATACAAAGCCAACGAACAGCGAGCGCCGGAGTAACTCGTCGCATACCTTCAGAGAAGGAAGCCGGAAGTAGAAAAAGCGAAAGTTCTTGGCCTTCAGCTCCTTTTCCTGGATCAAGTAGAGAATCGCGGAGATGAAGGTCAGGAAAAACGCGGCATAGGCCAGAAATGCAACGCTTACATGAAAGTAAAGCCACCGGCTTTTCAGTAGCGGCGGAATCGTATGATTTTCCTCCCAGATGGATTCTGAGAAGATCATGAGCAGAGACACCAGCGGAAGAACGAATGCACCGAGGACATTGATTCGATATCGGAAGTGCGCGGCGATAAAGGTCAGCGTGATGCACCAGGCGAAGAAAGAGAGCGATTCCGAAAGGTTCGTGATGGGCAGATGATGCACCCTGATCCCAAGCAGGACAAGAAACAACGTGTGGCTGGCAAAGCCGACGGCAACCAGGCACAAAGCCACGGTGACAAAGCCCTGCCGCTTCCGGTAGAAACCGAAAATCGAATGCATCAGCCCCAGCGTGTACAGCACCATCGTCAGCGGTAACGCCCATTCCATAAGACTTGCCCCAAAGTCAGCAAAGTCTAGCATTTGGAACCACCCTGTGCCAGTAGCAATCCACCGGCGACAGGCAGGGGTGGGCCGCGAG
>Ga0187850_10000361_pt1 | contig 60634 bp, 43 predicted proteins | sample June2016WEW_4_15_FD_132436 | JGI IMG/M metagenome (GOLD analysis project Ga0187850, IMG submission 132436) | Peatland microbial communities from SPRUCE experiment site at the Marcell Experimental Forest, Minnesota, USA - June2016WEW_4_150 | ecosystem: Environmental > Terrestrial > Soil >...
ATGGTTAGTCTCGTAGAGAAACCACTGACTGGAGAGCCGGATGCGGGAAATCCGCCTGTCCGGTTCGGAGGGAGGGGTGGCGCTAACCCCGCCATCCCTACCCCTATGAATAATGTTGGAATTGGGACTTAGGGAATTGTAGGGACTTAGGGCCGCATCTATACTTTTCTACATTTGCTTCTGAATGTCCCCTCCATCGCGTCAATCGTGTTCATCCTGTCTTATCCTGTCCGTGTCCATCCTGTCTCGGGTCAGCGCCTGGGCTGCGGCCGCATACCCCATTCCCCCAGCCAGCCGCCCAAGCCCAGCCAACGACAGTCGCCCCGCCCTCCGCCCAAGCCATAAGGCCGCATCCCTGCCCCAATCCCCATGCCGGTCGCAAAACTCGCCCCAGCCCTCGCCTTTCAACCGCTCCACCGCCCAGATTATCCCGGGCCAACCGGGCCGCCGCGCCAGACGCCGGAGCCGATTCGTTACGGCCTGCGGGCCGCCCGGGAAACCGGTCGGCATCCGCCCGCTCACCAGGCAAGAATTTTGAAAGATCCCGCTTGACGGTGGCGGCAGCTATTGTTAAATGAGCGCTAATTGGCCCCGCGCATCAGCCGCCCGGGCTTGGCGCGGGAGGTGTCAGGCTCTTGTTTAACATATACGTTTGCCTTATGACTACTACTGAGCGAATCTTCTGGGGCGCGGTCTGCTTCGTGGCGCTGAGCAGCCAGGCCGCAACTTATGACTTCACCGCCGGGACCGCCTCCACCAACGGCTGGCAGCCTTATTTGCCTTTGGCTCCCTTCGGGGTGGCCTACACGTTTTCGGACGACGCATCCGGCTACCGCTTACAATCTGCGCCGTCGGTCAACCCCGCGCTGCTGGGGCCGGCCCGGGTAGGCAGCTTCCTGCCCGGCTCCATCGGCGACTTCGCGCTCAGTTATGATGTCCCCTCCTATAGTTCCTCGCTGTCCGAGTTTTTCGGCGGGGCTGCTCGGATTGGCACCGTCGGCTTGGGCACCAGTTCGGGGTATGTTCTTGGCTACGACACCAGCGTGGGCGAGCTTTTCATAAGCAAGGTCGTCAACGAATCGTCTGTAGGGGCCATCGGCCCAGGCGCCACTGCCCCAGTGGCGCTGACGCCGGGGCAGGGCTACCGGTTTACTTTCGAGGGAGTCGGCGCCAACTTCGACGGCGCCGTTTACAGCTTGAACAATCTCACTACCCCCTTGACCACCGTTGCAGGTACGGACTCGCAGTTTTCGTCTGGCGAAGTCGGCTTGCTGGTGGCGAGCCAGGCCGCTGCTGGCGCCGCTGACGAGACATTCAGCCGATTCACCGTGATCCCTGAACCGAGCGCGGCGGCCTTGGCGGTCCTGGGCGGGCTTATGATTTTGGGCGCGAGTTGGCGGCGACACGCCCGACGGTGACCGGCGCAACCGTTAACCCGGCGGCACCAAGCCGCCGCGTTCGCCTCTTGCGAGAAGTGTTCCCTGTTCCCTACTCTACTAGGAATGGGTAGGAATGGGGGTCGCATCTAAATGGGTAGGAATGGGGGTCGCCTCTATACTTTTATACATTTGCCTTTGAATTGTGGCTATTTCCTGACGCAATTCCGGAGTTCGTACCATTCGCCGGCCGAAGCGGGTCAGCGCCTGGGCTGCGGCCGCATACTCCATTCCCCCGGCCAACCGCCCAAGCTCAGCCAACGGCAGTCGCCCCGCCCTGCGCCGAAGCCATAACGCCGCATCCCCGCCCCAATCCCCGTGCCGGTCGCAAAACTCGCCCCAGCCATCGCCTTGCGACCGCTCCACCGCGGATATTGCAAGAGGTGAAAATGGTTGTCCATCGGCACGTAGGCATGCACCCGGAGGCCGAATCGCTCGCCCAACTGGCGGAGCAGTTCCAGGAAATGCGCGCGGTCGCGGTCTTCCCGGTAGATCGCTTTTCGCTCATTGCCGCGGCCGGTGACGTCATAGCGCCCGCCCGCTCGATTCGCGGGGCTCGTGCCAGCCCCTTGAGTTAGCCGTAGGGGCCGCACAAGGTCAAGCCGAATATGTAGAAAGGTTAGATACGACGCCACGATTCTGCAAGAAACGTGGCTGGTCAGTCCAATCGTCATAGTGCGGTCCGTGCCGCCGGGAGCGCCTGCGTCGGCAGTTCCCGCGCCAGGCAGACTATTCTTTCGCCCCAGCCTGGCGCAGGAGTTCAGCGATGACTCGGAAGTCCTGGTTGGGTGAGACGGAGCGTTGCCGCTCCAGGGCGTACTGCAGCGCCGTCTTGCCGGCCTTGTCGCGTAGGTTGACCTCCGCGCGCTCGGCCAGCAGCGCTTTGACCGCAGCGACTCTGCCATCATAGACTGCGATAAACAGCGGCGTCTGGCCGACGTTGTTCGTCGCATTGACCAGAGCGCGATGGGTCAGGAGTAGTCGGGTGTACTTGGCTTCGTCCTCCACCATGGCGACGGCGATGTGCAACGGGGTCTCTCCCTCGCGGTTCCGGGCGTTCACCTCAGCTTGGTGGGCGAGGAGCAGCTCCACGATCTCCTCGGTGGTGCCGGTACTCCACTCGCGCAAAGCCGCGTGCAAGGGCGTCCAACCTTCCGCAGTCGTCTTGGCGTTGGCAGCAGCGCCCTGCTCCAGGAGCCGTCGGACGAGGTCCGGATAGCCGCTGCCTGCCGCGCAATATACAGGCGTCCGGCCCTGGTTGTCCGGGGCATTGACGTCCGCGTGGTGCGACAACAGCAGCCCCACCAACTCCGCCTGCCGCGACTCGGTGGCTTGAAGCAAAGCGGTCTTTCCGGCGCCGTCCTTCAGGCTGACGTTCGCCTGAGAAGCCAGGAGCAAGGTCGCAACGCCGCGCTGTCCGTGTTTAGCCGCCAAGTGCAGCGGGGTTTGGCCGCTGCGGTTCGTGGCGTTGACGGCGCTGCCCGACGTCAACAAGTGCTTCACGACATCTGCCCGCCCATCCGCCGCTGCCAGGTGCAGTAGCGTCACCGCGGAGCGATCCGCCACGGTATCCCAGCGGTGGTCTAGGTAGGCCCGCACGAGCGCCTGCTCCCGCTCCGGCAGTGGCCGGCCGCTCACGCCTTTGGCTCCGTGGGCGCGCAGCAGTCGGGCGATCGGTTCGCTCTTCGGCCCGGCGACTACATCCAACGCCGTGAGACCTTGGTCGTTGACGGCATTGGCGTCAGCTTTGTGCGCCACCAGCAACGCGGCGGCCTTTTCGTTGCTGCACCGCGCGGCCACGTGCAACGGAGTGTTGCCGCGGGCGTCGCGGGCATTGACGTCCGCCTTGTGGGCCAGAAGCAGGGGGATGAGATCCGCCTTCTCATACTCCTGCTCAAAGCGGCCTCCCCAGTAGCAAAGTGCGGCCACGTGCAACGGCGTGACGCCCAGTTCGTCCCCGGTGTTGAAGTCCGCCTGGTGCTTCAGCAGCACGCTGACGACTTCTTTGTGCTTCCCTACCGTCGTCCAAGACCATGAAGGTGGGAACGGCGTATGAATTTCGGCGCCTGGGCCGTGGCGCTCTCGGCCATACAGACGCACGGCCTCCAACAAGGGCGTGGCCCCCCGTGATGGCTCGCCGGGGGGAATCGCTGACATGCCCAAGACCATGCTCAGATCGTATCGGACAGAAACCAGCCCAGGCTCTTTCCGGAGCAACTGTTTGAGCTTGTCCACCTGGGCATACTGGATGGCGAAGCGCAAGTCCCGGATTTGACCCGACGGCACGGCCCTGGTCCACAATTGCGGCGGCTCTGCACCCGCTGGCCGGTTGCCCTCCACCACCTTGGCGTTGCCCACCAGCTTTCCGTCGTGGCCGCCGGGAGACCGATCTTTGACCAAACCGTTGTTGACCGCCTCGAAGTTCCACAGGCCGACCAAACCAGGCTCCCGGCCGGTCAACTGTTTGAACTGGCTGTCCCGGATCTGTTGCTCGTTGCGCGCCGTGCTCCAAACCCGGAGTTCGTCCATCTGGCCCTGAAAGTCCGCGTCGCCAAAGGACCTGCGGTTGCTGCGACCAAAGTAGTCGTGATCTCCGCTCCGAATCGCCGCAAAGCTGCCCCTGAACGCATTGGTGCGGAATAACCGCCCGTTGACGTAAAGCTTCGTGCCGGCTCTCCCCGAAACCACGGCGATGTGGTACCACCGATTCGTCTCCAGAAGGTTGGGAACCTGAACGAGGACCGAACCGCTCGGCGCCCAGATTTCCAACTGCAAGGTCGGCCCCTGCTCGGCGTTATCGACGCACATGAACCGCTCGGCGTTTCCGAAGTCGAAGAATCGCGCATAGCTGCCGAAGCTGCTCCACTTCACCCACCCTTCCACCGTCGCCTCGTGAAGGTTGGTGAACAGGTTGGGCGGGATCTCGACGAAGCTGCCCTTGCCGTCCAGTTCCAGGACGCGGTTGGGGCGAGCGGCAGGTTGAGCGCTGAGAATGGCGACCGATGAAAGCAAGCACAACCAAGCCGATGCCGGGGCCGCGGACAACACTTTGAGAGTCGCGGTGTAACGAGCTTTATCTCGACGCTGCTCGTGGCCTCGAAGCACGGGGCGGGCTTGCTCCGGTCCCCTCCAGGGCCGCGCCGCGAGGACCGCTCCACTCAACGTCAGATCACTCTCCGTAGCGATCCGCTTCGCCAGACTGGCCAGTCGGCTGCCAGGCGCAAACGCCTTCGCCTGGTCCGGTCGGCGCGGATGAGGGCTGGCGGTCATAACCAAGCCACTCTACGCCCCGAGCCGGGCCAACGGAAGCAGGAAACGGGCAAGGCCAGATTGCCTCGGGTGCGCACTTTCGCCGTAGTTGTGCAGGTGTCTCGCCTGTGGCCGGTCTTGGCGCTGGCGTGCCAGCCTTTGAGACTCTTGCCGTCGAACACCGAAACAAAGCCCTCGGCGGCGATCAGTCGCGGGCTCAGGAGCGTGCCCAGCCCCAGGCTGACGCCGGTCAATGCAGAGAGAACCAGTGGCGCTTTCATCGCGCCGATTAACTCGCGGGCTCCCCGGACACGCAAGCTTCCTCCGGTGCGCATCCGTGGGTAGGGGAGCCCTCCGCCCGGCCCGGCTGGGTCCCGGGCGACGTGCGGCGACGATTCTTCCAGCCCGGGTCGCAATTTCTGGCGAAGCCGACTTGAGGCAAGCAAAGGGGTCGCATCTCAACAATTGATTGCGCTGAAAAACCCCCTGTTTTTGAAGATGGCCGAGGATGGATGAAGAGTGTCGGGAATGCTTACGCGCTAATTTCGTCTGTACGCGATTTGAATCATCGAGGGATACATCGGGAGATGGTCTTTTGCAGTGTCTCTTTTTGATCAGAGGGCTTTTTCAGCAGAATCAACAATTGACAAATTGACAAGTGCGGCTTCACTTTTTGGTCTGGCGGCGGTTGAATTGCTAGGAAAGTAGGGGTCGCATCTTACTTTTCTACCTTTGCTTTTGGATTCTGGCCGTTTGCTGACGCAATTCCGGAGTTCGCGCCATTCGCCGGCCGAAGCGGGTCAGCGCCTGGGCTACGGTCGCATACTCCATTCCCCCGGCCAACCGCCCAAGCTCAGCCAACGACAGTCGCGCCGCCCTGCGCCCAAGCCATAACGCCCCATCCCGGCCCCGGTCCCCATGCCGCCCGTAAAACTCCCCCCAGCCCTCGCCTTTCAACCGCTCCACCGCCGAGATTATCTCGGCCCAAGCCGCCTCGCGCGATTTCACTTCCGGGGACGAGAGCGAGTCCCAGAGCACATTAATCAATTCCGCCCTCGCCCGCGGCCGAGGGCTCAGAACTTGAGCCTGAATTGTCTCGACAGCACGGGGCGGCCGGTGAGTTGGCTCGCCATCAAGTGCGGATGATGCGGATAAACGCCCTCCTCGGCGATGCCCGTGAACATCGAAACGCCCCAGGGTGCCGTGTCGTCGAAAGTCCTTGAAGACTCCTGTTTTTTGAGATCGAAACTGGGCTTTTGGACGTGACACAAGACACTCGTACAAATAGCGTCCGCTTGGGGTAGCAATGAGTATCGCTGACAATGCGGAAGACCATGAAACGCCGCCCGAAGGTCAGGCGCGTCCACGATCGGTGTTCGTCACAACCCACTGGTCGATTGTCCTGGACGCAAAGAACAAGGATTCGCCGGATTCCGCTGCCGCGCTGGAAAAGCTCTGCCAAACCTATTGGTATCCTCTGTATGCCCATGTCCGCCGGCTGGGGCACCCGCCGCCGGATGCGGAGGACCTGGCCCAGGAATTCTTCGCCCGCTTGCTGCAGAAGGGTTATCTCGAGGCCGCCGATCAGGCGAAAGGGCGGTTTCGCACCTTCCTCCTGGTGGCCCTGGATCGCTTTCTGGCCAATGAATGGGACCGGGCGCAAGCGCAGAAACGCGGGGGTGGATGCGCGGTGGTTCCGCTGGACACCGCCTTGGCCGAACGACTCTACGCCGAGCAATCGGTCCCGGAGTTGTCGCTCGAGCGGGAATACGAACGCCGCTGGGCTTTGACACTGGTCGAGCAGGCGGTGGGCAGGTTGCGGACGGAGTATGAACAAGCCGGGAAAACCGCCCAGTTTGCGCGCCTGAAAGGCTTCCTCAGCGCGGAGCAGGGGAGCATCTCCTACGGCCCGTTGGCCAGAGAGTTGGGCACAACTGAAGGCGCCGTGCGGGTCATGGTCCATCGCCTGCGGCGGCGGTTTCGGGAAATCTTCAGCGAAGAGGTCGCTCACACTTTGGCTAGTCCTCAGGACTTGGCGGAGGAAATGCGCCATTTGATGGAAGTGTTGGCGGGGTGAATTTCCTGTAACACGCCGCCAAAACTGCTTAATTACAGTACGATGAGCGAAAGTGCGCCCCCATCTCAGAATCGGTGTCCGCGCTGCGGGGCGCCGCGAGACCCCGCCAGCGCCGAAGGCCTCTGCTCGCGCTGCCTGGTCGCGATGAATCTGGCGCCGCCGACCGAAGCGCCCACCGGCGCGGAGGTTGGGGCGCCCCCCGTAGTGAACCCACCGCATGCGGCGCCTCTGCCACTGGCCGAAGTCGCCCGGCACTTCCCGCAACTCGAAATCCTCGACTGCCTGGGATGCGGCGGCATGGGCGTGGTGTATAAAGCCCGCCAGCCGCATCTGAACCGGTTTGTGGCGCTGAAAATTCTGGCGCCTGGCAAGGAGCAGGACCCCGCCTTTGCCGAACGGTTCACACGCGAGGCCCAAACGCTGGCGCGGTTGAACCATCCGCACATCGTTACCCTTTACGATTTCGGGAAAGTGGACGGTTTGTTTTACCTGCTCATGGAGTACGTGGATGGGGTGAGTTTGCGGCAAATGATGCAGAGCAAGAGGCTCACCCCTGAGGAGGCGCTGGCCATTGTGCCGAAGATTTGCGAAGCGCTGCAATACGCGCACGAGCACGGCGTGGTGCATCGGGACATCAAGCCCGAGAACGTGCTTTTGAACACGGAAGGGCGGGTCAAGATCGCCGACTTCGGGATTGCCAAGATGGTGGGCGGAGAGCCGGGGCAGCAGGCAATCACCCGGGAGCAGCAAGTCATCGGCACACCCCACTACATGGCCCCGGAGCAAGTGGAGCAACCGCAGCAAGTCGATCACCGGGCGGACATTTATTCGCTGGGCGTGGTTTTTTACGAGATGCTCACCGGTGAACTGCCCCTGGGGAAATTCGCGCCACCTTCGCAACGGGTGCTGGTGGATGTGCGCCTGGACGAGGTGGTCCTGCAGGCGCTGGAAAAGGATCGCGAGCGACGCTATCAACAGGCCAGCCAGGTCAAGACCGCGGTCGAGACCATTACGGCCACGCCCATGCAAGGCGCCGCCGGAGGCTCCGGGGCAGCGCCGCCGCCGAGCTTTCCGTTCGAGCCTTCGAGTTGGGTGGAGACCGTGCGCTGGTCCACCCGGCTTTTCGGGACGTCCCTGCTGCTCTTCCTCGCTCTGATATTGGGGCTCATCTGGTTGGGGATCGGACTGCCCCCGCTGGCGCTCCAATCCGCCGGTACGCTCCTGAATGACCTCGCCCTGGCTCTGATGGCTCTGGGCATGGTTGTGGGCTGGAAGCTCGATGGCACTGCCTCGGTCCTGACGGCCACAGGCTGGGCGCTGTGGCACAGCTCGAACGGTACGCTGGAGTGGAGCATGTTTCACCTCGCGGCTCTCGTAGCCGCGATGTACGCACTCTGCTGGTGGGCCACCCACGGGCGGCGCACCTTGGTCCTGGCCACGGGCGCGGGCGTCCTGGTTGCGCTGCTGGTTTGCGGAATAACGTTCCTGCCCACTAACATCTATCTCTGCGGCACGGTGCTGGATGCGGTCACCCAGCGAGAGATTCCCGACGCGGAACTAATCGTTTTTCGTCCGCCTTTCCTTCCAAGTGCGCCCAAGTCTCCGGAAGCAGCGCGCAGTCTTCCGGACGGCTATTACGCCTTGCACGTGGGATGGTACACACCGGACAAATCGGTGCGCGTCACCGCTCCGGGTTACTCGACCGTGCAAATGGCACTGGGTCCCAAGCCGCTGAGGACGCGCCGTATTTATCGCGATTTCGCGCTGCCGCCCGTTCCCGCCGCACCACAGCGGTAGCCGCCCACCAGCGCATGTGTCGAAGAGCAGCAGCACCACCAATACGGCATCGTGTTGACCAAGACCCACGTCGATCAACGACTCAGAACCCCGTTCGCGCGCGAGGTACAAGGAATAGGGTCGCCTCTATACTTTTCTACATTTGCTTTTGAATTGTGGCCATCTTCTGACACAATTCCGGAGTTCCTTCCATTCGCCGGCCGAAGCGGGTCAGCGCCTCGGCTGCGGCCGCATACCCCATTCCCCCGGCCAACCGCACAAGCTCAGCCAACGACAGCCGCCCCGCCCTGCGCCCAAGCCATAACGCCCCATCCCGGCCCCAATCCCCAGGAAGGGGTCAGAGATGACTAATGGAGCATTTCGCGTGACCAGATCATTGTTTCGAGGCTGGCCTGACCGACCGCACGGCATTGGCGGCAGTGCGCCAGTGGCCCATATCCAGTTCCTTCGCTACCCAGCTCCACGTCATCGTCGTTCCCTAACTGCCATTCGGCCATCCGGGTGGTCCATTCGGCCATCCGGGTCGCATCTATACTTTTCTACATTTGCTTTTGAATTGTGGCCATTTTCTGACGCAATTCCGAAGTTCGTTCCATTGACTGGCCGAAGCGGGCCAGCGCCTGGGCTACGGCCGCCTACCCCATTCCCCCGGCCAACCGCCCAGGCTCAGCCAACGACAGCCGCCCCGCCCTGCGCCCAAGCCATAACGCCGCATCCCGGCCCCAATCCCCAGGCCGGTCGCAAAACTCGCCCCAGCCCTCGCCTTTCCACCGCTCCACCGCCCAGATTATCTCGGCCCAACTGGGGCGCCGCGCCAGGCGCCTCACCTCCTTCTGCTCCCCCCGATTGCCCCCCACCCCCTCCACCAGCCGCCTGGCAAACGCCGCGCTGCCCAGCGCCAGCCCGCCGACCAGCCGGTCCCAGGGCCGGTCCATCACCCCCTGGCGCAACGGCCGCTCGGTGTATTGCCGCAACGCCGTGCGTTGCTCCCTGTCGGTCCGTCCGCCGCACAAACCGCCCAAGGGCGCTTCATCAGCCAGCCTGGCGCCGCAAGGTCAAGCCGAATATGTAAAAAGGTTTAGATGCGACCCCACGCTTCCCACAATCCGCGAGAATCACGCCTTTGTTGATTTACGCCCTTGCCACATGACTCGTCCCATGGTGTGCGTCGAGACGCACAGTTTACAATCGAGGGCAATCCTGGTAAACAAGTGCAATCCATCGTGAGAAGTACTGGAATGGCGTTGGAACGATGTTGGCGGAAATGGAAAGGCTTCGACGACATGCGGAGTCGGGAGCACGCTTCGCACTGGCCACGAGACGCAGTGGTGGTCAAGCAATCACGCTTATCGAACTCCCGGTAGTCATCGCCATTCTAGTCAGCAGTTCCATTTTCAACCGATTCGGGAACATGAAAGGACTTCCTCGGCAATCGGCATCGGGCCCAGGGCGGGAGCCCTCAGCGGGACGCCTGGGCAGCTTGGCTTTCACCCTTATCGAACTGCTTGTGGTCATCGCCATCATCGCCATTCTGGCAAGCCTCCTTTTGCCAGCCCTCAACCGGGCCAAGGAGGCCGCTTACGCCACCACGTGCAAGAGCAATCTGCGTCAGTGGGGCTTGGGATTGCGGATGTACGTGGAGGATTTCAAGGTTTATCCGCCTTGCTTTATGAGTGACCTGGGCGGACGTGAGCGTACCTACTGGCATCAACGCTTGGAACGTTACACTCGAACCCACTGGCCTTTCTGGGATTACTTTCAACCGGGGGCGCCCAGCAGCAGCGGCATTCATGTCTGTCCAAGCTACGCCCGCCTCGGAGGCTACCTCAGCGATAACCACGGCAGTTATGGCTACAACAATACTGGCTCTCACAGCCCCTGCCCGGTGGGTCAGGAACTTGGTTTGGGCGGCGTTGACGTGGAGGACCCGCCGAATCCCAGCCACGCGGGACTGACTGGGCTTTATCCAAACCAGCTTCATCTGATCAGGGACAGCGAAGTCGTGGCCCCGAGCGACATGGTCGCCATTGGAGATGCGCCTCTCCTTTACAGCGACCTCGTGCCACCCGGCTTCCCCACCGCCATGGGTTTTCTGGATCTAAGCCTGGTTGGTGTTGACGCTGGACTCGAACTCGGCCTCTTCCCGTCACAGAGCAGTACTGACCAGGGGACCGTGCTCCTGGTCAGGAAACGGCATGGAGGACGGTGGAACGTGGTGTTTTGCGATGGCCACGTGGAGTACCTGAAGACAGGCAAGCTGTTCGATCCCCGGGTGCCGGACATTCTGAAGCGATGGAACCGCGACCACCAGCCGCACTAGAGTCTTTAGACCTCGATATTTGTATGAACCGACTATTCTTCATTCTGATAATGCTGGCGCTGGCGAAGCAACCGGTGAGTGTCGCCGCAGACCCACTGGATAACTGGCATCCTCGAAACCGTTTTCCAACCTGCAACATCGTCCATGCGGTCATCTATCTCGATGGGAGCTTCGTGGCGGTGGACATTGGCGGGAATCTGCTGGCTTCCGTTGATGGCCGGAATTGGACGGTTCGAACGACCGGCGCCTCCTACTGTTTGACCGGTCTCGCCTATGGGAACGGCACATTCGTCGCCGTGGGGTTTTGCTACGAGTGGTTGCTCGGTGGTGATGTTCCGGTCATCCTGAGCTCCAGCGACGGAGTCTCCTGGACCGCCCAGAATTCTCCTGGGAGCGGCTCCTACCTGCTCAGGGGTGTCGCCTACGGTGGCGGCCTGTTTGTGGCGGTGGGCGGCAAGGGGACGATCCTGACCTCGCCAGACGGGGTCCAGTGGACGGCACAAACCTGGGTTGACACCGACCTCTCTCTATACAGTGTGGGGTATGGCAACGGCCAGTTCGTAGTGGCGGGACATAATGTGTACGGCCGCCCTTCAATTCTGTTTTCCCCGGACGCGGCCACTTGGACCCCGGCCAATTCGAGCGCGGGCGCCTCATTCTACGGCCTCTGCTTTGCCGCTGGCACGTTTGTGGCCGTGGGTTTCCCGAGCATCATGACTTCCAATGATGGCAGCAATTGGACTAGTCCGTTTTCCTCTTATGTTCCATTTTTCCGTGCCGTCGGCTACGGCAACGGGACATTCGTAGCGGTGGGGGACAACGGGGCGATCTATGGCTCGCCAGATGCAGCCCATTGGACCTCCCGCAGCTCGGGCACCCCGCACGGGCTTTATTGCATTGCCTACGGCAATGGCACATTCGCGGCGCTGGGCGAGGTGCTCCTGGCCTCGACGAACGGAGCCCTCTGGACCGAAGTGAGCACCGGCGTTCTCACAGACCTCGGCGGTGTGGTGTACGATGCGGGCATGTTCGTGGCAGTTGGAGACGCAGGGACAGTCCTGCGCTCGCCAGACGGTGTCCAATGGACTGCGGGCAGTTCCGGCGCGGACGTCTGGTTGAGCGACATTGCTGTGGGCAACGGCACTTTTGTCGCCGTTGGCGACGGAGGGACCATCGTAAGTTCGACCGACGGGAGCAACTGGACGGCGCCCAGTTCGGGCCTTACAACCAATCTCCAGGCGGTCTGCTATGGCAACGGCTTGTTCGCGGTGGCGGCTCTCAACGGAAGTGTTCTGACTTCGCCGGATGGCGTGCAATGGGCCGGTCAGAATCCCGTCACGGGCGACCCCCTGTACGGGATTAGCTTTGGCCAGGGCCTGTTTGTAGCGGTGGGAGTAAATGGAACCATCCTGACATCCACCGACGCAGTCGCTTGGACCAACGCCAACTCCGCAACGCCCGATGTTCTCGTGGATGTTGCCTATGGCGACGGCAAGTTCGTCGCAATCGGATCAGGAGGCGCTTTCACTTCGGCCAACGGGATGGATTGGGTCGCCTCCAACACGGCGCTCGACCCGTACCTCGCTCGCGTCCGTTACGGCTACGGGACGTTTGTGGCCGTGGGCGACAGGGGTGCCCTTTTCACGTCAACCAACGGGCTTGGGTGGACCAGCCGCAATTGCGGGACAGAAAACATCTTGACGGGGGTGGCTTACGGCAACGGGTCGTTTGTGACGGTTGGGCAATTTGGAACCGTTCTCCAATCCGATCCGCTTTTCTCCTGGACCCTGTCGCTCTGGCCAATCGGGCGCCAACCGAACGGGGCTTTTGCCTTCGGCGTCGCCGGACCCGCCGGCATGGAGTGGGGGATTCAGACCTCGACCAATCTCACAGACTGGGTGCCGCTGACCAACGTCTTTAGCGGCGCCTCAACAATGCAGTTCATCGATTCCGGAGCGGCCAATTTCGACCGCCGCTTTTATCGTGCGCTGACTTGGTAATGCTTACCGGCGGCCATCTGCACCCGCAGCACCCACAGCACCCGCAGGAAGCGAATACTTAGCGGCTGCCATCCACACCCGCAGCACCCGCAGAAAGCGAATAGAAAGCGAATAGGGGTCGCATCTGTACCTTTCTACATTTGCTTTTGAATGGTGGCCATTTTCTGACGCAATTCCGGAGTTCGTTCCATTCGCCGGCCGAAGCGGGTCAGCGCCTGAGCTACGGCCGCATACTCCATTCCCCCGGCCAACCGCCCAAGCTCAGCCAACGACACTCCCCCCGCCCTGCGCCCAAGCCATAACGCCGCATCCCGGCCCCAATCCCTATATGAGCGCCGCCAGCGCAGTTGAGGGAAAGCGGGGCGATTTTCCACACGGTTCGTGAGGGACGGCCGCCGTGGTCCCTCAATTACCTCGAAAGCGTTTTCTGGCCCCGCCGCTGCTCTCCAGACCCCTCTTTCCGATGCGTCCAAAGCAAGAGAATTGGTAGCAAATAAAGCAGGCCAGAGAAGCACGGCGGCGTCCCGCCGCGGCGGGACCGCAACCTGGCGCAACACAGCATTGGCCACATTGGCTGCATTGCCCACATTCGCTGGATTGCCCACATTGCCTGGATTGGCCACATGCCGCACCTGGCGCAACACTGCATTGGCTACATTGGCTGCATTGGCCACATTGGCCATTTTTGCCAAAAAACTGGCCGGGCCGCGCTCGAACTTGGGCCTGAATTGTCTCGACAGCACGGGGCGGCGCGCTACCTTCCGGCGGCATGTCTGACGCAACCGCAACCAGGCCGGCGCCGGCGCCAACTGCGGCGCCATCCAAGCGGAAAGTCTTTTTCCGCCGCCTGCTCAGTTCGCTGGTGCTGTGGACGATTGTCCTCACAGCGCTGTTCTCGAGCAACGGGCCGGTGTCGAACTACGTCTTCCTGGTCATCATGGTCTTCCTGGCGGCGAGCGGCCTGGCAGAATTTTACGGGCTGGTGGCGAAACGGGGCCTGGTCTGCTTCGCGGGGTGGGGCATTTTCGGCGGGGTGCTGCTGATGGTGGGGACGTTCCTGAACCTGACCGGGGTCCTCGGGACGAGCGGCTCGCCCGCCCGGGTGAATGACTTCGAGACGAGCTTCCTCATTCTGTTCGTGCTCGGTTTGTGCCTGCGCCAGTTCGCTTCCCGCTCGAACACCGCCGGGCTGCTGGCCATTTCCACCACCTTGTTCGGCCTGATGTACGTGCCGTGGCTGCTCAATTTCATCCAAAAAATCAATTTCTTCCCGGGGGTGGACGGCCATTACTGCCTCCTGTATTTCGTGCTCCTCACCAAGTCCAGCGACACGGGCGCCTATGCCGTCGGCTCGCTCATCGGCCGACACAAAATGATCCCGCGCGTCAGTCCGGACAAGACCTGGGAGGGTTTTGCCGGCGCCATGGCCGCGACCGTCCTCGCCAGCCTGCTCTTCGTCCATTTCCTCGGACAAAAGGTGGCCGGCCTCAATGCCCTCCACGGCATCGTCCTTGGGGTCCTTTTGAGCCTCACCGCCGTCGTGGGCGACTTAATCGAATCGCTCTTCAAACGCGAGGCCGGGGTGAAGGATTCAGGGCGGCTCTTCCCCGGCATCGGCGGGATACTCGACTTGCTGGACAGTTTGTTGTTTAATGCCCCGATTATGTATCTATACCTGCGGCATGTGTTGACGGCCTAGTGAAATGAGAAACGTCGTCTTACTCGGCAGCACCGGTTCGATCGGCACCAGCACGCTCAAGGTGGCCGAAGATTTGCCGGACCAAATCCGCCTGGTCGGATTGGCGGCCGGCCACAACGCCCGACTGCTGCTGGAGCAAAGTCGCAAACACCTGCCCGCCGCCATCTCGATCACCGCCCCGGCCAAGGCCAGGGAACTGCGCAAGGCCCTCGGTCCTGCCACCGAGGTTTTTTCCGGCGCCGCCGGGTTGCTGAAGCTCGCCACGCTGCCCGGGGCGGACATCGTGTTGATTGCCATTGTGGGCACCGCCGGGCTCCACCCGGCCCTGGCGGCCATCCGCGCCGGCAAAGACCTGGCCGTGGCCTCGAAAGAGATCCTGGTCATGGCGGGGGAGATTGTCATGAGCGAGGCGCGCAAGCATGGCGTGCGGGTCCTGGCCGTGGACAGCGAGCACTCGGCCATCTTTCAATGCCTGGATGGCAAACCCCCCAGTTCTGTGCGCCGACTGTGGTTGACCGCCTCCGGGGGCCCGTTCCGCGCCACGCCCGCCGCGGAGTTCCCGCACATCACCGTCGAGCGCGCCTTGAGACATCCCTCCTGGGTCATGGGCCGGAAAATCACGATTGACTCCGCCACCCTCTTCAACAAGGGCCTGGAAATGATCGAGGCCCGCTGGCTGTTCGACATCGAGGTAGCCCGGGTGTCGGTGGTGGTGCACCCCCAAAGCGTCGTTCACTCGCTGGTCGAGTTCGTGGACGGCTCGATGCTGGCGCAGCTTTCCACCCCCGACATGTGCCTGCCGATTCAATACGCCCTGACCTACCCCAACCGCGCCCCGAGCAACCGCGTCCAAACCAGCCTCGCCAGCCTGGGCACCCTCACCTTCGAAGAACCCGACCCGGGGCGTTTCCCGGCCCTGACGCTCGCCCGCGCCGCCGGCAAAGCCGGCGGCACCATGCCCGCCGTCCTCAACGCCGCCAATGAGGTCGCCGTCGAGGCCTTCGTGAACCGGCGCCTGAATTTCCCCCAGATCGCCGGCACCGTCCGCCGCACGATGGAACGGCATCAGGTGGTGCCACATCCCACGCTGGACCAGGTGCTTGCAGCCGATGCCTGGGCGAGAAGGGAAGCCGCCGTTTGAGAGCCGGAACCACATTTCCAATTTCCAATTTTCTTCTGTCAACGGTCATTTGTCATGGATTGGCCGGCGGCAACGGTGTCTAACAGTCGGCAAACGGCCAGCGCCACCCGGTCTTTCGACTTCCCCCTTTCCCCCCGGCATAACGCCTGCTATATTCACAGGCGTCCTTTTTTGGGCTGAGTCGCTAAAAGTATGTCGATTTTGAAGATTGTTTTTATCTCGCTGGAAGTACTGTTGCTGTTCAATCTGCTCATTTTCGCGCATGAGTTGGGCCACTTCCTGGTGGCGCGCTGGCGGGGCTTGAAGATCGACCGGTTTGCCATCTGGTTTGGCAAGCCGATCTGGAAGAAGCGGGTAGGGGGCGTGGAATATGCCCTGGGCACGATCCCGGCCGGGGGCTATGTTTCCCTGCCGCAAATGGCCACCATGGAGGCCATCGAAGGCAAGAGCGAGAGTTCCGGCCAACCCCTGCCGCCCATTGCCCCGCTCGACAAGGCCATCGTGGCCTTTGCCGGGCCGCTGTTCAGCTTCCTGCTGGCGCTGGCCTTCGCGGTGGTGGTGATGATTGTGGGCCGACCGGTGGGCGAGGCGGAAACGACCACGACCATAGGCTGGGTGGAGAAGGACGGGCCGGGCGACAAGGCGGGGCTGCGCCCGGGGGACCGGATTCTGGAGGTGGATGGGGGGCGGGTGACCAGGTTCTACGGGATGGGTGACACGGTGATGTGGCGCATCGTCCGCAGCACCGGCGAGACCGTCCCCATCAGCGTCAACCGCGCGGGCAAAGTGCTGGAGTTCACCGTGGCCCCAGCCAAGGAGGAGACCAAGTTCTGGCAGCGCAAGAGCCTGCGGACGATCAAGGTTTTGCCCGCCGAGTCCCTGGTCATCGCCGAGGTCGAACCCAACAGCCCGGCGGCGGCGGGGGGATTGGAGCGCGGGGACTGCATCCTCGAGCTGAACGGCATGGAACTCCACCATTTTGCCACCCTGGCCGAGTACATCAAGGACCACCCGGAGGGGCAACTCACCCTGGAGGTGGAACGCAAAGGCAAGTGCTTTGCCGCGAGCCTGGTTCCCGAGAAGCCGATCAGCCCGCCCAACGAAAGGCCGCGCCTGGGCGTCGTGTGGGACCCCAACGGCAAGACCACCCTGATCCATCCCGGGGCGATCGAGCAGGTCAAGGCGAGCGTCATGGTCATGGCTGAAACCTTTGGCGCCCTCCTGGCCCGCCATTCCGACATCAAACCCCAACATCTGGGCGGGGCGGTGAAGATCATGGATGTCTATTACCGCCTGTTCAACGCCGAACAAGGGTGGCGGCTGGCCATCTGGTTCAGCGTCCTGCTCAATGTGAACCTCGCCTTGCTGAACATGCTGCCCATCCCGGTGCTGGACGGCGGCCACATCCTGCTGGCCCTGCTCGAGGGCATCCGCCGCAAGCCGATGAGCGCCCGCGTGGTGAGCGCCGTCCAGACCACTTGTGCGGTGCTCCTCATCGGTTTCATGCTCTATATCGCCTTTTACGACGTGCAGGATTTGCCGTGGAAACGCAGCAAAGACAAGCCCGCCGACGTCAAGTTCTCGCCCAAGCCTTCCGAAAAGAACTGAGATGCGCTGGTGCGATTCCCCGTTCTTCTTTCAGCGTCGCCCGACCCGCGAGGTGGTCGTGGGCGACCCGGCGCGCGGCGGCGTGATCATCGGGGGCGCCCATCCGGTCGTGGTTCAGTCCATGCTCACCTGCGATACCCTGGACACCGCCGAGTGCGTCAAACAGACCTTGGAACTGGTTGAGGTCGGCTGCCAAATCGTCCGCCTCACCGCCCCCACGGTCAAGGCCGCCGCCAACCTCAGGAACATCGTCGCCGAGTTGCGCGCCCGCGGCTGCCAGGTGCCGCTGGTGGCCGATATTCACTTCAAGCCCGAGGCCGCGCTCGAGGCCGCCAAATGGGTGGAAATGGTTCGCCTCAACCCGGGCAATTACGCCGATGCCAGGAAATTCGCCGTCAAGGAATATACCGACGCGCAGTACGCCGGCGAATTGGCCCGCCTGGAGGAGAAATTCACGCCCCTGGTCAAGCGGTGCAAGGAGTTGGGCCGGGCCCTGCGCATTGGGGCCAACCACGGCTCGTTGAGCGACCGCATCCTGAACCGGTTCGGCGATTCGCCGCTGGGCATGGTGGAGAGCGCCCTCGAGTTCGCCCGCATCGCCCGCCAGCACGACTTCCACAACTTCAAGTTTTCGATGAAGTCCAGCAACCCCAAGGTCATGCTTGCCTGCTGCCGGTTGCTGGTCGCCCGCCTCGAGGAGAAAGGGCCGGATTGGAATTACCCGATTCACCTGGGCGTCACCGAGGCCGGCGAAGGGGAGGATGGGCGCATCAAGAGCGCCATCGGTATCGGCTCGCTCCTCTGTGACGGCCTGGGCGATACCATCCGCGTTTCGCTGACCGAAGATTCGCCGCGCGAGATCGAGGTCTGCCGCGATTTGCTGGCAGAAATCCCGCGCCTGACCCTGCGCGCCGAACCGGGCCACGGTGCCTCAACTTTGGACCTCGGACCTGGCGAGACCTGGCCTTTCGATCCGTTCAGCTCCTGCCGCCGGCCCACGCCGGAAACCGAGTGGCCCGGCGGCGTCAAATGCGGCGGCGCCCAGACCATCCGCGTGGTCGTCACGCGCGCGACCTGGGACAAAGTCGCCCCCGAGCTCAGCCCGAAAGCCGACCTGAAGCCGGAGGCGGTTTACGAGGACCTGAACGCGCTGGAGATCGATCCGACCCGCGATTTCGAACTGGCCGGCAACACCCGGCTGGTCACGGTCAGGGACGGTACGCCGCTGCCTGCCATCGCTGCGTTTCGCCTGCTGGCAGCCAGGCTGAGACGAATGGGCCGCCACGACCCGATCCTGCTCAAAGACGGCCTCCAGGTCGAGCCGGCGCCGCTGGCGCCGAAGCTCGCCTTGCTCCGCGCCTCCGTGGTCATCGGTTCCTTGCTCGCCGATGGCATCGGCGATGCCATCCTGATCCGGGGCGAGTCCGGGCCGGGCCAGTCCTTGCGGTTGGCCTACAATATCCTGCAGGCGGTCGGTTGCCGCTCGTTCAAGACGGACTATGTGGCCTGCCCGTCCTGCGGCCGCACCCTATTCCACCTGCAGACCGTCACCGCCCGCATTAAGGCTCGGACCGCTCATCTCAAGGGCGTGAGAATTGCCATTATGGGTTGTATCGTCAATGGCCCCGGCGAAATGGCCGACGCCGATTTCGGCTACGTCGGCGGCGCCCCCGGCAAGATCGACCTCTACGTCGGCAAGACGCCCATCAAATTCAACATCCCCGAGGCCGAGGCCGTCGACCGCCTGGTGGACCTCATCAAAGCACACGGCAAATGGACCGACCCGGGCTGAAGGCCGAAGGCCGAAATCCGCAGGGCGGCGTTCACGCGTCGCCTTCTGGTTGGCGAGCGCGGCACTGGCCAGCGGCGATTTCGGCCCGGGACCGGTCGAGCTTCCCTTTGACCTCATCTCGCAGTTCGAGTCGATCCTCGAAGAAATCCTCGACCCATTCCTTCAACTCGGCCAGGTCGCTGGGCGAGAGCTTCGGGATGGCGGCTTTGATTTCCTGCACTGTACTCATATAAATAACTTACCGCGTTTTTGCCGTCTGTGAAACCAGAAATGCAACGGCCGGTGGTTTCCAGTTCACTGAGCTCGTGGGCAGGAATTTCCCTCGCCGCTTTTACCGGGCCGTGGCTCCTGGGCACAGCGAGGGCCCGCGCGTTCGGCCCGGCTGCCCAGGGCGAATCCAAACGCCGAGTTTGGACTCTTGCCGTGGACTCAAATCCCGTTCCTGGCGGCCAACAGGGCCTCGACCAGGCCCTGGATGGTGTGTGGTTTGGCCTCGATGGTCGGCTTCAAACCCAGCGCCGCCAGGGCCTGGGAAGTCTCCGGGCCGATGGTGGCGGTCTTGAGCTGCGGGAATTTCTTGAGCAGCGCGCCCAGGTCAAAGCGGGCGTGGAAATGCTCGACCGTCGAACCGCTGGTAAAGGTAAGCCAATCCGCGCCGCTCTGGCTCAGCCTGGCCGCCGTCCCGCTTGGGTCTTCGGTCTCGGGCACGGTCCGGTAACAGGCGATGTCATCGACGATCGCGCCCAGGGCCTCCAGCGCCTGGGGCAATTCCCGGTTGGCCACTTCCGCGCGCAGGAGGCAAATCTTGAGGTTTTCCATGCTCTCGAATTGGGCGAAGGCCTCGGCAATATTGGCCGCCAGGGCCTGGTCGGGCATCAGGTCGACCTGGAGGTGGAGTTCCTTCAATTTGTTGGCCGTGGCCGGGCCGACGGCGGCGAGGCGGGCGCCGCCGAGGTCGCGCATATCGTGGAAGTGTTTGAAAAAGTACTCGAAAAACTTGGTGACGCCGTTGGGGCTGGTAAAGACGAGCCAGTCGTAGGAGTTGAGCTCGAGCAGGGCGTCGACCACGTCTTGCCGGCGGGTGGGCGGTTCGAGGCGGATGGTGGGCACCTCGAGCACCTCCGCCCCGTGCTCCTGCAAGCGGCGCGTCAGTTGGCTGGCCTGCTCGCGCGTGCGGGTGACCACAACCCGCTGGCCGAAAAGCGGCCGCCGCTCGAACCAATTGAGCTTCTCGCGCAGCTTCACCACCTCCCCAATCACGGCCATGGTCGGGGGGCCGAGTTGCGCTTGGGCGGCGACTTGGGCGATGGTGCCCAGCGTGCCGGCGACCGATCGCTGGTGGCCGGTCGTGCCCCACTGCACCAGGGCCACCGGGGTCGCAGCCGCCAGGCCGTGGGCCACCAACTTCTCCGCAATCTGCCCGAGGCGGTCCGTGCCCAGCAGGAGCACTTTCGTGCCCGGGGTCCGGGCCACCTGGGCCCAATCGATGGCGGCTTCCTCTTTGGCCGGGTCTTCGTGGCCGGTAATCAAGGTCAGCCGCGAGCAAATCCCGCGATGGGTCAGCGGCACGCCGGCGTAGCCGGGCACGGCCACGAAAGAGGAAACCCCCGGCACGACTTCAAACGGGATGCCGGCCTCCGCCAGTTGCTCGGCCTCCTCGGCGCCGCGGCCAAAGACATAGGGATCGCCCCCCTCGAGCCGCACGACGGTCTGGCCCGCCCGCGCCCTGGCGATGAGCAGTTGCCGGAGTTCCTTTTGCGCAAGGGCCGGTTCCCGGCCGCGCTGGCCGCCGAAGATGACCGCGGCGGACCTGGGCGCCAAACGCAGCAGCTCGGGATTCACCAGCCCGTCATACACCACCACGTCGGCGCGCCCCAGCAACTCCGCGCCCCGCAGCGTCAGCAGCCCAGCGTCCCCCGGCCCCGCGCCTACCAGATAGACCATGCCTTTCCCTTTCATCATTTGTCAGCGCACATATTATTACCGGTTGAAAGGTGCGCAAGCCGGCTGTCAAGGGGCGGGGGTGTGTGCGTGTCAGTTTTTATCGAACCGGGCTGGGCGCGGCAAAGATTCGTTGCCAGAGACGGCCCGGGGGATTAGGCTTGACGCTTATGCAAGCCTCCCTCCTCACGCGGCTGGCGAATCCAGAGGCGTGGTATCGCTCTGCCGGGTTCTTGCTGGTGTTGCTCTTCCAATTGTGGATGCTCACTGACGCGGTGCGCCGCCGGGAATGGCTTTGGGCGCTGTTCATACTGCTCGGGTTCGGCTTCTCCGCCCTGTTTTATTACTTGGTGGTCTATCGCGCGGCGCCCCTGGCCACGCGCGGCTTCGAACTGCCCGGCGCCCATGACCGGCGCCGCATCAAAGAGCTCCAGGCCCAAATCCACCACCTGGACAAGGCGCATCATTACTCCCAGCTCGGGGACATCTACTTCCAGCAAGGCAAACTGGAACCGGCCGAGGCCTGCTACCGGGCCGCGCTGGAACGGGAGCCGCAGGACATCGATACCCGAGCGCACCTCGGCCAATGCCTGCTGCGGCGAAAGAAGCCGGCCGAGGCCCGCCCGCTGCTCGAGGGCGTAGTGGCGGAGAATCCCAAACATGATTACGGCTACTCCCTCATGGCCCTGGCGGAAACCCTGGCCGCCCTCGGTGAGACCGAGGCCGCCTTTCACATCTGGCTGCAGGTCGCCGCCAGCCACTCCTACCCGCGCGCCAAAGTCCAACTGGCCGAGCTATACGTGGCCAAGAACCAGCCGGAACTGGCCCGGACGGAGGTCAACGAGGTGGTGGCGGACGACGCGCACGCGCCGGCCTTCCAGCGCAAGCGCGATCGCGTCTGGGTGGGCCGCGCCCGCAGCCTGATGCGGAAGCTAGGGCGACCAATCCAGCGTCCATAGACCGCAGAGAAAAGGGAGCTGTGGCCGGTCGGGGGGCCGTCCCGAACCGGACAAACTGCCTTGGCGCCGGCAAAAAGGAAGCCCGTTGCTGCTGCTGGCTCCCTGGTGGGCGCCAGCGGACGCTAAGCACATTAACTGCTCACTGGCGGAGAGGGCTTCCTGTTTGGCTGGGCAGCCGTTGGCAGCCGCCGAGGCGATAACTGACTTGCGCCCCTTTGGCCTGCCCTCCCCGGCTTGGTCTTGAGGAAACCGGGGTAGTCGCCTAGATTTGGGGGCGGTGAAACAGAATCTTATTTCTCGCTGGCAGGCCAATTTTCTGGCGGGGTTGGCCATTGTATTGCCGGGTGTGGTATCGGTCGCCGCGTTGCTGTGGCTGTTTACGACCGTGGCGAACATCACGGATATTCTGCTGGTTTTCCTGCCGCGCGCGCTGACGCACCAGAACCGGGGCGACGGGCCGATGTACTGGTATTGGAGCGCGGCCACGGTGGCGCTGGCCGTTTTCCTGATTGGCGCCGTGGGTTTGCTGGCCCGGAATTATCTGGGCAAGCGCATGATTGAATGGGTGGACGCTGGCCTGCGGCGCATTCCCTTGCTGAACAAGGTCTATGGCACGATGAAGCAGGTCAACGACGCCTTTTCGAGCAGCCACAAGACTGCCTTTCGGACAGTGGTGCTGGTGGAGTACCCACGGGCCGGGGTCTATGCCCTGGGCTTCATCACGAGCGAACACAACGGCGAAGCCCAGGCCCGGCTGGCCGAGAAGGTCGTGGCGGTATTCGTGCCGGCGACGCCAAACCCGACCTCGGGTTTCCTGCTCCTGGTGCCGGAAGAAAAGGTCATCAAGCTGGAAATGTCCGTCGCCGACGGCATCAAGTACGTCATCAGCCTCGGCTCGATTGTTCCGGAATACACACCCGCGCCGCCCTTGGGTCCGGCCGGCGCGCCGCACGAGCTAACGGTGAACCATGATTGAGAATGCCACCGGCCTGGTCGTGCGGACGCGGCCGCTGACCGAGACGAGCCTGATTGTGCATTGGCTGACGCCCGGGCTGGGGCGGTTGGCGACGGTGGCCAAGGGCGCGCGCCGGCCCGCCTCTCCGTTCCGGGGCAAACTGGATTTGTTCTATCTGGCCGATTTCAGTTTCAGCCGGAGCCGGCGGTCGGAGTTGCACACCTTGAGGGAAGTGGGCCTGCGGGACACGCACCGCGCCCTGCGGCAGGAGCTGGGCTGGCTCCAGCAGGCCTCCTACTGCGCCGCACTGGTCGAGCAAACGACCGAGCCGGAAACGCCGCTGCCTGAAATCTTCGAATTGCTGCGCGGCTTGCTCGGGGCGCTGCCGCAACAAGCGCCGCAGCCGCGCACGGTGCTGGCCTTTGAACTCAAGCTGCTGAGCGAATTGGGACTGGCGCCGGACCTGGCCCAAAGCCGCCTGAGCGCCGGCGCCAGAGACATCGTCCGGGCGCTGGTGAGAGAGGACTGGCCGGAGATTGCGCGCTTGAAGGCCACCGCCGCGCAAGCCGCCGAAGTGCGCCAGTTCCTGCACGACTTCCTGCTGTTCCACCTTGGCAAGCTCCCCCAAAGCCGCCCCGCCGCGTTGCAGGAGTAGGTTCCGCGCGGCGTGCCGGTGACCAGCACGGGCGTCAGACCTCGGCTTGAGCAGGCCCGAGTTCGCTTAACTCGTAACTCATTTAACCCCGGATCAACTCCGCCGCCTTGGCCAGGGCCTCCGCCAATCCGGCTACGTCCTTCCCTCCGCCCCGGGCGTTGTCTGGGCGTCCCCCGCCCTTGCCGCCGACGAGGGGAGCGATGGCCTGGAGGATTTTCCCGGCCTGGAATTGTTTGGTGAGCTCGGGCGAGACGGTCGCCACGAGGGCGACGGCATTGTTGGCGGCGGCGCCGAGGACGACCACGCCCTTGAACCGGGCCTTAAGCCCGTCGGCGACCGCCTGGAGGAAATCGCCGTCGGCGGCGCCGAGATTCTCGACAATGGCGCGGGTGGAGCCGAGCGTCTGCGCTTTGGCGGCGAGGGTGCGGGCGAGGTCGGCGGCCTGCTGCTGGTGCATCGTCTTGAGCTGTTTGTCGAGCTGCTTTTGCTGCGCCAGCAGGGACTCGATCTTCTTCTCCAGCTCGGCGACGGGCGAGTTGACTTTGCCGGAGATGGTCCGGATAAGCTGCGACTCCTCGTGGGCGCGCTGGTAGGCCTCGAGCCCGGCGACGGCCTCGATGCGCCGGATGCCGGCCGCGATGGCGAACTCGGCGGCGATGCGGAACAGGCCGAGCTCGCCGGTGGCGCGGACGTGCGTGCCGCCGCACAGTTCCATCGAATAGCCGTTCAACCCGGCCGGCTCGCCGCCGATCTGCACGGCGCGGACCCACTCGCCGTATTTCTCGCCGAAGAACTGCCGGATGTCTTTCCGGTTCTTGATGTGGTCGTACTTGACTTCCACCCAACTGACCGGGGCGTTTTCCAGGATGCGCTCGTTGACCAAACGTTCGACCTCGGCCACTTGCCGGGGCGTGAGCGGCCCGCTGGCGAAATCGAACGTGAGTTTGTCCGGGCCCACATAGGAGCCCTTTTGCGCGGCGTCTCTGCTGACGACCTGGTGCAACGCCCAATGGAGCAAGTGCGTGACCGTGTGGTGGCGCTGGATGGCGAAGCGGCGGGGACGGTCAACCGTGAGCGTTGCCTCGCTCCCAAGTTCCGGCACGTCCAAGCCATCACTTCGGACTTCCAAGAAATGCAGCCAGGCATCGCCGGCTTTCTGAGTGTTGACGATGCGCCAGAGCTGGCCGCCGCTGCTCAGTTCGCCCGTATCGCCCACTTGGCCGCCCATTTCGGCGTAAAATGGGGAGGTGTCCAGGATGACGGCGGTTTTGTCCTTGAGGCCGACGACCTCCAGCACTTTTGCCGGGGTCTCCAGCTTGTCGTAACCGACGAACCGGGTGGCCGCGGCGGTTTCGACTTCGGACAATTCGATGACCTCCTTTTTCCGGGCGGCGCGCGCGCGGGCGCGCTGCTCCTCCATCAACTTGTTGAAGCCGGCGACATCGACGGTCAGGCCGCGTTCACGAGCCATCAACTCGGTGAGGTCGAGCGGGAAGCCGTAGGTGTCAGCTAATTTGAAGGCAACACCCCCCGGAAAGACATTCAGTTCTTCTTCGACGGTCGGCAGCTCGGCTTTCACTTGATAGATTCCATTCCGAATCCTTTCCCAACGTGAGCGAAAGCCATCTGGGAGCTCGCCCTGCCGCGAACGACGCCGCGGCAACAATTCCTCAAGTTCACGAAAAATCTCGAAGATCGGGTCCCAGAGGCGACGCCATTTCTCTCGCCAATCGAGCTGGAAGAGCACCGCCGGCTTCGCACTCCGTAGAGAACCCGGCGGTAAGTTGGTTAGCGAATCCACTCCTTTTTGAATCAGCGCAGGATCTCGAACCAAATCGCTCAAGCCTGCTGAAATGCCCTGCGCGTCGTCCCACGGGGTGTCGGATTCCAGGAGGTCGTCGAGCTGTTGCAGAGACTTTTCCAGCCCGGACGGAATGGTGTGCAGGTACGCTTTTATGCCGCCGATTGCGGTGAGCGCGCCCTCAAAGATTTCACAACCCTCGTCCAGGGTCTTGTTGAATGCCTCCTCCTCGCGCTGAATGACTTCCTCGACGTGGTCCCTCTGGGAACGGATTTCACGGAACACCTCGCCCATATTCCCGGCCAGCACATCCACCAGCTTATAGAAGAACGGCTGGTGGAAACCGAGCGAGCGGCCATAGCGGACGGCGCGGCGGAGGATGCGCCGCAGGACATAGCCCCGACCTTCATTTGAGGGCTGGATGCCGTCGGCGATCGCGAAGCTGAGCGTGCGGATGTGGTCGGCGATGACGCGGAAGGCAACGTCGATCTTCTCGGCCTCGATCATGCGCGCGGCGCCCTGGGCCGGCAGGGTCGAGCCATATTTCTTTCCGCTCAGCTTTTCGAGTTTGTCGAAGAGCGGGCGGAAGATGTCGGTTTCGTAGTTGGAGATGGCGCGGCTGAAATCGGTGAAGTTGGCGGTGTTTTGGATGATGCCGGCGACACGTTCGAAGCCCATGCCGGTATCGACGTGCCTGGCGGGCAGCGGGGAGAAGGAGCCGTCGGGGTTGGCGTTGAACTGGATGAAGACGAGGTTCCAAAGCTCGATGCAGGCGGCGGCGCCCTGGTTGACGAGGCGGCCCTGGGTGTCGCCCAGCGGGGTGAGGTCCATGTGGATTTCGCTGCACGGGCCGCAGGGGCCGGTGTCGCCCATCATCCAGAAGTTGTCTTGCTTGCCGCCGCTGACGACGTGGATTTTCGGGTCGAGGCCGGCGGCGCGGAATTGCTCGGCCCATAAGTCGTGGGCCTCCTGGTCGAAGTGGCTAGGGTCGCCTTTGGTCTGGTCGGGGCGATAGACGGTGGCGTAGAGGCGGCTGGTGGGGAATTTCCAGACTTCGGTCAGGAGTTCCCAGGCCCAGGCGATGGCTTCCTTCTTGAAGTAATCGCCGAAGGACCAGTTGCCGAGCATTTCGAAGAAGGTGTGGTGGTAAGTGTCGAGGCCGACGTCTTCGAGGTCGTTGTGTTTGCCGCCGGCGCGGATGCACTTTTGGGTATCGGCGGCGCGGGTGTCGAGGCCGGGAACGGCGTCGGCCCACTTGGAGAGGTCGGGGGCGCGCTGGCCGAGGAAGATGGGCACGAACTGGTTCATGCCCGCGTTGGTGAACAGCAGGTTCGGCGCCTCGGGCAGCAGGCTGGAGGAAGGCACGAGGGTGTGCCCCTTGGATTGGAAGAAGTCCAGGAACGACTGTCGGATTTCCGCGCTGGTCATAAGCACGAAGGTAATTTAGCCCAAAATAAGCGCAAATAAGCGGAAAAAATCATCGTTGGCAGCCGGGGCCGGGCGGCCCGCAACAAAAGGCGTTGGCCGGGCGAAGTTTGTCCCCGCGCGGCGGGGCTGCGAACAAGGCGGGGAGGTTAGGCGAAACCCCGTGGCAGGGCGAGAAGAAGATTGCCTGGGAGAAAAGTGCTTTGGAATTGGGTGTTGAGTTTGGCGGCCGGGGCGGGTATTTGTGGTCCATGCGCCGGTCATTCACCTGGTTGTCAATGTTGGTTTTGCTCGGGCTGGCGTTGCCGGCTGAGGGGGCGACCGGGCGGGTGATCAAGGTGCTGCCGTTTTTGCTGGACGCTCAGGGGCGCCACAGCCTTTCTCCGAGCCTCTACGAGCGGGACGCCTACCAGGCCGAGTTGCGCCAGAACCCGCAGAAGCGTTCCGGGATGCTGTACGAGGTGCATTGGAAGGCCAAGGGCAAGGTGAGTTCCCCGCTCAAGCTGCAGCTCGAACTGCGCGGCATGGCCGAGGGCAACATACCCAGGCAGTTGGTCCTGGCAAAGGCGGTCGCGTCCGGCGGCTGGTTCGGCCACTGGACGGGCCTGGTCTTGAGCGAGCAGCAGTACAAGGAATTGGGGGAAGTGACCGCCTGGCGGGTGAGCTTGTGGGAAGGCGAGCGGCTCCTGGGCGAGCAGGAGTCGTTCCTGTGGCGGCCGTAAGGGCGCCGCAGCGGAAAGCCGGCAGAAGAATTGAGGACAGGGATATTAGCGACAAGTATATTAAAGGCAGGAATTTAGCGAGGCTGCGCCTCACACCACCTCTGCAATCGAGTCCCGATTCGGAATCGGGACTCAATTCACCTAAAAGTCCCGATTCCGAATCGGGATAGAGCGTGAGGGCATCGGAGCACTTGCCACGCTCCACGCTCTCACGCTTCACGCTCCACCTAAGCAGCCAAATCTCGGAATTTATTTTTGCACGAGCGCTCACTTATGTTTGATATTGTCCACCACCAGGTAGCGTGTGGCGGCGGGCCCGCCGCCGCTGGGCAGACTCCAAACGCGGAGCAGGATTTGGTCGCCTTTGGCCTGCTCGCTCATCTCCACCGCCGCGTCGGCATTGGTGACCGGACGCCGATCGATTTCGAGGATGACATCGCCCGGGCGCAACCCGGCCTCGGCGGCGTTGGAATCCTGCTGGACATTGAGCACGAGGGCGCCGCGGATGTTGGCGGGAATGTCGAACTGCCGCCGCGAGCGGGCATCCAGGTCGGTCACCTCGACGCCCTCGAGGGCGTCAAGGTTGGACTGGCTGCGAGGCTTGGGCGTGGTCCGTTCGCCGCCGCCGGCGCTGGCCAGGGCCTCTGCGGGCAACTCGCCCAGCTTGGCGGTCAAGGTCTGCTCGGCCGGTTTGTGGCCGGGTTGGCCGCGCCAGAGGCGGAGGCTGGTCTTGGTGCCGGGCGGGGTTTGGGCAATCAATAATTGGAGGTTCCGGCGGTCGGCCATTTTCTTGCCATTGATTTCCGTGATTACATCGCCGCCTTGGAGTCCGGCCTTTTCGGCGGGGCTGTTCGGGATGACGCCGCCGACCAGCACGCCGGCAGTGTCCTCGGGCAAGTCGAAGATCCGGGCCAGGTCCGGGGTCAAGGTTTGCGGGTTGATGCCCAGGTAGCCGCGCGTGACCTTGCCTTCGCGGATCAGGTTGTCCATGGCGAAACGGGCCAGGTTGATGGGGACGGCGAAGCCGACGCCCTGGTAGCCGCCGGTGCGGGTAGCAATGGCGGCATTGATGCCAACCAGGCGGCCTTGGGCGTCGACCAGCGCGCCGCCGGAGTTGCCCGGGTTGATGGCGGCATCGGTTTGAATGAAATTCTCGTAGCCGGAGATGCCGAGGCCGCCGCGTTCCAGCGCGCTGATGATGCCCAGGGTGACCGTCTGGCCGACGGCGAACGGATTGCCCACCGCCAGGACCATGTCACCCACTTCCAGTTTGTCACTGTCGGCGATGGTGATCGGGTGCAGCGGGCTCCGGGCCTCGATCTTCAGCACCGCGATGTCGGTCGGCGGGTCGGTGCCGATGACTTTGGCGTCGAAGGCCTTTTCCCCCGTGGCCAGGGCCACTTTCACACTATCGGCGCCCGCGACCACGTGGCTGGCCGTGAGGATGTAGCCGTCGGTGGAGACAATCACCCCGGAACCCAGGCTCTGCTCCCTGTAGGAGCGCGGCTGGCTGGGCAGACCGAAGTGCTCGCCAAAGAAACGCCCCCAGAAGGGGTCATTGAGGAACGGGTTGGGGATGGCCCGCTCGCGGACGGTAGTCGTCGAGTAGATGTTCACCACGCTGGGGGCAACCTTTTTGACCACCGGTGCGAAGCTGGAGCCGGCCTTGATGTCACGGGGCAGCGGGGTTTCATCGAGGTTAAGCCTGGCGGGAGGGTTGGGAGCCTTTTTGGAGGCGCCCTCTGCGGCTGGAAGCGATGGAGAAAGCTGGAGCGTCAGCCCGAGAGCCAGGATGCCCAGCCCGGGAGATAATGCAGTCAGGCCCAATATCGAATAGCGTTTCATGAGCTGTGTCTTTCCAATTACCAGGTTCTTAAAACACGGACCAATCTTACTGATAGCCTAATTTGTGGTTAAACTCAATGCCTGCGGCAAGGCCCTGACCCTCGGCTAACGGCTGCTGATGACGATCAGCCGTTGGGAATGCGCCCCCCGGAATGCCAGCAATGATTTGACAGCGCGCCGGCTTTGTAGTCTCATGCGCCCAAGAGCAATCGAAAGGAATCAATATGCAGAATCTCGTTTTGAAGCGGGCCTGGGGGCTGGGGGGTTGGACTCCGGCCGCACTTTTGTATCTCCTGCTGCTGCCGCTTGGACTTTTGGCGGCCACAGAATCGCAACCGATGCCCGTCGTGCCCAAGTGGGGTCGCTTCGAGCAGTCGTTCAAGAGCGGCATCGTCTATTCCAACGCGGTGCAAGATGCCACGCTGACAGTGCTGTTTACTTCGCCCCTGGGCGAAACGAACCTGGTGTATGGTTTTTGGGACGGGGAGAAGACCTGGCGGGTGCGCTTCTCGCCAAACCAACCGGGGCGCTGGACGTACAAAACCACTTGCTCCGATACGGCCAATGAGGGGCTGCACGACCGGACCGGGGAATTGCTCTGCACCGGGGCCGCCGGCCGAACGCCCTTCCATCAGCACGGCCCGGTACAGGTGGCCCGCGATCACCGCCATCTGGAACACGCCGACGGGAGGCCGTTCTTCTGGCTGGCCGACACGACGTGGGACGGGGCGCGGGTGGCGGAGCCGAGAGACTGGGAGTTTTATGTGCTCCTGCGCGTGTGGCAGCGATTCACCGTGGTCCAATGGGCGGTGGGCCTGGGCGAGGACGCCAGCGGGCAGTCGGCCCTTGCGGGTTTTCCGGATCGCATCGCGATCAACCCGGAGTTTTTCCAGCGGCTGGATGCCAAACTGGGCTTCGTGAGCCAGGCGGGCCTTTTGAGCGCGATCGTGCCGCTGGTGGAACTGGACCAGCGGCAACCGGCGGCGGTCTCGCTGTCGGATGACCAGGTGGCCCTGCTGGTCCGCTACATGGTCGCGCGGTGGGGTGCGGAGCCGGTGGTGTGGATGCTGGCGTTTGATGGGGGCAGTGGCGCGAAATTGGCCGACCGCTGGAAACGGATCGGGCAGGCGGTCTTCAGCGAGGGCCGGCACGCCCCCGTGATGGTGTATCCGGGCACCGCACTCGAGGCCCTCGAGGGATTCCGGAACGAGAATTGGGTGGACGTTGTGGGCTGTCAAAGCATAACGGACTTCACCGACAGCGCCCTGGAACGGGTGTTTGCCGGGCCCTTTTCCAAAGAATGGTCCAGCACCCCGCCGCGCCCGATCATACCGTTCCTGCCGTGCGAGAACGGCGTCAGCCCCCCCTCGGCCAAACGGTGGAGCGCCGACGAGGTGCGACACGCGGCGTATTGGAGTTTGCTGCTGAGTCCCCCAGCCGGGGTCAGCTACGCCGCCCAAGGGGTGGTGCAGTGGGACCGCTCGCTCCCAGCGGAGGAAGTCACAGTCCGAGGCGGCAACCTGCCCCTTTGGAAGCGGGCCATGTACATGCCGGGGGCCAAACAAATGGCCAATTTGGCGAACTTTGTGGGCTCGAGTGAGTTCTGGCGCCTGCGGCCGGAGCCCAAATCCGTGGCCACCCAGCCGGGCAGTTCCGCCCCGCACCGGTATATCGCCGCGGCGGGCACGGAAACCAAAGACCTGGCGCTGGTCTATGTGCCGGAGGACCTCTCGGTGGAACTGGCGCTCGACAGCCTGCCGCCGGCGCCCGATGTCACCTGGCTCGATCCCCGGACGGGCGACAGCACCCCCGCCGTGGCCGTCGTGAGCGGCAAGGCCTGCCAGTTTCCAACTCCGCAAACCGGCGATTGGCTGCTCATCCTCAGGGCTGGGAAACGCTAGCCTGGTTGGGAGAGTTAGATAAGTTGAACAGGGACCGGTCGGCCAAGGGCGCCCGGGGCGCCCCCTGCCCGCCGGCCGCCAGATCGCCGACGCGGAAATCGGCCACGGTAGTAATGCCGGTTCGTTCGGCAATGACGGCGGCTCGCCGATTTGCAGGGTGGAGGGGATTCGGGCGTTGGGCAGATGATGGATCCTTTGGCCGTGAGAGCCGATGGCGGCGACCTGCCCGGGCTCAAACTCGTGCTTTCTCGAAATGCGACGGACAACTGCGTCCGTCGCATTTTCGGCGTCGCAACCGCTCAGTGACGGTGGTTCTGGCGAGCCGAACCAGGTAGGGCGCGCACTCTGTGCGCGCCGCACCCGCCTCCACTGAGGCATTTTCTGGCGTCCTGAGAAAACCTTGAGAACGCCGACGCGGCAGTCTAGGCTGAGGAGATGAACAAAGCGCGCCGCATGCACCGGCAGAAGACTCTAAGGCAGGTCCGAGACCTCAAAGGTCAAGCTCGAGGACGCAGGCTTCCGAAGGGCTTTTGCCTGGCCAAAGGCGTGTACCGCGACGCCTTGAAGTCACCCTTGGACCTCAGCCAGGTTGAAATCCCGGCCACGTACGAGGATTATAACCGGCGCGACCAAAAGATGCAACAGAAGCACGGTTTCCAAATCCTCAGTGCCGTGCCCGTCGACAGCGTCCGTTACTGGAAAAGGCAAAGGGGTCGCGGCTCAACATTTGACAACTGCGGCGAGCAGCACGGCCAACTGCGGCGGAGCCTGACTGATATCGAAACCCGATTGTCAAATGTTGAGATGCGACCCGACCTCTTTCGTACGACGCAAAGAGAATCTACGATAGAATTCATGACGCGGATGCGATGATTGATGCCGAGCTCGCCTCGACAATCTATGAGAAGGGCGACCGATCCCCTCCGCCTGAATTGTCGACGCCCAACGAATAGGCAATGAACCAGAATGTACCACTTCATCGACAAGGTCGGAAACCGTGCATGCGAAGGTAAATACATCTGGGCTGACTCGTTTCGTAGCGGGATTGCTTGCGTGAAGCCCGCCTCGGGGCGGGTCTGCTTCGTCGATCGCGACGAACGCATCCGTGTTTCGCTCCCCGAATACCAGCAAGACCGCACTCGATTTCACGATGGCAGGGCTGTCGTGACCAAAGGCCGTTTCGATGGTTTCGTCGACGAGATTGGCCAAGAAATAATCCCACCGGTTTACCTGAGTGCGAGCCCATTCTCGGAAGGCGTGGCTCCTGTTCGTTTGCGCCAGGGTCTGAAGTGCACATTTATTGACCGAGATGGGAGGCGGGTAGGTGAGGCCGTCTTCCACGACTTGGGGAACCTGAGTGATGGCTTCGCTGTAGCAGAGAAGGCCGGGAAGGCATTTTATGTTGATCGCGAGATGAAGACCGTGCTCGGACCCTTCGAAAAGGCCGAAGGCTTCTGGGAAGGCGTGGCCTGCGTCACGCAAGCGGGGCGCCAGAGGTACATCAACAAGACCGGCGAGGTGTTGTTCCATAACGAATGGGATTGGATTTCTGGGATTTGTATCGAAGGCAGAATTGTTTTCACTGAGCATGGGCGGGATGGATTTCTGGATAAGTCTGGAGGGGTCGCGATCCCTGCGTTCTACAGCGACGCCGAGTTGTTCAGCGAGGGAATCGCCCTTGTGAAGGCAAAGGGCAAGAAGCTCGCGATTGATTTGGAGGGGAATGTCCTCTTTCGGGTGCCCCCCCATGAATGGGTAGGCCACTTCCGCGAGGGGCTTCTCAAGTTCAAGCTGCATGGCAAATTCGGTTTCCTGGACCGAGCGGGCAACGTCGTCATTGAAAATAGATTTACCGAGGCAGAGGATTTCTCGGAGGGTCTTGCGGCAGTGGGGGAAGGTTAGGCATTCGCCGCCTGTCGCATGGGTGCTACCAACCAGTTCCAGTAGAAAGGAAAAGGCAAAGGGGTCGCGTCTCAACATTTGACAACTGCGGCGAGCAGCAAGGCCAACTGCGGCGGAGCCTGACTGATATCGAAACCCGATTGCCAAATATTGAGATGCGACCCCACGTCTTTTTGATACCGCCGCAAGATGTCAAGGTCGTCGCCGTAATAGAGCGTGCCCATGTGCGCGAGTGTAGCCGGGGCGCTGCGGGGAGTCAATGACGCGGTGCAGGCTGTCCTGGCCGCAAGCTCGACCAGGGCGCTCACCCGCACCGGCCCCCATCGAGCCCTGGTCCTCAGGCCCTGGTTTTCGCGCCATGCCCAGAGAGCAACCCCGGAGCGAGCGTACCTTGACGTTTCGAGTCGTGCGGGGTAATTAAGCATCATGAGTGTTGCGACCATTCAGGCTGAAGTTCTGGGTCTTCCGCCGAGGGAGAGGGCGAAATTGATTGATCTGCTCTGGGACTCGCTCTCGCCGCCGGAAGTGAAATCGCGGGAGGCGGCTTGGGCGGAGGAGTCTGAGCGTCGAATTGACGCTTTCGAGGCCGGCAAACTCAAGGCCCGCGATGCGGAGAGTGTTTTCTCTGACCTGGGCAAGGATTTGCGGAAGTGAAGGCGCAGTTCACTTCCGCCGCGGAAAGAGAGCTCCAGGAGGCGATTGAGTTCTACGAAGCGGCCGAGAACGGCTTGGGTGCCAGATTCCTGGAAGAGGTCGAAACGGCGGTGGCACGCATCCTCGCGCATCCCATGGCTTGGACGCCGATGTCGCCCAGAACCAGGCGCTGCCGGACCCACCGGTTTCCGTACGGCCTGTTCTACCAGATCAGAAGCGATGAGATTCTGATCGTCTCACTGATGGATCTTCGGCGTGATCCCAAACGGTGGGAGCAGTACTTGTAGCTGCTGCTGAGCCTTTCCAGCGCGAGCCGTCAATGACGGCGATGAGCGGCAGGGAGAAGCTCCGGACAATAGCCGATGTAGGCCTGGTCCTGTTCACTCCAGCGGACAGAGGTCAAATAATGGTCCAGTAGGTAGAACAGGGTCGCATCTATACTTTTCTACATTTGCTTTTGAATTGTGATCCCGGCGGGTCGGGAGCTTATTCCACGGGTCCCTACCAGGCCGGTTCCGGAAAACGGCCTGACTCACCTGCAAGCGGCTTCCAGGCGGTTTCTCAGGTCCGGGTCTTTTTCGCCTTTGGCGGTCCAGTCGGCTGGGCATTTGACTAGCGCCCGCAGGGCGTCGAGGGTGGGGGCGTAATTGGCCCTGGGCTGGAGGGCGAAGTAGTTTACACCCCGGTCCTCGACCGGGAAGCTCAAGACCTCGAGCCAGGATTTCAGGCCCTGCAAGCCGGCGGCGTAGCTGATGGACGGGTCCATGAGAGCGGCGCACAGGGCGACCTGCGCCCCACCGGCGCCGGCGCTCACGACGGCGACTTTGGGCGAGTACTTGCGCATAGCCTCGACCGCGGCCGCGGCATCAATCGCCATGGCGAATGCCGGGGCGGTGCCGAGATAGGTCATCAGCCGGACGTCCAGGCCCTGAAGTTCGCCGGTCCCCCGGGCGTCGATGGCCAGGCAGGCAAAGCCCGCCTCCACCAGGGACGGGAGACTGAACTCCTTGTCTGCCGCGAGCTTGCCGCTTTCCGAGACGAGCACGACCGCCCCTTTGGGACGGGCCTTGGGCAGCCAGAGCAGCCCGGGAATGGTCAGCCCGGCCTCGGACTGGAAAGTCACGGCGGATTTCCGGCCTTCCGTATAGAGGACCTTGAAGTTGAGCGGCGCCCGCGGCGGGATTCCGCCATTGAGCCGGAAGAAGTCATCGAAGGAGCCCGGCCTGGCAGCGGCGAGGTTCTCGCGGGCGATGTCGCGCATGGTCTTGAGGCCTGGCGGGACCTCGGGCAGGGCCAGGAACTGGGGATCATTGGGTGGTTCGGTCTTGAGGGCCGGCTCAGGGGTGGGCGAACCGTCGCCCTGGCCTTTGAGGAACTTGTCGAAGAATCCCATGGCGCGCTCGCGCATCAGTTTGTTGTAGTCGTGGGGACCGTCGAAGATCTGCCAAGCGGTGTTGTCGGCGGCCCCGTAAAGGCCCCAGATGTGCTTGAGCTTCTGGCCGGTAAGTTGAGTGCCCTGCGGCGGGAACTCCGGGTCCTCGCGCGCGCCGATGATAAAGACGGGCGCGGGGGCGCGGATGGCTATGATATCGGAACGGTCGCCGAGCTGGAGCACGCCCGGCAGATGATTGCAGGCGCACCCGTTGTCGGGGTTGATTTCCAGGCTCGAGGGATAAACCACGGGCACGGCGCACTTGATGCGCTGGTCGGCGGCAAACTCGTACATCGCCGCCAGGCCGCCGCCCGAGGCGCCGGTCAGGCCGACCCGGGTCAGGTCGGCCTCCGGGCGGGTTTCCAGGTAGTCCAGGGCGCGCATCAGGTCCCAGACGTAGATGGCGGTGGCATTGGCCGAGCCTTGGGTCAGGGTGAAGTCCCAATGGCAGCCGGCAAAGCGGCGCTCGACCCGGTTGGTTCCCTCCCAACTCCAGCCGGGCGAATCGACGATGAAGGCCAGGTAGCCGTTGAGCGCCTGCGAGATCAGGCGCGACTGCACGGTCGGCTCCATCTTCTTCCAAGCCCAGTGGCCGTGGGGATTCAGAATGACCGGATACTTCGCGCCGGGCGGGCCGTCGGGCAGATAAAGGTGGCCGGTGACGGGGAAGTTGGGCCGGCTCTCGAAGAGGATCTTTTCGACGCGGTAGCCGTGGCGTTGGATGGCGCCGGTGACCTGGGCGTTGAGGGGCGTGCGGGGCGGCAGCGGGTCCAGGCCAAGGCAGCGCATGAGTTCCTGCTTTCGGACCAGTTGGTCGGCGTCGAGTTCCTGCCGGGTCCTGGGGAGGGGTCGGCCGGCCAGTCGCTTGACCTTGCGGTAGAGGAAATCTCGCATGATTTGCGCTCCCTGGCCCTGAAGCAGGGCATCGTCGGTAATCTGGCCGGGAATCTTCCTGGAAGAATCCAGGCCTTGCTCCCGGGCAATCACCTCGCCCAAGGTCAGGAACGGCACCTCCAGCGCATTCATCAGGTCGGTGAAGAAGGCCGACGTGGTATCGGCCCCCTCGCCGGAGTGGTCGAGCAGCACGACCGGCCTGGCCGGGTCGAGGCTGAGCGCCCTGGCCAGGAATTGGGCGGCGGCCGGGTAATGCGCCAGTTGGAAGGCGCGTGCCTGAATGAGCCAAATCTCGCCCCGGCCCAGCTTGTAGCGAGCGGTGCCGCCGTTGCCAAAGACTTCCCAGCCCGGGGTGGGCAGGAAGGCCTGAGCCAGGATGCCGGGTGCTTTGATCGCCGGCAGTCCGAGGGCGCCGCCGGGATCGAACTGATCGGTTTGGCGGGCGGTCACCCGAGGCGGGACCGGCAGCCACCGGAGCGGGTAAGTGTCGCCGTAGAGTTGTTGGAGGACGACCAAACGCATGCCCCGCGACACCGGGTCGAGAATCTTCCGCTGGGTCGCCAGGTCGAAATGCCGGAAGAAGCGATAGCCCCGAGTGGGAACCAGGAGCGTGCCGTACTTCTCCGGCGTCAGAATCCCCGGCTTGAGGTAGGCCAGGGCCTCCTCGCTGCTGTAAAAGAGCGGGGTCGGTTTGGCCAGGCTCGGAATGACCAGGTAGGGGTCTGTCTCTTCCCAGTTCGGAATGCGAGCCACGTGCCCGTCAAACTCGAGGTCCGCCGCCACTAAATGGCCGCAGTTCATCCGGGCGAAGCGCGTCTCGAAGAAGGCCCCAAGTTTTTCCATGGGGGTTTTGTGGAAGAAGGTGGTGCTGGGCAGCGGCTTGCTCAGGAGCCAGGCGCGGGTCAAGCCTTGCGCCGGAACCCGGCAGATGATGTCTTTCCCATGGGCCGTCCAGGACAGACCTCCTAGTGGCGCGGGCGTCTCGCCCGCGTTGCGTTCGAGGGCGAGGCCCCCTGGCGGCAGGCGGGAGGCCTGATCCACTTTCGGCGCGGGGACGAACGCCGGGGGCCTGAGGGAGGGATCGGCCTGGCCCTGGACAGGAGACATTTGTTTGAGCATCGCTTCGAGGGCCGGCAACTGGCTTCGCCAGTGGAACTGATTGGTGTGCATCCGCAGGGGCTCGGGGAAGGGCTTATAGTAATTCGCCTCAGGTGAGTCGCTAAGCAGCGCCCAGGCCTTTTGTGACTGGGTGAGGGCGGCCACTGCTTGCGCGTTGTGCCGGCCGCCCTCCTGGTCGGAGAGGGCCTGCCAGTAAGCCGACTCGAATCGCCCGGCATAGTAGTCTGCCAGGTGGCTGAGCATCAGCATGGCGGAGCGAAGCTCTTTGAAGCGCTTGGCGGCGTTGGCCGAAAGCCCCGCGTCACTGATGCCGGCCAGGGCCGAACGCACTTGGGCGGCATAGCCGGCGAGGCGCTCGGCATAGACATAGTTGGGCACGCGGCCGTCCTGGCCGCCGACGGCCTTGAGGGCCAGGGCCTCTTTGACGGACATCACGGAGAAGGTGTCGAAGGGCTCGCCGGCAATGAAGGCGGGCACGTCGCCGCCGAGTTCCATTTCGGGGTTGTGGTTGCGGTGATCCGGGCCGAGGCTGAAGGCGGTGTAGGCGGTAGGGATGATGCGGCTGGCGAGCTTCCAGGCCTCGGCAATCGCCTGGCCTTGCGGGCCGAAAGAGTCGGCAAACCATAAATTGAAGGCGGCCTCCGGGGTGGCCGGGTCGTAACCGCAACGTCCCCAAAGCATGAGGTAGGGCTCGTCGCGGTCGAGAATCCACTTCGTGTAGAGGTCGTCCGGGTTGGCCACGTAATAGCGCGGGGAATCGGGGTAATAGGCATTGAGCGGCTCGACGGTGTAGCCCGTGGCGGCGCCGACGCGCATGCTTCTGACCGTCCGCCGCACCCAATCCGGCTGGTAAAACGGGAAGATGCGGTGGGTTCCGTTGGCGCGGACCTGCCAGACCGGCTGGTAGGGTTCGGGCGGCCAGGCGCCGCCGCCCGGGGCCGGGTTTCCGGGCCAGTTCTTTGCCGCCGGCCCGGCCCCCGAGTAGCTCAGATAGTCCTCGAAAGAGTAGCTGTACCAACCCGCCATGCGGCCGCCGGCCACGAAATAGGGCGGACCCCATTGCTCGCCGTTGTATTTGATCTGGGTGCGGTAATTAGGGCTGGCCTGGGCCAGCGGGAGGACCTGGGCCTTGCGCGCCAGCCAGGTGCGCGTCAGCAGCGGGATGTTCCTGCCGCTGGCCTTGACCGCCTCCTGGTAGCAACGGAAGAACGACTCGCCTTTGCCGCTCTCGCCGATGCGGTAGGCGATGGCATCGAGCGCCGGGGCCTGGCGGAGCATCTTGGCCACGACTTCCCTCGTGTAGGCGTAGGCGACTGCCTCGGTGTCCGGGTAGGGCGGGTCAGGCTTGTGGGGGATGCGCAGCCGCGCCTCATAGGCCATCAGGCTCACCCGGATGCCCCGCTCGTGGGCGAGGTCGAGGACTTTGTTGAGCTGGCGCAGGTTGCGGGCCTTGACCTCGGGCGCCACGCCAACCTGGGGGTATTGGTCGCTTTGGATGAAGTAGGCGTAGAGGTTCGGCGCGTCGGTCGCGCTGATGTCCCAGGTGCCATGCAGGTCGAGCCAGTTCATCCGGTGGCGGGCCATCGAGTCGAAGAGCATTCGCCAGTAGTCGTCATTCTGGAACCACCACCGGTTCGGGTCGGTGAGGGCCTCGGGGGAGTAATCGGTTTGGTTGCGCTCGTAGTTCCAGGGCAAGGTCAGAAAGACATTGAGCCCGCGGTCGCGGAGAAACGGTTTGCCGCTCAGCAGACCGTTGGCCCAGGCCTGGGCGCCGTGCAGCCGAATGCGCTCGGCCAGCTCCAGTTCGCCGTACATGGCCCCGAGGGCATCGCCGCCCGCGATGACGGCGCGTTGCCCGTCGAGCCTGATAGTGTAGCTCTCCGGTGGGCCGGACTTCGCCGCCTTAACAATGATGTCGGCGGCGCGAGAGGCCAGCCCGGCTTTGCGCAAGGCGGCCTCCAGCTCATGCCGGCCAAAATCCACCGGCCCGCCCTGCCCGGCCAGCGTCAGCGGCAGGGCCAGCGCCAGCGGCAGACCGCGGCCCAAGCAACGCCGCAACCTGGCCGTACACTGCATTGCCCACATTGGCTGCATTGCCCACATTGGCTGGATTGTCCACATTGGCGGTTTTTGCCGAAAAACCCGCCCGGACCGCGGCTTAAAAAACAGCACCGCTCGCCAAAACGCTTTCTCGCTCTCCTCGGCGCACCCAACGCCTACGCCCCACCCAGTTCCCAGCCTTTCCGATAATCGCGAGTCAGGAGCCTGTTGGCTTGCGGCAGGTTGGTGATTTTCATGTTGGCGGCGTCAAAGAGGAGCCGCCGGCCGCCCAGGCGCAAGGAAACGGCCCCCAGGTTAAAGGCGTCGGAGATCGGTCCCGCCAGCAGGAAATCACCGTAGGTGGGCTGGCCGCCTTTGAAGGCGGCGACCCAGGAGGCGCCGTCGCGGCGCGGGTCGCGTTGCCGCGGGGCGGCGGCGGGCAGGCGCGAGGCGGCGCGGTAGGCACGCATTTTCTGCTCGGGAATGAGCCGCGCATCCTCCCCATGGAAGCCCCCGAGGAGCTTGCCTTTGTCGCCGACGAACATCATGCCTTCGGGAGCGAGTTCCTGGTTATCGGCGGCCAATTCCTCGGGCGTGGGCGGCTTCATGGAGCCGTCATACCAGAATATGTCCAGGGGCGGCCGGTCTGCCTTGGCGGCGAACTGGAAGCGGATGGTGCAGGCGAGCGGGAATGAGTAGTCGTTGCTGAGCGTGACGGCGACATTGCCGCGGAGGGCGCAGACGTGAGCGGGGCGCGATTCCACGCAGAGCGGGGCGTCCAGGTTGAACTCGCGGAAGACGGGCCAGAGGCTGTAGTGGCCCATGTCCGCCAGCGCGCCGCCGCCGAACTCATACCAGCCGCGAAAAACCGCATGGGTGTAATGGGGATGATAGGGTCGGTCGAGGGAAGGCCCCAGCCAGAGGGACCAGTCAAAGCCCGCCGGCACGGGAGGCGTGTCGGTCGGGATGGTGGGGTATTGCGGCCACACTGGCCGGTTCGACCAATTGTGAATTTCGCGCAGCGTGCCGATGGCGCCGTCGTCGATCCAGGCCTTGAGCGGGCGAATGCGGGCGCCGTCGCTGGCGGGCAGGAAATGGGTGGCGACCTTGGTCTTGCGGGCCGTCTGGATGACCAGCCTGGCCTCCTGGAGGCGGTTGGCCAGGGGCTTATGCACCAGGACATGCTTGCCCCGGTTCATGGCCGCAATGGCAATGGTCGCGTGCAGATGGTCGGGCGTCATGATCTTGACGGCGTTGACGTCCTTTTCCTGTTCGAGCAACTGGCGGAAATCGGCATAGGCGGCGCAGCCCTTGAACTGCGGCGCCGCCCTTTGGTTGGCATAAGCGGTCTCCACGACCTCCCTGGCCACGTCCCGGCCGCCGGGAATGCCCGGCGCGTCGCGCCGCCAATCCGGCTTGCCGAGCGCGCGGGCAATGTCGGCGCGCAGGCCGTCGTTCGACCAGTCCACATAATCGTGGCTGTCTTTGACGGGGTCGCAGACGGCGACGATCTGGACCTCGGGCATGGCGAGGATTCCGAGCATTTCGCGCAGGCCCTGGGTGCCGCAGCCGATGTAGGCGAGGGTAATCTTTTCGCTGGGGGCGACAAATCCCGGTCCGCCCAGGACGTGCCGCGGCACGACCGCCAGGGCGGTGGCGGCGGCGCTCCCGGCCAGCATGAAGCGGCGCCGGGAAAGGCCCAAGGGTGGTGGTTGGTTGGTGGTCTTGCCTGCTTTCATAGGTGTGAATGGTTTGTATTTCTATTCTGTCGAAATCCGCCCAACCTGCAACGCTTTCCTTCGCGCCCTTGCTCATCCATCCGCCGGGACGCTGACGCTATCGGCCCAGTTGCCGCAGCTTGGCCAGGGCCTGCCGCGGCACCTCGAGGTCATTGCCGTCGGCGCTGCCCATTTCGACGATGTACCACCGGGTGGCGCAAGTGGTTTCGCACAGCCGAAAGACTTCCTTGTAAAAGTCGCTCTCGAAAGTCTTGTCCTGGTATTCCTTGATGTGAATGGTCCAGGTACGGCCTGGGAATTCCTTGAGCATGGCGATGGGATCGCCGTGGCCGGCGAGGCAGTTGCCCACGTCCATCTGCATATTGACCTCGGGCTGGGCGCGGCGGAAGAGAATCTCCCAGGCGAAGCGGCCGTTAATCCTGGTGAAATCAAACGGGTGGGCGTGGTAGCCGACCTTCATTTTGTGCGGGCGGCATTGTGCCGCCGCCTCGTTCAACAGGGCGGCCAGTTCGGCGATGGCGTCCTCCGACCCCATTTTTTCACTGGCGGCGGCGACATTGAGGTACTGACTGCCGAGGACATGGTTGTTTTCGATGGTGCGTGGCAGGTTGTCCTTGGCCAGGGCCTTCAATTCCAGGTGCATGCCGCAGCACTTGAGGCCGTTTTCGTCCAGCAGGTGGCGCAGTTGCGAGGCGGAGTATTGCTGGAAGACGTTGGGCGTGCCGGCGTAGCCCCAAAACTCGACCCCCTGGTAGCGCATTTGGCCAAGCGCCTTGAGCGTCTCGGGCGGCTGGCGGGAGAATGCTCCGCGCACGGCGTAGAGCTGAATCGCAATGGGAATCGTCTTGGCCTGGCCGGCGGCAGAGCCGAGGGAGCGTCCCAGCGTCAGGCCGAGCGCGCCACCGAGGCCCGACTTGAGGAACTGACGGCGTGTGGTTTGCATAAAGAATTACGGTTTTTTGGGAATGCCGTTGGCCGGGGGGCTGCCAGTGGTGGTGGTCACGGACTGGTTGGCCCGGCGTTCGGCCAGTTTCTTTTGGAAAAACTTCAGGCCGACCAGCGGGACGATGACTCCCACGGCCACGACCAGGCCCGCAACGAGCGTCCAGGCCATGAGCCTGCGCGAGGCCGACGTATCTGCCGGCGGCGGAGCGAGGAGCAATTCGGTCGGTTGGCCGCAATGCGGGCATTGGGAGGTCAGGCCGATGGAATCAGCCGGAAACTCAAACGGGAGCCGGCAGTGGCTGCAGGTGCCTTTGAGGTGCTTGGCGCGAGTCATGGTTTCTTGCGGAGCGCCTGGCGCGGAGCCTCGCTGCGGGAAAGATGGCCTCCCGACTTCATCCTAATGGCGATGAACTGCTCCCGGCGCGCCGTCAACGAGAGTCTCATGGCGCCAGATTACCGCCAGCAGGCGCGAGTGTCAAAACCTGGCTTTGCTGTTAGTCCGTCATCGCCCGTTGCCAGCGCAGGGTTGCATTTGCCCAGGAGCCGCGGCAGATTGCGGGCATGAGAGCGGGAGCGAAGGCAGAGATGATGGACTCGAAGGTGCTGATGGCCTACGACCGGTGGGTGGCCAGGAACCTCGACGAGATGGCGCGCAAGTATCCACACAAGGTCATCGCCGTGTACCGGAACAAACTGGTGGCGGTTGGGGACTCCTACAAAGAGGTCTATGCGGCAGCCCGGGCGCAGGGGATCAAGGAGTGCCCGTTCGCCATGGAGGTTCCCACAGCGGAGGACCTGGAGGCGGTCCTTTGACCTGAACGCGCGATGGCGGCGATGCTTCCTTGGAGGCCGACGGTGTTTCCTTACAAGATCGTCGGTGGGCGATGGTCGCCGATGATCTCAGCGGGCCTGTGGCTGCAAGGACGCTGGCGGCCGATCGAGTTTTATGTGGATTCCGGGGCGGCGTACACGATCGTGCGCGCCAAGGTGGCGGAGGATGTTGGGTTCGACTACCGGAAGGGCCGGAAGGTGTTTGTGCAGGTGGGCGACGGAGTGTTGATTCCCGTCTTCCTGCACGACTTGCCCGTACAGATCGGAGGTCGGCGCTTCACTGGCGTCATCGGGTTTTCCGCGAAGCTCGGCGTGCCGTTCAATCTGCTGGGGCGGCTGGGAGTCTTTGAGCATTTCAGGATTTGCTTCCGCGAGAAGCGGCGAGTGGTGTCCTTTCAAGGAGAAATCTGACCCGCGGCGGAGCAGGCTCCTGCTTTGGCCGGGCGGATGTTGATACCGTTGTCCGGCCGTGCGGAGTTGAGGCAGCACGGCTGGGGTGCCAATGAGTTTGCGCGCCGGCGGAAAGGGGGCCGCGAGAAAGTGAAGATCGCTCGCCGTGTGCGGATCGAAGCAGCCATGACCTGTTCCTGGATCGCCCAACACTTGAGCATGGGCGCGCCCGGTTCCGCAGCCAACTGCATCAGGAACAAAAACCGATGAAAATATGCGATTATGCGGGACCGACCCGTTCCGTTCGGCGGCAGGCGAAGGCCCGTATCCGGTCAATAGCGGTAGTGCTCGGCCTTGTAAGGGCCTTCGATGGGGACGCCGATGTAGTCGGCTTGCTTTTGGGTGAGTTTGGTGAGCTTGACCCCGATCTTGTCGAGGTGCAGGCGGGCGACTTCCTCATCGAGGCGCTTGGGCAGGCGGTAAACGGCGGGCTTGTAGTTGTGGCGATTGGCCCAGAGGTCGAGTTGGGCGAGGACCTGGTTGGTGAAGGAGTTGGACATGACGAAGCTGGGGTGGCCTTCGGCGCAGCCGAGGTTGACCAGGCGGCCTTCGGCCAGCAGGTAAATGCTGCGGTCGCCCGGCAGGTCATAGCGGTCCACCTGCGGCTTGATGTTCACCCGCGCGACACCCTTGGCGGCGTTGAGGCGGTCGACCTGGATTTCATTGTCGAAGTGGCCGATGTTGCAGACGATGGCCTGGTCTTTCATGCGGAGGATGTGTTCCAGGGTGATGACATCGCAGTTGCCGGTGCAGGTGACGTAGAGGTCGGCCTGGCCGAGGGTGGTTTCGAGGGTGGCGACCTGGAAGCCCTCCATGGCGGCCTGGAGGGCGTTAATGGGGTCGATCTCGGTGACGATGACGCGGGCGCCGAAGCCGCGGAGGGACTGGGCGCTGCCTTTGCCGACGTCGCCATAGCCGCAGACGACGGCGGTTTTGCCGGCGAGCATGACGCCGAGGGCGCGCTTGAGGCCGTCGGCCAGGGATTCGCGGCAACCGTAGAGATTGTCGAACTTGGACTTGGTGACGGAGTCATTGACGTTGATGGCCGGGACGAGGAGCCTGCCGGCCTCGAGCATCTGGTAAAGGCGATGGACGCCGGTGGTGGTTTCTTCGCTGACGCCATGCCAGTCCTTGACGGCGGCGGTGAACCAGCCGGGGCGCTCTTTGGCGCAACGTTTGAGGAGTTGCTTGACGACCTGCTCTTCGTGGCTGTCGGCGGGGGTGTTGACCCAGTCGCTGCCGTGCTCCATCTCATGGCCCTTGTGGAGCAGCAAGGTGGCGTCCCCGCCGTCGTCCACCACCAACTGCGGGCCTAGGCCGCCCGGGTGCGTCAAGGCGGCGAGGGTGAAATCCCAGTATTGGGCGAGCGATTCGCCTTTGAAGGCGAAGACGCTGACGCCGGTGCTGGCGATGGCGGCGGCGGCGTGGTCCTGGGTGCTGAAGATATTGCAACTCGCCCAGCGCACCGAGGCGCCGAGCTCGACCAGCGTCTGGATCAGCACCGCCGTCTCGATGGTCATGTGCAGCGAGCCGGAGAGGCGGACGCCGCGCAACGGCTTGGGCGGACCGTATTTGGCGCGGACCGCCATCAGGCCGGGCATCTCCCGCTCGGCGACGGAGATTTCCTTGCGGCCCCATTCGGCGAGGCCGAGGTCTTTGACTCTGTAGTCCTTGGCCGCGCGGGCGTGGGCAGTGGCGGGCGCGGCCTTCCGGGCGTTGTTTTTTGTCAAAGTTGGCATAGCTGGATTGGCACGTTTGAGGGCGAGTTTCTGGTTGGTTTAAGCGCCGAGGCGGGGCCGGACGGCGCGCCGCGCCGCCCGCTGGCTGCTGACCAGCGCGGCGGCCTTGTGCAAGGTCACCGGGGCGATGGCGGCAACGGACTTGCCGACCGCTTTGAGGAGCGCCCCGATTTTGTCCGTCTTCTCCCAGGTAATGTCGGGGTCGGTTTTGCCGAAATGGCCGTAATTGGTCGTCTTCAAATAGATTGGGCGGAGCAGGTCGAGTTGCTTGATGATGACCGCCGGCTTGAAGCAAAAGACTTCGCCGACCGCGCGCTCGAGCTCCTCGTCGGGCACGACGCCGGTGCCGAAGGTGTTGACGCAGACCGAAACGGGGTCCGGGTAGCCGATGGCATAAGCGAACTGGATTTCGGCGCTGGTGGCCAGGCCCGCGGCCACGATGTTCTTGGCCACGTAGCGGCCCATGTAAGTCGCGCTGCGGTCGACTTTGGAGGGGTCTTTGCCCGAGAAAGCGCCGCCGCCGTGGCGGCCCATGCCGCCGTAGGTGTCCACGATGATCTTGCGGCCCGTCAAGCCGGTGTCACCCTGGGGACCGCCGACCACAAACCGGCCGGTTGGGTTGATGAGGTAAGTGGTCTGCTGGTCGAGCATCTGGGCCGGGAGGACTTTCTTGATGATTTCCTCGATAATGAACCGCTCGATGGCCGGGTGTTGGACCTCGGCAGAGTGCTGCGTGGAGACGACGATGTTGGTGATGCGCACCGGTTGGTCGTTCACGTATTGCACCGAGACCTGGGTCTTGGCGTCGGGGCGCAGCCATTTGACGGCGCCGCTCTTGCGCACGCGGGTCAACTCGCGCCCTAGCAGGTGCGCGTACATGATCGGCGCGGGCATCAGTTCGGGCGTTTCATTGGTGGCGTAGCCGAACATCAAACCCTGGTCGCCGGCGCCTTGCTCGGCGGTTTTCTTGCCCTCGGCGGCCCGGGCATCCACGCCCTGGGCAATGTCCGGGCTTTGCGAGGTAATGGCGTTGAGAATCAACACCCGGTCCGCGTGAAACACATCGTCGTCATGCGTGTAGCCGATGTCCCGGATGGCTTGGCGCGCGATCTGGTTGTAATCAAGCCTGGCCTGGGTGGTGATTTCGCCGCCGACCACCACCAGGTTGCATTTGGCGTAGGTCTCGCAGGCCACGCGGCTGCGGGTGTCCTGGGCCAGGCAGGCGTCCAGCACCGCATCGGAAATGGTGTCGCAGACCTTGTCCGGATGGCCTTCGCCGACGGACTCGGAAGAAAAGATAAAGTTTTTGCTCATGGGATTAAGCTGAAAGGACCGGATTGAAATATGTCATATTGACGCATCAGGATATGATGATATAACGCACCGGCCGGTTGTCAACAGATATTTTTCTGAAAACGAGCTTGAGGATTCACGGCGCTTGGGGTTATCTTTGCCCCATGACGGTAGCCGAAGCGCCCAAAGCAGCCAGCAGTGGCCCGCACATCTGGCCACTTTCCGTAAAGGCCTATCATGCGTTAGGCGAACTGGGCCTTATTCCGCAGAAGACCGAGTTGCTTTACGGCCAAGTCATCCATAAGATGTGGAAGTCTCCCTACCACAGCTTCCTGCAGCAGTTCCTGACCGATGCCATCCAAGCCGCTCTGCCGCCAGGAATCTATCTTCGCAGCGAACAGCCTTTCACCTGCCCGGATTCGGAGCCCGAGCCCGATCTAGCCATTGTGCGAGGGTGCAAGGAAGATTATCGCCACGAGCATCCCCGCACCGCCGAACTGGTGATCGAAGTCTGCGTGAGCAGCTATGACTACGACCGCTCCAAACTCCGCGCCTGCGCGAGCGCCGGTGTCAAGGAGGTCTGGTTTGTGCTGGCGCCGGAGAACCAGATCGAGGTCCACCGGCAACCCGCAGGCGAGCAGTTCGCCGAGCACTCTCTCCACGGTCAGGGCGGGCGTCTCGCCAGCGTGGCCGTGCCGAGCTTTGCGGTGGACCTGGACGCGTTGTTCGCGAAATCCTGACCAGCGCCGGCTCGAAGCAACTGCGAGCTTGTGAGCTGCCCGTGGTTTTGGCAAGAGTATCCCATGCGGGAAGCTCAGCGAACACGGCAGAAGAAATGACCGACCATGTCCTCCACGCTCAAATTCCTTCGGGCGTTGTCCGATCCGACGCGGCTGCGCATCGTGGCGCTGCTGGAGAAGGAAGAGCTGCCGGTCAATGAACTGCAGGAAATCACGCGCCTGGGCCAGTCGCGCATCTCGACCCACCTGGGGCTGCTGCTGGATGCGGGCCTCTTGCAGTCGCGGCGCGAGGGGAAACGGACCTTCTACAAGCTGAGCGTGCCGTCGAGCGGGGCGGCGGGCGAGTTCATGCAACTGGCCATTCGCGGGGCCAGGGAGTTGCCCGAGCACGCAGGGGACCAAATCAACCTCAAGCGGGTGTTGAATCGCCGCCGCGAGCAGGCCGAGGTCTATTTCAACCAGGTGGCGGGGAGATTTGACCGGGTTTACGGCCCCGGCCGCTCGTGGCAGGCCTTTGGGCACCTGCTGCTGCGGATTTTGCCGCCGCTGGTGGTGGCGGACCTGGGTTCGGGCGAGGGATTGCTGAGCGAATTGCTGGCCCGGCGGTGCAAAAGGGTCATCGCCGTGGACAACTCCGAGAAGATAGTCGCCTTTGGGGCCGCCAAGGCGAAGAAGAACAATCTCAAGAACCTTGAATTCCGGCTGGGCGACTTGCAGGAGCCGCCGGTGGAAGCCGAGAGCGTGGACCTGGTGATTCTGAGCCAGGCCCTGCATCACGCGGAAGAGCCGGCCCGGGCGATTGCCAGCGCCTACAGGGTTCTGAGGCCCGGGGGCCAGGTCGTGATTCTCGACCTGGCCCGGCACAAGTTCGACCAGGCACACGAGCTTTACGGCGACCGCTGGCTGGGCTTTGCCGAGAGCGACTTGCAGCGGTGGCTGGAGGAGGCGGGCTTCAAAAGAATCGAGATCAGTGTCGTTGCCCGCGAGGAGCAACCGCCCCACTTCGAGACGGTGCTGGCCGGGGCGCAGAAATGTTGATTTGCCGGCGGGCAACGGCTAGGGTGTGCGGGTAGTGCCGGTGGGAACGGGGCAGGGGAACATCGGCGCAGGTATTCAGGTTTTGGCATCTGGTCCACAAAATCCGGTGACTGGGTTGTTAAAGATTTTTTAAGAATTCGGTTGACAAACAAGAGCGCCGTGTGTAAATACAATGTAACGACGTTGTATGGGCGTTACATATACAAGTGAACCCCTATGGAGTTCGATTGGCATAATCCGCCCTTCAATCTCGAAGGCTCTTTGACGCAGCAGGAAATAGAAGAATCGTTCGAAGACCCGTTCGCCATTCGTTTGTTGCCGGATTCACCCCGGTTCGCGGTGCAGGCGCGGTTTTTCAACCTCGGCATGTCGAGTGGGGGCGTGGGCATCTTTAGCGTGTATCGCACCAACGGCAAACAGGTTCGCGTCCTCCACGCCCGCCCGTTCGAGCCCGAGGAACGGTTCTTCTACCAGAAGAAAGTGGACCAGAAGCTGGCCCGCTAAGAAAGGTTAGATGTCCAGCGCAGTTAGACGACTTGGATGGGGCGCGGTCGCCCAGAGCGGCCCCAGAGCAACCCGTTTAGCTCAATTAACTCAGTTAACTCGTTATTTAACCCGTTCACCCGGTGCGCTCGATTGCCAGATGGGAAGAGGTGCCGATCTTCGACAGCGAAGAGGCCGAGGCGGATTTTTGGGGGGAGAACAAGCCGGATTTGCGCCTGATGGCAGCGGCGGTGGCGGGCGGGGCGGAGGGGTCGGAGTCGGTGACGATCACGCTGCGGATGGACCCGCGCATGTTGGCCCGCATCAAGCGGCTGGCCCGGTCACGGTATCTGAACTACCAAAGCATGATTAAACAATGGCTGAGCGAACGGATGGAAGAGGAACTGCGCGAACGCTGAGGGCCTATGAATTGAACAGAAAAGGAATTGCGCGTATGCAGAGCAAAGGACCAGGAGACTACGGGACCAGGGGACTACGGGAGTGCGGAGGAGGAGGGATTTCGGACTTCCGGCGCGGTTTCACGCTCATAGAATTGTTGGTGGTCATCGCGGTCATGGGCATCCTTGCGGCGCTGATCTTCCCGGTTACCCGGGCCGTCAGCCGGAACAAAGTGAGGAGCCGGACCCGGACGGAGATGGAGCAGGTTGCCACCGCCATCGAGATTTACAAAGCCAAGCGCGGCCATTATCCCCCGGACAATGTAAACCCGTTGACCAAGGCGGCCAACCCGTCCACAAACCAGCTTTATTACGAGTTGGTGGGGACGACGAACTGGCCCGGCCCTAACCAGACGACCGTTTACCAGACGAGCGACGGCCGAAGCCAGATAACCAGTAGCGCCATCAGTTCGGCTTTCGGTCCCGGGGTGTCCGGCTTCGTCAACTCTTCGAGCGGCGGCGGGGGCGAGGAAGGCTCGACCGTGGTCAATTGTCTCAAGAGCGGCCTGCAGGCGAGCCAGGTCGCCGACCTGGGCACGACCGGCATCAAAGTCCTGGTCGGTTCGGTTCCTTTGCCGCCCAACCTGGCGGGTGTGTATCCAGGCACTGCCGCCGGCGGCTATTGTGCCTGGCGCTATGTCTCGTCCAACCCGACCAATAACCCGAATTCGTATGACCTTTGGATTGATGTCGTTCTTGATGGCAAGACCAACCGCATCTGCAACTGGAGCCGCAGCGCGGTGATTGTCGGCACCCCATAACCGCGCCACGCGTTTGCGCCCATGCGTTTCAACCAAAAATGTCCCGAACCGCACCCCCGCCCGAGGCGGGGTCTGGTGAATGTGGCCCCCGTGCGGCGTGGCGCCGCGTTCGTAAGAGGACTCGGAGCCGAGCGGAGATTCGCGGGCGGCCGGAAACCGTGGGATGGCCGATTACCACTAAAGAGCCGCCGAGCAGCGGCGACGCCATGGCCGATCCCGGTGGCCTGGCAGGAGTGCGCCTGGCGCCCGCTGGTCCGGGTGCTGCCGTGCCCTGGCGCAGCGGCAAGGAAGCATCGAAACATCCGTGGAGTGGGAGAAGTCCTCCCCCCCACCCCAAGCCTATGCCTGAGGGAGAGGGCCGGGGTGAGGGGCAATCGCGGCCAGGTCGGGAACAAATTGGCCAATACAGCCAATGGAGGCAACAGAGCCAATGGGTGTGGGGCAAGCGCGGCCAAGCCCGGAACCAATCGCGGCGGCCAATGCAAGGAAACTTTCCTGGCGGTGTACTAGCCTCTGGTATTTGTCCTCCAATCGTATGAAAAACACTCTCGCTTTTTCTTCATGTCTGACGGCTGGGGCCCGGAAGTTCCCAGGGCGCCGAGCACGGCTGACGCCCCGCGCCTGGCGCCGCAGGCGCTCGTCGCGCCGCGGGTTCACGCTGGTCGAACTCCTGGTGGTCATCAGCATCATCGGCATCCTGGCCGCCATGCTGCTGCCCGTCCTGGCGGCCGCCAAGAGGAAGGCGATGGTGCAAAGGGCCAGGATGGAGATGGCGCAGATTGTCAACGCGGTCAACAGCTATGAGGCCGCCTACAGCCGCCTGCCGGTCTCGAGCGCCGTGCTGAACGATAAGGCGGCCTCAAGTGACGACTTCACTTATGGGACTACGGGGACTACTACGGGGCCTACGGGTCTGCAGTACAAGACCAGGATAATCGACGCGGCCACCGGGAACCCCGCCAACATTGTCGCGGCGAACTTTAGTCTCCAGTGCCAGACCAACAATTCCGAAGTCATGGCTATCCTTCTGGACAGGGAGACCATCCCCCTGACCGGCGCGTACACCGTCAACCAGGGCCATGTAAAGAACCCACAGAAGACCCAGTTCCTCAATGCGGGGGTGGTGAGCGACCCCAAGCCCCTGAGCGACGTGGTTTCGGCCGGCATTGGGACAGACCTGGTTTATCGCGACCCGTGGGCAAACCCGTACATCCTCTCGTTCGATCTGAACAATGACGACAAGACGCGCGATGGGGTTTACCGCAAGCGGGTTGTTTCACAGCAGAGTGGGCGGATTGGCTACTTCGGGCTGGTCAATTCGCAGAGCAACCCCAATAGCGACTTCTTCGAGTTCAATGGGCACGTGATGGTCTGGTCCGCCGGGCCGGACAAGACCATCCACAGCGGCCTGGGCGCCAACCTGGGCGCCAACAAGGACAACGTCCTAAGCTGGAAACAGTAATCGTGAAAACGGATTTCAAGTTCATGGGCCGGAGGGCGTCGAGAGGGGAGGGGCGAGGGGCGAGTGGGGGAGGGGTGTGGAGCGTGGAGCATGGAGCGTGGGTGACATTGCCAATAGCCAATTGCCAATTGCACGCCGGCGGGCGGGGCGGGGACGTCGTGACAGCGCCCGCGGGCGCGGGCGGGAGCCCTCCTCCCTTGGCCCCTCGCATCCCGCAGGGCGGGATGGGGAGCGTGCAGCGTGGAGGGTGGAGCGTAGAGCGTGGAGCGTGGATGACGTTGCCAATAGCCAATAGCCAATTGCCAATTGCACGCCGGCGGGCGGGGCGCATCCCAATTCGGAATCGGGAGGCGCTGTCGACCGGTTCGCGGCGCGCAGAGGACTGCGCGCCCTACCCAGGCGGGTTCACGCTGCTGGAGTTGCTGACGGTCATCGCGATCATCGGCATCCTGGCGGCGATCATCGGCCCCAGCCTGGGCAACTTCAAGCCGAACGTGACCGCGGCCGCCGTGCAGCAGTTGCTGACGGACATCGGGCGCGCCCGGCAACTGGCCATCAGCAAGCACACCACCGTGTATATGGTGTTTTTGCCTCCGGGCTTCATGAACGACCCCGCTTATAAGTCTCTGCAGAGCGGCGCTAACAGCGTCTATTGGGCCAGGGGCCTGCCGCTGCTGGACAAACAGATGACCGGCTACAACTTCATCTCCCTGCGCAACATCGGCGATCAGCCGGGCCAGCACACGGTCCGCTATTGGTCGTCGTGGCTGACGTTGCCGGAAGGCACATTCATTCCCATCGAGAAATTCGCCGCCGCGCCCAACCAGTCTTTCGGCATCTATACCAACAAGATTGGCGTCCCGGGCGTCGGCTTGTACGCCAATGTCTATGGGTTCAGCACCAACGTGAACATCCCATTTCCCAGTGAGCAGACCCCGCCGCGGGCGGGCAACCGGCCCTGGACCTCCTTGCCCTACATCGCTTTCAACTACCTGGGCCAGCTTGGCGAGGGGGAGACCGTGTGGTCGAGGGACGAGATGATACCCCTGGCCAAAGGCAGCGTGGTCTATCCGCGCGACCCCGCCACCCACACGAACATCCCGCCGGCCCTCCCGCAAGCCCTGGAAGTGCCCCGGGGCAACAGCACGACCAACAGCTTCAACCTGATCTATATCGATCGGCTCACCGGCCGGACCCACGTCAAGCGCCAGGAAGTCAGATGATTGCCCACGACCAGTTTCCAATTGCGAAGCGGCCTTCGGACAAGGCAGGCCCGACGGAGATTAGGATTAGGATTAGGATTAGTGAGGTTTCCGACCAAGCATTGGCCGGCGGCCCAGGCGGGCGGGCGGCCAGGAACTGAGAAGTGGAAAGTGGAGATTGGAAATGCAAAGGCGGAGTTTGGAATGAAGAACTTGAAATTCAGGACACGGCAGGCAGAGGTCACGCCGCGGTCAGGCGCGGAGTCGGGGCTTTGGAGTTCCGAGCGCCGCCCGGGCTTGGCGCATCCCGACACTGCCACTGAGCGCGGGCGGAGGCCCTCCCCCCTTCCCCCCTCCCATGTGCTCGGAGCGCATGGGAGGGGGGTGATCGGTTTTTCCGCTTTACCCAGGGCGGCGGCCGGTCCCGCTCGGAGCGGGACGGGCCTTGCCCTGGGCTACTATCTCGCCGCCCCTCCGGGGCGGAAGGATGCCGCGCTGCGCGCGGGTAGAGTGGAATTGGTGGCAGTATCGGGATGCGCCCCCCCGGCCCTGCGCCGCGCGCCGCTGGGCACTCGCCTCTGGGCACGCGAGACCCGACACTCTTGCGCAGGGTTCACGATGATTGAGATCGCCCTCAGCCTGGGGGTCATCGCGTTTGCGCTGATAGCCATTATCGGCATCCTGCCGCTGGGCATGGCGGTGCAGCGCGACAACCGGGAAGAAACCATCATCAACCAGGACGCCAACGTCCTCCTGGACGCCATCCGCAACGGGGAGCAGGGGCTGGACGACCTCACCAACTACGTCGTGGCCATCACCAATTACCAGACCTGGTACCCGGACGGCGGAAGCCCCAAAACCATCGTTCACGGCTATACTTATACCAATTCCACAATCGGTGGGGTCGTGCCCAGCCCGCCGTACCCGATCACCAACGGCTTCCGCATCGTCGGCCTGCTGAGCACGCCCAAGTATTATACACCGCCCAATTTGCGGCACGTTGGCTTCTACAGCAACCACGTGGTGGCGGTCGTGCGGGCCCTGAGCGGGGCGGCGAGCGAGAAGCCGCCCCAAAGCAACCTGTCGGTGCAGGAAATGGCCTTTGCTTACCGGCTGATCGCCGAGGTGGTGCCTTACGGTTACGGCACCTGGACGAACGCCAACGCCCAGATCAGTCCGCCAAACAGCAGCGAGTGGGACTTCTCCTGGACCAATTATCTGGATCCTCAACTCTACTCGCCGACAACCAACACCCCCGAGATTATAAAACGGTTCAACTACTTCAGGGTCGCCACCAACCTGCAGGCCGACCTCAACGACGTGCGTCTCCTGTTCCGATGGCCGGCCCGCCCCAACGGCGGCCTCGGTGGTGGCCGCCAGGTCTTCCGCAGTTTAGCCGCCGGCCCGCTCCAATCCTTCCCGACGAATGTGCTGCCGACGCACTATACGCTCTATTTCGTCCAACCCAAAACCTTCGTGAAGGCGCAGTAAAGATGACATTTCCAATTTCCAATTTCCAATTGCCAATTGCGCGGCGGCGGTGGCGGCGGGCGCATCCTGACACTGCCCCCGTGCGCGGGCAGAAGCCCTGCCCCCTTCCCCCCTCCCATGCGCTCCGAGCGCATGGGAGGGGGGTGATCCCTTTTTCCAGTTTACCCAGGGCGGCGGCCCGTCCCGCCAAGGCGGGACGGGCCTTGCCCTGGGCTGGTATGAGTGACGCCTTTGGCGTCGCGCCTCTCCCGGGCCTTGCCCTAGGCTGCTATGTTTCGGCCCCTACAGGGCGGAAGGATGCCGCGCTGCGCGCGGGCAGAGTGGAATTCGTGGCAGTGTCGGGATGCGCCCACAGTACAGGAACCAAGCCCTTAGGATGGGGGGCTTCCAATTTCCAGGACTGCCCGGCGCGTGCCGGCGGTGAAGCAGGTATGCCAATTGGCAATTGGCAATTGGAAATTGGAAATGGATTTTCCCTGGTGGAAATGCTCGTCGCCGTCGCCCTGCTGTCGTTCATCGTGCTGGGGCTGGTGGCGATGTTCGGCCAGACCCAGCGCGCCTTTCGGATGAGCATGACCGCCGTGGACGTGTTGGAAACCGGCAGCGCCATGACCGAGATGCAGGCGCGCGAGTTGGCCGAGATCAGGCCCGCATACGTGTCCAACGCCGTGAACTTCTTCGTCGAAACGCCTCAAGTGGGCGAAGCCATTTACGCGGAGCCTTTGAGGCAGGCCCTGCCGCCGTTCCTGGCCACGGGCACCCCGCAGATGCGGACCAATTACCTCCAGCCGTTCTTTTTCTTGAGCCACCCCAACCAAATGTGGCCGGACGCGGCTTGGGTGGCGACGGGCTACTACGTCGTGCCGGACAACCCCGGTGTGGGCGTCGGGACGCTCTACCGGTACAGTGCCACAAACTACAGCGCGCCTTCGCCCAAGGTTTTCGTTCTGCCGCCCGCCCTGCTGTACAACGATTTTATCGCTGCCTTGTCCACGGTGCGCACCAACCTCAATGTGACGCGCGTGGCCGAGGGCATTGTTGAGCTGCGCGTGCGGCCGTTTGCCACCAACGGCTTCCCGATCGTGAACGACGGCACCTCCTACGGATACACCGTCTATTGCACCAATGCCCTCTACGCGAACAACCTGAGTTTCTACCGGTCCATCATCCGGGCGGCCAGTCACCGGAACCTCAATTGCCCCGAGCGCTATGACCGCTGCCAGTTCTGGAGCAACGCCGTGCCGGCGTACGTCGAGCTGGAGCTGGGCATCCTTGAGGCACAGGCCTATCAGCGCTTCAAGGCCATCTCTTCCGCCAACGTCCGGGCGCAGCTCGCCTTCCTGTCCAACCATGTCGCCCAGGTCCACCTCTTCCGCCAGCGCATCCCCATGCACAACGTCGATCCTTCTGCTTACTGATGAAAAAGGCCTCATTTCCAATTGCCAATTGCCGATTGCCAATTGGCCGGCGCCCAGGCGCCGGCCAGTTTCTGGCGGCAGTGCGCGGTGGCTCACCTGTTCCCCCTCACCCCGGCCCTCTGCCTCGGGGAGAGGGAGGATTGTCGCCCGCCGGTCGGCGAAGCGGAGCGCGCCGGGACTTCCCTGGACCAGGCGTTCCTGTTGGAAATCCCTCGCCTTGCTCGGGCATTGCCTTGGTCATCACGCTCATCCTGCTTTCGGTCATCACCTTCATGGCGGTCACGTTCCTGGTGCTGAGCCAGCGGCAGCGGCACGCCGTCGTCACCGACACGAACCAGATGATTGCGAAGGGGGCTGCCCAGGCGGGGATGCAGCGGGCGCTGGCGGAGACCATGGCCACCATCAAGGCCTTCACCAATGCTTACAACTTCGACCAGCGCGTCTCGACCAACTACATCAACCCAGCAGGCTTCTTGAACAACCCGGCCCGCCTGGCCCTCTATACGAGTGCTACTAACGTCAATTACCGGGACGTGTCCGGCAATCTCTTGACGGGCAACGGCTTCCTGCAAAACCTGGCCAACCTCCTCTACAGCCCGCGGCCGCCGGTCTATGTGCGGGTTTCCGCCACCTCCAACGATTTCCGTTACTACCTGGATTTGAACCGCAACGGGCGCTACGACACCAACGGGTGGTGGCCGGAGTGGTACGTCGACCCCGCCACCGGCAAGCTCGACTACAGCAAGCTGCCAAATAGCCAGCAGCCCTGGCTCAAGTTCTGGGTGGGCGACCCCGAATGGATTGGCGTGCTGGAAAGGCCCGAGTATCGCCATTCCCGCACCAACCTCTTTGTCAGCCGGTTTGCCTACATCATCCTGCCGGCCAGCAAGACCCTCGACCAGAATTACATCCACAATTATGCGAAGGTGGCGTGCGGCCTGGCCGCGTTGGGCTTCCCCCTGAGTATGTCCGGGAATGACGGCTTTATGCGCAACCAGGGGGTCGGCCCCTGGGAGATCAACCTGGCGGCCTTCCTGGTGGACCTCAACACCAATCTGTGGCCCGGTCCGGTCCTGAATCCCGGTCCCCAGAACTACCAGTACCGGCCATACAAAGGCGAGAGCGTGTGTTCTCCCAACCTGGGAGTGGCCTTCGATGATGCGCTGGCGCTGACGCGTTACCGCTATGGCACGAACAATTGGTCGAAGTATCAGACGGTCCCGGCAGTTTTCGGCGCCGCCGGAAGCAGGGCACTCACGAACGATCTCATCGACGACTTCGGCAGCGGCCCGGTGATGACGGTCAACACCTTGGGGACCGGCGACCCCGACATAGGCCGGGTGAACAACTACCCCTACCCTGGCGCTGACAGTCCCTACCATTTTTTTACTCCGCAGGACTACTTTGACCCTAGAAAGACCAGCCAGGCTGGGGTGGCCTACACCTTCCCCAGCCGCCTGCTCCAGGCCGGCACGAACGCCAGTTCCTACAACCGCTATACCTTCTACCGGCTCCTGTCCCAGCTTGGCACCGATTCGGGGCCTGAGCCGCCGACCAAGATCAACCTCAATTACGTGAACGTGGACGCGCGGGGCAACATCGTGCCCAACCTGGCCACCAACTTCCTGCCCTGGGTGCCGGTCCAGTTCTTCACCAATGTCGCCATCCGTTTGCTGGCCAACGCCGGCTACACGGTTGGGGTTGGCCCCACCAACCTGCTGGTCACGAACAGCTTCGGGGTCACGAATATCCAGATCCAGGTCTGGCCCACGAACTTCTATACCCCGAGCGTCCATCGCCTGCTCCAGGTCGCCGCCAACATTTACGACGCCACGACCAACCAGCTTAAGACCGGCTACCCCTACCTGCCGTCTGTATTCCGCCCGGTCTTCAGCCGGTACGGCCTACGCACCGACCCGCCGATCTACATTACCGGCTACCTGGAAGCCACCAACGCGAGCCTGGCCGGCCTGGGCGGCGGTCCGACCCCGGCCATGCGCGACCTCTACAATTCCAGGGACCGCGCGCTTGTGGGGAGGAATGATATGGTCTATGGCATGCCGGTGGTGATCGGCGCCAAGAAAGGACTCCCCAACTTCAACGAGTTCGCGATGGAAACCATGATCCAACTCACGCGCAAGCTGGAATTCCGCCGGCCGGATGCCCAGCCGACGGCCAGGGTGAACCAGACCAACCAGATGCTGCTGCTTTGCATCTCGAACGTCTTCGGCCTCGAGGCCTGGAACTCCTACCGGACCAACTATCCGCGCAACCTGCAGGTGATCGCCGCGGTGGATGCCTTTGCCTCGATCACCAACGAACTGGGCGGCGCGGCCAACGTGCTGATGAGCAACTGTGTTGTGCGCGCCACCCCCGCCACTCCTCCTCTCACCGTTGCTGCCGGTAGTTGGCCCGCCTACAGGGCGGATGGCCCTTTCAAGCAGGGCGCTTTCAAACTGCCGCTCGATCCCGCCACGAACTGTTACATTCTCACCAATGTCCTATACTCGCAGGCCACGGGCCGGTTTACGAACGTGACGGGGACGTTTGAAAGGGGCTATGGTTTTCCCGCCCCGCACTGGTGGCTGAACCTGCGGACCCGGGTCCGCTTCATCCTGGTGGACACCGAGGTCAACCGCATCGTGGACTATGTGAACCTGGACTCGGTGGAACCGCCTTTGGATATAACCTTGACGGCTATGACCAACGGGCTGTGCGAGGCAGCCTGGATTCCCGACGGCAATGCGGGCAGCCTGTGGTGCACGAACCGCGCGGTTGGCTCAGTCGCCAGCCCCACCTACGGCGTGCTCAACCAGATCGGGATTTGCCTGGGGAACCCCGACCCAGAGGTCAATGCGGGCCATTGGAACGATGCGGCCAATGGGGTCAGGGGCGGCACCGCCGATGCGATAGACTTCTTTCGCAGCCAACTCCTGGACACCGCCCCGGCGGCGACCAAGACGAACAAATTCTACGCCCCTTACGAACCGACCCGGACGATCTACTATGAGACCTCCTGGCAGGCCAATGATCCGCTGGTCCACTATACGATTGCCGACCTGACCAGCCCGGTGCAGCAAACCAACCGGGTCCAGCTTGACATCCGGGGCGACCAGTCGAGCATTCCCAACCTCGGTGGGCTGAACCAGCGCTATGGGCCTTGGGGTCCCCGGCCTGGGAGCCTTGGGAATGCTAACGACCCGACCCAGTACAATCTGGCGCTCAAAGACCCCATGGTTACGTCGTCCGACGACTGGGATTTTCCGGCCTACAAGCTGCCGAATCCCGGCTGGCTTGGGCGAGTGCATCGCGGCACGCCCTGGCAAACCATCTATCTGAAAGCGCCCGCCGCGGCCCTGCCGCACTGGCTGCAATGGTCGGGCAACATTCTGGTGGTAACGAATTTTGGCCAGATTGCCACCAACCTGGTGGCCTTGTACACCAACCGGCCCGTGGCTCAGCCGAACGCCGCGGCGTTCGATGCGTTGCTCACGCACCCGACCAACGACTGGCACGTGGTGGACTTGTTTACGACGGCGCTCGACGACAACATCGCCCGCGGCCAGATGTCGGTCAATCAGGCCAATCTGGCCGCCTGGTCGGCCCTGCTCAGCGGCGTGGACGTGCAGGTGACGAGAAACGCGGACCTGGTGATTCAGCCGGCCGGCACTTATTTTCCCACCTCGCCGCCGCCGCTGGTCACGCTGGTCAGCGCCATCAATGACGTGCGGGCCACCAATTTTGCCGGCGGGGCTTTTCAGCGGCTAGGTGACATCTTGAGGGTCCCCGAGCTGACGGTGAACTCGCCCTTCATCAACCTGAGAGCCACCAATCTGCTTAACGACGCTGTCTATGAGCGGCTCCCGCAGCAGGTGCTGGGCCTGCTCAAGGGCGGCGAGCAACCGCGTTTCGTGATTTACGCTTACGGCCAGGCCCTTAAGCCGGCCAACAATTCGATCGTCACCGGCGGACCGTACCTGGGCCTGTGCACCAACTACCAAATCACCGCCGAAGTCGCCACCCGCACGGTCGTGCGCATCGAGGGCGCCACCAACAACCCCAGGGCCGTGATTGAGAGTTTCAACGTCCTGCCGCCGGACTAGGGCGGGCCTTTCACCGACGCAGCCGAGATGGAGATGAGCCCTTTGATTCTTTGGAGGAAGAGTAAACCGCGGAATACGCGGAATACGCGGAATTTCCCGATTCCGAATCGGGACCGTCTGCCTTTCCGCGTATTTAGCGTATTCCGCGGTTGCTTTTTCGCTTCCGGTTCGGCCGGGCTAAGCTCATTGCGTCTGTGCGGGGCTGAGCGCGCATCGGGCGCCAGGCGCGCGCCCCGGCAGGGGGCATTCCTTCTCGCGCGCATTTCACTTTCTTTGGAGGCCTTTGTGACTCTTTATCTTAATCCTCGCTCCTAATCTTAATCCGAATGAATCGCGTTTTCGACCATGAGAAACTGGATTAGGATTAGGATTAAGATTAGGAGGGACCAACCAAGAAAGTGAAATGCACCCTTCTCTCTCGCCCCCCTTTCTTATCGCTTTCGACCCCGCTCTCGGTTTTAACTCGATGACCTGATAAGATTATGCGACGGCGTCCTCTAATGTGGCTCTCGGTGAGCGTGCTGTGCTTTATTGGAGCGTTTTATTGCTGGCGGCTTGGGGATCAGTGGAAGGCGGCGCCTGGGGCGGCCGCCACTAATGGGCCCCAACCGGCCGGAACGGCCCCCAGACCGGCCGCACTGGCGCAACCCGGGCCGATGCACCTGCTGACGCGGGCGGCCGACCTGGCCCCCTGGGCGCCCACCAACCTGAGCCCCAAGGCCCGGATTGCTTACCGCCTAAGCAACACGACCCAGCCGCTTCGCCAATTGGTCCGCAATCCCAATGCCATCCTGCTCGAAAACGCCCTCCTGGACACCACCCAGCCTGCCAACCTGCCCATCCCCGCCTCCCTGCGCGCCCAGGGCGACCCCGGGGCCTACCTCGTCCAAGCCCGCGGCCCGCTGGACGAGAGCTTTCGCGCCCTGCTCCGGCAGGCTGGCGCCCGCATGGTCTGTTACATCCCCAACAACGCCTGCCTGGTCCGCGCCTCGCAGGCCGTGGCCCGGCAGTTGGCGGCCGCGCCCCAGACCCAGGCGGTGCTGCCCTACGAACCCTACTACAAGCTCAAGCCGTGGCTGTTGCAAGCGGCCCTCGACCAAGTGCCCTTGCCGGGCAA
>Ga0187850_10000368_pt1 | contig 60297 bp, 96 predicted proteins | sample June2016WEW_4_15_FD_132436 | JGI IMG/M metagenome (GOLD analysis project Ga0187850, IMG submission 132436) | Peatland microbial communities from SPRUCE experiment site at the Marcell Experimental Forest, Minnesota, USA - June2016WEW_4_150 | ecosystem: Environmental > Terrestrial > Soil >...
ACACCGAGACGGGCGAGATCCACGGACTGCCGGAAGGTACGCCTCCCGCGGAAGAAGAGGTAGACCTGTGAGCGAGATCCCTGAGGGCCCGCCGGCGGATCCAGCCACCAACGGCTCGGATGCCACGGACATCCCGGCGGGTCTCTCGCTCGCGGAGTACGAGGATCTACGCGCGAAACTCGAGGCGGTGCGGAACTGGGGCGTGGGCTCGATGGGCTACAAGCAGGCGTGCGAGCACTTCTACAAGTTCTGCAACGAGCACGGCCACGCCATCCTCGTGACGTGCGCGGCCGCGCTGGGGCAGCCCGCTCCGGCCGACTGGCCCCAGAGCCAAGTGAGTTACGGCAAGGTCACGGAGATGGGCGGCTAGGTGGATTCCCTGCGCCGGGTCCCCTCAGACGGGGCCGCAGCTCCCTCTCCCTGCGGTGGGGTCACACCCGCCCGGCCAGGGCACCCGCGGCTCGGCCGTGGGGCCCACATCATCTCCTACGATGACGCGGTGCAGTACCTGCTCGCCTTGACGCACCGGCGGCCCTACTTTCAGTTCTCGCGCGACGAGCGGCGCGGCTGGCGCTCCGCGATTGCCGCGCTCCGCGACCGCCGAGAGGAACTCCTGGGCGAGCTGCGCGACCTCGGAGTGCGGATCCCGTGACGCAGCTAACTCCCGATCCCTCCCGCCGGGTCGTGGTAGCGCTCCTGGTGATCGCGGCGCTTATCGGCCTCGTCGTCGCCTGGATGTGCCTGACGGATGGCGGGAGGCTCCTGTGAGCGGCCCGGAGCGCCCCGACTGGGACCTCTTCCACCAGCCGCCAGAGCCCCCCACGGGCCCCCAGACCGACGTCAGCTCCTTCCCGAGGGGCTACCACGCCTGGGTCGCCTTCAAGTCCTCACGGCGCGGCCAGGTCGTCTGGCGCTGGTGGGAGAACCGCGCCCTGATGCTCGCGGCTGCCCCGGATCCCAGGATCTCGGCGCGTACGATGCTCGCACAGGCCAGGGAGAAGTACCGCGTGAAGATCAACGACCACTGGTCCCCGCTTCTGGCTGACGACCTAGTCGCGCGGCATCCGCACCTCGAGGCGTTCATCGAGCGCCGGGTCCGGAAGTCCACCGAGAACACGCCGTGACTCTTGCGTCGTGGACGCAGGCGTGTACGTTGGGGTCGTCGGCGTGTGGACCGTCGGCGTTCGTGTCTCTGTCGGCCCGTGTCGCCTGCCCGCCCCAGCTTCGGCTGGGGGTCCACCGGGTAGGCACCGGGCCGATCCCGTTGAGGCGCTGATGGAGCGGAAACAAGTATCGACTCGCACCCGTTTCGAGGTCTTCAAGCGGGACAAGTTCACCTGCCAGTACTGCGGCCGCACTCCGCCGACGGTCATCCTGCACGTTGATCACATCGTCGCCGTCGCCAATGGGGGCACCGGCGACCCCCTGAACCTCATCACGGCCTGCGCTGACTGTAACCTCGGGAAGGCGGCCGTGCCGCTCGGCCAGGTGCACCGGCCCATCGCCGAGCAGATCGCCGAGGCCGAGGAGCGGAAGGCCCAGGTCGAGGCATTCAACGCCTTCCTGATGGAGGCGCGCGACGAGGAGACAAGACAGGTGGAGGAGGTCGGGCGGTACTGGTACAACAAGTTCGCGAAGACCCCCGAGGAGCGTGACGAGTGGTGCTTCGGACCGGGGCGTATCCCCTCCATCCGCACCTTCGTGCGCCGCCTACCACTGGCGGAAATCTTCGACGCGATCGACATCGCTGAGGACCGCATCTTCGCCATCGACAGCGGCTCGGACTACAAGCGGTTCAAGTACTTCTGCGGGGTCTGCTGGCACAAGATCCGCGACCACGAGAACCCGCCGGCGGTCGGTAGCGATGGCTAGGATCCGTTCGATTAAGCCGGAACTCCCCCAGGACGCGAAGCTCGCGAGACTCTCGCGAGGGACTCGCTACCACTTCGTGCTCCTGTGGCTGGTGGCCGACGACGAGGGGTACTTTCGCGCATCCCCGAGACTTCTACTCGGACAACTCTACCCGCATGACCGAGACCTCGGAGAAGCGGCCGTGGACGGCATGACAGCGGAGCTCCGCGACGGTGGGTTCATCGAAGTGCAAATGACGGCAGACGGCCCACTTGGGCACATCGTGAACTGGTCGAAACACCAGCGCATCGACAAGCCGTCGAAGTCGCACCTTGCCCCACTATTCGCGAGTGCCTCGCGAGGGTCTCGCGAGGGTGTCGCGCCTAGGAGTCCTGAGTCTGGAGTCCTGAGTCTTGACCATTCGGCTTCTAACGAAGCCGGGGCAGAGCCCCGCCCGGATAGCACACCGACACCGGAACGGCACGACCACCGCGACTACAGCGTGGCGATGGGTGCGCTGCGGCAATTCGGGTACAAGGGCGGCACCCCGACCGACCGAGACGGCAAGATTCTGCGCGACTGGATCCGCAGCGGGAAGCACAGCGGTCCCGAGATCGCCTCGGCCTTCGAGGGCCTGCGCTTGGCGACCGAGGCGGGAAAGACCTGGCTGAAGCCCGGCGAGCAGTTCACGGCACGGGCGCTCATCAACACACGGAGTGGCGACCTGTCGACTTGGGAAGAGGCGATGAGAGCGATACGCGACAAAGACAGCAGCGGCGAGCGTACTAGTGGCCTCGTCGGCGTCGGCAAACTACTCGGAGGGCCAACAGCGTGAGCACGAAGAAGCCGAAGGTCGCGAAGCCCCACAAGGGCAAGCTCTGGTGGATGCTCGAGGTGCAGCGAACGGATGGGTCCTGGCTCGCCACCGGCCGCACGCTCCTGCGCGTGAACGCCCCGAAAGGGAAGCACCTGGAGTGGGACGGCCGCGGACGGAAGGTGCGCTGGGTTGTCTCGCCAGTCCAGAGCGAGCTGGCCGACCACGATGACGTTCGGTTCCCGTTCGTGTCGCGCCCTGCGGCTACGGTGTCTCCGTGACCGCCCCGGCGCCGGCCGCCGCCGCGCTCGCCCAACGGCTGCATGCCGCCTCTGACGTACTCCACCACTTCGGCTGTTACGCCTCATCCGCGAGCCTTTACTCTGCCGCGAGGGACGTGGAGCGCGAGGATGCGGGTCAGGGTTGCCCCGGAGCCGCACCCGCGCTTGCCGCGCTCGACGCCCTGGCCGCGCGGAGCACCCCGGAACTGCGGCATTGCACCTGTCCACCGGACCACTTTCAAGGGCACCTTCCGGGGTGTCCGCGCATCGCGCCGCCCGCCCCGTCCGCGCCGCGCGAGAGCGAGCAACGGCGTGAGGGCGGCGTCGGCGATATTGGGAGTCACTTGGCGTCAGTTGGGCACTCGGAGCGCGAGGCCCTGGCCTACCGACTCAAAGTGGCCGCGTTCAATCTTCGCCAGATGGGCGGCTCACTCTGCCGCGATGAGGCAGCGGACGTTGAGTCTGTCGCTGCCGCCCTGCTGCGGTTCCCGGCGCTCCCCGCGCGGGAGACCCCTAGCGCCGAGACGCTGGAGGCATGGTTGACCGCGTGGCTGGACGCTCCGCCGACCTCGCCGCCGTTTGGCGAGTTCACGGTGGCCCGCCTCGCTGCGGCCCCCACGAAAGGAGACGGATGATGAAGCAACCGAAGCCGCTGGCCGTATTCCTGCGGGTCGCGGCACCTTCCAAGTCTCTTCGCGCACGGCTCTCGCAGGCGGGCTACTGCGTCGTCCTCGTGGACAGCTTGGAGGATATACGGGTTGTCCAACCCATCGTGCTCGGTCTCGGCGACGGCACGACGAACGAGCTAGAGCGCGCCTGCATCGAAGTGCTCGGTGCGGCGAGCGACAGCCGCTCAATGTACGGCAACGAACTGCGCGCGCTCGTGGCGCAAAAGCTCCTCGGCCGTGCGGCGGCACGCATCGCAGCGAGCGGGGGTCCCGATGCTTCCCGCTGACGCGCCGGACCCCGCGCTGCTGCCCTGCCCGTTCTGCGGCGCGGTCGCTGAGGAGTTCGGACGCGGGGCGCTGATCGGCCCCCTCTACGCCGACGAGCCGGTGCGCGTCGTTCACTGTACGGCCTGCTACTGCGGGACCGACGAGTTCAAGACGCCCGGCGAGGCCATCGCCGCGTGGAACCGTCGTGCGCGTCCCGCGCTCCCGACGACGCCCTCCGAGGCGGCACTTCGGTCGGTGCAATACGCGCTCGTCATTGCCGAGGGTTTCGTCCGCAAGGTCGGGCCGAATCACGACGACGCGGAAGCAACGCTCGGGGCAATTCGGACGGCACTCCACGACCTCTGTGCGGTCCCCGTCCCGAAAGAGCAACCGCTTTCGTGGGACCTCGTACCGCCAGCCGCTCCCGCCGGGGACGCCGCCGCGCTCGTCACGCGGCTCCGCGACCACGCGCGTTTCTTGGCGGGAATGCCACGGTTGGACCGCTATCACTCGGCAACGGCAATCCTCGTCACGGACTGCGTGGCTGCCGCTGACGCGCTGGCCGCGCGGAGCACCCCGAAGGCGGCCTCCGCGCCGAGCGACGAGGCCGTGGCCCGCGAACTGGCGAAGACCTATAAGGGCGTACCGTGGGAGGACTTGGACGACTTACACCGCGCCGATCTTCAGGGGATGGTACTCGTCCACCGTGCCGCCGAGCGTGCCGCGCTGGCCACCGCCCCCACGAACGCGAAATGCGCTCCCGTGATCTGTGTTGGCGACTCGCCTGCCGCCCAAGATGAACGCCTCACCGCGAAGGAGTTGCACGATGGCCAAGCGTGATGGCCTCTACCAGAAGTTCGTCGTCGAGCGGGTAGACGGCCGGAGCGCGCCCGGCGAGAAGCACGACGGGTGCCGCTACTTCGTCCTCGACCTCGACCACGACAAGTTCGCCGTCCCGGCACTCCGGTCATATGCGATGGCCTGCCGCGCCGAACTGCCACGACTCTCTGCCGACCTCCTCGACTTCGTGGCAGCGAAGGAGGACGCGATTCGGACAGCAGGTTTAGCCGCCGCCCCCGAGGAGAAGAAGCCGTGAAGCAGATGACGGAATACGAACGCCAGGCGCGCGTGCGGAACTGCGCCGTTGCGATGGGAAAGTCGGCGCCTTGGGCCTTCGGCGTGATGGCGGCGGCGGACCTCGCGGACGGCTATAACGGCTGCACCACGCACCCGTGGCGACTTGGCGACTGCATCCTGCTCAAACTCAACCTCATCACGAAGCCGATGGTGCGGAAGAATCGCGGAGCGTCCGCCTCCCCGGTGCCGCGCAGGGAGCAGACACCGTGACGCCCGGCCGCGCGCGCCGCCTCCTCGCCGCCTGGCTCGCCGCCGCCTTCGGGCTCGGCCTCCTCTGGGGCCGCCTCGGATGAGCGCGCAGCGCGAGGCCCCGCAGTGAAGCGCGGCGGCTGGCTGAAGCGGACCACCCGCTTGCGCTCCAGCGGGAAGCGGCTGAAGCGGTGCCGCCTGAAGGCCCGGGGCGGGCACCTCTTCAAGAAGGACCGGGATCCCACGTACCTGGCACGGGTTCGCACCTGGACCTGCGTGATGCGCGGGCTCTCGCCCTGCTGGGGCCGGGTGGATCCCCACCACACGATCAAGCAGTCGCACGCCGGTGCCGACCATGCGGCGGTCCCGCTCTGCCAGGGTCATCACGACGAAGTGGACCGCATCCCGCGGTCCACTTGGCGCCGGCGCTATCCCGGACTCAATCTCCTCGCGATCGCGCGCGAGCTCTATGAGGACTATGCGGCGGGACTCTCCGCCGGCGGCAGGTAGTACCCCCGCTCGAGACCCTGTTTGACTATGCGCACCACGTGCGCCGGCACGCGGTGCTTCCCCGCCACCCAGTAGCGCACCGCCCGATCGGTGACGTGGAGATCCCGCGCGAGCTGGACCTGAGAGAGGCCGAGCACCTGGAGGCCGTCCCGCAGCTCGAGGGGCGACATCAGCCCTCCTTCTTCCCCAGGAAGTCGATCAGCTTCTCCTCCATCGCCGCGGCCTGCTCGGTGCTGCTGCGTCCGTAGCCGAGCTTCAGCTTGAAGGCGTGGGCCTCCAGGGCCTTCTCGAGGGCCTGGTCCGCCACCCGCTTCGCGCGCTCCGCCTCCCGCGCGTCCTTCGCCAGCCGCTGCACGAGGGCGATCGCAGGATCCCCCAGGCGGAAGAAGTAGGGGTCGCTGACCGTGCGATCCTCCTTCTGTCCGTGCACGCGCACGGTGATCGCGTGGGTGTGGGCGTTCACGCCGCGGAACGCCACCTGGAGCCACTGGTCCTGCTCTTCATCCTCGGGGTCGTCCCAGCGGTAGCGTGACATCTCCAGGAACATCATCGCCGGCACCTTCTGAGCCGCCAGGCGGCTGCTCACGCGCCGCGCCGTGTCGATCTTCCGCTTCAGGCCGACGAGAGTCTTGTCGGTCCAATGCGTTCCCTGCGTGTCGCGCGCGTAGAACTCTCCCGTCTGGGGATCCAGGCGGATTTCGAGTCCGGCGTGCGTGCCGACGATCGGGTTGGTCTCCTTCATAGCGCAGCCTCCTCGGTGGGGCCTGGCTCGGCATCGGGCAGGCCCTCGTTAATGGCGCCGGTGGTGAGGTTGACCCAGCCGCAGAACCAGTAGCGCCAGTTGATGGTGGTGGGCGTGTCGGGCATCCGCCGCGGTGCCGCGTGGAAGGTGACGTCGGGCCCGATGGCCAGGAACTGCAGGTGCCCGAGCTCCGGGTGCCCCAGATCGACGTTCTGGTACGCGGCCCAGCGGGTGGTGGGCTTCTCGGCCGTGAGCGCGCGCATCTTGGCGAGCGCCTCGGGATCCGGCCGGTCGGTGTCCAGGATGGGGCGGCTCACAGGTTCCTCACCAGGACTTCGTTGCGGAAGGCCCGCAGCAACCGCCTGCGGTACGGTTCGCCGGCCACGCACATCGTGGCGGCCTCGAAGCGGGCAGCGAGCCACCAGCGGAGCTCAATGCCGTTCCACTCCTTCGGAAACTTCCCCGCCTTCGCCAGGGCGACCCCGTCTTTCAGGATCGAGCCGGTGAGCTCGCGCAGGAAGCGCGCCTGCTCACGGCGGGTCACTGCTCGTCGTCGAAGGCGAGCGTCGGACTCTCGGCGCCGCCCTCGTCCTCGTACGTGACGCCCTGACCGACGAGGTCGTCGAGCTTCGTCACGCCGCGGGCATCGACCAGGTGCTGGAACATCCGGTGGTCGAAGTGCACGATCGTGAACGGGCGCTTCCCGGGTTCGACCTTGTCGGCCGTCACCCACACGGAGACGATGGTTCCGTGATTCTCGACACTGGTGATGGTGCCGTGCATCAGATCCCCCGCTGTGCGGCGAAGCGCCGCGTGGCAGCCCGTCCCGCTCGCTCGATCTTGGCGATGAGCTGGGCTTCGGTGCCCTCGAAGAGGGTGATGAGTGCCCCGCTCCCGTTGTAGGGGCGGGCGATAACCGAGACGGTGCGCCGCTCGTCCTTCTCGCCGGCGCGCTGCAGGTGCATCTCCACCTCGACCTGCACGCGCCAGGTGTTGGCGCGCACCGTGATGCCGCTCGCCTTCGAGCCCAGGCGCGAGGCTGGACCCCGGCAGCCGTAGATCTCGCCGCGGAACTCAGCCACGGGCCACCTCCTGCTTCGTCCAGAGCGTGGCATCCGCTGCGAACTGCCAGAGGATGCGCGTCACCACGAACTGCTGGTCCGGGTGGTCCCAGACGTAGTCCCGGAAGCGGTGGAAGAGCTCGTCGCCCGTCTCGCCGCTGTAGTCGCGGCTGGCGCTGAAGGTGTCGAAGTCACCCTCGCCGTCCTTGCCCTCGACCTTCGTGTAGCCCGCCTCCTCCAGTGCCTTCTCGACCACCCGCTCATCGAGCGCGTGGCGGAACTGGTCCCAGGTCAGCCGCCCCTGCACCGGCCAGCCGGGGATGACGTCGTTTTTCCGGCCCTTCGCCAGGGCCTTTGGCAGCGCCGCGGCGTAGCAGGCGTTGCAGAGGACGCCGTCGTCGAGGGACTGGTACTGCATCACGCCCCAGGTCAGCGGCTCGCTGAAGACGTACTTCCCGCAGCCGTCGCAGAGCCGGTACTGCTCGTCGAGGCTCTCGTTGGTGAGGAGCTCCCCGTCGATGAAGTTGAGCGTCTCGCCCTTCGTGATGAGGGCCTCGACCTCGGCTTGGCCCTCCGCGTTGAAGTGCTCCCTGGCCCAGGCGCGCGCCTCTTCGGGCGTGGCGCAGGTCGCCTGGTACGTGACGTTCAGCCCAGCCAGGGCCTGTGGTGCGAACATCGTTAGTGCTCCTTCACGTCGGAGGTGAGCATCCGCTCGACCCACTTCATCGCGGACGCGCGCAGCTTGTAGCTCATCGAGGTGCGGCTGTCGTCCAGCACGCCGAACCAGCCGAAGCGCCCGCGGATAACGGCGGCCCCGCGGTCGTCCTTCCAGATACGGGGCTGGATCTTGCGCCAGGGGGAAGTCATAGCCGCCGTGTCTCGTGGGCGATCATCCGGTCCAGCGCGAGCAGTGCCGCGGCCGGCGCATCGGGGAGGTTGGCGAGGACGGCAGCCAGCCGCATCCCCCGCTTGGGCTGGTGCTTCGGGCAGCGCCACTCGGTGCGCCGCGGCTGCCGCTTGTACGGCGGGATGACCCACCGCTCAACGGGGGTCTTCCCGCAGCGGACGGTCTTCCCGTGCTTCGAGCCCACGGGGCACTCGCAGCGGGCGGGGTTCACGACTGCCTCCCTTCGGTGGTGAGGAGTCCACGGGTGACCCGGCGCCGCCTGGTCGGCAGCTTCCGCATCAGGAGCGCGCGAGTGTAGAGGGCGCCCCACGGGATCGAGACGTCGGCCGGCCCGCCGCGGCGGCAGCGCAGCGGGCGGAGGATGAGGATGTCGGACCGCACCTCGGCCACGTAGTCCTGGCCCCGGGTGTCGGTGACAATCCGGCGGACGATGCTCTTCGCGGCGCGGGTCACTGGCCCCTCGCATGATAGCAGTTCGAGAGGTGCGCGATCGGCGCGTTGGGGCAGTCGCAGTTGGGCCCCTCGACGTCGCCGTCGGCGTAGTGGGTGTTGCCGTGCGCGTCGACACGGACGATCTCGCGATCGCCAGGCATCTGCTGGACCCAGGTCTGGCGCGCGTAGTCGAAGTACCAGGATCCGCCAACCATCAAAACGCCCCCTTCCGCGTGGCGCGCTGCGCGAGCTCGCGCCGGATTTCGTTGATGACTTCCTGCCGGAAGAAGTTGTCGCCGACATTCGGGTCGGCCTCGAGATCCTCGAGATAGACGAGCCGCACCACGAGGGCCGGGGTCCGCCATTCGGTGAAGCGGTCGGTCTCGCCCGTGCGCGTGCTCATCAGAACGCCCCTTCCCGGCACGCGCAGGCATCGCGGTGCGCCACGGGGTTCATGCGGGAGCCGATGTTCTGGTCCCCGGTGGGCTCGAAGGTCCGCTCGAAGCCCTCGGACCCATCGTAGCGGGCCACGCGGCTGATGATCACCGCGTCGGGCGTGATCGCGAGCAGCGCCCGGAAGAAGTCCCGGTGCCCGTGCCAGCACACCGCAGCGATCCGCTGGTGGTTGCCGTGCACCGCGCACCGGCGCTGGGTGCAGCCCTCGGCGGGCCGCAGGGTGAGGCCGTGGGCGACCCCGCGGCGATTCTGCGTGCTCGGGTCGTACGGGATGCCGCCGCAGCCGCGGGTGTAGGGTCGGAAGCCGAAGCGCACGCGGACCTTCGTCACGAGTGCGGCTGCCTCGACGGCCTCTTCAGTGGTGTTCCGGATGATCATTCCCCCTCCAGGGTGATCGGTGAACTACGACTTCAGGCTGAGTGCCATCGGGCGCTTGCCGAACGCGAACTTCGGATCGTCCTTCGACGGGATGACCGTGACACGCAGGGAGACGCGCTCGCCCCGCAGCGGCTTCTCGCCGAGGAGGGCGTCTGGGCAGGTGACCCAGAGCTTCCAGCCGGCGTCCGTCTGCACCAACATCTTGATGGGCCCGCAGTGACCGCGGACGTAGCCGTCCATCGCCTTCGTGGAGAGCACCAGGCCGGTGACGTCTACGCGGCCCGTTGGCGCGGGCGCGGCGGCCTCGTGCTCAGCCTCGCGCTGCGCCGCCCGCTCGGCCCGGGTGTCGATCTTCGTGAGCAGGGTCCCCAGGTACGCCATCTGCCGGTCGCTGATGTCGCCGTAGGTGACGAGCCTGCCGACGATGTCGCGCACAGTGCGCTCTTCGTACTCCTCCGCCTGGTCCTGCTCCGGCAGCGGGGCGGTGTAGAGATCCCAGCAGCGGGAGAGGCCGGCATCGGCGAGCAGTGCCTGGGCCTTCGCCTTGCCGGCGAGGTGGGCGCGGGCGTCGGTGACGAAGCGGCGCAGGCGTTGCACCTCCTCGGCATCGTAGGCGAGGCTGTCCACCTGCTCGGCGCAGTCCTGGCCCATCCGCACGTACGTGTTCGTGGGACGGTGGTAGAAGAGAATCGTGTAGGTCGCCTGGACGTTGCCGCAGACCATACAGTTGCCACCGTGCTCGTGCCGGCTGTAGGTGCCGCCGGTCCGCGCCATATGCTCCTGGATCTTCTCGCGGAACGCCTTCAGCATCAGCGCATCGCCCAGCCCCTCGATGCGGAGGCACTCCGGCGCGACGTACTCGTAGTCGCTCGGGACGATCGCGCTGGGGCGGTGTGGGTCGGTGCGAGTCATCAGACCTTCTGGTTCGGTTCGCCGATGGAGGTGCTGATCTGCCGCGGCCGGTCCTGCTTGCCGGCGTATTTCCTCGCGTACCGCTTGCCCTGGTCGAGGAGGCTCTTCCGCGCCGCCTTGAGTGCCCCATCGACCGACTCGAAGAACCGCGCCGAATGGATCGCGGCGAAGTGCTGGCCGTCCCGACGCGCGTGAATGCGGAGTTCGAAGCGCTTGCCATCGAACGGCACTCCGGACTCCCTCGCCCAGCGACTGGTCTCCTCCGGGCGGAACTCCCAGATGACCGCGTAGCCCGTCACCTTCCGGCCCTTCTCATCCACCAGGTGGTGGTCGGCCTCGAGCTGCCACCACCGGCGCTCGTGCGCGCCGATTCCCGACCGGGCCTTCTCGTCGATCGTGGTCTGCATCGGATCCTCCGCGTAAGGTTGGTGCCACCACACGCACACATATTACCGGAACGACTTAGGAATGTCAAGCCCCCCTGCCAAGGTCAGGCTTGACAACAACATACGCGCACCCACATATTGACGGTATGGACGAGCACCCTGCTGGCCGAGACAGCCTCGAGATCCTCGAGAAGCCGAAGTTTGTGTCGCTGATGGAGGCCGCCTTCTTCCTCGGCGTGCCGTACGACACCGCGCGCCGGCTGCTCCTGACGCACAAGCTCGAGGGCTGCCGGCTGGGCAAGCACTGGCTGGTGGATCGTGCCAGCCTCACCCGGTACCAGGAGACGATGAAGCCGTGACCGACGAGACGGAAGGACCGCAGCCGCCGACTGGCACCAGCACGCTGATACTCGGCCGGAAGATGACGCGCCGGGATGTGGAGCGCGCGAAGCTCGAGCGCGACCTGTCGGAGTTCCTCCAGCAGGCGCTGCGGGACGCCGTCGTGCGGGCCCAGCCGATCCCGCCCTGGCCCACCGGCATCGAGGTCCCGAACTGGTTCGAGGAGCAGCTCGCCCGCGGCGTGTCGGTGCGCGTGACGATCGGGCTGTAGGTGGCGCCGATCCCACAGAAGGACCTGATCACGAAGCTGGCCGGCTACCTGGCCGTACGGGAGGCGGTGGGCGAGACCGGGAGGCTACTCACGCCGAAACAGCTCCCGCGATCGGTGGGGGCGTGGGAGGATCGGCTGCGGTGTGCGCTGCAGGCAACCGACCTCACGCTGGTTCCACCGCCAGGCCGTGGCAGTGGACAGCAGGTCCGGCAGGCAGAGCGCGACCAGGTGGAACTGAGCCGCCGGTGGGAAGTGGTGCGGGCCGCGATGGATCAGCCGCACCCCACGCCGGCGCTGAAGGCGGCGCTCGAGCCGTACATCGCGACGGTCCTGTCCGCGTGACGACCGGCTCTTGCAACCTGGGACAAGGAGTCCCATATTCGCCCTCGTGGACAGACGATGGTTCTTCTCCTCCGGTGCCCGCGCTGCGGTTGGACGCCCGACCGCGATGCGCCCGAACCGCTGTGCCTGATCTGTGGGCACAGCCTCGTGGTGAAGCCGCAGGCGTCGGCGAAGCCGAAGACGGAGCAGGCGTACCCGTTCGTCGGCCACGTGAGGGTTCTGAAGACCGCGTAGGCCCCGTGGCTCAACCCACCGAACCACGGGGCCGCGCTGCGTCGGGCGTCGTCTTCCAGTGGCAGGACGGCCCGCCATGCCCGATGCAGTTCACGATGATCACGGAGTTCTCGGTGCACCGGAGCCTCGTGCCGCCGGAGGCGATGGGCCTGTGAGAACGGCGCTACGCGAGGTACTCGCGGCGTTCGCGGGCGGCGGGATGCTCGCCTTCGGGGCGCTCCTCGGCCTCGCACTGTCTCTCTGGATGCGTCACGAGACGGCGACTCCAGGGTATGTGCTGGGCATCGCGGTCGTGTGGCTCATCCTGGTTCTCCTCGCACGGAGGGTGCGCTTGTGAAGTGCGAGACCCTGGATGCGATACCGCCCTTCCGGTGCGTCACGGACCCGTCCCTCGAGCCGGGGACCGTGGTTTTCGGACCCGACCTCGCGACCCTCAGGGCAGCGAGTCGCGGCGATCTCGAGGCGGCGCGGAGGTGCGGGATGGTCACGGACGCCAGCGGAGCCACGCCCGCGATGCTCCCGCTCGAGCGTGCGATGCGGAACATCCTCCGTCCGGAAAGCACCCCGGTGTCCATCCGGGAGGTAGGAGATACGCGGTACGCGCCGTGGGGCGTGCGGGCCTTCATCCTCCGTGACCACCTCGAGAACGAGCTCCGCACGATGGCGGCGCACTACGGACTCGCGCGCTGCGCACTGGAGCCGAAGCATCCACCGGCTGGCGATGCCCTGATCGTCGGGGTGACGGTGTGACCACCCCACCGGAGCACGTCCCCTTCGAGGGGGAATGCGGCCGCTGCCACAAGCACGTGCTGGACGGCGAGGTGTGCTGGTACTGTGGCGGCTGTCTGTGCTACGACTGCTGGCATATCTGGGGACACTGCGGCCATCCGGAGGCCGAGGAGATCAACGAACAGGGGCGCACGATGGGACTGAGGGTGGACCGATTCGTAACGCAGGTGCCAGACACGCCCGAGGTACGGGCGGCACTGGGGGTGCAACCGTGATGGAGACCCAGCCCTACGGGTTCTCGGAGATGGAGCGGATAATCCCCGCCCAGCGGGCGGTGAACCGTGCCTGCCGTGAGGTGCTCGCTGCGCGCCTGGACGTACGGCGGGTGTCCTTCGCCGCCCGCCTACTGGCGCACCTGCGCTGGTTCGCGGCCTGGCTGACTACCGGGACCTGTGGGGCCTCCGGAGAGGTCAACGGCTCCCTGTTGGTCTGCGACCGGGCGCGCTACCACCCCGGCGACCACGCGGAGCGGGTGAGCTTCCAGGTCGGCGGGTCCTGGCGGACGGAGCCAGGGCTGCGGCACGTTCCCGTGGTGGTCCTCCACCCCCGGCGGTCAGGCGACATCGACCTCGCCCACGCGGCAGACGAGGTGCTTCACTTCGAGTTGTACGAACAGTCTGCCCTCCACGCCCGCGTCGGCCGCGCCTACCCGCGCCCGACCCCCGGGAGTTCGTAAGGTGAGGCGTATCAGCGCGCCTGGCCCGGGGAGGGACCTGGAGGGGTTCGAGGCGGCGATGCGTACCGCTGGCCTTTTCAAGTCCGGGGTGGTCACGGAAGTCACGGTGGAACATGACCGCGGGTGTCCCTGCCCGAAAGGTGCCTCAAGCGAGTCCTGTACGTGTCGGCGTGTGACGGTAGTCGAGCGACGATCACTGCCTGAGATGTGAGGGGTAGCATGGCCAAGACGAAGCGCCCCACCGGCCGCCGCAAGGCGCCCGCCGGCGCGAAGAAGAAGGCCCCACCCAAGCCGCGGGTCCGTCGGACCGATGATGTTGCACGTGCAACACCCCTGGCCCAGCTCACGGGCAAGCGGCGTACGTTCGCGCAGGAGTACGTCCTCGACCACAACGCCACGAAGGCCGCGGAGCGGGCCGGGTACAGCGCCAAGACGGCAGCGCAGCAAGGCTACCGATTGTTGAGAAATGTTCATGTGGCTGCCGCCGTGGCGTGGCTCGAGGAACGCATCGCGGAGAAGAACCTCGTTACAGCGGATCGGGTCCTCCGTGAGCTGTTGATCCTCCTCGACAGCGACGTCCGGCACTTCCTCGTGGACAACGACGGTCAGCTTCAGCTCGCCGCCGGCGCGCCGGACACCGCGTGGCGTGCGGTCTCGAGCGTGAAGCACAAGACCACCACCTACGGCAACGGCGAGCGCGAGACCACAGTGCACGAGGTGGAGTTCCGGCTGTGGGATAAGCCGGCCGCGGCGCGGATGTTGGGCGAGCACCTGGGCCTCTTCCCCCACAAGATCGACCTGTCGGACGTCACGAAGCTGACGGACGAGGAGCTCGCCGCCCGGCGCAAGGCGCTTGGGCTGAAGTGACCACCCCGCCGGCGCGGCTGGAGCGGTATGCGCTGGAGCTGGAGACCGAGTACCGGCGCCGGCTCCGCGCCCCGGTGTCCGAGCGTCAGGTGCTGACGTTCCGGCAGTTCATCTGCAGGGTCCACCCTCGGTTCATCTGGTACACGCACTGCGAGCGCCTGGTGGCCGTGCTGCAGCGCGTGGCCGACGGCGAGATCAAGCGCCTGATCGTGATGGCGCCGCCGCGGCACTCGAAGTCCGAAACCGTCACGCGGCTCTTCAGCGCCTACCTGGTCTACCGCTTCCCCGAGCGCTGGGTCGGGCTCGCGGCGTACGGAGCGCAGCTCGCCTACACGTTCTCGCGGGCCGCGCGGGCCTTCGCGCGCGCCGCGGGTATGGAGTTCCAGGGCGATGCCGAGGCGGTCGAGCAGTGGGAGACCACGAAGGGTGGCGGCCTGTGGGCGGCCGGCGTGGGCGGGCCGGCGACGGGCAAGGGCTTCCACTGCGGGATCTTGGATGACCCCCTGAAGAACGCCGAGGAGGCTGCCAGCGCCACGATCGCCAACCGGAACCAGGAGTGGTGGGAGTCCACGTGGTACACCCGCCAGGAGCCGGATGCGGCACTCGTCGTCATCCTGACGCGCTGGCCAGGGCCCGCGGATCTCATCGGCTGGCTCTTCGAGCAGGAAGCGGCGGACGAGCACCCGGAGCACTGGCACATCATCGCCTTCGAGGCAGAGAAGTCCGAGGAGCCCTACCCCATCCCGGCGACCTGCACGCTCGAGCCGGACTGGCGGCAGCCGGGCGAGGCCCTGTGTCCGGAACGCTACCCGCTCGAGAAGCTCCACAAGCTGGCGAAGCGCATTGGCTCGTACTTCTGGAACGCCCTGTACCAGCAGCGGCCTGGCCCCCGCGAGGGCGGGCTCTTCAAGTACGACTACTGGAAGCTCCTCGAGGCGGTGCCGGCCGTGGGCCGGATGGTGCGCTACTGGGACACGGCGGGCACCGACAAGAAGGTCGGCAACGACCCCGACTACACGGCTGGCGGCCTGCTCTGCAGGATGGAGGATCTCTGCACAGCGATCGTGGACGTGGTGCGGTTCCGTTACTCGCCGGCCCGCCGCGATGCGAGGATCCTCGAGGTGGCGCGCGCCGACCTGGAAGCCTATCGTGGTCGCGTGACGTGGTGGTTCGAGACGGAGGTGGGCGTCCAAGGTGAGGAGCGCACGAAGGCGATCGTGAAGCGGTGTCAGAACCTCGGCCTGACCGTGCACGCGGAACACCCGACCGGGAGCAAGCGCGGCCGCGCTGAGCCGTTCGCCGCCGCGGCGGAGGCCGGCAACGTCTATCTCTGCCCCGGCGAGTGGCGCGATGGGTTCCGCGCGCGGGCGGCGGACTTCACCGGCGCCGAGGGCGGCGAAGACGACGAGCTCGACGCGGTCGACGGCGCGTACGCCAAGCTCAACGATGACGAGAGCGCCTTCGGTCCGCCGAAGCCGGCGTCGGAGCGGAAGAAGGTCCGGCCCCTGTTCGCGAGGGCCACGCCATGACCACGCCGTGGACCCACGATGCCCTGGCCGCTGATCTGATGGATGCCCGCCACCTCGCGGGCGAGATCGCGATGGAGCGGCTCGCGATGAGCGGGGGTCAGCTCGACGTGGCGGCGATGCGGCTGAGCTGGTCTCACCCGCTGCCCACGGGCTACGAGGTGAAGATCAGTCGGGCCGACTTCCTGAGCGACATCCGCAGCGAGAAGTGGCGCAACTACCTGGGGTGGGTCGAGCGCCTATTCTTCGCCGTGCCGAAGGGGATGGTCGAGCGCGACGAAGTGCCGAAGCAGTGCGGGCTGCTCTGGCGCGGTGCCCATAGGTGGACGACGCGGCAGCGCGCGCCGTGGTTGCCGGTGGAGCCGGACGCCCTGCGGCGGTTCTGCCAGGCGCTGCTGTTCCGGCACTACGCTGCGGCGTGGGATGGCAGCCAGCGTGCGCACCAGAAGGTGATGGACGCCGCGCGGGACGCCATCCACGGGCCCTGTAAGAACTGCGGCCATCGCTTCACCGGCCACTACGGGTACGGCTGCGCCGGGGACTCGACGGAGCGGTATCTGGTGCCGTGCCGGTGTAAGCACTTTCAGGCGGCGGCGTGAGCGACCCAGTCAAGATCCCCCCGAAGGACTTCGCTTCGACGGCGCATGAGGTGACGCTCGTGCACTTCGGTGCCGACGTGCTCGTGACCATCCGCGGCATCGACCTTGAACTAGACAGCCAGAAGGCCGTTCTCACTGCGTTCCTGCACCTCTGTGCGGTCATCCGGGATGGGGGCCAGAACCCCATGCTCGTGGCGCTCGCGGCGCTGCAGGTGCCCCTCGAAGACGAGCCTCCCTCGTGAGCACCACCCTCCGCGTCATCGATCCCTTCGTGGTCGGCCTGCAGCTCGGGCGGGTGCAGTCGCCGGCGGCGCTCGCGATCATCGAGCGGACGCCGGGCGCGCTCGAGGCATCGCCCGTCACCCACGAGCTGGGGCACCTGCAGCGCTGGCCCGTGGGGACACCCTATCCGAGGATCATCCACGAGTTGACCGAGATCCTGCGTACGCCGCTGCCGATCCTGCAGGCCAATCGGGACGCGCTGGGCAACGTGCTGCCGCGGGACCTGGGCGGCCAGACGGCGGCCTTGGTGGTGAACGCCACGGGCGTGGGACGGGCCGCGCTCGAGCTTCTGAGGGACGAGGCACCGGACGTCCGCCGGGTGGCGACCTGGGTCACGACCGGCGACCAGGCGCTCGAGGAGACCGAGGGCTGGCGAGTGCCGCAGCGCGACCTCGTCGCCGCGGTCCAGGTGCTCGAGCAGCAGAACCGCCTGGAGATGGCGGAGGACCTGGCTGACTACCCGGAGCTCCGCCAGCAGATGGACGCCTTCAAGGTGGTGCCGGGCGTGGCGGGCCGGGATCGCTACGACCCGACTGCGGGCGATGACCTGGTGGTGGCCCTGGCGCTGGCCTGCTGGTGGGGTGAGCTCGTGAGTCCCGGGCGGGTGGAGCTGATCCCCGGCGAGTTCTCGGCGTTCAGCAAGGAGGCGCTGGACTACGAGCGGGAGAAGCGGCGGGTGAAGGGGTGGCCGGTGGACGCCTCGGGCCCGATGGCGGACGGCGTCTGATGGGCCAGCGCCAGCGGCGGCACCGCGCCGGCGTGGCGCTTAGTTCCCTCCCCGTGGGGGCTATCTTCTACCCTCCGCGGATGACGCAACGGCTCATTGAGCGCTGGCGGGTGTGGGGTCCGGGGCACCACGGCGGCGTCTTCGTGCAGGAGCGCGTGCTGCATCGGGACGGGGGCCGGTGCCGCTACGCCTGGGGGCCGGCGGTGGAGTGGTCAGGTGGGGTGCTGGTCGAACCCGTGGGGCGGAAGCGAAAGACCCGATGAACCCCTCGACGGATCTCACGATCGTGACGACCGTCACGAGCGGCTACGCGAAGTTCCTGCCGGAGTGGGCGGCCAGCCTCGCGGCGCTGAAGTCGCCGGCGGCGGTCGGCATCATTCTGGGCAACGGCCTGGGCAAGAGGGGCCGGGACATCTGTGCGGCGGTGGAGAACCCCAAGGGGGCGACACCCCTGTACTACACCGATGCCGCCTTCATGCCCTGTGGGCAGGCGCGCAACCTCGCAGTGGGATCCTCGGCGACTCGCTGGGTGATGCACCTCGACGCCGACGATACGCTCCTGCCCGATGCCCTCGAGACCATCGCCGCGGTGGGCGACGACGCCGACGTCATCCAGCTCGGGTACGAGCACTGGTGGCCCGGCAACCCCCACGGCTACCCGCGGAAGCGGCTGTACGAGGCGTGCACGGGCCTCGAGGCGCTGGATGCGAAGGCGATCGCCTCGGGCTGCTCACCGTTCCGGAAGAGTCTGTGGGAGCAGTGGCGCTACCCGGAGCAGCTCGAGGCGAGCTGGGACTACGGCCTCTGGCTGGGCTTCGCGCACCTCGGTGCGCGGTTCCGGCCGACGAAGCGTCCTGTGTTCAAGTACCGGCAGTGGGGCGGGTCGCACTGGCGGAGGGTGGGGCAGCACCGACACGAGAACCTCCTCGCGCTGCGGCGGTGCCTCGAGGCTGATTTCGCCGGCGCGCAGCAGGTGAACCTTCTCCTCGGAGCGATCTCGTGAGCACTGTGCAACGACGGCGCGCCCACGCCCCAGAGGACGGGTACGACTTCGGCAACAAGCGCCAGTACCGACGGACCATCTGGAATGGCTTCGCGCAGCTGGGGACAGATGGACACGCGCTCCTCATGCCAGCCCTGGAAGGTGATGAGATCGACGAGGCGTTGCGTCACGGGTTCCGCGAGGACCACCTCCACGTCGTGGACCACAACCCCGCAGTGGTGGCAACCCTCAAGCGGCGCTACCCTCGCATCCATACCTACGGCGTGGACGTCGTGCGCGCCTGTCGTCGCATAGCGAAGAAGGGGATAGACCTCGTCGCCGCCAACTTCGACTTCTGTGGCCCCGTCTCCCCTGCGCTCTTTCAACGGGTCCAGCGCGTGGCAGCGATGCACTGTTGGGCTCCCCGGTCACGCCTCGCCGTGACGGTCCTGCGGGGTCGCGAACATGGGACGGCTCGTACGTGGCTCAGGCGGCGCCTGTTCCTCCAGACGGGACATAACTTCTGGCGCGGATCTGAAGTACGGGCGCTGGCATACGGGAGACCTTCCATCGCGGATCGTGCTCGCATCGGCGCGGTCGGTGAGGCGTTGATGGATTGGGGCTTCGCCTATGATCCTATGAAGATGACGGTTTGGCTGAGTCGAATCGGGACGTACCGTAGTATCGCGGGCAACCAGACGATGCTCTGGATGATGTTCGAGAACGTGCGTGAGGGTGATGGACTCGGTGGCCCTGATGAGGAGGTGCGGTGAAGCAGATCCTCGTCCAACTCCACGACGGCGACACCGTCGTGCCGAAGATGGATGGCTACGTCCTCGAGTGTTGCGGGTGCGGCCGGCGGCATAAGCTGGTGTTCCACGTGACGCGAGCGGGCCGGGCGAACCACGTGGCGTTCACGATCACGCGGCTGCGGAGGAAGCGATGAGCGTCCTGCGCGACATCCTGCATGGCATCAAGCTCCTGTACTGGGACTATCCGCGCGACTTCATCCGCATCCTGAGGGGCCGGTGAAGCACCTCCTGTTTGTGCTGGCACTGGCCGCGTGCGCCGCGGCACCGACCGCGCCGGCGCACCGGGCCTGCGACTCGTGCCTGGTGCAGGATCGCCTGGCGGCCGATGCGAGCCTGGCCCTCCCCGACAGCCTGACCACCGTCGTAGTGAAGACCTACGATGGCGCGAACCAGGTCGTGCACCCCGATGCGATCGCGTTCCCGGTGCCGCTCCACGGCTGGCGCTACGGCCTCCTGGCGATGCCCTACCCGCCGCGGGAGGGCCGGGACCAGGTCGAGCGGCCCTCGCTCTGGGTGAGTAACAACCGGCGGTACTGGACGACGGTCACGGACAGCACGAAGAATCCCATCGCTGCCGCTGTGCGCGGTCATATCTTGTCCGACAATTCCATCTTGTACGACACGGCGTTGGGCGGGTTGCGGATCTACTACCGCGAGAACGTGCCCAACACCCCGGACCACGTCCTCACGAAGACCTCGCCGGATGGGGGGCTGACGTGGAGTGCGGCCCGTGAGGTCCTCGCACCGGGCCCCAATGACGGCTTCCACGAGTTCGCCTATCTCTCGCCGACCGAGGTCTACCACCGGATGTGGTACGTCTCGGCGCAGGACGGCTGCTATTCGACGGCTTCTCTGCTCCACGAGCGGTCCTCGGTCGATGGCGAGCACTGGGGTGCGGAGACCACGGACAGTCTCGTGCAGCCGGGCTACGTGCCCTGGCACATCAACATCGTCTACGATGCGGCCAGCAGGCAGTACCTTGGCCTCCTCGCCGCTTTCCATCCCGCCGATGGCTGCGCGGCCACGGACCTGTTCCTGATCACGAGCGTGGATGGCACGCACTGGATGACGTATCCTCAGCCCCTGATGCGTGCGGCGTACGAGTCGACGTTCGTTGACCACGACGCGCAGGGGGCGACGATCCTGTTCTCGCGCATCGGGCCGGCGAACGGGGTGTTCACGCTGGCCATCCAGCACTACGCCTGGGCGGACCTGTACCAGAGGGTGACCCAATGACGATCCCGGGACAGATCGGGACGTGGACCAGCCCGAGCGGCGAGGTGGTGCCGATCGTGGAGCCGGCGATCAACACGCACGTGACCTGGGATGTCACGGCGGTGCTCGACGGCGTGATCCTGCCGATGAACGTGGCGTACGCCAGCCTCCTGGCGCAGCGCGACTACTGGCGGCGCAAGGCGGACGAGGCGCGCACGGCGCTCGCCGACCAGAAGTCGGGCGGCCTGTGAACGGGAAGGGCTCGGCGCGGCGGCCCGCGGCCTTCGTGCCGCGGTGCGGGACGGTGCGGCACGTCTTCCTCGCCGGCTACGACCGCTGCGTCTGCGGCGAGCGCAAGCTCTCGGTGCCGCTGTACCGCGGCACGCTTCACCCGGTGGAGATTCCCTCGGAGTTCTATGAGGAGATTCTCCCCCTTGAGGCTCGGAGGAGGCGGTGAGCGTTCACGTTTTCTACACGCCGCACCCGGACGACGAGACGCTCGGGATGGCCGGCGCGATTGCGCGGGCCAAGCGCGAGGGCCACCGCGTGGTGCTCGTGCTCCTGACGGACTCCATGCCGAGCAAGCGGTTGCAGCGGATCTTCCGGGGTGAGCTCCTCTGCCCGATCCACAACCGCTTCCACGTCTCGCCGGTGGACCTCGGGAAGGCGAGGATGGCGGAGTTCCGGGCGGCCGCGCGCAAGCTAGGGGTGGACGAGGTGAGCGAGGTCCACATCCCCGAGCAGATCATCAGTGAGGACCGGGGTGGCTTCCTCGACAGCATCGTGGCGACTGTGCGGGGCTACGAGGCGCGCTACCCCGGCGCGGTGCACCACTTGGTGAGCGGCGACCGCGACATCGCGATGCCGAACCTCCAAGAGACACACCGCACGCACCGGCTCTGCTGGGAGGCGGGACTGCAGCTCGCCGGCGAGGGGCTGCAGGTGCTGTTCCACCGTGTCTACGTCTACCGCCTGCCGCTGAAGTCGCGCTTTGAGGGAGTGCCGTGGTCTACGGCACCGCGGGTCGAGGTACTGGACGATGAGCTGATGAGCGTGAAGCGGGCGGCGCTGGGGGCGTACCAAGTCTGGGATCCCCCGCGGGATCGCATCGCCTTCGCCTACCACTCGGTGCCGGATCTCTTCGAGGGAGCCGGCAGCGACCCGCACGAGTACGTGGACCTGCCGTGAGTGGGTCAGCCGCGGCGCGCGAGCACCTTGAGGTGGGTCACGTGCGTCTTGTGGCGCAGGTGGAACTGGTGCATCAGTTGGCGGCCGAACTCCTGCATCGCGCGGAGTATCACCACCTGCTGGTGCGCGAGGTGCTTGACGTGGGCAACGTGGTCGGTATGCGCGGACATCGGAACCTCCCTTTAGTGGCGCCTGGCGAGCACCCGCTTGTGGCGCAAGTGGATGAGGTGCTGGTAGTGGTAGATGATGTGGCGCACCATGATGTCGTACTGGCGCGCCAAGTACGCGACGTGGTTCAGGTGCTTGACGTGGTCGGTATGCGCGGACACGGGGCCCTCTCTCGGGATGAACAGTGAAAGGCGCGGTACTATGATGATGCGCGATGCACGCACGAGCAAGACGCCGTGAGCGTCTACGTCGATCACGTGCGGAACTGGGGCTGGAGGCTGGGGCCGAACGCGCACCTGTTCGCGGACTCTCTCGAGGAGCTGCACGCCTTCGCCCGCACACTGGGACTGCGGAGCGACTGGTTCCAGAACCGACCGGACTTCCCGCACTATGACTTGACGGGGAGGCGGCACGCTGCGGCGCTCCGTCATGGAGCCACGCTGGTCAGCAACCAGTTCGTGTTCGAGCGCCTGCAGGTCAACCGTGCAGCGCGAGAGGCAACGCCGTGAAGGTCTCGATCCTCCTCCCGGCCCATGAGCGGCCGGCGCTGCTGATGCAGGCGATCGCCAGTGCCAGCGCGCAGGAGTTCCTGGCTGACGAGTACGAGATCGTCGTCGTCCACGACGGCCTCGATGCCGACTGGCTGCCGGTCTCGGACTGGGGGCCTCCCGTGCTGCGCGTCCACGCGATCCCGCACAAGAGCCTCGGCGCCGCCATCAACGCCGCGGCAAACCTGGCGCGTGGCGACTACCTGACGGTCCTGCCGGACGACGACCTAATCCGGCCGCACAAGCTGCGCGTTCTGATGGCGGCGCTCGAGGCGCACCCCGAAGCAGATGGTGTGTACGCCCGGCCCCAGTACATCAACGGGGACGGCGAGCCGATCGAGACGCCCGCCCGGCTCCGCGAGTGGCTGCTCGAGCATCCAGTTGTCACGCCGGCGAGCTTCGCCAGGGACGGGTTGATGGTCCACGGGGTCGCGACAATGTACCGGCGCGCGGCGTGGCTCAGCACGGGCCCGTGGGATGAGACCCTGCCGACCGCAGAGGAGTGGGAGTGGCACGTGCGGTTCTTCTACACGGGACACACGCTGGTCGCGGTGGACGCCGTGACGGACTACTACCGGGTGCACGACGCGCAGAAGAGCCGGCGGAAGGCCCGCGGCCAACGCACGCGGCGGGAGGTCCTCGCCGGGATCCGCCGGCGCTATAGCCCCTGGCCCGAGCAGTACCGATGAATCAGCTTGTGTACCGCGACGAGAACCTCGAGCTCTGGCACGGCCATGCGGCCGATTACGAGGGGCGGCGGCCAGACCTCATCTTCACGAATCCCCAGGCGTGGCTGCCGAAGACCTTCTCGGGTGTGCCGATGCTGCTGCACCAGCGACTGTGCCGCAAGAGGGCTTTGGCGCGCTGGGCGCACGTCCACGAGCGCGACCTCCATCTCATCAGCCTGTGGAACAATGGGCGTGAGGCGTTCTGGACCGTGAACATCGAGGTGCCGTGCTGGGTGGAGCTCGGCCGGTATGTCCCGGACCCGCCCGGCCGGTGGCCACTGGGCCTCGCGGACAGCCTGCTGGAGGTCTACGGTACGGTGGGTGGCTTACTCTGGGACGGGTTCATGGGCCGTGGCACGGGAGCCAAGGCGGCACTCGGCGCGGGGATGTACTACGTGGGCATCGAGTGCCGGTCGGAAGCCATCGAACTGGCACGGGCCTATCTCCACCTCGCTCCGGCGGGCGTGTGAAGCCGCCACCGAGTCCGTGGGAGGACCGGCACCCCGAGGGGCTGGTCCTTCGGCCTTGGCGGCCGGCGCCAGAGCCCCGGACGCTCGTCTCCTGCACCATCCTGCGCTCGCGGGACGTCCCGCTCTGGCTCGAGCGGGCGCCGAGCTGGCGACCGGGGGTGGACCGCTCGATCGTGGTCCTGGGGTCGTGGAGCGAGAAGGAGCCCTCTGCGGTAATCGAAGGTGCCTCGAAGCAGCTCACCGCGCTGGGCGTGAAGGTGATCCTGCCTCCCGCCGGAGGCTGGCCGGACCAGATCGCCAAGCGATCGGCCTACTTCGCCCGGCTGTCCCCTGGAGAGGTCGCCTTCATCGTCGATGCGGACGAAGAGCTCGTAGAAGGGCCCGAGGCGCTGCGCCAGGCGGCCGCGGGGGCGTTTGACGTGGGGTGGCTGACCATCGAGGCCCACCCGCGGTACGAGCGCGTCTACGGGCAGCCCAGGCTCTTCCTGGTGCCTCCGGAGGGATTGCTCTATCGGGAGCGCCATCACTGGGTATTCACTACCGACGGCCGGCTGGTGGCGGGCCACAGCTACGGGGGAACCGGCTGGCTGCACGAGCGGGTGCCGCTCACCCTCATCAACCAGGGCGGGAAGCGCCTGCTGGCGCACCGGCGGCAAGTGCAGAAGGAGCAGCAGTTCAAGCACTCCGCGTTGGACAGCGGGGCGGACAAGATCGAGCCGTTGTTCATCGCCCAGGTGATGCGGTACGACGCGGGGCTGGCCGCCTACCGGCTGCACAGTGCGATCAACTCCACGACGCGAGAGCGCAGCCTGATGCTGTGCGAGGCGGGGAACAACCCCCTCGCCGGGCCGCTGCAGTACGACCTCGCCGACCGCAGTCTGGCGCGGGGGATCATGGCCGGCGCCGACATCCTGCACTGTCACCTCGACTACACCGGCCTCGCTGCCGTGGGCGGCCATCCCGACCAGCCGGTGATCATCCACCATCATGGCACGATGTACCGCCGGGATCCCGAGCGGGCGGACCTGCTCGACCGGCGGGCGGCGCTGCGGCTCGCCAGCACGATGAACCTCCTGCTGCTCGACAAGACCGGCACGCTCCAGTGGCTGCCGAACCCCGTGCCCGTGGCGCTCTACCGCCGAATGGCAGCCGCGGCGCACGCCGAGCGCCAGGGCCTCGCGCACGAAGTGTGGATCGCGCACTCGCCCAGCAAGCCGAAGCTGAAAGGCACAGGCGAACTCCTGGCCGTTGTGGAACGCCTGCGGAAGAAGCGTCTCAAGGTGCGGCTGCAGCTCACGATGGGCGTGCCGCACGCCCAAGCACTGTGGACGAAGGCGGCGTGCGACCTGTGCTTCGATAGCTTCTGGCTGGGGATCCAGGTCTCGGGGCTCGAGGCGGCAGCGATGGGCCAGCCGGTGCTCGCCGGCGATCAGGACACCGCCGACGAGTACGTGCGGCGCGTGGGGTCCCTGCCGTACACCTTCGTCACGCCGGAGACGCTGGAGGAGGTCCTCGAGCGGCTGGTCGTGGACGCGGACCACCGGGCGGAGGAGGCGGCGCGCGTCGGCGCCTATGTGCTGCAGTACCACGACGAGCCGGCGGTCGCACGACGCTACCTCGAGCTCGTGCGCGCAGCGCTGGCCGGGCAGTGGCGGCGTCGGCTGCGGGACGCCGTGGACACCGAGCGCAAAGTGCTGGCGAAGGCACTGCGGCAGGACGTGAAGACGGATGTGCAGGTCGTCGGTACGGACTTCCGCTTGGGCCCGCGCGTGCGATCGCTGTAACGGTGACTTGATACGGTTCCGCGGGACCCGTACCGTAGACTCCACGAAGGGGGACGCATGGCCGGACGGAACGGTGGACGACTGTGGTTGCCGCACGGGGTGGGGCACACACCCCAGCCGGGAGACGAGGGGCACGCCGCGGATCTCCGCGACGTGATGACGATCGAGGAGTGGCTGGCAAAGCCGGAGACGCTCGTCACGCGGCGCGAAGCGGCCGCCTTCTGTGAAGCGGTCATCCAGGACCAGGTGCGCGCGGTCTGCCAGTACGTGGTGGACCACAACAACGCGAAGATCGAGCGGTTCGTCATCTGTACGATCGGCGAGCGCATCCTCGACTACCACGCGCAGCGCTGGTATCGCCGGCTGTGGCGGTGGATTGCTACCTTCGGGCATCGGCCGATGATGGCACCCGTTCGGGAATCGGCTAGCAGCCTCGCGCAGCACCTCGCCGCAGGAGAACCCGGCGGCGTGCGGGACGTGCAGTCCCGCATTGCGGAGATTGACCGCCTGCTGGAGGCGGGTGATGCGGGCGAGGAGATGGGGCGGCTCCTCGATGAGCGGCGCTTGCTCGAAGACCAGCTACCCAAGAGCGCACCCGAATGACCAGCGCCGTGGTGAACGTCCTCATCGTGGCGTTCGTCGGCTGGATCCTCGCGGCGCTGATGGTCGGGCTCTGGCTCGGTGAGCGTGGCCGGCGCGCCGCGGCTGAGCGGCTGGTGGTGTACGGCAGTCCGGATGCAGGTGCAGGGACGCAGCCGGTCAGCCGGGCCCCCTCGAAGGAGGCGGAGGATCGCCTCAGGGACGTGGAGTTCGAGTTCTCGGAGGAGACGGTCAGTCGGGCGATGGCGGACCTCAAGGTCGCCGCTGATGCCCAGGGTCTCACCGTCAGCGAGGACCAGCTCCGCAACGAAGCGCTGCGGCTGCTGGGCGGGCAGAGCGTAGACGAGTAGTCGCGTGCCGACATAGCCCCGCCGAGTCGGCGGGGCCCGGAGAACCGACACGAAGGCCCGGTGTAGCCGCAACGCGCGCGGCGCACCGGGCCTTTGGACGTTGGGGGAGAACGGCGATGCCAGTTACCACGACCCCGATGAATATCATCACGGCGGCGTACAACTACAGCTCGAAGAACAAGCCGGGGACGATCGCCACGGAGGCGACCGAGCTCCTGCAGCTCGTGATCCGGCGCTTGCGGCGCCTGTACGCGCTGGCGCCGCGCATCAACTACACCTACTTCGCGGGCTTCGCGGAGGTGGATGCCAACGCCGAGAGCGGCGGGCCGGAGGATGAGGGCTGGGAGCGGCCCCAGGAAGCGGAGTCCGTCTTCCGCATCGAGCGCACCAGTCACACCGTGGGTGGTCAGGGCAAGCCGCGCGACGAGGTGAAGATCGTCGGCTACGACGACGTGAAGGCCGAGGAGGGATACGGCTGCGTGTTCCGCATGGGCCAGACGTACTTCTCAGCCGGCAATCCCCTCGATCCGACCGGCGGGCAGCTCCGCATCTTCTTCAGCCGGCGGCCGACCGATCCTACGACCGTCAACGACCCGCTTGACGTGCAGTGGACCGAGCAGTTCAACGACCTACTGATACTCGATGTGGCGGCGTACCTCGCGGCGAAAGATGGCCGGGACGCCGAGGCGGCGAGCCTGCGCGCGGAGCGCAAGGAGTGGCTGCAGCAGTTCGTGATGTTCCTCGAGCACTGCGAGGCCAACGAGGTGCGGCGGCTGGCCAATGTGCGGCGCTTCAACACGAACACCCTGGTGCCGCTGACCACCTTCCTGCCCGCGGCCGGGTAAGGGGCACCGATGAGCACCACTGTTGAAGACATCGCCATCCAGGCCCTGGCCCGCTGCGCGGAGTTCGGGGGCAGCTATCCGACGACGCGGTCGGTGATGTACCGCCGGGTCGGCGCGCGGCAGCAGGCACTCTACGCGGCCGCCGCGCGCGCCAACCCCGAGTATTTCGGCGCCGAGGCCATCGGCACACTGGATGCGCAGAAAGCCATCAGCTTGGCGTCGTTGGGCGACCCGGCCGCCGGGGATCCGGTGCCGAACATGGAGCTCATCTCGAAGATCGAGGTCGCGGTCTCCAGTGGCGCGGGCGCGCTGCCGGTCGGCACCGAGATCCACGTCGTGCCCATCACCGATGCCATGAACGCCGCTCTGCCGCCGCGGGTCACGTTCCGCGGTGGGGTCATCGCCCAAGTGGGCACGGACCTCGCGACAGTTACGAAGATCAATGTCTACTACTCGCACCGACCCTTCAACCTGCGGCCCACGGACAAGGCGGCCCTCATTGAATTGCCGGAGTCCTTCCACGAGCTCCTGGTGCTGGACCTGGCGCGCTGGTTGCTGCGGAAGGCCAGCTCGGTGACGAAGGAAGTGCGCGAGGTGGCGCTGGCCGCCCTCGAGGCGGAGGAGAAGGAGGAGTTGGTCAACTTCCTCGCCACCGTGCAGGCGTTCACCAGCGCGGTGGAGCGCGGGAGGTTCTCTCGGACGCAGGGTTCCACGCGCCAATAGGAGGCTCGGATGGCAGTCAAGACGGCGCTACTCGCGCGCAGTGCAGCGGTCACAGCCCTCATCGCCTACATCGGCGCCGGTGGCAAGCTCACGCTCTACGATGGCGCGGTGCCGACGGATGCTGATACGGCGCTCGGGGGCGGGAACCACGCGCTCGTGACCTTCACGGTTCCCTCGTGGTCGGTGAGCGGGGATACGGCAACGGCCGCAGCCATCGCGGCGGCGGTCGCCATTGCGAGCGGCGTGGCCGCCTTCTTCCGGCAGTACCAGGCGGACGGCGTCACCTGCGGATTCCAGGGTACGGTCGGCACGGCAGGGGCGGACTGCCTCATCAACGACACGACCATCGTGTCGGGCGCCGCGGTGTCGATGCTCGCGGCCGACTACCAGCTTCCGGCGTAACGAGGAACCGTGGCCGACCGCGCGCCCTACCTCAGCCCCTCCATCGTGCACGTGGGGATGAGCAAGTCCTCTCCTGTGAGGCAGGTGCGGATCTACTTCTGGGCGGTGGGCATCGGGCCGGCGTTCGCGGGTTCTGGCCTGATGGCATACACGGAGCTGCTGACCAACCTTGCGGCGGCGTACTCGATCGGACTGGGAACGGCATCCTGCGGGTGGCCCGCCTACAATGGCATCACGGGGGATGATCCCGGCGCGGCGGAGATTGATGGCTACAACTACCTCGTGGTCACGCTCACGCCGACTGGCGGCAGGGATGTCACGGACGGGAGCATCATCATCAACACGCCGCTCGGCACGGCGGTCATCTACATCCACGGCTTCACCGAGTCGTCGCTCATCTACGATCGGTTCATCGATGCCGACGCCACGGCGCTCAAGGACCACACACCGGACACGGCGCCTGCGGGCGACCTCGTCGGCTACCAGGGCCAGCTCGGCAATCAGTCTGCCATCTACGGCGACGACCTCTATCCGGGCTGTTGCACCGGCAACTTCTATCGGGGGCGCCTCTACTCCGCGCTCCACGATGCGTACTGCTCCTATGTCGATGTGAGCCGGGGCGACCACGATGGCGTGGCCGTCTCGCAGGGCGTCACGATCCGCGACAGCCGCGTGGCCGGGGTGACGGACGGCGGCGAGGAAACCATCCAGTTCTACTTCGCCCACAAGGATGCCACGCACGTCTGGCTCAACTGGGAGCAGCGCAAGGACGGTACGGTCTACCAGCACGACTACAACTTCGCCTCCATCGCCCTGGCCCCCAATGCCCAGGCGCGACTCCTCGCGCACATCAAAGGGGACCAACTCCGGCTCTACACCGGGGATGCGGGAGGCGGGAACTACGTCCTGCAGAAGACTGTGACGCTGGCCACGCCGTGGAACGATGCCAGCCACCTGTACGCGGGGGTCGTGCAGCAGCACTACGACTCGACCAGCTACTACGGGAAGCTGCTGACCTTCGGGAGTTCGCAGCTTGCCTTCGTGGTGACGCCCTCCGGCGGGGCCCTCGGTCCGGGGCGGGATGTGCGCTTCGCCTCCGTGCTGGGCGCGCCGGCGCCGCCCGCGCAGCTCGGGTCCATCGATGCCATCCCGAGCGGCTTCCCGTGCCAGGACCTCACCGCGACGGTCGCCTACGTCGAGGGCGCGGGCTGGCTGGCGGTCAGCCTCGGTGCAACCACCACGCCGGCCGGCTTCACGATGACGGTGGATCCGACGGGCCTCGCCATCGGACTCTATCACGCGACCATCACCTTGGACTCCCCGGATGCGGACTCCGATCCGGTTGTGGTGGATGTGGAGTATGAGATTATGGATGGGGCCACGCTGACGGCCTTGGCTGCCCCCGGGATGGCCGCCCTGCTCGGGGCATCCTACCACGGGGCCACGGTAGCGGTCGCCCGGCCCGGGGTCGTCGCGTTCGTCGGTGCCACCTTCCACGCGGTGCTCGCCGCCGTGGCGAGTGCGGGGCGGTCGGCACTCGAGGCGGAGAGGCCCATCTGGGCTCCGGTCACGGACGGGAACGGGGTCTGGATGCCCGGAGCTGGTGGGGCGGGATCATTCACGAAGCCGGCGGGTGCTGGCGGTTCCTGGTCGGGGGCGGCCTGATGGGCGATCGCACCGTGGTGCCGCTGCTGTACGGAGCCGGGATGGACCGCGCGACGGGGATGTTCTCCGTCGACGGGAAGGCGGGCCGCGACCTGCGGAACCTCTACCTGTACCGGGACAAGGCGCAGGTGCGCCACGGTCATGCCCGGGTCAACGACCTCGTGGTCAGTGGCGTCACGGTCAAGGACGTGCTGCTGGTGCAGGCCATGTCGGCCGAACAGATCGGCCTCGTGGTGGGATTCGGCAACGACGGCAAGCTGTATCTCTTCCGTGTGGCAGGGGATGGCGGCGGCCTGTCAGAGATCGGCACCTGGCCAAACCTCGTCGGTGCGGACTTCACGCTGTCCGCGGGCGCACACACACCGCCGCGGGTCCTCGCGGCTGAGCAGTACAGCAAGATCTTCGTGGCGCACGATGAAGCGAACCGCATCCTGCGGGCCCCGACCGTCTACTACAATCCGTTCGGCGCACCCGCGCTCAACACGCTCACCGCCGACTTGGACGGCGACGGCAGCGCGGCACCCGTGCTCTTCCGGGGCGTCTCGCCCTACCTCACCTACCTCGTCGGCTGGGGCTTCGGCACGGAGACCGACCCCGATCATCCTGAGGTGGTGCGCGTCTCGCATCCCGACGACCCGACGCTCCTCGACCCGGATGATTACTTCGAGGCCGGGACCGGGGGTTCGCCGGTCCTCACCTGCTTGCAGGCCGGCACCGTGGACAACTCCTGCCTGCTGGTGCTGAAGCCGAGCGAGATCCACCAGATCTTCGGCTACGACAAGAACACGTTCGGCGTGCGGCAGATTGAGAGTGGGCACGGCGTGGTAGCGAGCCGACTGGCGTACAGCCTCGGCGGGATGGTCTACTTCTGGGACCCCGAGGGACCGCGCCGCTCCAGCGGTGGGCCCTCCGAAGACCTCGCGTGGCCCCTCGACCTCGACGCGCCGAGTCCCGCGGATCTCGTGGCGGCGGGCGCGCTCGCCGATGGGTTCTGCTGCTACCTGCCCTCCCGTCGGTGTCTCCTGTTTGTCTTCGGCCCGCGTGTCTACGTCCTGAACCTCTGGGACGCCGGCGCGCTCAAGTGGAGTTACGGCGAGCTCGGGTTTGCGGCGCAAAGCGGCGGCGTCCTCTACCAGGGCCTCGATGCGCCGAGTGCGCCGCCGACCGCGGCCGCCTCCGCCGTCACGCTCAGTGGGCCCACCGATACGACGCTGACGTGCGGCTGGACCAACGACGTCGTCGCGCACCTGACGGGTGGAGAAGTGGTGGAGGTGTGGCTCCACGCGCTCACGGCAGACACCTGGAGGCAGGCAGGCCAGGTCCTGCCCACGGGGCCGAGCACGACCCAGAGCCTCCTGCTCACGGGCCTCGTTCCCGGCACCCACTACAAGGCGCAGGTGCGCTACCGCCGCGGCCCCTACTACCGTGCGGACTACACTGGCGTGCCGGGCACGTGGCCCTCGGGGTCGCTCTCGGGGACGGAAGCCCCGCTGATTGCGGCACCTGTGCTCGCCGTGCCGGTGTGGTCCCGGCTCTCGCCCAGCCTAGAGCAGATCGCGCTGGCGTGGACGGGCAGCGCCCTCGTCTCCTCGCTCGTCTATCGCGACGGGGTGCTCATCGCCACGCTCCCAGCCGGGGTGTTCGGCTACGCGGACCAGACCATCGCAGGAGAGACCTCCTACGTCTACACCGTGACGCAGAAGGGCGATGACGAGAGTGCGCCCTCGGCGCAGACAGTGTGGTCCGGTCCGCTGCCGGCCGACAGCGTCGTCGGGGAATCCTGCGGCATCGGTGAAGGCCCCGGGCCCGGCTACTGGTATCTCAACTTCCACGTGCCGGCCGCCTTCGTGGGACCGGGCACCGCGGCGTTCTACGAGTCGCTCACCCCCGGTGGCGAAAACTATGGCGCTGCGCCAACGGGCTCGCGGGTGGTGGTGGCCGGCGCGAACTACAGCATCGCCGGTGCCATCTTCGGGGGCAGCTACTGTCCGGATCCGACGCACGTCTACGGTACCCTCGTGCTCACGGATGCCAACGGTGACGTGAGCGCACCCTCGGCGGAAGGGGACGTGTTCACGGTGACGTGCCCATGATCGCCAACCTCTTCCTCGGCGAGTCGGGAGGTGCCCGGCTGCTCGAAGCGGACCAGGGCAGCCACGACGACGGCGAGCGGGTCTACGCGCGCCTCGAGACGGTGGCCGCTGGTCCCGGCCTCGGGGGCGAGGCCATCTTCACCGCCCTGTTCATTGGCATTGAGAACAATGCCGATGCGGACGTGGATGTGACGCCGATCATCACGGGGGCGAACGAGGATGGCACCCCGTTCGAGCGCGAGCTCGAGACCCAGCAGATCACGCTCCACGCCAGCGCGGAACGCACGCGCGTCCAGTACCAGCTCGGCGTCTCCGACCCACTGATCATCGGCGGCGTCGAGGTCGGGCGGTTCGCCGCGCGCGCCACCTGGTTCCGGGTGCGCATCGTGGCGCTGGTCCATTCGCCGGGCGATCTCCTCTTCCACGGTCTCGGCGTCGAGATGGAAGTCGTGCGCGAGGCCATCCCGACACAGGCGCCAGCGCCCGTTCCGGCGGGGTCCTAGTGGCTGGCGGCTTCCGGCGCCAGACCAGTAAGGGGCTGCCACAGCCCCTCTTGCCCGGCGCAGCCGGCGCCGATCTCACGGCGCTCGTCCGCACCCTGGATTCCTACGTCATCGACCAGTGGGCGTGGAAGGAGCCGGCCACCCAGCGTCTCCTCTACGCCTACAAGGGCGGTACGGTCTTCACGGGCCTGGCCTTCATCCTGATCCCCGACGGCACGACCCCGCTCGCGGACAACGCCACCAACTACGTCGAACGGGATAGCGCGGGTGCCGTCTCGGTCAACAGCACGGGCTTCAGCGCCGCCCGGACGCCGATGGCGAAGGTCGCCACGGCCGGCGGCCAGATTGCGACCGTGGAGGACTGGCGGCCCCTGGCGCAGTCCTCGTCTGGGAACCTCTCGGGGCCCAGTGGCCCCTCTGGTCCCTCGGGCCCCGGCTCGACCGTGTCAGGCCCCAGCGGTCCCTCGGGTCCGAGCGGGCCGGCGTCTACGGTCTCCGGACCGTCTGGGCCGTCTGGTCCTGTGTCCACGGTCTCGGGCCCCAGTGGTCCCAGTGGCCCTAGCGGCCCCGTCTCGACCGTCAGCGGCCCTTCGGGGCCGTCGGGACCCTCCGGTCCAGGGGGCGCGGCCTCGACGGTCTCCGGGCCTTCTGGGCCCTCGGGGCCCCACGGTGCCGATTCGACGGTGAGCGGGCCGAGCGGGCCATCTGGCCCGCAAGGTGCCGCTTCCACTGTGTCCGGGCCGAGTGGCCCTTCGGGTCCCCAGGGTGCAGCATCCACGATCTCCGGCCCGAGCGGGCCGAGCGGACCGAGCGTCACTGGACCTTCGGGACCCTCGGGCCCTTCTGGACCGCAGGGGGCGGCTTCGACGGTCTCGGGCCCGAGCGGTCCCAGCGGCCCCGTCTCAACCACCAGTGGGCCTTCGGGTCCATCGGGCCCTTCCGGGCCGGGTGGTGCCGCCTCGACAGTGAGCGGCCCCAGCGGACCCTCAGGGCCCCAGGGAGCGGCCTCGACCGTCAGCGGTCCCTCAGGACCTAGTGGACCGCAGGGAACAGCAAGCACGGTAAGCGGGCCGTCTGGTCCTTCTGGTCCGTCTGGGCCGCAAGGAACTGCTTCGACGGTGTCGGGGCCGTCGGGACCGAGTGGACCCACGGGTGCCGCATCTACCGTCAGCGGACCGAGCGGTCCCTCGGGGCCGCAGGGGAACCCCTCGACGGTCTCGGGACCCTCCGGGCCCTCCGGTCCGAGCGGTCCTCAAGGCGCTGCCTCAACCGTTAGCGGGCCGAGTGGTCCATCCGGGCCACAGGGAGCAGCTTCGACGGTCAGCGGCCCTTCGGGGCCCAGTGGACCCACGGGAGCGGCATCCACGGTCTCTGGCCCGTCTGGGCCCTCGGGTCCGCAAGGGAATGCTTCGACGGTGAGTGGGCCCTCCGGCCCCAGTGGGCCGTCCGGGCCGCAGGGTGCCGCCAGTACGGTCTCTGGGCCGTCCGGACCGAGCGGGCCACAGGGCACTGCTTCTACGGTATCTGGGCCCTCGGGTCCTTCGGGTCCTCAGGGTGCAGCATCCACGATCAGCGGCCCCTCAGGCCCCTCCGGACCACAGGGAAACGCCTCGACCGTGAGCGGGCCGTCTGGGCCAAGCGGCCCTTCGGGACCACAGGGAGCGGCGAGCACGGTCTCTGGGCCAAGTGGTCCCTCAGGCCCTCAAGGCGCAGCTTCCACGGTCTCGGGGCCCTCCGGACCGAGTGGCCCACAGGGGAATGCCTCGACGGTCTCCGGACCGAGCGGTCCTTCTGGGCCTTCCGGACCACAGGGAGCTGCCTCCATAGTCTCTGGCCCCTCAGGTCCGAGTGGCCCGCAGGGCGCTGCATCGACCGTTAGCGGGCCGAGTGGACCGAGTGGACCCCAGGGTGCCGCCTCGACGGTTTCGGGGCCCTCGGGGCCGTCCGGACCGCAAGGCGCGGCATCCACGGTTTCGGGGCCGAGCGGGCCCAGTGGACCCACGGGCGCAGGGGGCCCGAGCGGACCTTCCGGACCCTCCGGGCCGAGTGTCACCGGCCCGAGCGGCCCCTCAGGACCCAGCGGGCCGGCGGGATCCCTGGCGCACCACGTCCTCTCGGCTACTCACACGGACTCCAATGCCGCAGCGGCCGGCGTGGCCCGCGGCGATCTCCTGGTGGGCAATGCCACGCCGGCTTGGGACCGGCTCGCTTTCCCGGCCTCTCCAACCGGGAAGGTGGTCGTCGCCTCGGCGACGGACATCGGGTGGAGCGCGAACCCGCTCGGCAGTGCGGCGTGGGCGGCGACGGGGGACTTCGCTCCGGCGGCGGGGACCTTCACGAACACGATAACTCAAAGCCCCGCGACTGACGGGATAGATGGCATCATCCTCAACGGCAGGGACTCGGTAAGCGGGAACCTCTACAATGTCTTCCGGCTGATAGCCTATGCCAATTCCGGCGGGGCGACTCCGACGTGGACGTTGGGAATCATCAATACTGCGAACTCTGCGTGGCAACCCGTACTAACGGCAGCGACCTCTGGCGCGGCGACCTTCGCGGCGGGCCTCACCATCGCCGGTGCGCTCGCAGGCGTGACGACGACACAGTTCCATGCCATCACCTATACGTGGCCCTCTGCTGATGCGGGAGCCAGCGGTTACGTCCTCTCCTCTAACGCCTCGGGCACTTTGAGTTGGGTTGCCCAAACGGCCGCCGCGGCGGTGACGAGTGTGGCCGGTCGCACAGGGGCTGTGGTACTGACGGCGGCTGACATCGGGGCGGGAACATTCCCGAGTGGTCAGTTCAAAATGGGTGGCACACCGTGGGCAGCTTCTCTTGATGCGCTTAACATGGGAGTTAACCAGAGGATTACGTTCCGTAACTACAATGACAACGATGACGTTAGCATCAGTGGTGGCTTCAACGGCATATCGGGAAGTGCTCTTACTGTTACTGGATATGGACTAGAGGTGTTGAATCGCTTCGGCTGTAACGGCAAGTCGGCTCAACCCGCGTACGCATCCGGTGGTGCGGCGGGTGGGACTCTGGCACAGGTAACGACGTTGGCGAATAACATCCGGGCGGCGCTCGTTGCCGACGGTATCATGTCGTAGTGGGGTTTGCCGGTCGTGTCGAACTAAGGAGTGTGGAGGCTTCCATTGCGGCATCGACCCGACAGTTTGCTTCGGGATGTGGCGTCCGTTGCACGAGATTCTCCTGGCCGACGCCTACCGGGATTCTGCCTGGGCCGTGCGGCACGAGATGTTACACGACATCTTACAGGATGCGGGACATCCACCCGTGTTTGACCGTTGTACAAGTGACATTCTCACCACAGGAGTCCTACGATGACGTACCAGATGAAGGTGCAGTCCGCGAGCAGCCAGGATGGCCGGATGATGGGGCCGCCCCCGGCGGCTGCCGTTCCGGCGATGCTGAACGTGCAGCTCGTGCCGGTGGATGCCAACATCGGCGGGTTCGGCTTCTCGGTCGAGAAGACGCCGGACACGATCAGGCAGTACGCGGTGGACACGGTGGTCCCCGTCACGGTCGGCTGAGGGCGTAGCCGGCTCAACCCGTTCCTGGGGGGTGTGTGAAGAAGCTCAACTACGGGCAGTTCGGGGCGAAGAAGGATCGGATGTTCTCGCTGACCTGGCTTGGGTATCGTGCCGCCTACCCCAAGCACTCGGCCGGCTATGAGCAGATGAAGCTCTGCAACCGGATCGGCGAGAAGCTGGAGCAGATGAGCAAGGAGGCGCCGACCCCGCAGGACGCCGCGGAGCGGCTCCCCACCAAGTCCGTCCTGCTCCTGGATGGTCACGAGCACGAGAAGCTGCTCGCGATGCTGAAGTCGGAGGAGGTCGGCTGGACCTACCTCGCCGGCAAGGAGGTCGAGGTGCTGATCGAGGCGATGGTATCGGCCCCCGAGGTGGAGGTCGAGGAGAAGGTCCGCGGCCGGGCCAAGAAGAAGGGGAAGCGGTAGGATGCCCAGGCGGGGCGCCTCAAGGGGCCGGGCATGAAGTATTCCGGCCTCTTGTCGAAGCGGGACGCCGTCGTTCTTCAGCACTATGCGGCGAAGGCGCCGCGCATCCTGGAGTTCGGCGCCGGCGGCTCGACCCAGATCTTCGCGCAGTGCGCGCCGGGAACCGTCCTCACCCTCGACACGAACCCGCACTGGATCGACCAGACCAAGGCCAGCCTCAAGGCGCTCAAGGTCCCCCCGGGCCGCGTGGCGTTTCGGCTGCTACCCCACGAGACGGGCCCGTCGCTGGACGCGGCGCTCCAGCGCGAGGCGGCGCCCCGTGCGCCGTATCACCTGGTGTTCAACGACGGCGCGAGCGACCACGAGATGCGGCTGGCGTTTGCCCGTGCCGCCTGGCCGCTGCTCGCCGAGGGGGGCGCACTCCTGACGCACGATACCCGCCTCCAGCCGGACATCGGATGGCTCTGTACATTTCTGGCGGAGCACTTCGCGACGGTGGGCCGCGTGTACGCGAACCACCGCGACAGCAACATCACCGTCGTCATCAAGCGCGCTCCATTGCCCTACGAACCCTTTGTCACCGCAACCGACTGGAGACCCGAGCCGATTATGCCCACCGTCCACCTGTTGGGCCTCGCACACACGATCACCCGCCCTGAGTTCTCGAAGTGCCCCTTCACGGGGAACCTCCTGCGGTTTCCCAAGATGCTGAAGCCTTTCGGTTACAAGTGCATCCACTATGGCGTCGAGGGGGCGCAGGTCCCCGGTGCGGAGTGTGTCGCGGTGACGAGCGCCGTGCGGTTCCGGCTGCAGCACAAGGGGCACTCGTGCGATCCGCGCAGTGAGGAGAGCCTCTGGATTCCGGAGGTCTACGAGCTCGACAAGCCGGCGGCGATCGAGCACCAGAAGGGCATCGTCAAGGCCCTCCTGCCGCGGCTCTCCCGCGGGGACATCGTGTGCTTCCCCTTCGGGCGGGTGCACGAGCGGGTGCTGGCGAAGCTGCCCCCAGACGTGGTGGCGATCGAAACCGGGATCGGCTACGAGCAGGAATCCTCCATGCCGTTCCAGGTCTTCGTGTCGAACGCCTGGTACTCGTGGCACCGGGGCCGTGCGCGGAACATGAACGGCGACTACTACAAGTTCGTGATCGGCAACTCGTTCGATGTCGACGAGTGGACGGTGCGTCCCATCCCCAAGAAGGGGTATGTGCTCTACCTCGGGCGGTGCAACGAAGACAAGGGGATGCGGATCATCTACGACCTGGCCGCCGCGCGGCCCGACCTGCAGTTCGTCCTCTGTGGCCAGGGCGCGACGTTCTGGGCCCAGCTCCCGAACATGAAGGCGCTGCCACAGGTCTGGGGCAAGGAGCGGAACACGCTCTTTGCTGGCGCGCAGGTGGTGTTGATGCCGAGCCTGTACCTCGAAGCGTTCGGGAACGTCTGCGCTGAAGCCCAGCTCTGTGGGCGCCCGGTGCTGAGCACGCCCTGGGGGGCCTTCCCCGAGATCCTCGCGCACGGGGTGGCAGGCTACCACTGCCGCACCCTGGGGGACTTCCTCAAGGGACTCGAGCTGGCACCGACGCTCAGTCCCAAGGCGATTCGTGCGCAGGCGGTGGCGCAGTTCTCCCTGCCGGTGGCGGGCGCGAAGTATCACGCGGCCTTCCAGCAGTGCCAGGACCTCCTCGCGGGTCCCGGGTGGGCCTCGCGAACCCCCCACTGGATCAACGCATGAAGGTGCCCAAGTCTTGCATGGGCGGCCGCCGCCCCCATCTTAGGGGTGTCGGTACCGTCCTTCTCCTGACTGAGGTCGTTCGCGCGTGACTGCTCTCTTCCGCCCCCGCGAGAAGCCCCCCACGCCGCAAGGGGATACCACGCCGAGGCACGAGCGCTGGCTCCCGCCGGCGCTCCGCACGAACAACCAGGAAGACGACCTCGACTCCAAGCGTGCCACCTGGGCTGAGGAGCGGTGGACGGAACAGGATGCCATCTACCGTCTCCGGGACCGCTCGATCGAAGAGCACATCCGGATGATTGCCGGTCAGCAGTGGTGGGTGTACCACCATCTCCTGGGCTGGCAGGACATCTTCCACTGGATGACGGACGACGAGAAGCGCTGGCGCCAGCGCCCCGTCTTTAACCGCATCCTGCCGTGGTTCATCCTCACGCACGCGCGGTTCACCGAGAACCCCTTCATCTGCACGTTCCTGCCGGGCCCCGACCAGCACGACGCCGAGGTGGCGGAGATGCTGGACACGCTCTACAAGATCAAGTGGCGCGACACGGGGATGGTGGATGTGTGGGCGCGGTGTGCCTCGTGGATCATCGCGTCCGGGACGGGCTTCCAGCAGAGCCGGATCGACCTCAGTAAGGGCGAGTTCGAGGACTGGGTCGGCAAGGCGGAACTCGCGCTGCTCGGCCCCGACGGTCAGCCCGTCCTGCGCGAGGATGGCCAACCCATCACCCGTGAGATCCCCGAGGGCGTGCCGTTCGATGCCAAGGGCCAGCCGCTCGCCGAGTTGACCTCCGAGGGCCTGCGCATCACCGGCAAGCCGCACCGGGAACGCCGCGGCGATCTGGTGATGGATGTGCACTCGCCGCTCGAGGTGCGGGGGCAGTGGGGACCGCGGCCGTGGCACGAGCAGAAGATTCACCTGATCCGCTCCTACATCCCCCCGAGCGAGGTGTACGAGCGCTGGGGCGTCGAGGTCGAGCCGGACGTCACGGATCTTCCCTCGGGGTCAGCGGGCTTTCTGGAGCGGATGCTGTTCGGCTCCGGCTTCTACGGCGCAGCGTCCTCGCCCGTGCACCCCTACGCGACGGGCAGTGCGCAGGCATCACCCGACGGGTACTGCTGCATCCAGAGCACGTGGATGGCCCCCTCGAAGGCCGTCGAGGGGATGGAGGAGACAGAGGAGAGCACGGGCGGACGCCTATTGGTGACGGCGAAGGGCAAGACGCTCTTCGATGGTCCGCGCCCCTTCAAGTGTAAGTGGACGAGCCCAGTCCGTTGCTACGAGTTCATCCGCTTGCCGGGCCGGCCGTGGGGCTCCACCCCACTCGAGATGCTGGTCTCCCCACAGAAGGCGTACAATCAGGGCTGGAAGCAGGTCCTGGAGAACCGGGCCCTGTGCGCGAACCCGCAGCAGGTGTACGACCTCGATTCCGGCCTCCGCAGCAACCAGGTCGACAACCGCCCGGGTCGCCAGTACGGTGTCCGGATGAAGAAGGGCGTGAAGCCCATCGACTGGATCATCCCGCCGGCGATGGGGTCGGACGTCTGGCGCAGCCAGCTCGCGCTCTCACAGGAGCTCTCCTACATCGGCTCGCAGACGGGCACCGATGCCCAGCAGACGATGTCGCGGCGCTCCTCCGCGAAGATGATGGAGGAACTGCGGTTCAACGACGACCGCTTCATCGGCCCCACGATGATGCGGTGCGCCGAAGAGAATGGGCGGATGATCGAGGACTGGCGGGCGATGGCGCGCGTGCTCTACACCACGGAGACCCTCCTCAAGTACACGGGCGAAGACTCGGCGGCGCGTGCAGTCGTGCTGATGCCGCAGCTCCTCGACACCGCGGACGTCACGGTCCAGCCGGACATCGAATCCATGAAGCCGGAGGGCCGGGGCGAGCGCCGCCAGCGGGTGTACCAGATGTGGAAGGACAGCGCCTTCGGCGACCCGAAGAGTCCGCAGGCGCGGCGTATCCTGTACGAGGTGGGGCGGTTCCCGAGCATGGCGCAGATGGTGCCGGGCGGGGTCCACCTCGCTGCCGCGAAGCAAGAGAACGCGAAGATGGTGCAGGGGCAGGCGTGCCAGGTGGAGGAGTGGCAGGATCACGAGGTGCACCTCGATGCGCACGAGACATTCATGGCGGCGCCGGAGTTCACGCGCCTACCGGACGCCGTGCGGGCCATCTTCATCGAGCACCGGCGCCAGACGATGGAGGGCCTGGTGCGGAAGCAGCGGCAGATGCAGCTCATGGCACAGGCGGCCCAGGCGCCACCGATGCCCCTGCCTGGCGCCCCGGCGCCGGGTGCTCTCCCGGCGGGGGCACCGGCGCAGCCCGCAGGCGCTGCTGCGTGAGCGCACCGGCACGGGTCCGGACCGAGGACCTACAGGCCCAGCAGGCGGTCGAGTTGCTGGTCGGGTTGGTCCGAGAGGGGTTCCACGGCAGCGTGGAGATCCACTTCGATCACGGTCGCCCGGAGCTGGCGAAGAAGCATGTCACGGTGCACTTCGAGAAGCCGCGCGACTTGCTGCGAAGAGGGTAGGTCCGTAGAGTAGGTACATAGCCCGCCCAGTTGGCGGGTCCGGAAGCCGATCGAAAGGCCCGGGATGCTCCTGAGGGAGCGTCTCGGGCTCTTCGCGTTCAGGGGGCAGCCGATGGAGCACACGTACAAGCGGCATGGGGTGGTGAAAGGACTCCGCGAGGACTACGACGACAAGAATCTCGTCGGCGTGGAGTTCGAGGAGCCTGCCCCACCCGCGAAGAAGCGCAGCCCCAAGTCGCCCGGCATGGTGTCGATGCCCCGCAGCCACACCGTCCCGATGCCGCGCGAGAAGGCCAAGCACTTCGCGGTGGGCGATGCGGTGGAGTACGAGGCGACCCTCCGCCACTTCGGGAAGCACGGCGCGAAGGAGGATGCGTAGATGCCCGGCAAACTGAGGCGACACCCGACCTCCGAGGCGCAGCGCAAGGCGATGGGCGCGGCCGCCTCCGGGCACTCGACGCTCGGGATCCCGAAGTCGGTCGGCAAGGAGTTCATCGCTGCGGATCCCGGCGGCAAGCTGCCCAGGCGCCGGAAGGTGAAACGGAGGAAGTCCTGATGCCGATCGGCTTGTTCTCCCCGGACGGGAACTACCCCCCGCGGCGAAGCGTGGTGCAGCAGCGCCGCGAGGCCGCGTGGCGGTTCAAGACAAGTCAGCGCCAGCGCCGCAAGGCGCGCAGGCGGTAGCAGGACGGGGCCGCACTCACGCGCCCCCGAAAACCAGAGTGGGGGATTGGACACGATGCTCGAAGACCAGGGTTCGCCAGGTGGTGCCGCACCCGCCGCGGAAGCGCCGGGCGGTGCCGCTGCCGCCGCGCCTGCCGCGCCGGCCGCACCCAGTGGAACGCAGTCCGCGATCGACGCGGCCCGCCAGCGCCTCGCTGAGACAGGCACAATGCTGCCGGCCGAGGAGGCCGACAAGGGCGGCGAGGGCGAGACGGCGGAGCAGAAGGCGGCGCGGGAAGCCGCAGCCGCTGCCGGACACGAGGGCGAGACCGAAGAGCAGCGGACGGCGCGCGAAGCGGAAGAGGCCGCGAACGAGCACCCCGAGACCGCCGACGAGAAGACAGCGCGCGAAGCAGCGGAAGCCGCCGCTGCGGAGGAGCACCCCGAGCTGGCGGTCGTGCTCCCGCCGGACGAGAACCGCGGTGAGAAACCGATCACCATCGATGCCCCGGACCAGGAGGTCGTGAACCGCCTGAACCGCCTGAACAACGAGGCGGCGATCGGGCGGCAGGTGAAGCAGGAGCGGCGGGCGATCGAGCGGCAGTTCGACCAGCTCGAGGCGGTCGAGGACCTGATCACGCTCGACCCCGCGGGCTTCGTGCTGGACCGCGTGGACCAGGTGGTCCGGCCCGACGTGGCGATGCACCTCCTGTTCGAGCCGGGGATGCTCGAAGCCGTCCAGGAGCGGCTCGAGCAGATGGGTGTCGAGGGGGGCATCGCGGCGGCCTTGGAGAGCCCCGAGACGCTGCGTGTCCTGCGGGCCGAGCTCAAGGCCGGCAGATTGGAGATGCGGGAGACGCTCCGGGAGAAGGCCGATCAGCGGCGGACGCTGCGTGCGGCTGCGGCCCGGGTCTCCGGACAGATCGACGCCCTCATCCCCGAGCACATTGTCGGGGAGCAGCGCGACCAACTGTATGAGGAGGCGCGACGGGACATCGTCGCGCGCGCGAAGAAGTACGGCGTCCAGGACCTCGATGCGGAGGATGTGGCGCTGTTCGTAGGACGGGTGCTGCGGCAGCACGAGATCGCCGCGGTGCCCGCGCGCAGTGCAGGAGACGGGAAGCCGGCAACCTCACGGCCCCCGGTGCCCGCCGCCCGCACGGGCGCGCAGTTCACGCAAGGCCGAGACGCTCGGCAGAAAGCCGCCGCTGCCGCCCCCGCTGGGGCCGGTGCGCCCGCTGCGAAGCCTCGTCCGACCCTGCCGCCGACCACGGACGGGCGCATCGCGTATATCCGGCAGCACGGATTGCGCGCGGCGCTCGGCAAGGTGTAACCCGCAGGCTGGCGCGCAGACGCGCGCGAGGAGCAGCACATGGCTTCCGAAACGACCACCACAGCCCTCATCGACGAGGCGCTGAAGGTGATCTTCGCGAAGAGCATCCATGACGACATCGTGGTGGACCACGAGCTCATGGACATCTTCAAGGCGGAGATGAACGTCAAGAGCGACGAGACCACGGGGGGCCGCTGGATCGAGCAGGGCCACTTCTGGCAGTACCCGGCCGGCTTCGGGTGGCGCCAGGACAATGAGTACATCCCCGAGGCGGTCTCGGCGAAGTTCAAGAACAGCCGGCTCTACCTCCGCAAGGGGCAGGGCGTGCTGGAGATGAGCGGCGACACGATGCGCAAGGTGCGCACCGACGAGGGGGCCTTCCTCGACTACATGGAGAAGGCGAAGCCCGCCCTGATCGAGGGCGTGAACAACGAACTGGACCTCGCCTACCTCGGCACCGGCTCGGGCATCAAGGCGGAGGTGGCGTCGAAGGATGGTGGGGGCTCGACCGCCGGGACGTACAAGCTCGGGGTGAAGCATCACTCCGGCATCCCCGGCTACACCGAGGCGTGGCTGGCCTTCCTCGAAGGCCAGAACATCATCTTCGGGTCCAACGCGACCTTCCACACCATCCGCGCCGGCGCGCCCGGCCGCTACGCGACCGTGGTGGGCATCGTCGAGGATCGCAACCAGATCATCGTGAAGTGCGATGCCACGCTCTACAGCAACATCACGGCGGGCGACTGCATCGCCGAGGGCGATGGGGCCGGCTACTCCGCGATGGACCGGGACGGCAACCCGCGCGTCATGGCGGGCCTCCTGGCCGGCGACGACAACGGCGAGATCGTCGAGGTGTACAACAACATCGACCGGATGGCGGACGACGCCCGCCTGTGGCGCTCGCACGTCATCGACGCGCAGGCGGAGTCCGGCGGCGCGCTGTCTGAGGACCTGCTCGACCTGGCCTTCCGCCGGGCCGTGGTCCGCGGCAACGCGAAGATCACCCACATCGTGATGTCGCACTCGGCATCCACGATGTACTGGCGCGGGCTGCGGGACGGCGTCAACGCCCAGGGCCAGCAGCGGTTCGTGAACGTCGAGGGCAACTTCACCTCCGGCAAGGGCAAGCTGGGCATCCGCGTCGGGGCCGAGGTCTACCCCGTGCGCGTCTGCCGCAAGCTCCCGCCCGAAGTCGTGTTCGGCCTCCAGGCCGATCGCTGGGCGCGGCTCACCCTCGGCGCGCTCACCTGGGAGGAAGAGACCGGCTCCATGTGGAACCGGGTCGTGGACAGCACGGGCCGGAAGGATGCGTACTACAGCACCTTCCACCTGTACGAGCAGCTCTACTGCATCGCCCCGCAGAAGCAGTTCCGGATCGACGGGCTCAACCCCGCCGAGCACCCGGCCCACGCGAGCTGATGCAGGTACGACGGTGGCTAGGGCAGGTCGCCGGGGCCTTCGGGCTCCGGCGGCCTGAGCCGGACGAGGACAAGGGACCGTCCTCGCCCGCGCGCCTCATCGACATCCCCGGCCAGGAACGGCAGCCGAGCGCGGAGCTTCTGCACCGGCTCCGCGCGTTGGACACCCGCGCCGAGGTGCTCTACACCGGGCACGGGCACTGGCTCCTGGGGCACGTCAACGAAGGGATGGACCGCGGGGCGCGTGTGCGGATGGGCCAGCGCATGGCCCTGCGGGTCCGGGCCGGCGACGGCTACGCCTTCACCGAGGATCGGTGGGCTGCACTGCGGCAGGGGCTGATGTACGCGCAGGGGTTCCACGTGATCTCCGACCTGGAGATCCAGGGGGAGCCCGACGGGCAGTTGGTCGAGGAGTTGCGGCGCTGCCTGTTCGTGGAGAACGGGGGCGTGCTCGAGACGCCGCGGGCCCTCGCGGAACAGGCAGCACTGCGCGATCGCCAGCGGGAACGCCAGGTGCGCGAGCGCGACATGGTGCATTGGTTGTGGGGTCGGAGCGTGTACGGCCGTGGAAATCCCGCGCCCGTTACCGTCCCGAGACTGGTTGATGCCACTGGGAGGCCGTATGGTGGGAGATCTGAGGCTGGGCAGGCGCGCGCTCGCGAGTTCGCCCGGACTGCTTGAGCAGCTTCGGGAGCAGGGCGCGGGAATGGCTTCGCAGTTCCGGATGGGCCAGAAGCTGCTTCACCCGGAACGCTTCGACGCGCGCGGACAGCGGAAGCCGGAAGCGGCCCCCGTCAGCGCGGAGACCCAGGAGCTGTTCCCGAAGCACCTCAACGGCCCGCGCTGGCAGCTCTCGGATGGCAGCATCGTCCGCGGCAAGCGCTCGGACGCTGAGGCGGCCGAGCAGAAGCTGGGACAGTAGGTGACCGTGGCCGGCACCCTGGTTGTGCGCGACCTCGTCACCGCGGCACGGGATGAGCACCCGACGTTCGACGATCGTCGGCACCCCGACCCCGTGCTACTGCGCGCGTTGTCGCGGTACAACAAGGAGCTGCTCGGCAAGATCATCCGCCTGGACGACTCGAAGGGAGTGGAGTACTTCGACCAAGCACTCCCGCTGGCGGTGTTCGACAACGGCATCGCCATCCCGGCGTACAAGTACCCGTTTGGGCTGCAGGCCACGGCCCTCGGCCGGACACGGCCACACCCACTCGACTTGGTGTCGTGGGAGGAGAGTAGCCAGTATCGGCACGCGGGCTACCTCCTCAACGGCATTCTCTTCCTGTGCGGGCGTCCGCACGACTGGACGTCCTTTTCCAGTGTGCGGTTCCTGTATGTCGCGGAGCCAGCGGCACTGGCGATGGACCTGGCGACGGTGCTGACGGCGATGCCGGACAGCGCGGAGCCCACGCTCGTCGCCTATCTCGCGCTGAAGATGGCGCAGCGGGGCGGCGCGGGTGAGGGTGAGACGAGGCCGGATCCCGGGGTGTTCGGGGCGCAGTGGCAGGCGGCCGAGGATCGCCTCCTGGACGAGATGGGCCGGAACACGCAGGCCGTTTCGTCGGTTATACGCGATGTGATGTAAGGAGCTACGATGCCCTCTACCGCAGATTCGTTCGCGCAGGCCCTGCTCGACTACCGGCGGAAGAGCAGCACGCCCCAGTCGCTGACGGACCTGGAGAACTTCGACCCCACGGCGGCGCTGCAGCAGTACGGGGCGGCGGCGACCGGCGACTTCCAGAAGCAGTTCGGCCAGGACGTGACCGACCTGCGGGGTGCCGCGGCCGGCGCGGGACGACTGAAGACCGGCTTCTACGACCAGGACGTCGGGCGGCTGGCTACCAGCGAGGCGGCACAGGTCACGCGAGACCTCGCGGGCCAGGCGATGAACGCCGCGAGCCTCAAAGCGGGCACGCTCGAGAGCGCGACCGGGACCCAGGAAGAGGAGCAGAACCGCTACCTCGACCTCCTCTCGGGCCAGCTCGACCGGGAACAGGCGGCGGCGAACGCGAAGCAGCAGGGCAAGAGCAGCCTCTTCGGCGCGCTCGGGTCGATCGGCGGCGCCATCGCCGGCGGTCCCATCGGCGCCGCAGCGGGCAAGCTCCTACTCAGCAGCGAGCGGTTCAAGGACAACATCAAGCCCCTCGAGGGCGCGAGCGAGACCCTGGACCGGCTGCCGGCGAAGCGGTTCACCTACAAGGGCGACGACCAGCCGCAGGTCGGGGTCATGGCCGAGGACGTCGATCGCGAGCTGCCCGAGGCGTCAGTGCGCGATGAGCAGGGGCGGCCGACGGCGGTGGACTACACGAAGGTTCTGCCGCTGGTGCTCGAAGCCACGCGCGAGCAGGGCGAGCAGATCCGCCAGCTTCGCGGCGAACTGGACCGGCTGATGGGGGGTGGCCGGCTGGGGGCACCGCCGCCGGAGGAGGATGAGGGCATGATGCCGCCACCGCGCCGGCCTGGGATGATGATGGTGGGAGGCGGCCAGGGCCCGATGCCGATGGGAGGGGTGAACTGATGCCTTCCCGGTATGGGCCCGGGGTACTCCCTGAGCCGAACTACAGCTTCGCCGACTTTCTCGGCGGCGCGGAGCGCGGCTACGGCTTCGTCCAAGGGATCGCCGATCGGCGGCGGCAGCGGCAGCAAGAGGATGAGGACCGACGGCGCCAACAGCAGGAACGGGAGGCGGCTGATCGCGCGCGCCCCGGCGCGGTGGACATCGGCACGTATCTCCAACGGCCCGGCGTGGAGCGTGACCTCAGCCCCCAGACGCTGCACAACATCGGGAGCGCGGGAGTACCCGACGCCACCTCACACCTCGAGTTCACCCCAGAAGCGGGGAAGGACCTCTACCAAACAGCGACGGGGCCGGTGGTGAGCCGTGCCGCCGCGCAGGAGCAGTCGCTTGCGCCGTATCTCAGTCGGATCAAGGCCACCGCTGAGGCACGCTCGGCCTATCCCACGGCGGCCGATCGCGGGGCCGAGGATCGCCGGATAGCGGCAGCCATGAAGGCGAAGGAAGTGACGACTTCGGCGGCACAGTTCCGCACCCAGTATCCGGATCTCGCTGGCCTCGGTGACGAGCAGGCTGTACGGCTCGGAATGTCCCGGAACCAGAGGATCTTCGGCAACGCGAACCCCACGCCGGCGCGGCCACGCGCGGCTGGCGCGGGAGCGACCGAAGCGGACCGGCGCGTCGGCCAGCGTCAGCGTGAGCGCGATGCGGCGCAGCGCGCCCTGCAGGCCGTCCAGACCGAGGGGGCACGCCTCGGCGCTCCGCGGGCCCCGGCCCCGGACTCGACGGGTCACGCGCCGGCACCCAGCCCACGGTGGACGGCCTACAAGTCCCGTCTCGACACGGCACAGGCGCGCTTTGATCGCGCGCAGGCGGCGGTAGATGCCGTCCTCAACGGCGGCGGTGGTCAGGGTGCCAGGCGCGCCGGCGCCGGCCAGAAGACTGCCCAGGCGTGGATTGACGAGGTGGCGGCGGACCCGGCCTGGGCCTCGAAGACCGACCAGGAGATTCGGGCTGAGGCGCGGCGCCGCGCCCATGCCGCAACGCCCGCGAGGCGGTAGTCGTGCAGGACGGCGTGGGGGTTCCCCAGCAGCCGCAGGGTGATGACTTCGACCGGGCCGTAGTCCGGCGACGTCGCCCTGCGGCTGCTGCGCCACAGGGAGACGAGTTCGACCAGGCGCCGGTCCACCGTCCCGAGGCGGTGAGCGACACCACGCCGATCGACCTCAACACCCCCTGGCCGGGTGCTCCCCTCCCCACCGCGAAGCCGCCCGCGCCCCAACCCAACCTCGGGGACTTCCTCGCACGGAAGGGTCCTACCACTGCCGCCAGCGTCTTCGGGCGCGCGCCGGTAGAGGAAGGGGCAACGAAGGCGCTCGAGGCCGCCGTCGAGCAGTACCCCACCCCGCTCCCGACCATCCGGCAGGCACGGACCCGGGCTCACGACACGGGACGGCCTTTCCGGCTGGGGAGTCCCACGGGAGAGGCGACCGTGCGGCCCGAGACGGAGGTCGATCGCCGCCGCGCAGTGGCGCGCGCGCGTCAGGCGCAGCTCGAGGGATTGACGGAGGAAGAGGCTGCGCATCGGCGCGAGATCGGTGAGGAGGTGCAAGCTGATCCCCTGGGCATCCCGCGGATCTTCGGGGAGGAGGTACTCCGCCAGACGAAGAAGGGTGTCGGCGACCTGGGGCAGTACCTCCGCCGGATGTCGATCGCCAGTCAGCCCTCGGACCCCTACGCACGGCGCCCAGAGGGCTCGCCGGTCCTGACCGATGAACAACGAGCCAAGCTGCTCGAGCCCCTCAATCGGGACATCGAGGAGCGGGAAGCTGAGACGGCGGGGGCAGGTCCGGTGATGCGGCTGGCCCGCACTCAGGTCCCCTTCTTCGCGGCTCTGGCGCCGCTCGAGCCACTTCTTCCGGCGGTCGAGGCGGCGGCACCCGCCGCTCGTCTGGGTGAGCGGGCGCTGAAGGGCGCGCTCCGCATCGGTCGAACAGGTGCGGTGGTGGGCGGTGCCTCGGGCCTCACGGAGGCGGCACGTGGTGGCACCCCGGCCCAGGTGGGCGCGGCCGCGGCCGGTGGCTTCGGCGCCGGCGTGGGGTTCGGGGTGACGGGAGAAGCTCTCGGCTTGGCGCGCGCGGGGTGGGATGCCGCCGTCCAGCGCGCCAAGGAAGCGATGGCGGGCGAGGACGTGGCCCGCTGGGTCGGCCCTGCGGATCCCTTGGCCCGCGCAGCGACCGGGGACCCTTACGCCACGCTCGGTCTCGATCGGGCAACGGCAACCGCCGAGATGGCGACAGCCGCCCGGAACCGGCTGGCGCAGCGGTTCCACCCGGACGTGGCGCCAGACAACCCCCATGCTGGCGCGACGATGTCCGCGGTCAACGCCGCGCATCAGCTGGTTGTCGAAGACCTCGCGCGGCGTGCGCCGCCCGCCGCGGCTGAAGCCCCTCCGGCGGCTGCCGCCGCGCCGGAACCGCCCCGTCCCGCCCCGACCCCCGCCGAGCCTGGGGCCCAGGCACCCCCTGCGGCCCCCGCGGCTCCTGTGGCCCCGCCGACGCGCGCGCAGGCCATCGAGCAGGAAATCCAGGCCGCGCTGCTTCTGCGTGACCACGCCGCGGTCGGGAACGATCCGGCGGGTGTGGCGACGGCTCAGGCCCAGATCAATGCCCTGGCGCACGAGCGGGCGCTGCTCGGACTGGCGGGACAGGGGGTCCGGATGCCGGAGCCCGCGCCCGCCGAGCGGCCGGGCCGGGCGCTGCACGACGTCGAGGGACGGCCCATCCCGGGCAGTGAGATCCGCCCACCGCTCAAGGCCGGCGAGATCGACCGACCACCGCAGGACGAGTTCGATCAGGCAGAGATCCACCGGCCGAAGGGGTTCGCCAAGGCATCGGAGGCGATCGCGGCGATGGAGCAGGCCGGCATCGAGATCACGCCCGAGCAGAAGCAGGCGATCACCAGTGTCATCGGCGTGGCCGAGCCCGAGGCGCCGTACGGGGCGCCGGCACATCCGACCCTCGTCCCGAGCGAGGCCGTCTCGGTACATCCCCGGGGCTGGGTCCCGCTCGACCATCCCCCGGCCCCCGGCAGCGCCGAGGAGCTGACGCGCGCCGTCCGTCCATCTCGCCACGTTGTCGGAGAAGATGAAGCGCGTTACGGTGAACGGCCTGACGCGGATGCAGGACGAGGAGGCCCCCTACGGGAGCCCGCCGCAGGAGAGGGACCTGTTCCGGCTGGACGGGGAGAGGGCGCCGTACCTGAGCCTGGCGCTGGAGCCGGACGACCCCCCAAGGAAGATCAGGCCGAACTCCCGCTGACGGGCGAGGAGCGGGTGAAGCGCGCCAGCGGGCCCGGCGCGCCGCCGCTCACGCCGGAGCAGGGGGACCTCCTCCGCAAGCCTCCGACCGCAGGGTCGGCCGACGCGATCGACATCAGCAAGCTTGCCCTCCCGCTGCCGGCCGAGGAGAAGGGCGGCATCCGGTCCGGCTTGCGCGCCTTGGTGCGCGCCATCACGCTCGGGGTCAATCCGGAGTGGGGCGGTCCCGCCGCGCGCGCGACGGCCGACACCTTCCGGGCCCGCAAGGCGGAGATGTTCCGGTCGTGGTCTATCCTCAAGACCAACATGGAGCGGGTGGACCGCGTGGTAGCCGCGCTGCCGCGGAGGCAACAGCTCGCGGCTTGGGCCGCGTTCGAGGCAGGCAAGCCCACCGGGATCAAGGCGCTCGATGCCCCCGAAGGGCTGCCGACGCTCCGGCGCATCAGCGATGCGGCGACGGCGGGCTTGGTGGCGCGGGATGAATTGAAGGCCGAAGCCCTCATCGAGAACTGGGTGGGGCGCTACTGGCAGGTGGACCCCGAAGCGGCGCGCGGGCTCGAGGGTATCCTCCAGGGCCGGCGACCGCTGGCGGGGCCCCGGACCTACCGCAAGCAGCGCACGTGGCCGCGCCTCATCGATGGCCTACAGGCGATCAACGACGCGCAGGCGCGCCTCGCCTCCGGCGCGCCGGATGAGGGCGATGCGCGGCTGTCGGGCTTCAAGCCGCTGACCTACAACGTCGTCCGCAGCCTGATGAGCAAGATCGAGGAGATGCTGCGCGCCACGGCGGCGCACGACATCATCGTGGACGAGATGACCGCGCAGCGCGCGCAGTGGGTCGGGGTGAACGATGACCCGCCGCTCGACGCGAACGGCGAGCCGTGGGGCAAGGTGGATCCCGAAGGGCGGGATCCGTCGTTCACGAAGTACGGCCCGCGCTCGCTCGGCAAGCAGGGCGAGGTCTACGTCCCGGGGCGCATCACGCTCGGCCATCTGTACGCCCCGAAGCAGTCGCTCGCCATCTGGCGTGGCGCTCTCTCGAAGGGGATCCGCGGCGACCCGATCTTCGGGCCGTTCTACGAAGCCTACATGGCGCTCGGCAACATGACGACGCAGATCCTGCTCGGCTTCTCCGGCTTCCACGCGGGCACGATCTCGCGCGAGGCCGTGAACGCCTCGCTCGAGCTGTCGATGTCGGCGGCGCTGGACAAGCGCGCGGGCGCAATCCCGGAGCATCTCGCGCACGCGGTCGGGGCGCCGGCGTTCGACTTTATGATGGGGCGGCGGATCCTCCAGCAGTACCAGAACCCCGGCGTGCATCCGGAACTCGAGCCCGTGCTGAAGGCGATGATGGCGGGCGGCTACCGCGGCACCGCGGAGAACGAGTGGTACACAGGCGAGCGGCTGCAGAAGCTGAAGGACGCCTTCCACGAGGCGGTGGAGAAGGAGAACCCCGGCGGCCGGCGCCTGTGGAACGGCATCAAGGTCGGGCCGGACCTCCTGTTCGCCGGGGTGGAGTTGCAGGTGATGCCGCTGATGCGGTACTACGTCCCGAACCTGAAGGCGGCGGCCGCCTATCGCGCGGTCGTGGACGAGATGGCGAAGCTGCCGCCCGGGTATGATCGCGCGCTGTTCCGCGCGCGGATGGCCAAGGTCATCAAGGAGATGGACTATCGATATGGGCAGGTGAATTACGATTCGTACTTCATGCCCAAACTCGTGAAGGACTTGGCGCACGCCTTCTTCCTCGCCCCTGGGTGGACAGCGGGCGGCGCCACGCTGCTCGCGAAGGGCGTCGGACAGGTGCCCTACCGCCTCGCGCGGCGGCTGTTCGGGAAGGACAAGAAGCTCGACGAAGAGGTCGTCGGCCGCACCGCGCGCTACGTCCTGGCGAGCGTGGTCTTCTTCATGGTGGTGAACGGGATCCTGACCTACCTCCACACGGGCGAGCAGCCCGAGGGGAAGGACTTCTGGTTCCCGCGGGACGGCACCAGTGATCCAGACGGTAACGCGAATCGCTATGCGATCCCCGGGTACGAGGCCCGTGACTGGTACGACTGGGGCATCGCGCCGGCGCGTGATGTCGCGCAGGGAAAGCCGTTCAAGGCTGTCAGTCGCATCACGCGGACGCTGATGAACAAGAGCAAGCCAATCCTCGGTGACTTCTTCCGGCTCGCCGAGAACCGGGACTACTTCGGCAATATGTACTACGACCCCGACCACCCGACGGTGGGCCAAGTGGCCAAGGCGGTGGGCGGCGAGCTCGCGAGTCCGATCACGCTTCGCAACGTCCAAGAGCAGATGCGGCGGGCGAAGTCTGGCCAGGCGACCATCGGTGGCGTAGCGCGAAGTTTCATCGGCGTGGCTCCCGTGAAGAAGGATATTCAGCGCACTGAGGCGCAGAACCTCATGGCCGAGTACCTCGGGCGACGGGGTCGCACGACGCTCACTCCAGAACAACGGGAGAGAAGTCGCGCGCGCGCTGACACCGTGGCGATGTTGCGTCGAGGTGAGGATGTTGAGGCTTCGTCCGCACTGGAGCGGAGGGCGGCGCGTTCGCGTCTTGAGTCCGGGTTCTTGATTCTTCCGCTCGACCAAAAGGAAGCCGTCTATGCTGCTGGTGAGCCGTGGGAGAAGGAAGTGTGGCTCCCCCTGCTTGAGGATGCTCGGGCCCGGGAGGAGGGCGGTCGGGCGCCTCGCCGGCGTGCGGTGCGGAGGCGCCGGTGAGCGTCCCGATGCGACCGTTTACCTTCGCGGACGCCCTACGGCGCGCCCGGCCTGCGGCACAGGACGATACGGCCGTAGGGATCCAGCATCCCCGGGCACTCTCGAGGTTCGGCACCGGCGTACTGGCCGATCAACTTGACAACGTGCTGAGCCCCACGCCCAAGACCCCTGCGGTCATCGAACCCCGCGGCGGCGACTTCCCGAGTGCCTACCGCTTCGAGTTGAATCAGGAAGTCCCGGCGGGAGCGTATCGGCGGCACCCGGGCCGAATCCTCCAAGAGGGCGACTTCGGCAACGCCGGCCTTGATCCTATCGCGTTTCAGGAGGTCGAGCGACTGCATCCCGGATGGACGGAATCAGCGATGCCCGCGGGGATCCCAGGCGAGGCAGTCGATGCCCCTGCCTCGTACGGCCCCCGTGCGACCCCTGTCGCGAAGGCACGGAACGCGAACGTGGCACGTTCGGTCTATGCTGATATCTGGAACGAGTCGGGGGCAGGCACGCTACCAGAGCCACTCGCGACGATTCACTACGATGCGGCGGTCCAGCACGGGCCTGCGGTGGCGCTCCAGCTCCTTCGCCAGAGTGGGGGAGACCCGGCGACCTACGTGGACCTGCGCGAGGCACGCTACCGGGCCGACATGACTGCGCCGAACGCCAACAGTCCACGGGGATACTTCAGGGAGAAGCCCGCCAATCAGCGCGGCTGGGTGGAGCAGCGCATCCCGGCGTTGCGCAAGATTGCGAGGCGTCGGTGAGCCGCGGCCCGAAGGTCATCGTGGTCACCGAGACGTGGGACGGGCTCGGGTTGGCGATGCTGATGGAGCGCCAGGGCACGGAGGTCCTCGTGGCGCACGACATCAGCGACCTCAAGGATCCCAAGGACCACGATGCGGCGAAGGTCTGCGGCGAGGGGCTGGTCGAGCGGATGCCCTACGAGAAGGCGGTCAAGCAGTACAAGGGTGCCGAGGCGATCTGGCTCTTCGACAACAACAGCTTCCCCGAGAAGGCTGATGCGCTGCGCAAGGCCGGCGAGCAGGTGCTCGGCACCGGGGCGCTCTCGGCGAAGATGGAGAAGGACCGCGCCTACGCCGTCGAGGTGGCCGAGGAGGCGGGGTTCGCCCTGCCGGACTCCCAGGAGTTCTCGGATGTCGCCAAGGCGGTGGCGTACCTCGAGGCCCACCAGGACACCGCCTACGTCTGCAAGGCGCAGGGCGGGGATGCGGATCTGACGTTCGTGCCGATGCCGAGCGACCGGGATGCGGTGGCCAACGAGATGCTGCGCGGCTACCTCGCGGCGCTCGAGGAGGCGGCGGAGGGTGACCGGCCGAAGACGTTCCTGCTCCAGGAGCGGATCAGCGGGGGCATCGAGGTCAACGTCGACCTGTGGATCCACCGCGGGAAGCCGCTCGTGGCGTTCGTGGATCTCGAGGCGAAGCGGCGGCTGAACGGAGACTTGGGCGAGCTGGTGGGGTGCGGGTTCGACTACCTGTTCCAGGTGCCGATCCTGTCGCCGCTCGTGCGGAAGACGGCGGGCCGGTTCCTCGGTCGGCCGGAGCTGCGCAACTACACCGGGTCGGTGGACGCGAACGTCATCCTCAAGGATGGCAAGGCGTACTGGCTCGAGGCGTGCAACCGCCTCGGCTACAACGCCACGCCGACGCTGTTCTACGGTCTGGCCAGCGCGACGATGGAGCGGATCCTCGCCGCGTGGCTCTCGGGGAAGCTGATCAGTCCGCTCTTCCAGCGCGGGTACGCGGCGAGCCTCTCGCTCTTCGCGAGCGAGCACCAGGCGGGGTTCCCCATCATCGTGCCGCAGAGTGCCGCGGCGCACTTCTGTCCCTACGCGGCGCGCGAGGGGCAGGATGGGAATCTGGCGATGGTGGGCGGCGGGAAGGCGTGGTACGCCGTAGGAGCGACCGTAGCATACGCACCAGCCGCTCCTGGTGCGGGACGGCGCGCGCTCGCGGTGGCGCGGGAAATAGTGTATCCGAATAAGGGCTTCAGGACAGATGGACCTGACGATGACGTGCCAACTCTACCGTTGGCGAGGTTGAGGCGACTTCAGGCCATCGGATTGCTCCCTCGAGGAGCCATCCGATGATCTGCGAGACGCACGCTCCGTGCGATGGCGGCGGACAAGGTCAATCCGTAGACGCGGTAACCCTTGTACAGTCGGTGATAGGGTACACCAAGGTGCTCTGCCAACCCTGCGATCGTCCATCGCGCCCCCTTCCAGCGGACTATGATGTTCGATCGCATATTCCGCATCTGAGTGACTTTGGATGCCCACTGACAATTCCCCGGCCCGTATGGCCCGCTGTTGTCGATGCGGTCCAGTGTGAAGGTCGGGGGACAGGGACCCATATCAGCGGCGAAGCGCGCGAAGTCGTGCCGCCACTCAGCGGCGACCACAATGCCGCGTGCGCCGTAGAAGGGATATTGCCTGGTGTTGGGATTGTGGCATCTGCGCTTGGCAGCGCACCACGCCCGGTACTCTCTCGTCGTGGTGCTGTGGCGAGTGGCCCCGTGAGTTGTGTGCGTCAAACTCCGGGCCTCGGCCTCCAGGCACCCGCAGCTTCTCGTGGCTCCGCGTCTGAGGTTCCCCGGGTAGACCACCTTCGTCCCGCCACAGTCACAGCGGCAGCGCCAGAGAACCTTGGGGCCAGTCTTGGTGACGCGGCGCACCACCGAGATGGCAACCAGTCGGCCGAAACGCTGTCCGGCAATGTCAATCAGTATCATCGGGTAAAAGTAATGCCAACAGCCGGGTTGCGCCAGAACTATCTTGTCACCATGCCCCTGGTCCGCCTGCGGAAGCTCCAGGCGCTGGGGCTCCTCCACACCACCGGGGCGATTCGATGACGCACATGGAGACGGAGGCGGTCCGCCGTGAGATTGCCCAGCGGTTGGCTGACCTCGATGCGAAGGTCACCCAGCGGTTCGACTTTGAAGCGACGGCGCGTGCGGCGGCGCTTGATGCCGAGGTCAGCGCGCGTGCCGATGCGCTTGCCGCAATGGACAAGCGGCTCGGCCTCTTGAACGAGTTGCGGACGGGCATCCTCACGCGGGACGAGTTCGAGGCCAAGCACAAGAGCGTCGAGGACCGTCTGCACGGCGTCGAGCGGTTGGTGTGGATGGCCGCCGGTGCGTCGGGACTGCTCGGGGGTATCATCGCCGCCGCGATCGCGCGGCTACTCAAGTAGACCTGGAGGCATTATGTCGCTCGCCCTCTTCCTGTCCTGGGTGTTCTTCTTCGTCATCCTCGCCGTCATCGCGTGGCTGCTGTGGCGCGCCGTGGGCAAGTTGCCCGCTGGGACGCCGGCGTGGGTGGCCTCCCTCTGTTACGTCCTCATCCTGGTGGCCTGCGCGATCGCGGTGGCGGTGCGCGCGGGCATTCTACGCGGATGACGACCCCCGCGGCGCCAGCGCCGCCCCCGGCGCCCTTCTCGCTGACGGACAGCATCCGGCGCACGGCGCGCGGCCTGTTCATCATCCTCGTGTGCGCGGCCATCGCCGGCTGGCTCTTCGACAAGGATCCGGCGAAGCTCGTGCCGGTCCTGTGGGTCGTGGTGGTCGCGATGGGCGTAGGCGAGGCTTCCAACGTCGGAAAAAGAGCGACTACGCAGCCGGCCCTGATGCCTTCTTCGACCAAGGATGGATAGATGACACCTCCCACGATGGCGGAACTGGTCCGCTCCGCGACGGCGCAGGAGCACGGCATCGACAACACGCCGCCTGCGGCGCTCCTCGCCAACGGCGAACGGCTCTGTGCCTTTCTCGGCGAGGTGTTCGCCATGTGGGGGTCGGACGCCACGATCAGCAGCGGCTACCGCTGCCCTCTGGTGAACAAGTTGGTCGGCAGCCAAGAGGGCAGCGCCCACGAGGAGTTCCGCGCGGGCGACCTGAATCCCACGGCGATGCCGCTCGAGCAGTGCTTCGATCTCCTGGCCAGGAGCGACCTACCCTTCGATCAGCTCATCGAGGAGGGGATGGTGCGCGACGGAGTGGTGGTGCTGTGGCTGCACATCGCCATCGCACGCGACGGGGAGACCCCGCGGCGGGAGGTGCTGCGCGGCGACGGCGTTCAGGGTCACATGCACTACACCCGCATCGCGGCCGGCTGAGGTCGCAGAAGGAACTCTTATGACACCGCCCGTGGCACCTCCGGTGCCCCACACGACCCTCTTCTCCCAGCTCTACAACTGGCTGGGGAAGCTCACCTTCCTCCACTGGCCGACCTTGGTCGCCGAGCTGGCCGGCGGCCTGTTCCTCGTGGCGCTGGTCACGGTGGTGGTGCTCCTGGCGCACGGCTGGGTGGCCCTGTTGCTGCTCGCCACCGCGGGCAGCCTCGCGTTCGAGCTGAAGCTGGACCCCTCAGGGTTCAAGTGGCTGGACGTGCTCGAGCGTGAGCTCGGCATCCTGGTCGGCGTCCTGATCGTGCACCTGGTGCTGCGACTGTGAAAGCCCTGCGCTGGTACGCGCTGGTGGCGCTCCTCGCCCTGGCAGGAGGCGTCCTGCTGGGGCGGGCTGGCAGTGGCGCAACGGCCGCCGAGAAGGCGTCCCGTGACTCCCTCGCGCTCGCCCGCCGGGCGCTGGACGCCGCGGTGCACACCGCCGACAGCCTCCGTGCGCACGGGGACTCTGTGGCGGGGGCGGCCGTCGCCTCGGCGGCCGGAACCGTCGGGCCAATGCGGCTGCACACGGACACCCAGATCGTCACGGTCGAGCGCCTGGTGCCCGATACCGGCGCCCTACGCCGTGCGTGGGACGCTGTACCGCTCGCTGTGGCGGCCGAGCGGGCTCATGGAGACACGCTGGTCGCCCGGCTGGCGGCCGATACCCTCCTCAAGGCCAAGGACCTCAGCGTGGCGTACAGCGAGCGGGCGGCCTATCAGGCCCAGCGGGACGAAGCCCAGCGCCAGCTCGACGCCTGCCTCAAGCGCCGGACCGAGCCGCCGATCACCCTTGGTGCCACCGCCGGCGGGGTGGTCGTGTACCACGGCGGCACCCTCCTGGTCGGGCCCGGAGCTGCGGCCGGCCTGACGGTGCGCATCAAGATCCCCCTGCCGAGGTTCCTGGGCGGATAGGGGGACACCCAGGGGTACACCCCAGTCGTTCCTATTACGTTCATGTTGACAGGTGTACCCCCCGGGTGTACCTTCGGTATCACGATGATCAAGCTCACCGTGAACGTCTCGAAGATGACCTTCGCCTGGCTCGAGCGGCTGGCTAAGCCGAACGGCCTCACGCCCCGCGGTGCGGCGCGCGAGGTCCTCGAGCTGGTGCGCGATCCCCAGCGCCCCAATCCCCTCACGAAGCCTCCGTTGCCGGAGTCCCCGCGGTGAGGGCCGAGTTCCAGGCCCTCGACATCGATGACCGCCGGAGCCAGGTCAACCTCCGCGCGCGGGTGTTCGACGATGCCGGCGAGCACGTGGCCACCGTGGTGCGCCTCGCGCCCGATGCCACCCGGCACAGCATCCGCCGCGAAGCGACCTACGTCTGTGGCTGCTGGAAGTCCAACGGGATGACGGTGCAGCGCGAGCACTGCCTCCACATCCAGTGCGTCGAGGCCGCCGTGGCCGCCGCGGAGACGACCCCGTGAACCAGTGGGCCGTGTGCGCTTATGTGCTCGTGGCCTTCTGGGCGCTCAGTGTCGGGACGGCTGGTCTCTGTGTCGCCGTGGATGTCTGGCTCCAGAGGCGGCGCGCGCGGGCCGTCGACCCCCGCACGGAGCCGGGTGTGTCCGCGGACGCGGTGCGCGCCTACCTCGACCAGCAGCGTGCGGCCGAGGATACCGAGCGGAGTATAGCGGCGGACCGCCTCATCGAAGAGACCCAGCTCTATCGTGGCTCAGACACCGACTACCCGCGGGGGACGTGGTGAGTCTCACGATCAATGCTATCCTCGACCACGCGCAGAAGGAGATCGACGAGGAGCGCGCGGATATGGTGAAGCATCTCGAGAAGGCGGCAGAGTCTGGTCGTCGGATCGCGATGCTCGAGAGTGCGCTCATCCTCGCGCAGGACCACAAGGCCGCTCAGGCCGGTACCGATGCAGCACCGACGGATCCACTAAGCACTCACCCTGGAGGGGGGAATGACAGCACCACAGCAGGAAGCCCCGCCCGTAGTGGGCGTGGAGATGCTCGCCGAGCAGGTGCGGCGAGTCCAGACGCTTCGTAACGACCTCGCTGGTCGGCAGGAGGAGCTGGGGGAGGCGCAGCGCCAGTTCCTCGTCGCACACGCCGCCCAGGTCCTCGTCATCAAGGAGCGGGCGGCGGAGGTGGAGGCGGCGGAGATGGCGCTCCGCGCGCTGGCCATCGACCACTTCACCCGCACCGGCGAGACCAAGCCCACCGCCGGCGTCGAGGTGAAGCAGCGGAACGTCTACGCCATCACCGATGCCGTCGCGGCCCTCGCATGGGCGAAGAGCAGCGGCGTGGGCCTCGTCCCCGAGAGCATCGACGAGAAGGCCATCCTGAAGGTGGCCACCGTGTCCACCCTGCCCTTCGTCTCCCACACCACCACCCCCCAGGCCCAGATCGCCACGGACCTGGACAAGGTCCTCGTCACGGTTGGGTCGAGGCCGCGCGGCCCAGAAGGTCCAGCGGGACCGCGAGGTACCCAATGACCGCGCCCACCACGGCGATGGTGACCCGCGACGAGTTCCTCGCGGAGCTCACGAAGAGGTACGGCGACCAGATCACCGCGCTCGCACCGCAGGGCGCCACGCCCGCGCACTACGCGGCCTCGCTGAGGCTCTACGCGGCGACCAACCCCGGCCTGCTCAAGTGCACGAAGAAGAGCGTGATGGTTGGGATGCTGCGGGTCGCCCAGACGGGGCTCGAGCTCGGGGTGACGTGCGACCTCCTGACGTTCAAGGATACGGCGCAGTTCTCGCCGCGCTACCAGGGGATAGTCGAGCTCGCGCTCGGAGCCGGCACGCGGGTCATCAACGCCGACGTGGTGCGCAAGGGCGATGAGTTCATCTTCGAGAAGGGCACTCGACCCTACATGAAGCACGTGCGGCACGCCGCCGCAGATGCGGAGGTCACGGGGGCGTACGCCATCGGCGAGATCCGGGTCAACTCCTTCGCGATGGTGTACCTCACGCGGGACGAGATCGAGGACACCCGCAAGCGGTACTCGAAGAAGTGGTGGGCGAAGAAGGACGGCACGCCCATCCCGCTCGAGACGATCCCGTGGTACGGGCGGAAGACCGCCATCCGGCGGCTGGCCGAGTACCTGCCGAAGAACGCCCGGCTCGCCGCGGCGCTGCTGTTCGCGGACGAGAAGCCCGAGGAGGAGATCCCGGATGGCGTCAGTGAACCTATCCCGCCGGACGTG
>Ga0187850_10000378_pt1 | contig 59328 bp, 59 predicted proteins | sample June2016WEW_4_15_FD_132436 | JGI IMG/M metagenome (GOLD analysis project Ga0187850, IMG submission 132436) | Peatland microbial communities from SPRUCE experiment site at the Marcell Experimental Forest, Minnesota, USA - June2016WEW_4_150 | ecosystem: Environmental > Terrestrial > Soil >...
AGGGTGGGTGAGGACGAAGGTGCTTCTAGCTTTGTGGCTCACACCTCAAGCTTGAGGTGCCTTTGTCCAATTCTGGAGAACCCCGGCTACCCAGGGTGCTCCCCGCTGAAATCCGAAGAGCCTACATAGCTCCAACCTGTCGGTTGGAGCTAACGCGACACGCGGGCCGTGGATCTGGCGGGTTCCATGTCGATACCTGGATGGAGGCAGAGGACATCCGCGAGGTCAACCGTCAATTGCTTTCTGCCCTTCGTCGAGTCGAGCGCCGGACCCGTTTGCGCGCCGAGTGGACCGCTGGCGGGGTGACGTATCGCTTCTTCGACTACGTACTGAAGGGCACGCGTCGAACTTCGCCAAACCAATCTGGAGACCAATACCGACACTCGGTCAATTACGAGTGTTCCCGAAGATCCACTTACTATCCCGGGACACATCGCTTCACGTTCATCGATGGGCTGGCACGAGCTCCCGCTAATTGCGGCTTCGACAAAATCCCGACAATGGGCGCTACGAGGTGAGAGCAAACACGTACACGGGCTGTCCAGCACCTCCGACCGCAGCGGGGTCACTGGTGGGCTGTGGGCCGCCAGACGACGAGGTCGCATCGTAGGTGCTCCACGAATACGCCGGGTTCGCGTGGTCGGCGATGAACGTTTCCAATTCACCGTTCGTCAGATTGGCAATCACCGTGGGAACTGGGGAATTACTCGCCGCCGGCAGAATTGTTCCAAGCAGGGCGACAGGGCTTGCTTTGACCGCGAACGTCGAAGCACGGCTCTGGTCGTACGCATTCCAGAGTCGGCCGCCGCCACCGTCGGGGATGAACTCGGTTAGCGCTGCACCGGTGGACGCTGCGTACACGTGTGGGGTCAAGTTCCAGGTGAGGGCGCTCGGATGACCGGAGATCGAAGGTCCGCCCGAGTTCTTCGTCTGGTCGTAGGCGTTCCATACGTTTCCCCAGAGATGATCGTCGGTGTACTCGATCAAATGGTCGGTGTCCTTTCCCCGCAGATAGATGTGGAACGCTGTCCCAGTTCCAAACGCGAGACGAATCCCTGAGGTCACAACTGAAGGTACGTCGGTGACCGAGATGAAGCTGCTCGTCGAGCTGATGTCATAGGAATTCCACACATTGCCGAAGAGGTGATCATCGACCACTTCGACGAGTTGTCCGCTCGAGGTGTCGCCGAACACGAATGATGCCCACGTGGGGATGTCAAGCGCGGTGAACGAGGCAAACTTCAGGGCGGAGCCCGTCAAGGTATTGAGATCGCTCACGGTCCAGGTCCCGCCTGCGCCATTGTCCTCGTAGTCGACGAGGTCCCCTGATCCCTGGGCCAGTGCGAAGACGCTTACGTGCGGGCCGTCGAGGATCGCTTGGGGACTTGTGTCGATGTCCGGAGCGCCGCTGGTGTTCTGGGTCAGGTCGACGGGGGGCTGCCAGCTGGCTGTGGGTCCTTGGACAAATCGGTAGAGGTGCCCGTTCGATCCCATGGCGAAGACTTCGGGCTTCCCATCGAGGCTCATGACGGCGGTGACGTTGCCGACGTAGGTGTTCCCGCCGGGGTTGGGTGCGACGGGCTGAACCGTGAAGTTCGTGTATGTGGAAGGTGTGGCCCCTTCGCCGAATTCCGAGATACCGGGGGAGGGCTGTGCTCCCGCCGGCTCACTGAGGACCAATAGCGCAGCGGACACGACGAGAACGGCGCCCTGAGTCACGAACGATCGCGTGGCCGGTAGACGCAGAGCCATAGAGGGCACCGTATCGCCATTGATCCGTCGCGGATAGTGGCGGTTGCGCACGGAGAAGACCGCGGCGTTCGACTTCCAGATGCCAATGCCGCGTCGGCCGAGGGTGCCGCGGACCAGGCAAAGGCTTGTTGCCAGTCGACTTGGCCGTGGTTGTCTGACGGAGCGATCGACGCAAACAGAGGTCCGGCGATCTCGGCCGGTGGTGTCGCAGTTGCCAAGTCGAGCAGCCAAAGAGCGTCGTCTCGGACGAGGAGCAGCTCGGATCCGGTGCTGGCCATCACCGAGGCGACCACACCTGCGCCAGCCGATGAGGCGCGCTGGGGCCGAGTTGCCCCGGGCTGGAGAACCCACAAGAGGTTGGTGGTGTCCCACTGGGCCATCCAGGTCGACGAGAAGTCGGCGTCACCGGTCGGTCCGAACGCGCCATCGGCCGAGGCATCGCTGAAGACGAGCGCGCCCGAGGCGAGCCAGCCCGGTACGAGCCCCACAGTGTTCGGTGGGATCGCCAACGGCCGGCAAGTCGCCACGTCGACGTCGCAGAGGGCGATGTCCTTGTTCCCGCCCCAGAAGGTCCGATCGCCTCCGGCCACGACGGCCACTGTGTGGCCGTCGGGTGACCACGACAACTACGAGGGCTGGACCAGGGTCGTCGCCAGCTGATCGGGCTGGCCACCTGCGGACAGGCTGTACGGGGGCAGCCGGTCGGCAGCGAGCGAAGCCGATCCTTGCGAGTCGAACCAGTAGAGAAGACCTGCCATCGGGCCACCAGCTTGTCGGTTCGAGGACCGCCCGTGTCGTGGTGGTCCATGTGACGGCCGGGTCGCCGTTCACCGGTGCCACGGAGAGCTCGGAGGTGTACGAGCCCGGTCCTCGATCGGTACGTACAAGACCGTGCTAATTCAATCGTCCGATTCCACTTCGTCGGGCGGAATCGTTTGCCGGCTGAGGTCGGTTGTACCCGAGGAGACTCTCTGCATCGGATCGGAAGCGGCCGAGGTCGACCACATCCATCCCTAGGAGAAGACGACCGGGCTGCGAGACAGGAGGTGTCCGGATGGTCGAAGATCTCGAAGACCCGCGCCGCCAGGAGCCGCCATTCGTCCTGGCTGAGCGGGAGATGCTCGAGGCATGGCTCGCGTTTCACCGCGCCACGTTGTTGCTCAAGTGCGAGGGGCTCGATGATGTCGGTCGCAAGAGCCGACCCGTATCCACTTCCAAGCTGTCGCTGCATGGTCTCGTGCGGCATATGGCCGAAGTTGAGCGGAACTGGTTCCATCGGGTGCTGGGTCGCGACCCCGGGACCCCGTCCATCTGGTACGACCCTGCCGTCGAGGACAGCGAACTGGTCCCTCTCGATGCCGCCGACTGGGAGGCCGACTTGGCGGCGTGGCAGACCGAGTGCGATGCGAGTCGCAGAGCGGCGGCAGCCCATGGGCTCGATGACACCGGGCTTCGTCATGGACGGCCTTGCTCGTTGCGATGGATCTATGTACACATGATCGAGGAATATGCCCGGCACAACGGGCACGCTGATCTCATCCGCGAGCTCGTGGACGGGAGCGTCGGCTGGTGACAATCTCAACGACGGCCTGGCAAACATCCTGGCCGAGTACCTAGAGCGCTTCTCCGGTGTCAACGGGCAGCTCAGCGTCAAGAGCCGCCTGAACGATATGTTCGGCCATACCCGCAGCTCACACCCCTCGCAGATCACGACGAGGGCCCTTCTGGGCTGGATCACCCGGGACGACCCAGCCAACAACACCGTGAGGGCTCGGCTTTCCACCTCACGGACCTTCCTGCGGTGGTGCGTCCAGTGCGGCATCATCGAAACGTCCCCCGCCGATCACCTACCAAACCTGACGAAGCAGTACCCGACCACCTACGGCAAGGTGCAGCAGAAGAATCCCGCTCGCTTTCTGACCTACGACGAGGCCTTTGTGCAGCTCATCGGCGCCTGCCAGGACGGAACCGACACAGGGCTGCGGGACGAGATCATCGTCCGCCTTGGCCTCAGCGGCATGCGAGTGACCGAGATCGCGGAGCTGACCGTTGGTGCGCTCACCCAGCTCCCGAGCATCTCTTGGACCGGTAAGGGGAATCGCCCCCGTCAGCTCGTCGCAGGAGACGCCCTCTGCCATGCCATCCAAACCTGGCTCAGATGCCGCAGTGAGCACGCTGGGCCCCCGCAAAGCACTACCGCCCTGCTCCTGCCTTGCGTGCCCGCGACCGTCCACGAGGGCGCCTACCGCAAGCGCAAGGCCATCGACCGGACAAGCTCGCGGACGCTCCACAAGTCGACGTTGTGGCACGTCGTCACGACCCGAGCACGGATCGCAGGGCTCGGACACGTCTCCCCCCACGATCTGAGACGAAGCGCCGCCGCCATCCTGCACAATTCGACAACGAACGATGGAGCGCACCGCTTCGACTTGCTCGACATTCAGCGAGTGCTAGGCCACGCAGACCCAGCGACGACGATGCGGAGCTACCTGGAACCGATGGACACTGCTGTCAGCGGGCGAGCTGCCGTGGTCCTCGATTAGAGCCCGAGAGCGAAGGTCGGTTCATGCGATGGCTCGGCGGTGGTCGTGCCCAGCAAACCCCTGATGTAGTGGAGGGACCCCGGGTGCTCGCCCAACGGGCTCCGCACCCCGGGCCCCCCTTCATCGCACCGAGCGTCCTGGAGGTCTCGCCCCCCCCCGAGCCAGCCTTGACCGGCCTTCGCCAGTTGGCAGCTACGCAGCTCCCACGCAGTTTGCGGGGTGCTGTCATATAGGGTCCGCGCCCGCCAGCCACGCTCCGCAGACGACGTCCGACTGCAAGACACCGGGGCACCAAGGACCCAGTCGACTGTTTCGCGAGTGCGATCCTGAAGTCGGGCCACAGATACGCGTACATGTCGAGTCCCTCTAGCACGTGCTCAACCATGGAGGACGGGCAGCGTGTAGAACTCGACCTCATAGCGCCTGGCCCCAGGGTGCACACCAGCGCCTGTGAGGGCAAACGAGTCAAGGACCGGCGGGGTGAATGGAGCCGAGTACCCGATCGACGAACTGGGACGGAGGAGGTGAAGATCGCCAGCGGTAGCGATTATAAAGCGAAGTCTCCCAGCGGAGGTGTCAATGGAAGCTGTCGGCGGCTTGAGGAGAACCGAAGACACCTTGTAGCCAACGGACAGCGGCACGTCTAGGAAACGCGCTACGACGGCGTCTCCCGTCGGCACGTCGGGGATCGCCACCTTCTGTCCGAATGTTGCACTCACCCGCTTAACTAGCCGAAGGGATCCGCAGCGATCAGGTACGCGACCCAGGACTTGCCACCGGGCGGTCGCGTCGAGCTGAGCGTAGTGGCACATCATGGTGACCCACGTGGTCGGCGGCTCGAAGAACGGATCTCGCCCGTCGACACCGACCGGCGGTTGCTCCAGGATCCGGCTCGGCGCTGCATCGGAACGCAAGAAAGCGGCGTCCAACTGGTCGAGGGACGACGTGTACGCCGAGTAGGCCTGCACGACCGGTTCGGGATCCCAAGTGATCGATGGGTAGGCCCACGCTACGGCGTTCTCGAATGGCTCGATCGCCACCGTATGGCCAACCAGCTCACGGAGCTGAGCAGGATCGATTCGGTAAGTCTGTTGCATCGTCTGCCGTGCTGCATCGATGGCAGCCGTACGGGAACGAGAGCTGAAGACGGTGGTGAGCTCGGTTCGAAGACCGTTCGCATCGTGCAGGACAGCTAGCACGTTCGAAGGAACCGATCCCGCCACCGTCCATGCAATGACGATCAGAAACGCGATCGCCGCGGCCAGGCAAGGGCGCAGTCTCGAAGTCGGAATCGGAACCACCAGAAGGAGGATGGGCACGAAGCCAAAGAAGATCAGGTCGTGCGCGTCGTGACGGACGAATCCCTCCTTGAATGCCCACCACGTCACGGCCAGCAGCACGACGACAGATGCGATCCTGACCCGGCCGTATGACTGACGAAAGCCGAGCGTCGCGACCACGGCAATTACGAGAGTGGCCACCAACGCGTACCACCACTCATCTGTGCGCCCGATCTCGAGCTGCATGGCACTCGAGTACCCGCCCGAGAGGCTTATGGCATTGCGAAGGAACTCACCTAAGTTGCCAAGGCTGTTCCCCGTCAACACCCAGGCAACGACGATCGTGGCCGCGAGCGCGACGCCGGCGATAGCCGTGTCGACGAGGCGCCGGAGTCCCTGGCCCGCTGCGACGACAGCGACCAGGACGGCAGTGGCGACCACACCGTCACTGAACTTCCCGAGCAGGCAGGCCGCCGCGGCAACACCGAGGACAGCGATCCCGATCTGCCGTCGACGCAGGTCGCTATGGGCGATGCACAGCATGCCGAACAACGTGACCGGGATCATGACGAGGTCGCCCGGGTCGAGGAAGGCCACGGCCGTCGCACCGATGATGTAACTGACGGCCACCGCGAATGGCAGCGTGAAGCTCTTGCGAGACCAGTGGATGAGCAAAGCGAACATCGCCGTGATAACGACAGCCAGGTAGATCAAGGAAAGTGCGGCGGTTGAGCCAAAGAAGAGTGTCTGCTGACTGAGGAAGCCGAGCGGTCCGTAGGTGAAATCGATACGTGGTCCCCAAGCGATATGGTGCACGAACGCCATGCTGAGTGCCACTTGCCACGACGGGTCGACCCCTGTCGTGGGTGAAAAATAGACATCGTGAGGAAACCAGGCAGCAATTGTGCACAGCACGGCAATGCCGACGGTATGGACCACCGCGGAACGCACGAATTGTCCGCCACTGGCTTTCCACTGAAATCGTGGAGGCACATCTGACAATCGATTCAGCATCTCGTCATCGCCCGTCACCTTCATGTCGGCAGGCGCGTTTGCGACTCTCTGAGACAATTCCGCAGAACGGTTCACGCGGCTTTCTCCTCCGCATGGCTGGTCATGCCGACGAGTGGGTCCATGAAAGGATAAATCCGATCCGACCGGACCAGCAGTGAAAGCCTGGGAGGGACTTCAAGTCCTTTCGCCGACACCGCCTACTCCCACCGTTCTACCCGCCAGTCGCAGATTGTTCGTGTCGGAGAACCAACCTGGACTCCCACGTCATCACTCTGGCCAGCCATCTGGGAATCCGTCAGAGCCCCACTGCCTTATCCACCACCACTCCGGCCGCCCACTCATGAAGCCGATCCGCCAGTGCGAAACCATCACCTGAAAGCACAAACGCCCCGTCGAGCCCGCGGGGATGGGCAAACTTCTTCACGCCCTTCTTGTCGCGTAATGCTAGAAACGGCCTACGAGCTTCCACCCACTCATCCACCGTCCACTCCTCGTCACGAAGCACTGGCCTGATACCCCAATACCCCCAGTAGCGCGGAACATTCCGAAACCACTCCGGAACTTCCTTCTGACGACGCTTCCCTGACTCCCGCCAGAAGTACTCGGCCACTCTCGCGCCGTTCAGTTCTGCGGAGCCATAGAAGCACGAAGTCACGTCGACTCCCCACCGAAGATGCAGCGGATCATCGCTCCCCACGACCTCGTACCACGCTCGACGTACCCACCCCTCGAACACCTCTTCATCAACCTGCGGACGCCCCAGATAGGTATGGAGATGTGGCGCCCCACGCTCCTGGAACTCGAACGCCCACGCACCCTTCGGCGCACCCCACTTCTTTCGCCACCGCTCCTTCCACGCCTCCCGATGACGTACCACCTCACGCCCGTTTTCCGGGAACACCATCGGATACGTCAACGTGATCATCGCCAGACCGGGCCCGCACTCCGCCCACGGCAGCGCAGCGAACGTCCATCGCATGTTCGATCGACTCCGCTCGCTGAACTCGCGGATCCGCCGCTCCGCATCGTCCCTACCGCGGCGGCGGCCCGTATTCCACCCACCACCCCGAGCCAGCCTGATCGCACGTCGTCGCTTCACAACATCTATCTCGGCTCCCTCACGAGCCACCGCCCGCCGAGCGAACTTTACGCCTCCTGGTGACGACACGACCCGAAACTCGTTCGCCTGCGCTACGAGGTCCCGGCGCTCTCTATCCGGCAGCGACATCTTCGGACCCTCCTCGCCCAACACTGCCCTCCTCTCACTCATGACCTGCCTCGGGCGGCAGGTCCAATTCATTGTGATCCAGCGACTCACCTCAGCCACCGGGCTGTCAAGGCGAAGCCTCCGCTAACACTCCGGTGCTCCACAGCCTTGACATCCCTAATCATCCACATGATCCCGACGAAGTCAACTGATTGCAACGAACATTGACCATGTTTATCAATATATATTGACAAGATGGATGGACCAACTAGTATTGCTCAAGTGCGGAGCGACTGGGATCAAGACGATTACCTAATTCTCAATCATTTCCTGGGAGAACTAGCAGCGAACACACGTCAGATCCAGAAGCTCAAGAAAGAAGAAGCAAAACTCGTCAAAGAAGCACGCAAGGCAGAAGCCACTTGGGCTGAGATTGCAGAAGCCCTTGACCGTTTCCCTCAGGCCGTACACAAGTCCTACCGCGATATTTGAAACGAGGACCCCCAACGACGAATAGACATCCTGCGCTCCCGCAGTATCCTCCACAAGGGCCGCGAGAAAGGTGTCGACACGATGATGAGGCGTGGAGTTTCTACAGAGGACTTATGTATACAAGTATCGAGGAATATTTCCGGCACAACGGGCACGCCGACCTCATCCGCGAGCTCGTGGATGGAAGCGTCGGCTGGTAGGCATGAGGGAACACGTCCCTCGGGCACGACGTGCCGATGCGACAGGGAAGAACGCCACGCCCCTATGACTTCACCTGGGCCTTCGTATTGGCCGACCTGCCGGATGGGACGACCCGACTCGTGATCAGGGAGCGATATGCCTTCGCGAAGTGGTGGACTGGGCTTCTCGTGGAGCCGATCGAGGCGGTCAGTTTCGTGATGACTCAGAAGATGCTGCGAGGGATCCGTGACCGGGCCGAAAGCGCCGAGACCGTGTTCGGTCGTGTGCGCGAGTGACGAACGGTCCGGTGACTTCACGCTCCTACGAGGTTCGTCCTGTGGGTTGGGTGGAGTCACCACTCGTAGACCGCGAATCCGCTCCGAAGCAGGGCAGCGAAGGGTCACCGGAAGCCTGGCTGGTCATGGATCCGAGCATGAGCGAAGCGATTCGCGACCTTCAAGTGGGCCGCGAGATCATCGTGTTGACCTGGCTCGATCGAGCTCGCCGCGATGTGCTCGTAGCTCACCCACGAGGGGATCCCGCTGTACCCGAGCGGGGCGTGTTCAGCACCCGTTCTCCTGATCGGCCCAACCCCATTGGAGTGCACCGGGTCCAGATCGTCGCGATCGACGGCACGAGGATCCTTGTGCGCAACATGGAGGCGCTCGACGCGACTCCCATCGTCGACATCAAGCCCGTACTCGACCAGACACTCGAGGCGTAGGTCCCCAGCCGAGCGGGCGTCGTCAAGGGCCGCGGGGAGCTTCGCTCAGTCTGCGCTGTCGAAGAGATGATGCACTGAGGCCGTCGATTGCCGGTATGACCCTTTGTCACCAGCGGACGTGGACCTGATCGAGGAACAGGTCGAGGACCCGACTGTCTCCTTCGATCGTCAGGCCGGCGGGGCTCTGACGGTTCCACAGAGCGAGGTAGAGGTCAGACGCTCTACCGGCCGTCTCGCAGTCCGCCTTGTCAGAGCCCCTGATGGTCACGACGCGGTCGGCGCCTATTCGTACCAACCAATCCCCGGCGATATCGACACATCGGACGTGAAGCGACCGGGGCGGGTTGGCCAGAAGGTGGCCACCTTGTCGAGTGATGAAGCATGACAACAGCTCGTCGATCCCATCGCCGGCAAATTGTGCAGAGAACGGCGTGATCGGTCTGCCGGATGCCAGTTCGGCATCGACGCGGTGGATCGCCGTCTCGTGCGCCTGTCGGCGCGCCCACATCGCCAGCGGTGACGGTGCTGTGAGGAACGTCCAGCACTCGAGACCTGGGTCCGCTTCTGAGAGTGCATCGACCAACGCGCCATTGCCCTCCTCGAACCACTCGAGCAATTCCGTGTCCGGCGGCCAAGATCCCACCACCTCATCGAGATCGACGATCCAGGGCTCGGTACGAGGGCCTGAGACCACTCCCGTAACCCAGCGATGGACGCCACCTTGGTGACGAACGAGGTCTCGCACCACCCAGTCGGGACAACTCGGCACTTTCGCGTCGAAGCTGACTGAAGCGGCCGCCGCTGAGAGTCTCTTCCCCTCGACTCGGAGGGCGGCGATGTGCTCAGAAACCTCCATTGCCAGAGAGTATCGCCCTTGGTTTGTCGGGGACCCATGCCGAGGTGACCGTTTGGAACCACAGACCTGGGTGGCTCAGCGCGTGAGATAGATGAATCCCGAAGATTCGTCCCTGAAGTCGACCCCTGCCGCGCGCAAGCCATCGCCCCAGTCGCCGACCACCCGCGGATCGCTCTGCTCCATGCCGTGGTCGGCAACGAGGATGAATGCGGCGTCTTCGAGCACCCCAGCACGTTCGACCGCGACGATGAGGTCTCCGATGCGGCCATCGGTGTCTCGCACGGCAGCTCTGGCGATCTCTGAGTGCGGTCCGCCGGCATGGAAGGCAGCGTCGGTCAGCGAGAAGCTGACCCAGCTGAATGCTGGTGGCGGGTAGTCCACGTCGAGATGGCGACCTCCCCAGATAGAACATGCCTGGCGTAGGCCAACTGCGTCGGCGAGGCTCCACCACCGGTAAGGCTCGTACGACTCGGCGAACGACGCCGTGGTGTGCGGTGGGAGCTCGGACACGTCGGGGAGCAGCAGGTCGACCTTTTGCTGGCGGAACAGCTCGAAGGTCGAGTAGTCGGCGCCGCGGTCGGCTGGCTCGTTCACCGACACCGTCACGCTCTGCGGGCGCGCGCGCTTTAGCGCTTCGTGGATTGTCTCGATCCCGGAGTTCATCCACCTCATGGCCTCCTGCCAGGTGGACGCCGACACGGTCACGATCTGTCGTTGCAGTGCTTGGTCGTACCAGGCGTTGTGCAGTATCCCGTGATGCCCGGGGTGGCAGCCCGTCAGGAGACTTGTGTGGTTGGCCAGAGTCACCGTCGGCAGTGAGGCCATGGCCCCGTAGCGGAAAGCGATTCCCGACGCGATCAGCCGGTCGACGTTTGGTGCATCGCCCGAGTCGGCCATGTCGTACAGAACATTCGCATTGCATCCGTCTGCCAGGACGGCAACTACGTGCTGTGGCCTTCTCCCAGGCTCGAGAAGCTCATGTAGGGGCTCACCGTCCTGGCGTGAGAGGAGGACGTCTTCACGCTCTGTGCCGTTCGCTCCGGTTCCCCGGCCGGGCTCGATTCCCAGTAATGCCAGCACCGTGGGGGCCACGTCGATCAGGCGGCAATGGCGATCCACCATGCCCAGCTTGCGGACCCCTGCGCCCGCGAGCACGAAGGGGGCACGTGCCTGGACGACATCTGGTGAGCCGTGTTGGCCGATGTTCTCGCCATAGCTGTGGGCGGTGCTGTGAACGACTATGAGGTCCGGTGCACAAGGATGATCGAACACCTGCGCCACCTGCTCGAACGCGAACGGGTAGCTGTTCACCGTTCGATCTGGGTAGCGAGCCCTCGTCTCGGCAGCCAAAGGAGCAAATCGGGAGGGGTCCTGGAGTTCGAGTGGGTTGCGTCCCTCCACGCTCTCGGTCTCGAAGGTCCAGCCATTCTTCGAGGGGCGCCTGTGGAAGCACACCGCGCCGTCGACCGCGCGAGCCTCGTAGGTGCCGGTTTCAGTTGAGAACAGCACTATCTCGACGATGGGTTCCAGCTCCGGGCTCGAAAGCACCTTCAGCGCCACTTCGTGAGGAGCTTTCACGATCTTCCTGCCGTGTTTGGGCCGTCTCCATCTGTCTCGGTGGGCCGCGTTGGTGTTCGGTTCACCAAAGACACGCCTCAGGTGTTGACCCTCGAGCGGGCGGGGTCGTCGAGTGTGAGGCCGTAGGCACTGAGTGCGTACTCACGGACCATGCGCTCGGTGTTGAAGAAGGAGCCGTTCAGCGCGATCGCGTTGCGCATGACGACAAGGAAAGCGTGACGATCACCGTAGAAGAGCGGGGCCACGATCCGCTCTAGCTTGTCGTAGAGGGCCGACGCGTCATCCCCGTCGGTCGTGTCGTAACCGACGGCCCATCCCGTGACCCCCTCGATGCACCCCTCGACCCACCACCCGTCGAGGGTGCTCAGACTGGGTACGCCGTTCAAGGCTGCTTTCATGCCGCTGGTACCCGAGGCCTCATACGGTTTGGCAGGCGTGTTCAACCACACGTCTGATCCGGCGCACAGGACCTTGGCGAGAGAAAGGCAGTAGCCCTCCAGGAACACGACCTTCACGGCCCCGCGGAGCTGTTCGCCCGCCGACACGATCTGGGCGATCATCGCCTTGCCTCCTTCGTCGTCCGGGGGCGCCTTCCCGCTGCAGACAACCTGGAGAGGTCCGTGCGCTTCGACCAACGCGCGGAGCCGATCGATGTCGGAGAACAACAAAGCGGTTCGCTTGTACGGAGTCGCCCTGCGCGCAAGCCCGATTGTTAGAGAGTCGGGATCGAGCACCGACCCGGTGGACCGCTGCACCGTGTGAATCAACTCCGCCTTGCATTCGCGGTGGGTGTCCTCGAGATCGGTAAGGTCGATGCCGGTCGCGTACCGAAGAAGGTCGTTCTCGGCTCTCCAGCCGGGTAGGTCACGATCGAACAGCCTCTGCAAGGGGGCGGCTGCCCAGCTGTCTGCGTGGACCCCGTTCGTGATCGATCGTACGCACACCTCGGGGAACATCGTTCGTGAGACCTCGCCGTGACGACGTGACACGCCGTTGGTGAAGCCGGACAGGCGCATGCCTAGCTCTGTCATGTTGAGCGAGCCGCTCGTCAGGGCGCCCACCTGCGCGAGCAGTTCGGATCGTCTCGGGCCGAGCATCGAGCGCACCAGCGCTTCAGGGAAGCGGTCGTGGCCAGCGGGCACCGGAGTGTGGGTGGTGAAGACGCACTGATCGCGCACGGCGTCGATGTCCTTCTCGCTCGGCGCCGACCCCGGTGCGAGAAGAGATTCCATCAACCCGAGGGTGAGTAGCGAGCAGTGCCCCTCGTTCATGTGGAACCTCACAGGTTCGTGGCCGAGGGCACTGAGCATGGCGAGTCCTCCGAGCCCGAGCACGACTTCCTGATGGAGGCGATGCTCCTGTCCACCCGCGTAGAGCTGGTCTGTGACGGCGCGGTCACTGGCAGCGTTCTCCGCCAAGTCGGTGTCCAACAGGTAGAGCGGGACCGCCGCTCCCGACCGTCCTCGGATCAGGCGTCGCCAGGCACGCACAATGACTACGCGGCCGCTCATCTCGAGCGACACTTGCTCCGGTAGGGGCTCGAGCAAGTCCCGCGGTGACCAGCTGACGGGGCTTTCGCTCTGACGTCCGGAGGCGTCGAGGTGCTGGACGAAGTAGCCGTGGCGGTACAAGAGAGTGACGCCCATGACCGGCAGGCCGAGGTCTGCGGCCGAGCGGAGGAAGTCTCCCGCCAGCACGCCGAGCCCTCCGGCGAAGGTGGGGAGCGCGTCGTCGAGGGCCACCTCCATGGAGAAGAACGCGATCTCAGCGGCGTTCGCGAGTCGATCGGAGGCAGCTTGGGCTTCCCCTGAGTGTCGATCACCGTCCATGCCCGTTCACCCTAGGAGGCTGTGCCCACACTCCGCCTGGACCCGGGGCCCGAGCGGGATGGTTCGGGCTACGGCGAGGCGCCGGCTCTCTTCGGTAGGCCCCGGACGAGGGGCCGGGCGAGCATGACAACCATCGCAAGCTGAAGCGCGCCTGCGAGGTAGAGAGGCAGCCGCAGTCCGCCGAGAAGGGCGAGACCACCTGCCGCAAGCGCGCCCACCGGCGCGGCCCCCCAGATGATGCCCCGCCAGGCAGCGCCCACCCGGCCCATGAGCTCGTCGGGGGTGAGGCGCTGACGCATCGAGATGGCCACGACCGTGCCTGCGCCGATCGCAAAACCGGTCAGGGCGAACGCCGGACCAGACAGCAGCCAGGTGCGCGACCACGCCATCACGAAGTAGCCAACTGCACAGGCGACGGCGGAACCCAGAAGCGTGAGCGCGCTGCCGAAGCGCGCCACAAGGCGTTCGGCCACGATCGCGCCCGGTATGGTGCCGACGGCGCCGGCTGCGAGGAACGCCCCGTACGCCCCAGCGTGGACTCCCCAGTCCCTGGTAGCGGTGAGCACCAACACGCCGTTTACGAGCCCTTGCAGGCCGGCGAGCGAACACATCGTGACGACCAGGAGCCGCAGGCGCTGGTCGCCGAAGAGATGTCGAGCGCCGTCCCAGATGGCTCCTCCCCACATGGATCCTCGGTGCCCGGCCGGGGGCGGCGTTCTCGTGCGAAGTTTCACTAGAGGAAGGCCGGAAAAGACGAGGGCTGCGGCGTCTGCAAGGAACGGCAGCGCCCGCGCCGCAGTGAATGCGGCGGCGCCGACGATGGGTCCTGCCACATGCTCTGCTGCGGCCTCCGTACCTGTCAGCGCACCGTTCGCTCGTTCGAGCGACTCGAGCGTGACGAGTTCGGGTACGGTTGCTTGGAGCGACGAATAGTAGATGGCCCGGCCCGCGGCATTCATCAGCACCGCAAGGATCAGAAGTGCCAGATTCATGCGGTGGCTGAGTACCAGGAGCCCGGCAGCGAGCAGTACGACGCCGCGCAAGAGGTTCACGACCGCCATTAGCCTGGTTCGGAGGAACCGGTCGGCAAGGGCACCTGCGGGCAGGGCCATGAGAAGCCAGGGAATCTCGTCGGACGCGACCACAGCCGAGATGGCGAGGGGATGCGGGTTGACCACGACGGCAAGAAGCGGAACCGCGCCGTAGGCAAAGCCGTCTCCCGAGCTCGCCAAGGTGAAGCCCACCTGCAGACGACCGAAGCGATGGCCGAGTCTCTCGTGTCTCCGTTTGATCGCGTGCTGGGCCGTCACCGAGCACGCCAGCGGTGATGTGGCATGCCAAATGGTCGCGCAGTCACAGAGGCTAGGACGGTTCCATCGACTCCGTACGGGCCTGAGCGCGACAAACGGCGGGCGGTGGCTCTGCGAAGAAGGAACTCGCTAAAGCTCGCCGACCGCCGTGTCGATGACTAATCGCAGGACCTTCCGCGCGTTGAAGACGGTGGAGGGCTGCGATGGCTGCAGTTGAGCGGTCATGGACCGTTCAATGTCAGCCCCAGTGCGGGCACGCCATATCAGCCACCTCCCTTCAGCCGCCGGAAAGGCCAAGGGGGATCGAGGGTCAAACACCGTGCAACCGGTACCCTCGGTCCTCCGCGCACCATCTTCCCAATTAGAGGGGGCGTTTAGCAACGCTTGGGTGACTTTTGTGGCACGCAAAGAGTCGTCATACCCTGAGGTACGACTCACGCGGGCGTGACGGATCGTCTAGATCAGTTGATCAGAGACGCGGTACCCGCTTGCCCGCGACGCTATGAAGCGTTCGGACCGCGGTCAGTGAGGAGGACAGCTCGAGAGACGCACTGCCGAGTAGCCACTTACGGAGCTTGGCCGGTTCCTGCGGTCGTGACAGGTAGTAACCCTGGACCGAGTCGCAGCCGGCCTCGGCGAGCATCAAGCACGTGATCTCGTCCTCGGCTCCCTCCGCGACGACGCCGAGCCCGAGGGAGTGAGCCATCGCGATTGAGGAGCGCACGATGATCGCGTTGCTCGGATCCTCGGCGAGGTTGGTCACGAACGAGCGGTCGATCTTCAGCTCCTGGACGGGGAGGCGGTGCAGGTAGGCGAGGGAGGAGTAACCCGTTCCGTAGTCGTCGACGGCGATCCCGATCCCGAGGTCGGCCAGCTCGTTCAGGACCTTTCCCGCCTGACCGAGGTCGGCCATCACCTCCGTCTCGGTCAGCTCGAGGGTGAGGGCCTGCGCCGGGAGATCGTTCTCCCTGAGGTGCCTGGCCACCCGGTCGACCAGATGCTCGTCAGAGAGGTCGCGTCCCGAAAGGTTGACGGCAAGGCCGATATTGAGCCCGGCGCGTCGCCACTCGGCCAACCTGGCGCATGCCTCGGTGAGGACGAACTCGGTGATCCGGCCGATGATTCCTATCTGCTCGGCGATCTCTATGAACTCGGGCGTAGGGATCCATCCGTGCACGGGGTGACGCCAGCGTGCCAGCGCTTCAACCCGTACTACTCGGCCGGAACCGAGGTCGGCGATCGGTTGGTACATGAGGCTGAGCTCGTTCCCCGTCTCCAGAGCGTGCACCAGCAAACCACCCAGCATGAGCCTTCGCTGCATGCACTGGTCCTGAACGACCGAGTACAGCTCGATCCCGCTGCGGCGTTCCTTGGCAAGGTACATGGCGATTTCCGCACGCTGGAGCAGTACGGCGACGTCCTCGCCGTGTTCCGGGGCGAGTGCCAGGCCGGCTTTGGCCGTGACGGCGAATGTCAGGCCGTCGATCTCGATGGGCTTGGACAACTCGGTGTTGAGCTCTCGCAGGATCGTGATCGCCCTCTTGGCCTCTGTGATCTCCGGCAGGACGAGGGCGAACTCGTCGCCACCGAGCCGTGCCACGGTTGCACGTCCCGACGCCGCGTGCACGAGGCGTTCGGAGACCTCACACAACAGCCGGTCCCCGATGGCGTGCCCGAGCGTATCGTTCACGTCCTTGAATCGGTCGAGGTCGAAGAGGGCGATGGCGACCCCTGTGCTCGCGCTGAGCGCCCTCTGAGCGCGGCTGAGGAACAATGTGCGGTTGGGGAGCCCTGTGAGCGTGTCGTGCGTGGCCTGGTGGGACTTGCTGTCGACCTCGAAGTGAAGCTCCTCGATGAGCCGAGCCCTGTCGAGGCTCGAGCCGGCGTGGACCGCGAGCGCTTCGAACAGTCGGAGGTCCTCGGTGTCGAACGGGTCGAGCTCCTCCTCGCGGTCGAGCGCCACCAGGGCGCCCACGACGCTGCCTCCGTCGAGAAGCGGAGCGACTAGCGCCTCGCGGAAGTCTCCGAGGATCGGGTCGCCCCCGCTGGCGCCGGCGGTTCCCCGCTGGCGGCCGTGGAGCACCGCCGTTCCATTCGACATCGCCTGGGTCACGATCGACGACTTGTCGAGGACCAGCGGTTCCACCGTGGGGTCGGCCGCGGAGTTGAGTGAGACCCGGCGGGGGATGCCGGACGCCTCGGCCAGGATGAGCTCGGACCGTCGCGCTCTCATCACGGTCCGGACTTGTTCCAGCACTGCCCAGCTCATCCCGACCGGTTCGAGGTCCGCATCACCGAGCGATCGGCTGAAGTCGTAGAGATGTTGGAGCGCGCCGAAACGGAGCGAGAGCCGCGTGTACCCGCGGTAGGCGAACACGATCAGTGCAGCGACGAGCACCAGCGGCAAAGTCGACCACTGGTCCCACCACGCCGCGTCGAGCACGACGAAAGCGAGACCGATGCTCGCGGCAAACAGGAGCACCTCCGTGGTGAATTCACGGTGTGCCTTCTGACCGTTAAACCTCATGACCAGTCTTACCGCTTCCGTCGCGGTCAAGTTGAACGCAGCGAGCCCTGCCGCTCCAGTCACCCACCCGAACGGGCCTACTGGTGAGTGGGCTCCGAGCAGCTGGCGGAAGACGGTGACGGCGACCGCTGATGCAAATGCACCGGATGCGGTGTTGAAAAGCAGCTTCGAAGGCGCCTGGCGGCGGACCGGACCGAACACGGCCACGAGAGCGGCGACGTAGCTGAGGACGAGGAGAGGCGGCGACGCGAAGACAAGACCAAGCAGCAGTGGTACCTCAGCTAGCGAGAACATGTAGGTGCTGCCTCGGTAGTAGAACGACACCGGTACCCAAACGGCGGCCGAGAACGTCACGAAGAGAAGACCGAACATGATCGGCTGGCTGGCGAGGTGGTGGACGGGTCCGAGGCCGGAAAGAGGCCCTATTGCCAGGAGGACGGCCGCGCCGCCCGCCAGCACCAGTGAGAACGCATAAATGGTCGCTGTCTTCAGCCAGGTGGGCTGCAGAGGAGGTCCGCCGAGCGCGGTGTCAGAGGTCGTGACGAGGGCCAGGGGGGCGCGGCCTTCAGAATCAGCGCGGGGGAACTCTTCTGCGGGAGGGACTGCGCCCGCCGAATTCACACGAGCGCGTGTCGTCTCGGCACCGTCCGTTGGCACTCGTGCTCTATCGGCGCGAAAACGAGGTGACTTGAAAGCGTGCCGAGCAGGGGCGGTGCTCTCTCTCCTGTCGCCGGGCGGCGTTCTTCCGAGCAGCGCTGGCATCGCCATGGAGAAAATTATCCAGCAACCCTCCTCCTCCAAATAAGGGCCTTTGTACTCTTTCACCGCTTGTAGTGGTGTCATGAACACACAGTGTGGCTAGACCCTCCGCACAAGAGAAGAAGATCACTACGGGACGCCCAGGTTTCGCTGCAGTCTGTAGCGCAAAGTGCAAGCCGCCTCCCAGATGGCGCTGAGCGGCGTGTGTCGGGCGGACGGGCGTGCGGGGTCGCTGGTGGATCCTTCGGCGCTCCGCGAGGATGTGGGTATGGCCTGGTCTTGGGCGTATTTGGCCGTCAGCCTGCTGGGAGCGGCGTTGGTGGTGAACGCCTTTCGGCCGCCGCGCGTCGCCTTCCTCGCCGTCCCGAACTTCTTCGCCGGGTGGTACACGGGTGAGCTCCCCCTCTGGCACATCGTGTGGCAGGCGGCGAGCACGGTCGGGTTCGGGCTCGCCGGGGCCTTCGGGCACTTGCCCGGATTGATCGGTCTGGCGGTTGCGGGGGCGTCGTGGGTGGGCCTTGGCGTCCTGGCCCGGAGCGGACATGACGCCCGCGACGTGTTCGCGCGGGCGGAAGAGGAGGGACCCCTTCCTGCGGTGGAGGACGACGTGCTGCCCAAGGACGGTGGGGAGACCATGTGGCGCTTCCCGCGCCTGGCCTTTCCGCTGCCCGTGCCTGCGCGTTCGGTCCAGGTGCTCCGAAACGTCGACTACGCGGGCGACGGCAGGCGTGCCCACCGCCTGGACATCGTCCGACGTCGCCACGATCCACCCGTACGCGCGCCGGTGCTCGTCCAGATCCACGGAGGCGCCTGGGCGATGGGCGACAAGCGTGAGCAGGGTCTCCCGCTCATGTACGAGCTGGCGCGTCGCGGATGGATCTGCGTGAGCGTCAACTACCGCCTGAGCCCGCGCGCCACTTGGCCGGATCACGTCGTCGATTGCAAGCGTGCCGTCGCGTGGGTCCGTTCGCACATAGCCGAACATGGGGGGGACCCGAGCTTCATAGCCGTCACCGGCGGTTCCGCCGGTGGGCACCTAAGTGCTCTGATCGCCCTGAGCGTCGGTGACCCGTCGTTCCAGCCAGGCTTCGAGGACGAGGACACCTCGGTGGACGCGTGTGTACCGCTCTACGGTGTCTACGACATGACCGCGGGTCGAGGGCCGCTCCAACCCGCAAACGCCCGATACGACAAAGGGCTCTTGAGACTGCTCGAGCGACAGGTGTTCAAGCGGCGCTTCGAGGACGACCCGAAGGTCTTCGAGGACGCCTCGCCGCTCTACAGGGTGCGCCCGGACGCCCCTCCGTTCTTCGTGGTCCATGGTGTGAACGACACCCTGGTGCCGGTGAGCTCCGCCCGGCAGTTCGTCGAAGCGCTACGTGCGGTGTCGAACTCCCCGGTGCTCTACGCCGAGCTGCCGTTCGCGCAGCACGCATTCGACGTACTGCCCAGCGTGCGCTCGGCGCACGTGGCGGCCGGCATCGTCCGGTTCCTCGAACGGGTTCGCCGGTCCACGCTGCAAACGCAAGAGCCCGAGGGCTCCACCTCGGTCGGTGCCGGATAGGGGCTCGCTGCGTCTTGTCTCTGGTGCTCGGGCTCTCGGTTGCCCGCTTCGGGCTCCTCGGTCAGCGGGGGTTGCGGCCCCTGGACCTCTCTTGTTTGTCGGAGCTTTGCTCCACACGCTCGTCGGGGGCGAGCTCGACCTGGACGTCGGGGGTCCCGGGCCTGGTGACGAGCTCGAGTATGTGCCCGGCCTGGCGCAGGTCCGATTCGGATTGGCCCAGCAGGGACAGTCGCGCCGGCTCGTCGACCACCGTGAGCCGCGCCACAGGGACGCGCATCGATCGCTTCGCAGCCGTCTTGGCCCGTCGTACCTCGCCCAGCACGTACGCGGCCATGTCCAGCACGGTGGCATCCCGGCATGCCTTGTCGCCTGGCGTCCCCGGAACACCGTCGGTGCCGAGGGCGCCCGGAAGCTCCTCAGCCGTCGGCCACGGCGCCAGGTGCACCGACCCGTCGTGCCACCAGGACCACACCTCTTCGGTGACGAAGGGGAGGAAAGGCGCGAGCATCCGCAGCTGGACGGACAAAGCCGCTGCGAGCGCGGCGCGCGCCGATGCGGGCTCCGGGCGCTGCGCCGGCTCGTAGGCGCGCGCTTTCACGAGCTCGAGGTAGTCGTCGCAGAAGGACCAGAAGAACGCCTCGGTGCGCTCGAGCGCCCGGGCGTAGTCGTAGGACTCGAAGGCGCCCGTGGCGTCGGCGAGCACCTCGCCCAACCTCGACAACATGGCGTGGTCGATGGGAGCGCACACGGCTTCGATCCCGGGGACCTCGCCACCCGCCATGCGACCGAGCGCGAAACGCGACGCGTTGAGGATCTTTATCGCGAGTCTTCGTCCCACCTTGATCTGCGCGTCGTCGAAGGCGGTGTCCACCCCGGGACGTCCCGAGGCGGCCCAGTAGCGGACGGCGTCGCTCCCGTGCTCTTCGAGGATCTCCATCGGGGTTACGACGTTGCCCTTGGACTTGGACATCTTCTTGCGGTCGGGGTCGAGCACCCATCCCGAGATGGCCACGTCCGACCACGGCAGCATTCCGTGCTCGATCTCCGCGCGCACCACGGTGGAGAAGAGCCAGGTGCGTATGATTTCGTGGCTCTGGGGTCGCATGTCCATGGGGAACACGCGCGCGAACAGGTCGGGGTCGTCTTCCCACTTGCCGGCGATCTGCGGCGTGAGCGAGGAGGTCGCCCAGGTGTCCATCACGTCGGGGTCGGCCGCGAAGCCCCCGGGTAGGTTGCGTTGGTCCTCGCTGTAGCCGGGGGGCGCGTCGCTCGAGGGGTCGACCGGGAGCAGGTCCTCGTCGGGCGCGATCGGCCGGTCGTGGTCGACGGCCCCGTCCTCTGCGACCGGGTACCAAAGCGGGAACGGCACACCGAAGAAGCGCTGGCGGCTGATGTTCCAGTCGCCGTTCAAGCCCTCCACCCACGCTTCGTATCGATGGACCATGTGGCTCGGGTGCCAGCGAAGCTGTCGACCGCGCTCGAGCAGGCGCTCGCGAAGGCGAAGTGTGTGCACGTACCACTGACGGCTGGAGACGATCTCCAGGGGGTGCTCGCCTCGCTCGTAGAACTTGACGGGGTGGGTGATCTGTCGCGGGTTCCCCACGATCGCGCCCGCCTCGGTGAGCAGTTCCACCACGCGTTTCTGGGATCCGGCGATGGTGTTCCCGGCCAGCTGTGCATAGGCGGCACCCGCGGCGGCCGGGTCCTCGGACTCGAAACTTCCTTCCCCCCAGGACACGGGCAGCAGCCGGCCGTCGCGTCCGACGATCGTGCGGGTCTGTAGGGAGAGCTCACGCCACCAGGTCACGTCGGTGATGTCGCCGAAGGTGCAGATCATCGCGATGCCCGAGCCCTTCTCGGGCTCCGCGAGCGGGTGCGCGACCACCGGGACGCGTGCCGAGAACAGGGGTGTGAGCACGTCGGTGCCGAGCAGCGGCCGGTAACGCTCGTCGTCGGGGTGGGCGACGAGCGCCACGCAGGCGGCAAGCAATTCAGGTCGGGTGGTCTCGATCTCCACCGACCCCGGCGCTTCGGCCCGGGGGAAGCGCAGCCTGTAGTAGGTGCCCGGTATCTCCCGGTCCTCCATCTCCGCCTGCGAGACGGCGGTCTGGAAGTCGACGTCCCACATCGTGGGCGCGTCCGTGGAGTAGGCGTGGCCGCCGGCGAGGAGGCGCAGGAAGCCGCGTTGGCTGGCGCGTCGGGCTTCGTGCGAGATCGTGGTGTATCCGAGGCCCCAGTCGACCGAGAGGCCGAGCCACCGCCAGGTCGCTTCGAACACCCGCTCGTCCTCGGCGGTGAGCTCGTGGCACAGACCTATGAACGCGGGGCGCGACACGGGCACCTGCTCATGTCGCGGTCCCTGTGGAGGGACGAAGTTCGGCTCTTGGCGAAGGCTCGGGTCGCATCGCACCCCGTAGTAGTTCTGCACGCGCCGCTCTGTGGCCAGCCCGTTGTCGTCCCATCCCATCGGGTAGAAGACAACGTCGCCGCGCGCCCGGCGATACCGGGCGACGGTGTCGGTGTGCGTATAAGAAAAGACGTGTCCGATGTGGAGGGAACCCGAGACGGTCGGCGGGGGGGTGTCGATCGAGAAGACGCGCTCGCGTTGTGCCGACCTGTCGAAGCGGTACGTCCCGGCCGCCTCCCAGCGCTCGGACCACTTCTCCTCCAACCCTTCGAGGGTCGGGCGCTCTGGGACCTCGGGTGCCCGCGGAGCCTCCACGGGTAGAGGGTTCATGGTCGGTTACGGTACCTGAGTGCTGCGACTCCACGACACGGCCAGCGGTTCGCTGCGGTTGCTCGAGCTGCGGGACCCGGGCCGGGTGGCGATGTACGTGTGCGGTCCGACCGTCTACGACGTTCCGCACATCGGTCACGGGCGCTTCGCCGTGGCCTTCGACGTGCTGCGGCGCTACCTCGAGTTCTGCGGCCTCGACGTCGAGTACGTCTCGAACGTCACCGACATCGACGACAAGATCATCAACAGGGCGAACGCCGAGGCGCGCCCCGCCTCCGAGGTGGCCACAAGGTACGAGGCGGCATGGTGGGAGGCCGTCGACGCCCTGGGCGTGGCACGTCCCACCCATACCCCTCACGCCACCGACTACGTCGGGCGGATGGTGGAGACCGTCGCGGAGCTCGTGGAGAGAGGCGCCGCGTACGAGACCGCGGACGGGGTGTATCTGTCGGTGGAACGTGTCGAGGGTTACGGGCTGCTGAAGCGCCAGAGCCTCGAGTCGCTTCGCCCCGGCGAGCGCGTGGAGCTGGTAGAGCAGAAGCGCTCGGCTCTCGACTTCGCCTTGTGGAAGAAGGCGAAGCCCGGCGAGCCCACCTGGGACTCGCCCTGGGGCCCGGGACGCCCGGGTTGGCACACCGAATGCGTGGTGATGTCACTGGACCTGCTTGGCGAGGGGTTCGACCTACACGGTGGCGGGATCGACCTCGCCTTTCCCCACCACGAGAACGAGCGTGCGCAGGCGGTCGCTCTGGGGCGTGAATTCGCCCGTCATTGGGTGCACTGCGGGCATCTCAAGGTGGGTGGGGAGAAGATGTCCAAGTCCCTCGGGAACTTCGTCACCCTCGGCGATCTTCTGTCGAGAACCGACGGACGCGCCTACCGCCTGTTGCTCCTCCAGAGCAACTACCGGTCGCCGGTCGAGGTCACCCCGGCCACGATCGCCGACGCCGAGGAGGCGCTGGCACGCTTGGACTCCTTGGGCCGGCGGTTCGCGCTGGATGTCGGTCTGGCAGGGGTGAGCCTGGAGGAGGCGAAGGCGGCCGGCGCCGAGGCCGACGCGCTCGAGTCCTTCGTCGAGCACATGGACGACGACCTCGACACCCCTGCTGCGGTGGCGGGGATATTCGACCTGGTGCGTCGCGCGAACTCTCTGGCCGACGGGGGGGACGAGGCGAGCGCGAGGAAGCTGGCGATCACCGTCGCCGTGCTCTGCGGAGCGATGGGACTGGTCCTGCGAAGCGCGGTGGAGGAGGTCGACTACGACGCCGCCGCGCTCGTGGCCGAGCGCGATGCCGCGCGAGCCACCGGTGATTGGGCCAGGGCGGATGCCATCAGGGAAGAGCTTCGGGCGACCGGCTGGGTGGTCGAGGACTCCTCCGAGGGGACCCGCCTGCACCGCCGGCCCGGCTGAGCGGCCCTTGGCCTTGTATCTCTGAGGAGACTCGCAACTTGCGGGGCACTCTCTTCGTTGCCGGGATACCGACGCCAGGTTACTCTTGAGTAATAAGAGGTAGGACGGCTGGAGATGCCCGCGGCCCCACCGAAAATCTCGGTCCTTCACCGCAAAGAGCGTGGTCGACCACTCAGGTGGAGCGGACAGCTTTGCAGGCAGGTCCGAGCGACCCGACGAGACAGGGAGAGGGTTATGTCCGAGTTCTTGGTCGACCTGAATGAAGACCAGCTCCAGATCCAGAAGTGGGTGCACGACTTCGCCGAGGGAGTCATGAGGCCCGCTGCCCATGAGTGGGACGAGCGCGAGGAGACTCCCTGGCCGGTCATCGAGGAGGCGGCCAAGGTCGGGCTGTACTCCTTCGACTTCGTCGCCCAGGCCGTCTCGGATCCGACGGGCCTGACCTTGCCGATCGCCAACGAGGAGCTGGCCTGGGGGGACGCGGGCATCGCGCTCGCGATCACGGGGAGCTCGTTGGGCCTGTCCGGGATCGCTGCGGCCGGTACTCCCGAGCAGCTGATGGAGTGGGGCCCGCAGTGCTACGGGACCCCCGACAAGATACAGCTGGCGGCTTTCTGCGTGTCCGAGGCGGACGCAGGTTCGGACGTGAGCTCGCTTCGCACCCGCGCCGTCTACGACGAGGCCAAGGACGAATGGGTGATCAACGGCACCAAGAGCTGGATCACCAACGGTGGCATCGCCGATGTGAACGTGGTCGTCGCGACAGTCGAACCCGAGCTCGGAGCGCGTGGTCATGCAAGCTTCGTCGTGCCTCCGGGCACACCGGGTCTCTCGGCCGGCCAGAAGTACAAGAAGATGGGAATTCGTGCTTCGCACACCGGTGAGGTCGTCCTCGACGACGTTCGCGTCCCGGGTCGGTGCCTGCTCGGTGGCAAGGAGAGGCTCGACGAGAAATTGGCGCGCGCGCGCGAAGGGAAGCGCTCGACCTCCCAGGCCGCGATGGCCACGTTCGAAGCCAGCCGACCGTCGGTGGGCGCTCAGGCTCTCGGCATCGCTCGCGCTGCTTATGAGTACTCGCTCGAGTACGCGAAGGAGCGCAAGGCGTTCGGCCGTCGGATCATCGAGAACCAGGGGATCGCCTTCAAGTTGGCGGACATGAAGACGCGCGTCGACGCGTCCCGGCTGTTGGTCTGGCGAGCCGCTTCGATGGGCGCCAAGCGCGTGCCTTTCGGTGCCGGCGAAGGGTCGATGTCAAAGCTCTACGCGGGCGAGACGGCGGTGTGGGTGACCGAGCAGGCGATCCAGATCATGGGCGGCTACGGCTACGTCCGGGAGTACCCGGTGGAGCGTTGGCACCGCGACTCGAAGGTCTACACGATCTTCGAGGGGACCTCGGAGATCCAGCGCCTCATCATCGCCCGGGCCATCTCGGGCATCCGTGTCCCGTAGCGCTGCGTCGAGCACCGCCCCAGCAGACTGAGCCCGCCGCCGGGCGCGGGTGCTCTCTCGTGCCATGAGGTGGTTCGTGTCGTGGCTGTCCGGCAGGCACGGGACCTGACAGGCTGACTCTCGGCAATTTCCGACCCGGTGGCGCAGTCGCCGGCGAAGCGAGGAGGCGTGCCGATGCAGCTACGTACGTTGGGACAGGGCCTGGTCGTCTCGGCCGAGGGACTGGGCTGCATGGGCATGAGCCAGTCCTACGGCCCTGCGGAGGACTCGGAGTCGATTGCCACGATCCAGCGCGCGCTCGACCTCGGGGTGAGCTTCCTCGACACTGCGGACATCTACGGGCCCTTCACGAACGAGCGCCTCGTCGGCCGAGCGATCGCCGGACGACGTGACGAGGTGGTGCTCGCGACGAAGTTCGGCAACGAACGCCGGCCCGACGGGTCGTGGGTAGGCGTGAACGGCCACCCCGACTACGTCCGCAGCGCCTGCGACGCATCCCTCGAGCGCCTGGGCGTGGACCACATCGACCTCTACTACCAACACCGGGTGGACACCTCGGTGCCGGTCGAGGACACGTGGGGCGCTATGAGCGAGCTCGTCGACGCCGGCAAGCTGCGTCATCTCGGGATCTCAGAGGCCGCACCCGCCACGATCAGGCGAGCGCACGCAATGCATCCGGTCACAGCCTTGCAGTCGGAGTACTCGCTGTTCAGCCGGGACCCCGAAGACGCCGTGCTCGAGGTCGTGCGCGAGCTCGGCATCGGTTTCGTCGCCTTCAGCCCTCTCGGCCGGGGGTTCCTTTCGGGCAAGATCACGAGTCCCGAGGCCTTCGGTGACGACGACTTCCGCAAGTCCGCTCCCCGGTTCCAGGGAGAGAACTTCTCCAAGAATCTCGCCGTCGTCGAGAAGGTGGGGGAGCTGGCCCGGGCGAAGGGCGTGACCCCCGCACAGCTGGCGTTGGCCTGGGTTCTCGCCCAGGGCGACGACATCGTCCCTATCCCCGGGACCAAGCGCCGCAGCTTGTTGGAGGAGAACGTCGCAGCCCTCGACATCGACCTCACCGCCGAGGATCTGGCGGAGATCGAGGAGGTGGCCCCGAGAGGAGTCGCCTCGGGCGACCGCTATCCGCCGGACCAGATGGCTCGAGTCAACGTCTGAGGCCCCGGCGTCTGATCGGTGATGCCCTCAGGCGCTCACCGGCTCTCGTCGCAGCTCGGGATGACGCAGGCTGACGTCGGCGCAGGCGGCGCAAACGTCGTCCGGGACAAGGCCCGCTTTCATGAGGAGACCGAAGATCCGGCAACCGAGGCAATAGCCGAAGAACGACTCAGCCGACGCTGCCGCGCCGAGCATGCCGAGCACCACCCACGTCGCCGTGTGCTCGCCGAAGCCGAACCACAGGACCACTGCGACAGTCGAGGATCCGGCCCCCATCGCCTGGGCGAAGCGCTTGGGGGGTCCCGCCACGAGCCGGGGCGGCCCCAGCCGGGGGGCGACGACCCGCGTCGCGAGCTGGCCGAGAGGGCTCAGGCTTGGCCCGCTGAGCGCGCGGGCCCAGAATCCGTAGACGAGGGGGACGAGCAGCCACGTTTGACCGAAGCCGATGGCCGCGGCGCAGATGGCCACGACCACCCCGGCGACCACGCGAGCGGCTTTCTCGTTCACGGGATTGGGGAAGCTGAGGAGCGATCTCACGTTCAGGGTCATGATGACCGCCTCCTGTGTCGGCTTTCCCATGGGTCGAGATCGAAAGCTTACAAGGTTGGTCGACTTTTGCGCGCGGCCGCCGAACCAAGCCGGGACGACCGAGGAATCGGGCCGCGCGGCTCGGTTGGGGTACCGTCCGTCGCCAGATGACCGGGGAGATGTCGCAAGGCTCGAGCAGCAGAACGGGCGACGATGAGCCACCGCAGGTGCTCGTGCTGTGCACCGGCAACGCGGCTCGCTCGGTCATGGCCGGAGCCCTGCTGGACGCGCACGGGGTGCGAGCGCGGGTGACCACCGCAGGCACCCACGTGGTCGAGCGCCAGCCCATGAGCCGGCGCACACGCCAAGCACTCGTCTCGATCGGCCTCGAGGTCCCGGTGCACCACAGCCGCCAGGTCGCGGAGTCCGACGTCGAGGAGGCCGATCTCGTGATAGCCATGGCTTCTGAACACGTCCTTTACATGCGTCGGCGGCATCCGGCGGCCGCTGATCGCACGGCCACCCTGTGTTGGCTCGCCGCCAACCTTCCCGCGGGTCGAGCACCACTGTCCCAGCGCGTGAGAGAGATCGGCCTCGCCGATCTCGATCCGGACGTACAGGGAAACGTCAGGGACCCGGCAGGTGGGGACGACTCCGATTACCTGGAGTGCGCGCGAGAGATCCAACGGCTCGTAGGCGCCCTGGTGGATCGGCTGGCGTGATCCTCAGGAGTCTCAGGCGTGATCCTCAGGAGTCTCAGGTGTGATCCTCACCATGTTCGCATCACGATCTCAATCGCGATGGACCGAGCGCAGACCGGCCCAGGCCAGGTCCGTGAGACGCGCCGCCAGCTTCGTGGCCTCCTCCTCCGCCTCGGAGCCGTGCGCGACCCCCTCGCTCCGGGCACGCGTGGCGAGGAAATGGAGGCTCGCACCCTCGGCCATGCCGACCACGGCGTAGGCCAGCATCCGGCGGTGGTCCTCGTCCAACCCGGCGTCGATGAGGGGGTCGACCGCTTCGGCGATGCTGCTCTTCACGCCGCGCACGGCGCGCGAGAGATCCGGGTCGTTGGGGACGTCGCTCCCGAACAGCAAGTTGAACGCGTCGGCACGGGTCAGCACCAGCTGCAAGTACGCCGCGAAACCACCTGCCACCTGTTGGTGGGGGCCTTCGGCATCGGCGACGGCCTTCCCGATCGTCTCGACCAGGCTGTCGGCAATGGCGTTCGCCAGCTCCAGATACAGCGCGCGCTTCGAGTCGAAGTGCTGGTAGAGCAGGGGCTTGGTGACCCCGGCGGCCTCGGCGATGTCCTCCATTGTCGTGGCCTTGAAGCCACGGCTCGCGAAGAGCTTGAGCGCCACGTCGAGCAACTGCTCGCGTCGGCGATCCGCGGGCAGGCGCTTGGTGGGCGCATGTGCCGTGCTGGGGCCGAGGTTCGGCCGTTTCCGCCCGTGGCCTCGGTCGCTGTGTTGCATCCGAAGCAGCGTATCCGCACGCCTGCCGTTACCCGCGTCGAGATCGGTTCGCCAGCCCTCCGTTGGTCTCGGCCGCGGCGAGTTCTACGCTGTCTGGGACGTGGGGCGTCCACCTTGGAAGCGACGGACCACCCGCCGGCGACGGACCGGTAGCCACCGGCCACGGCCGGCTGTCCAGTAGAAGGCGACGACATGCGAAAGCGAGCATTGATCACCGGCATCACGGGCCAGGACGGCTCCTACCTGGCCGAGTTCCTGCTCGAGCAAGGCTACGAGGTGGTCGGCATGGTCCGGCGCTCCTCCACCGTCAACTTCGAGCGGATCGCCCACATCCAGGACCGGCTCACGCTCGTCCCGGGGGACCTGCTCGACGAGATCTCGCTCATCGGGGTGCTGCGGGAGCACAGGCCGTCGGAGGTCTACAACCTCGCCGCGCAGTCCTTCGTCCAGACCTCGTGGGGACAGCCGGTGCTCACCGGAGAGACCACCGCCCTCGGGGTGACACGGCTGCTCGACGCGATCCGCCTCGTCGACTCCGAGATTCGCTTCTACCAGGCGTCCTCTTCGGAGATGTTCGGGAAGGTGCACGAGGTTCCGCAGACCGAGACCACGCCTTTCCATCCGCGCAGCCCTTACGGCGTCGCCAAGGTCTACGGCCACTGGATCACGGTGAACTACCGCGAGAGCCATGGTCTTCACGCCTCGTCCGGGATCCTCTTCAACCACGAGAGCCCGCGACGTGGTCTCGAGTTCGTGACGAGGAAGGTGAGCCACGCAGTGGCTCGAATAGCCCGTGGGCTCGATGACAAGTTGATGCTCGGGGACCTCGAACCCCGGCGGGACTGGGGGTTTGCCGGCGACTACGTCCGCGCCATGTGGCTCATGGTCCAGCGCGACGAGCCCGGCGACTTCGTGGTGGCGACGGGCCAGACGCACTCGGTGCGAGAGCTTTGCGAGGCGGCGTTCTCCCACGTCGGCTTGGACTGGTCCGAGCACGTGGTGGCGCGCGACGAGCGTTACATGCGTCCGGCCGAGGTCGACCTGTTGGTCGGTGACGCCTCGAAAGCACACGACGAGCTCGGCTGGAAAGAGACGGTCGACTTCGCCCAGCTGGTCGCGATCATGGTCGACGCCGACCTGGGGCTGCTCGGCGGATCGGGCGACCCAGCGAAACGACGCTGACAGGGACGAATCTGGTACCGACGAAGCTGACGAAGCTGACGAAGCTGACAGAGAGGCTGACGAAGCTGACAGAGAGGAAGTCGTGCCGACGGCGACGTTGGCGGCCCACTCCAACATCTCGGCCGACCCTCTAGGCCTGCTCGTCGCCTTCGGCGCGGGGATGCTGTCGTTCATCTCCCCGTGCGTTCTGCCTCTGGTGCCGGGGTATGTCTCGATGGTCTCGGGCCTCTCCGCTGCGGAGATCGACGCCGGCGCACGGCGTGATCTTGCTCCGGTGCTCCGAGGCGTCCTCGGGTTCATCGCGGGCTTCACCGTGGTGTTCACTGCGCTCGGAGCGGCCGCCTCGGGGCTCGGGCGCGTGCTCATACACCACCAACGCGGTCTCGAGATGGGAGCCGGGGTGGTCGTCGTGGTGCTCGGGCTGTGGCTCGCGGGCGTGGGCACCCCGCGAGTCTTCATGCGCGAGAGGCGTTTCCATCCGCTGGCGTCGAGGCTCGGAGCGTGGGCGCCGCCCGTGATGGGCATGGCCTTCGCGTTCGGCTGGACCCCGTGCATAGGGCCGGTGCTAGGCGGCGTGCTCGGCTTGGCGGCGACGCGCGCCACGCTCACCTCGGGGATCGTGTTGCTGGTGGCGTACTCGCTCGGTCTCGGGGTCCCCTTCCTCGTCACGGGCCTCGCCTTGGGGCGGCTGACGGGGGTGCTGGCACGGGTGCGCCGTCGTCTCGGGCTCGTCGACTTGGTGGCCGGCGCCGCTCTGGTCGCCTTCGGCGTTCTGCTTCTCACCAACAACCTGCACTGGCTGTCCGCGCAGATCTCCACGTGGTTGGACGACATCGGGCTCCAGCGGCTCACCGTGAGCTGAGCCCGCGTACCTGAGAGCGGTACGCGGCTGCTTGGATCGCCTTGTTGAGACCCGTAGCATGTGCGGTTCTGATGTGCCGAGCCGTCCACCTCCGTGACGCGGTTGCCCTGGCTGGGCGTTTCCCGGCTCTGGCAGGCGCCACCCTGGCCGTGGAGCGCGGAGAGGTCGTGGTTCTCGTCGGACCCAACGGGGCGGGCAAGACGAGCCTGCTTAGGGCATGCGCCGGGCTTCTCGCCGTGACCCGGGGGGAGGCGATCGTCCTGGGGTGCGACCTGAGGAGCGACCGCTCGTCGGTACGCAGGCAGGTGGGGATGCTCGGGCACGTGGCAGCCCTCTACGACGACCTCACCGTGGCCGAGAACGTTCGCTTCGCCGTGCGCGCGGCACGCGCGTCGCAGGGTTCGGTGGGTCCCGCTCTGGAACGGCTTGGACTCGTGGGCCGCTTGGCGCGCACCCAGGCCGGACGACTGTCGGCCGGCCAGCGCCGCCGCGTGGCGCTCGCGATCCTGGCAGCTCGCCGTCCCGCGCTGTGGCTGCTCGACGAGCCCCACGCGGGGCTCGACGCGGGGGCGAGGTCGATCCTGGCCGAGATGGTCAAAGAAGCAGCCGCAGAGGGAGCCTCGGTGCTGATCGCGTCCCACGAGCTTGCCGTGAGCGCGGTGCTCGCCGACCGAGTCGCCCAGATGGCGGGCGGACGGGTCGTCGGTGAGCTGGGGGCTTCTAGAGCGACGACGATCGCGACCGAGCCGACGGCCGCCCCCGGAGTGGAGAGAGGGACCGGTCACGAGGCCGCGCGCGACGACGCGCTCGAGACCCTCTCGTCGCGAGCCCCGGCTCCGGACGGCGCGCATGTGGCGTGACACCCTGGCCGTCGCGGGCAAGGACCTTCGCATCGAGGTGCGTTCACGCGTGCTGCTGAACCAGGTCGTGCCGTTCGCCCTCCTGGTCCTGGTGCTGTTCGCGTTCGCCCTCGGGCCGCAGCGCGCCCCGATGGCCCAGGCGGCCGCCGGGCTCTTCTGGGTGGCGCTGTTGTTCGCCGCCGTCCTCGGGGTGCAGCACAGTTCGGCGCTCGAGTCGGGGGAGGGGACCCGCGACGGGCTTCGCATGTCGGGCCTCGACCCAGCGGGGATATTCCTCGGCAAGACAGCGGCGTTGTGCGTCCAGCTCGTAGTCCTCGAAGTGCTGCTCGCGCTCGGGGTGGTGCTCCTCTACGGCGTGCACGTGCGCTCTGCGGGCCTGCTCGTCACGGCCTGCGTGGCAGGGACGGCCGGCTTGGCGGCCGTGGGCACGCTCTACGGGATGCTCGCCTCGGGTCTGCGTGTGCGCGAGACGCTTCTTCCGTTCCTGCTTCTGCCCGTGGTGGCCCCGGTGCTTCTCGCCGGTACGCGTGCCTGGCAGGCGGCGCTCGGCACGGGCGCGGGGGGCGGTGCAGACCCGTGGGTCGAGCTGCTCGTGGTGTTCGCCTCGGTGTACCTGGCGCTGGGTGTCGTCATCTACGGGCCTCTGCTGGAGGCATCGTGAGCGAGGCCGGGGCGAACGAACCTGTGGGCAAGTCGTACCGCTCGTCACGTCCCTCGAGGATGCTGTCGCGATGAGCCGGGGGACGACCTTGGCGATGCGCGCGCTCGGTGTGGGTGCGGTGATCTCGGTGACGGCCACGGTGTGGCTCGGGCTCTGGGTCACCCCGCCCGACGAGACGCAGCACGACCTGGTGCGCTTGGTCTACGTTCACCCGCCCGTGGCGTGGGTGGCGTTGTACCTGGCGTTCGGCATCGCCGCCTTGTCGAGCGCGCTGTGGTTGTGGCCCAGGACTCGAAGCCGGTTCTTCGATCGTCTGGCGGTGTCCGCGATGGAGGTGGGCACCGTGTTCACCGTGCTCACGTTGGTCACCGGATCGATCTGGGGCCGGCCCACTTGGGGCGTGTGGTGGGCGTGGGACGCCCGGCTCACCTCCACGGCCCTGTTGCTCGTGCTGCAGCTCGGGTACCTCGCGCTGCGCCGGGTGCCCGGCGACCCCGATTCGCGCGCACGCCGTTCGTCGGTGACCGCGCTGGTGGCAGCCGTGGACGTGCCTATCGTCCACTTCTCCGTGCAGTGGTGGCGCACCTTGCACCAGGGGGCGACGGTGCTGAACCGCAACCTGTCCCCCACCATCCACGGATCGATGGCGTGGACGCTTCTGCTCGGTTTCGTCGCGTTCACCTTGGTGTTCGCCTGGTTGTTGCTCGCGCGCTACCGCGTGCAGGTGCTGTCGGAGACCGTCGAGGGCGCGGAGCTGCAGGGTGCGCTTCGTGAGCGTTGGGTCGAGGGCGAGGGCCTCGACGGGGCGGGAGAGCTCCTCGCTGACGAAGGGTTCGTGCGGGCGCCGTTATGAGCTGCGCGGCCATGAGCCACGGGCGATGAGCTGCCCGCCATGAGCTACATAGACGCCGGCTACGCGATCGCGCTCGGAACGCTCTTCGTATACGCCGCGCTGTTGTGGCTCCGGCACTGGCGTCTCGAACGGCTCGCCTCGGCGCTATACGGCACGCAGGACGACGTACCGAGACGGACGGGGCCGACAGGTCCGACATGTAGCGACGACCCGCCGCCACCAGCCGGGCAACGGGCGGTTTCTGTCGCTCGCCGGCCGGCACCTGCGCTCTGCGACGAGTGGAGCCGCGAGAGGTGAGCACCGAGCGCGTGGCAGAGGAGAACGTAGGCCCTTCGCCGTCGTCGTCGCGCCCGGCGAGGTCCTCCACGAAAGAACGGCGCCGGTTCCCGTGGCGTCTCGGAGTGCTCGGCGCGGTCCTTGTGGGCGCGTTCTGCTTCTTGCTCGTAAAGGGCCTCTCGAGCTCCCTCGACTACTTCGAGACCGTCGACCAGGCGGTCTCCCACAAGGCGATGCTCGGCACCCGGACGTTCCGCCTCGAAGGGCTCGTCGTTCCGGGAACCGTGCACCGCTTCGCGAACGGCGTCACCTTCGTGGCCGCGGGAAGCCACCACCGCGTGGTCGTGTCGAACACCGGCAACCCGCCACAGCTGTTCCAGCCCGACATCCCGGTGGTCGTGGTGGGCCACTTCACCGGGTCGAGGTTCGTCTCGAACCAGATCATCGTCGACCACAGCCCCCAGTACATCGAGGCCCACCCTCGTCGCGTCCGGGCGCCGAACGGAACGAAACGGTGAACGCGGCGCTGGGGCACACCGGCGTTCTGCTAGCGCTCGGTGCCTCTATCGTCGGAGCCGGCGTGCTCGCCTACGGTTTGGTCAGGCGCAGGCCTGCCACGATCCGCTCGGGACGCGTCTACGCGTGGCTCGCGCTCGCAGGCGCGGTGGGTGCCACGGTCGCCATGGAGCGCGCGCTCGTGACCCATGACTTCTCCATCGTCTTCGTCGCCGCCAACAACAGCCGCTCCACCCCGCTGCTGTACACGATCACGGGTATGTGGTCCGCGCTCTCGGGCTCGATCCTGCTGTGGAGCCTCATCCTGACCGGGTACATCGCAGCGATGGTCTGGCGGTTCCGGCGCAGCTCCGATGACCCGCTCGTCGGTTGGGCCACGCTCGTGACCTACCTGATAGCCGCTTTCTTCTTCGGCCTCATGGCGGGTCCCGCAGACCCGTTTCGCACCGTGGCCGGGCCAGTGCCCGCGAACGGGATAGGACCGAACGTCCTCCTGCAGGACAACGCGCTCGTGGCGTTCCATCCGCCGCTTCTGTACCTCGGCTTCGTCGGCTTCAGCGTGCCGTTCGCGTTCGCCATCGCCTCGCTCGTCACCGGGAGAGTGGGTGAGCTGAGGCCCGCGGCGGGGACGAGGACCGCGCCGAAAGGACCTGTGTCTCGCGGCCGCGCCGGGGAGGCCGAAGGCGCGATCACCTGGCAGGCGGCGACGCGGCGCTGGACGTTGTTCGCGTGGGGGTTCCTCACCGTGGGGATCGTGCTAGGGGCGTGGTGGTCCTACCAGGTCCTCGGCTGGGGAGGTTTCTGGGCATGGGATCCCGTCGAGAACGCCTCGTTCCTCCCGTGGTTGTGCGCCACCGCATACCTGCACTCGGCGATGGTGCAGGAGCGGCGCGGGTTGCTACGTGTGTGGAACCTGTCTCTCATAGTCTCGACGTTCAGCTTGACGATCCTCGGCACGTTCCTCACACGCTCGGGGGTCCTCACCTCCGTGCACGCCTTCAGCGAGTCCGACATCGGACCGGCACTGCTCGGCTTCTTCGCCGCGGTCGTCGTCGTGGGGGTGGGGCTGATCGCATGGCGCGGCGACCGCCTGCGCTCTTCGGGGGGGATCGACTCGCCCGCGAGCCGCGAGGGAGCGTTCTTGTTGAACAACCTGCTCTTCGTGGCCTTCGCCTTCATCGTGTTGGTCGGCACGGTGTTCCCGTTGCTCTACGAGTCGTTGCGCGGCCAGCAGGTGACCGTGGGATCTCCCTACTTCAACTCGATGACCCTGCCCATCGCTCTCGCCCTGTTGCTGTTGATGGCGATCGGCCCCGCGCTTCCGTGGCGCAAGACGAACGCGGCGACCATGTCCGAGCGCTTGCTCGTGCCCGCGGCGTGCGCGGTGGGCATCGTCGTGGCTTGCGTGGCGGGCGGGGTGCGCGGCCTCGGCCCGCTGAGCGCGTTCGGGCTGGGATCTTTTGCCGCGGCGGCCAACGTGCGTCAGCTCGTGTTGTCGTCGGCGGGCTCGCGACGGCGCGGAGCGGGCGCCTGGCGCGGGCTGGTTGGTCGGGCCAACGGCGGGATGGTCGTCCACATCGGCGTCGTTGTGATCGCCGTCGCCATGGCCGCGGCCGTCTCCTACGGACACCGGAGCGAGGTCACGCTACGCCCGGGCGCGCAGGCCACCGTCGACGGGCACCGCATCGCCTTCGAAGGCCTGGCCCGTGTCCGCACCCCCTCTCGAAGCGCCACAGAGGCCCTGGTGCTCGTCGACGGGCACGGGCCGCTGCGCCCGGCGGTGAGCCAGTTCGGAGCGGGCACCGACCCGGTGGGCACTCCCGCCATCGACTCGGGCGCTCTCGACGACGTCTACCTGACCGTGGACAGCCTGCCCTCTTCCGCAGGGGGTCCCGTGGGCATCGGGGTCATCGTGCAGCCGCTGGTGATGTGGCTGTGGGTGGGCGGGACGATCCTCGTGCTGGGAGCCGTGCTCGCGGCGGTGCCGGGCAGGCGCCGCCGGCCCACCGACCCGGTCTCGGCCCCGGTGTCTCCGACGACGTCTGCGTCGGTGTCTGCGGCGGCGGGGCGCACCGACGAAGGTCGTCTCTGCGATCCCGCCGACGAGCTTGTCGGCACGCGCCCACGATGATCGAGCCGACGCGCCGCCGCCACCTTGCCCGCTGGGTCGCCGCAGTGGCACTGCTGGCGGCCGGTGCTCTCGTCGCCGGGCTCGCTGCCGCGCAGCCGTCCACGATCACCGAGGTCGCCACTCCGCTCCTGGGGCACCGGGCACCCGCTGTGTCGGGCACGACGCTCGCCGACCGGCACTTCGACCTCTCGTCGCTTCGCGGACGGTGGGTGGTGGTGAACTTCTTCGCGAGCTGGTGCCCACCTTGTCGTGAGGAGCAGCCCGGCCTCGTCACCTTTGCCTACCAGCACCGCCGGAGCGACGTGGCTCTCGTGGGCGTGGTCTTCGACGACACCGCCTCGAGGGCGCGCAGTTTCCTGGCACAGACCGGGGCGACGTGGCCCGTCGTCACGGACCCGGGCGGCCAGATCGCTCTCGACTTCGGGGTGAGGGGTCCTCCCGAGACCTTCCTCATCTCACCCCGAGGCGTCGTGACGGCCCACCTCGACGGACCTGTCACCAGCGCGGGGCTCGACGACTGGCTCGCCGTGGTCCGGCGCGGGGGGACGTGAGGGTAGATGTCCGCGCACTCTCCTCGATGGTGGTCCGGATGGCCTCGATGGTCGGTCAGAAGGTCTAGCTGGTCGGCCAGGACGTCGGCGTGGTTCGTCCTCGCGGTGGTGCTGGCGGCCGCCTTGGCGATCGGGGCGTCACGACCGAACGCGTCCTCCACGGCGGCGCAACGCGCGGCGGCGATCGACTCGGACCTGCGCTGCCCAAGCTGTGAGGGGATCTCGGTCGCAGACTCCTCGGCCCCCGCCGCGGTCGCGATCCGCCGAGCCGTCGCCGCACGGGTGAGCGAGGGCCAGAGCACCGCCCAGATAGAGAGCTTCCTCGAGGGCCGCTACGGGTTGGGCATCCTGCTTCGTCCGCCTGCGAGCGGGTTGAGCGCCGCGGTGTGGGTCGTTCCGCTCGCGGCGGTCACGGTGGGAGTCCTGGGGCTCGTCTTCTTCTTCTGGCGGCGCCGACGAGTCGATCCCGTGCCTGTCACGGTCGAGGACCGCGTCCTGGTCGAGGACGCGATGACCTCGGCGCGCGCCCAGGCGGGTTCGCGCGCCCAGGCGGGTTCGCGCCCCCAGGAAATCCCATGAGCACGACTCGATGAGACAGGACGAGCTGAGAGGCGAGCGCGACGTGCTCCTGGCGTCGCTCGAGGACCTCGAGCGCGAGCGCGATGCAGGGGATCTCTCGGAAGAGGACTACGCGTTGCTTCGCGGCCGTTACACGGCGCGTGCCGCGGAAGTGCTGCGCGCGCTCGAGGAAACGAGCGTCCCTCGGTTTCCCGTCGGGAACGAGCCTCCCGAAGCGGCCAGCGCGTCCGTACCGCATCCGGGCCGGCGGTCGCACAGGCGACGGTGGATGGCGATCGTGGGGGCATCGGCGGTCGTGGTGGCGGCGGCCTCGGTACTGCTCGTCACCCGCAGCGCCTCGAGCCGCCTGCCGGGCCAGACCGCAACGGGGTCGGTGAGCCTCAGCCGCCAGCAACAGCTGAGACGCGATCTCGCCCAAGCGCAGGCTCTCGAGGCCCAGGGGAACGCGGCCGGGGCCCTCGAGCTCTACCACCAGGTGCTGGAGAAGGACCCGGCACAGCAGGAGGCGCTGGCGGAGTCGGGATGGCTCGAGTACGAGGCCGGGGTCCAGGCGAAGGACGCGAAGCTCCTGTCTCAGGGACAGTCCGATGAGGAGAAGGCCGAGCGGGCAGATCCCTCGGCCTTCTCCTCGCACCTGTACCTGGGCTCGATGCTCCTCGTCGAGGGAAACGCCAAGGGCGCGGTGGCGCAGTACAGGTCGTTCCTCGCCGACAGCCCGCCGACCTCGGTCGTGCGCTCCGCCGAGCCGTTCGTCGAGCGCGCCTTCAAGGACGCCGGCCTCGCCCCTCCGCCGATGCCGTGAGGATCCTGAGCGCCCACTCGGGGTCGCTCACCTGTGGGCAAGCTCGAGGAGCTTGTTCACCGTGCTCCAGTTGCGGATCGTGGTCGGGATCTTCAGCTGCCGATCCAAGTACGCGGGCAACCTCGTCCGACCCATGCCGTTCGGAAGGTGGAGGTACACGTCGCTGCCGCGAACCGCGAACTCCTCGCGCTCGAAGCGCTCGGCGTCGAGTCCCGCCACTGCGGCAGCCGTCGGCTCCTCCGCCATGAACCCCACGTGCAGCTTCGACGGATCGACGTAGCTGAACGGGTTTCGTTCCACGACCGTCCTCAGTTCCTTCGGAGTTCGCAGGACGACGGAGATGTCGATCCCGAAGTGATCCGAGACGGCGGTCTCCAGGCTCGTCGGTGTGACACGCGCGGCGCTCGTGAAGACGACGTTGCCACTCTGTATGAAGGTGCTCACCTCGCAGTGGCCGAGCGACTCGAAGAGCGATCGCAACTCGCTCATGGGGACGTTGTTCTTGCCTCCCACGTTCACGCCTCGCAGCAACCCGACGTACCTCGGCAATGGGGGACCTCCTGATTGGCCGAGCCACAGACCTGGATCGCAGATCATGGCTCATCCTGTCCCCGGAGGAGGGCGGCGGTTCCGAAGCTCGTCACCCCCGAGCCCTCTCGGAAACCGAGAGCCCGTTCTCGCTCGGCGAAGGAATCTTGAAAGGATTGACTGCGTACCGGCCAATTACAGGGTATGAGGGGACAGTGGGACACCTCCATCTAGTGCCCTCCGACGAAGACGGCGACGATGCCGACGTTCGGTTCGAGCATCTCTACGACGAGAACTTCCGAGCCGTCTACGCCTACTTCCTGAGGCGGGTGGCCGCCGCCGATGCTCCGGATCTGGTCTCCGAGGTGTTCACGACAGCCTGGCGGCGGATCGACAAGGTTCCACCTCCACCTGAGGACAGGTTGTGGCTCTACGGCGTCGCCCATCGGGTCGCGTCCCAGCACGATCGCGGCAGGCTTCGCCGGGAGCGCCTCTTCGCAAGGATCAGGCACGATCTCCTACCTCCTGATCAGCCCGCGACAGACCGAAGCTCATGTCTTCGATCCGAGGTGCTCGATCTGCTCAGCCGGCTGAAGCCGGACGAACGGGAGCTGGTGAGGCTCGTCGTCTGGGAGGAGCTGAGCCATGCCGAGGTCGCAGCGCTGCTCGGATGCTCGACCAATGCGGTCACCATCAGATGGCACCGATCGATCGAGCGCCTTCGCCGAGAGTCGCGCGTCTCCTCGAATCCGTCCGCCGTGCTATCCGAATGCGACCTTCGGCCCGCCCGAACGGAAGGAACGTAATGGATATCGAGACGCTGCTACGAGAGAGCAATCCGGCTCTCGAGATCGAAGTCGCTGGTCCCGACTCCGCCGTCGGAAGATCCATCCGCGATGACGTGACCTCACGACGCACCGCGTCGATGGATCGTCAAAGCACTCGGCCCTGGGTACTCAGGACGGTACGCGTTCGCGTCGCGGCCGCCGTAGCGGTCGCGGCCGTGATCGTCTTGCTCGTCGTGATCTTGCCGAGCACCGTCGGGCCGTCGTCGTCAAGCGCCGCTGGCACGTTCACAAGGCTGGCATCCGCCGCGGCGAAAGCCACGAGCCTCGAGCCGGGCCAGTACTACTACACCGATATCGAGAGACAGACCTACGTGATCGGGGTGGGGAGCTCCTCGACCGCTCCTGCCTTCGACGAGTACCTGTTGGGGACGGTTCAGACCTGGGTCGCGGCTGACGGCTCGGGACGGCAGGTCACGACGACCGACCCGACACCCCGTTTCTTCACGCCCGCTGACCAAAGGGCGTGGGTGGAAGCAGGCAAGCCTCCGGCCGCCGTGCCTCCGAGCGAGCTGACGACCGTCCAGGAGTTCGGTCCGGGCAGCGCTTCCGAAGTCAACGGACCGATCCCCCTCTACGACGTGTCGAAGCTCCCGACAGACCCTTCGGCTCTCGTCAAGGTGCTCGGCAACGAGAACCCGTCGAGCACGAGCCTCGGGACCCTGCCCGCGGGTATCTCTGCCCTCGACTTCGTCTCTCAGTGCAACACGAAAGCGTGCTCCTTGTTCGAGCGGGCGGTTGCGCTGCTACAAGGCCCGGACATCGGGGCCACGCCGGCGTTTCGCGCAGCGCTCTTCAAGGTTCTCGCCACGGTGCCAGGAGTGCAGCTCCTCGGGAAGACGACAGACCGTGCCGGCCAATCGGGCGTCGGTCTGCAGCTGGTGGAGCGTTCATCTGCCGGGACGACGACAGTGATATGCGAGAACGGCACCGCTACCGAGAAGCGCTCCGGCAACAACATGATCATCACGCCGGGTCCAGGTACTCAGTCGCCACGGATGACGATCACCTATCGGTATCCCGCGTCGGCGACCACGTTCACCATCGTGGTCGACCCCAAGACGACGACGCTCCTGAGCTCTGAGGATAGCTTCACGCCGTCGGTCCGGGTCGTCCCTGTAGACCCGTGTGGGGCTGTGCAGCAGCCCCCTCAAGCCACGGCGCAAACCCCGACTTGGACGATCGTGCTCGGTGCCGGCGTCGTCGACTCGGAGCGTGCAGTGGGTGTAGTCAACTCGGAGACGGCCGTACCACATGCGGCTCGATCCTGAGCCCGGCTGAGGCCGACTACCGGTCGCCGGACGCCGGACGCCGGACGCCGGACACCGGGCACGAACATCCACGCGTACTGGACCCGGCACGAGCCGTCCTCGGCCCGCCGGGGCGACCCGGGGACCCCTATCGAAGACCGTGCCCCGAGCGTAGGATGCCGGAGCTCAACGAGGAGCCGCACCTAGTAGAGGGAGCAACGATGACCGAGCCCGCCCCCGACCGCCCCGACACCTCCGACATGCTCGCCGTCCACAACGTGTTCAGATCGTCGTTCGCGTCGGGGCCCGAATTCATCAGTAGCGCAGAAGGAGACGACGCGCGGCGAGCGCTCGTCGCCAACTACTACGTCAACGTGATGGCCTTGCTCGACGTCCACCACGACGGCGAGGAGAAGTTCCTCTTCCCCCTTTTGACAGAGCGGGCTCCTGAGCATCGGACCCTCGTCGAAGAGGCCGCGTCCCAGCACGACGAAGCGATCGGGAGGATGGACGCGGTCACTTCGCGCCTGGGCTCGTGGGAGACGAGAGGTGACTCGGAGGGACAGGCGCTGGTGCTTTCGTTACGCGCCCTCGACGACGTCCTGTCCCCGCACTTCGACCAGGAAGAGGCGCAGATCCTCCCACTGGCAGGTGAACACCTCACGGTCGAGGAATGGGGGATGTTGCCGGCACACGGCATGGCCAACTTCAAAGGGGACAAGATCTGGCTGATTCTCGGGCTCATCCTGGAGAACTCCACCCAGGAACAGCGCGACGCGATGTTGAACGGCATGCCTCAGCCCGCTCGCGAGATGTGGGAGAACATGGGTGAGGCTTCGTTCAACGACTTGATCGCGCAGTTGCGTCGGATGACCTGAAGTTCCGGTCTGCTCACGAGCGAAGGGCGCGCAGCTGCGCGACGGCAGGTGCGAACGCGGCGGCGAAGGCCTCGGTGTCCGAGTCGGTCGTGGACCAGCCCACCGACAATCGCAGCGAGCGTTCCGGGTCAGCACCCATGGCTTCGAGCACCGGCGAGGGTGCGAGGAACTCCGAGGAGCAGGCGGAACCCGAATGAGCGGCGATGCCTGCCTGGTCGAGGGCGAGCAGGACGGGTTCTGCCTCGACGCCGCCCACGGCGACGCACACGACGTGCGGGAGGCGGTGACCGGGATCACCGAGAACCTCCACGTCTTCGACTCGCGTGGCCGCGCTCTGCAGGAGGCCTGTCAGCCGTCGCGCCTCGGCCGCCTCCTCGTCGAGGCGAGCGGGCTCGGCGAGGACCTCTGCTGCGGCGCCGAAGCCGACGACCGCCGGTACGTTCTCGAGCCCTGCCCGCCGGGCACGCTCCTGGTCGCCGCCCACCATGAGCGGCTCGATGCGTAGCCCCCTCCGCAGCACCAGGGCACCGATCCCGGCCGGGCCGCCCAGCTTGTGGGCGCTGAGCGACACCAGGTCCGCCCCGAGCTCTTCGAGGTCGAGGGGCACGTGCCCTGCTGCAGCGCAGGCGTCGCAGTGCACCCAGATCCCGTGGCGGTGGCACCGCTCCACGACCTCGGCGACGGGCTGGAGCGTCCCCACCTCGTGGTTGGCCGCCTGGCAGTGCACCAGCGCCGGGGTCTCGCCCGCCGTGGTGCACCTAGCGATCGCCTCCTCCAGCGCCTCGGGGTCGATCCGTCCGGCACCATCGACGGGCAGGTGCGTCACGGGCGCGAGGCGCGCGGACCCCTCGCGCACGCACGAGTGTTCCACGGCGGCTAGGAGGATCGGTCGGCCCGGCCGCGCGCGGACGGCACCCCATGAGGCCGCGTTTGCCGCCTCGGTCCCGCCGGAGGTGAAGACCACCTGTCGCGGCCGCGTGCCGAGGAGCTGCGCTACACGCTCACGTGCCTCTTCCACGGCGACTCGGGCGGCGCGGCCTTCGGCGTGCAGGCGTCCGGGGTCGCCGGCACCTCGCCCGCACCACAGGGCCATAGCGGAGGCGGCCTCGGGACGAGGCGGCGAGGTGGAGGCGTGGTCGAGGTAGTGGCGCGTCGGCTCGGTGGAAGAAAGCGGGCGCGGACGCGGCGAGGTCAAACCAGGGCGGCGCAGGCGTCGTCGCCGCGTGCCCTCGACGAGAGCACCACGGGGATCGGCTCCCCGGCGGTCACGCCGCAGAGCCCGGCGAGAAGCCCGTGCACCATCCCACGGTCGACGGCGCAGATGACGGGGTGGGACAACGCGGCCTCGCCGAACGGGCAGTGCTCGGACACCACGGCGGTGGCCGATCCCCGGTCCTCGGCGTGTGCCGCGAACCCGTGCGCGGTGAGCGCGTTGGCGATCGCGTGCATGGCGCCGCGAAGCGAGCGCTGTCCCTCTCCCGGCTCCATCCGCTCAGCCAACAGCCGGCCGTACTCCTCGCCCACCCGTTCGGCCATCCGCTCGGCCTCCTTTGGCCCGAGGAGCTCGAGCGCCTCCGCGAGGAGGCTCACGAGCAGGTCGTCGCGTTGGGTTACCAGGTCCAGATTCAGCTCTTCACCGGGCAGACCGGCCGCGCGGTAACGCTTGGAGGGCCGACCGGCGCCCGCGGCCGGCGACCTTTCGAGGCTCACTTCGAGGTACCCGCCCGAGGCCAGGCGATCGAGGTGGTGTCGCGCCACGTTCGGGTGGAGCGAGAAAGCCGACGCGATCTCCGAAGCCGTGATGCCCGGACGCGACCGGACATGGAGGTAGATCTCTCGGCGTGTCGGATCCCCGAACGCCGAGGTGACCGCAGCCACAGCGGCTGAGAAACGTCGGTCGGCCGGCTGCGTCTCAGGATTCTCGAGCTCGCCACGCACGCCATTAGTCTACCCGGTGAGACAGCGAAGTCCCTGGTCGCGCGGTCTCTTCCGGACGCCTCGCTCTTAGAACTCCCGAAAGGAGCACCCTTGGCGCCGAACATCGCAGAGGTACATGGCGCGCTGGCGGCGGTCGAGGAGCCCGAGCTGCTGCGCGGGCTCGGCGAGCTGGGCATGGTGCGCGACGTGGAGCTCGGGCGTCACGAGGTCTCGGTGTCCCTGGCACTGCCGGTGGCGCGGTGGCCGGGACGCGAAGAGCTCGCGAGGCGAGTCGGTGACTCCTTGCGGGGGTTGGCGGGCATCGAAGACGTGCGAGTGGAGATGGTCGCGATGAATGACGACGAGCGCGCGACGTTGCTCGAGAACCTGGCCAACCCCCCCGGAGGAGAACCGGCACCGATCCCGCCACGCTCACCCCCGCATCCGGAGCACCGCGCCCCGGGGGCGGCACCGGGGCCCTTGGAACAGGGTGAGGGGCGGCCGAACCGCTTCTTGGCTCAGGGGTCCCGCACGCGGGTGGTGGGGATCGCTTCCGGCAAGGGAGGGGTGGGCAAGTCAGCGGTGACGGTGAACCTCGCGGTGGCCCTCGCCGCCCGGGGTCACGAGGTCGGCGTGCTCGATGCCGACGTGTACGGGTACTCGGTTCCGAAGATGCTCGGGGTCACACACGAACCGGTCGCCATCGACCACCTCATGGTGCCCCCTGTGGTCCACGGAGTGCGATGTCTGTCCATGGGGTTCTTCGTACCCGACGACCAGCCGGTGATCTGGCGAGGACCCATGCTGCACAAGGCCCTCGAGCAGTTCCTGGTGGACGCGTACTGGGGGGAGCCCGACTACCTGCTGGTCGACATGCCGCCCGGCACCGGCGACGTGGCCCTCTCCCTCGGTCAGTACCTGCCGCGTGCCGAGATAGTGGTGGTGACGACCCCGCAGCCGGCGGCCCAGCGCGTCGCCCAGCGCGCCGCTCTCGCCGCCAAGGTCCTGAAGCTCGCGGTGCGCGGGGTGATCGAGAACATGTCCTGGTTCACGGGTGACGACGGCACCCGTTACGAGCTCTTCGGTGCCGGCGGGGGCCAGGAGCTGGCGGAGTCTCTCGAGGTGCCGCTTCTCGCCCGCATCCCGCTGGTCCGCGCGCTACGAGAGGGGTGCGACGAGGGAGTGCCGGTGCGGGTGGCGGATCCCTCAGGTGAGGCCGCCGAGGCGTTCGACTCGCTGGCCGAAGCGCTGGCGAAGCTCGGCCCGGCGCGCATCTACCGTTCCGAGCTCACCGTTCGTTGACGTCGAACGCGGCTCACCACTGGCGGGAGCGTGAATCGACGGCCTGGGGAAGTCGCGCCGGGTCCCATCCGAGGTCGCAGATGGCCCGGTCCATCGCGAAGCGGTCGGTCATCCCGGCCACGTAGGCCACCGCGGCACGCACCGCGGCGTCGCTCCGCGCCTCGAGCCCACCGGCGCGCCTTACATCGGGGATTGCATAAGGGTGATCGGCGAAGTGACCGACCAGGGCACGAAGCACCTCGATCACGGCCGAGCCCTGAGCCACCGACGCGGGACGGAGATAGACGTGCTCGTAGTTGGAACGGCGGAACGCCGAGAGCGCCTCGGCCATCTCCTCGTCCAACGCGATGCGTCCCGTGCGAGAGATCGTGGCGACCATCTCGGATATGAAAGCCCGTAGCTGGCTCGACCGGCTCTCACCACAGCCGGCGCGCACGAGAGGTGGTAGGAGCGATCGTGAGACGATCCCTGCGGACACCGCGTCCTCCCAGTCGTGACAGACGTAGGCGATCCGGTCCGCCCAGCTGACGACCTCCCCCTCCGGCGTCGACGGAGCAGGACGCGACCAAGAGTGGTTCCGGATGCCGTCGAGGGTCTCTTCACAGAGGTTCAGGTCCGCCACCGAGACGTCGGCCCCCCAGACTGCATGGTCGAACCCTTCGGGCAAGAAGGTGCCGAGGGCGACCTCGCTGGCATGTCCGCCCGGCCCGTGACCGCAGTCGTGCCCCAGCGCTATCGCCTCGGTCAGCGCGACGTTGAGCCGGCACGACCTGGCCACCGAAGTGGCTACCTGGGCCACCTCGAGGGCGTGCGTGAGGCGGGTGCGTTGGTGGTCCGCCGGGAAGATGAACACCTGGGTCTTGCCCGCCAGGCGACGGAACGCCGTCGAGTGCAGGATCCGGTCACGGTCGCGTTCGAAGCAAGTCCTGAACGGATCCGGCTCCTCGGGCTGCAAGCGGCGTCCCGAGCCCCTCGATCGTGTCGCCCCTGGTGCGAGGGACACGTCCTCGGACTCCTCACGAGCGTCGCGCGGCAGGCTGAAGCGGTATCCCTCGGGGGCGGCGACAGCCGTGGAGTCGGCGTGAGCCGTGCGAAGACCTCCGGCGCCATGCCCCGACATGGTGGCCGCCCACTGGCGCGCCCGCTCGCTCTGGGGGCCTCTCACGACTATCAGTGTGCACCACGGCTGTATCGTCGGTGCCAGAGGCTGATCGGAGGAGCACGGCGGTGGACGTTCGCATAGGGATCGTGCAGAGCATCAAGGAGCTCGAGGTCGAGCTGGGGGACGACGTCGATCGCGAGGTCGTCATGGGTGACATCGAGAAGGCACTGCAGAGCCCCGAGGGCGTCCTGTGGCTCTCGGACCGAAAGGGTCGCCGGGTGGCGGTCCCGGTCGCGAAGATCGCCTATGTCGAGGTCGGTGCCCCGGTCTCGGACCGGCGCGTCGGCTTCGGCGCACCCTGAGGGCACGCCGTGCGGCCGCAGGCCCCTGGCCGCTCATGATCCCGTGATCCCCCTTCTCGACCGGCGACTCCTGTTCGTCACCGGCAAGGGAGGGGTGGGCAAGACGACGGTGGCCGCCGCCCTGGCGCTGTTCGCGTCCGAGCACGGCCGGCGCACGCTGGTGTGCGAGTCCGACGCCCGTGGGGACATCGCCTCCTACCTGGAGACCGGCCCGACCGGGTTCGGCGCGCGAGAGCTCTTGCCCGACCTCTGGGCTATGTCCATGGACACGGAGGCCTCTCTGCGCGAGTACCTGAAGCTGAGCCTGCGCATCCCGGTGATAGGTCGCATCGGCCCACTCGCCAAGGCCTTCGACTTCGTCGCGACCGCGGCGCCGGGCGTCCGTGAGGTCCTCACGGTCGGGAAGTTCTGCTACGAGGTTCGTGAGCGTCACTACGACCTGGTGGTCGTGGACGCATCGGCCACCGGCCACATCGTCGGGCAGCTGTCTGCTCCTCAGACCATCAACGAGCTGGTGAAGGTGGGGCTCATCCGCTCCCAGACCGATTGGATGCTCGACATCCTGTCCGACCCGGCGCGCACGGGTCTCGTCGTGGTCACGACACCCGAGGAGATGCCGGTCAACGAGACGATGGAGCTCGTGGCGCGCGTGCGGGAGGAGACGACCGTCGAGCTTGCGTCGGTCGTGGTGAACCGGGTCCTGCCGGAGCTCTTCGGCAGGACCGAGGAGGAGATCTTCGAGCGGCTGTGCGAAGAGGACCTGACGTCCGAGCTCGGCCGGCTGGCCGGTGGTGACGCCAGACCTGTGCTCGAGGCCGCTCGCCTGGCCGTCACCTTGCGGCGCACTCGCGCCGGCCACCTCGAGCGACTGCGCTCGGGGATCGATGCGAAGGTGCCCATGCTCTATATGCCGTTCCTCTTCACCCGGTTCCACGGGCTGCGCGCCATTCGCCAGGTGGCCCGCTCGCTCGGCGAGGAGCTCGGATTCTGATGGCGCCTCGCGGCCCTCTCGACCCGGATCGCAACGGATCACTGAGCGGCTTGCTCGCGTCGCGCGAGATCGTGGTCGTGTGCGGCCCCGGGGGGGTGGGCAAGACCACCACCGCCGCAGCGGCCGCGGCGGTTGCGGCAGCACGTCTCGGTGGGAAGGTGCTGGTGCTCACCGTCGACCCCGCGAGGCGCCTTGCCGATGCGCTCGGACTTCAGGGAATCGGCAACCGTGAGAGGCGGGTTCCCGACAGCGCGTTCACCGACACCGGCACGAAGCCCATGGGTGAGCTGTACGCGGCCATGCTCGACACCAAGGAGTCCTGGGACGCTCTCGTATCGCATCACGCCCCTGACGCGCGGACGCGCGACGAGATCCTGGCGAACCCCCTGTACCGCAACATCTCGGGCCGGTTCGTGCAGAGCCACGACTACATAGCGATGGAACGCCTGTTCGAGATCCACGCGGAGGGGACCTACGACCTGATCGTGGTGGACACTCCGCCTACTCGCAACGCGCTCGACTTTCTCGACGCGCCGGAGCGGATGGCGGACTTCTTCTCGAGCCGTCTGCTGCGCTGGCTCATCGTGCCCTACCGCTCGAGGATCATCAACGTAGCCTCCAGGCCTTTCTACCAAGTGGCAGACCGCGTCCTGGGGACGCAATTCCTCTCCGACATCGCCGAGTTCTTCATCCTGTTCCAGTCGATGTACCACGGGTTCGTTGAACGGGCGCGCTCGGTGCAACGGCTTATGGCGGACAGAAGGACGTCTTTCATCGTCGTCTCCACTCTCGAGGTGGTGCCACTGCGCGAGGGAGAGTTCTTCGCGCAGGCTCTGGCTGATCGCAAGCTCCATCTGGGCGCGATCGTGCTCAACAAGGTCCTCCCCGGGTACCTGCGCGACCCGACGGGCGCGACGGTCGCGGCGAGGCTCCGTGACGCTGCGGGCCAGCTGGCCGGTCAGCTCTGTGCACGGATGGAAGGTGCCGACGTCGCGCACGTGGAGAGGGTGTTGACCGAGGTGGGCTCGAGCTACCTCGACTACCGGATGGTCGCCCAGCGTGAGGCCGAGGAGCAATCGGAGCTGGCGGGAGCGCCCGAGGCGTTGGTGAGCGTGCCTTACTTCGACACCGACGTGTACGACCTCGAGGGGTTGCTTCGTCTCGGCGCTCGGCTGTGGGGGGACTGACACCGGCCGAGGGGCCCGGTACCAGGAGATTCGGCCGCGACGAGTCGGAACTCGCCGCGAGCGTTGAAGTGCGGGACGCGATCTGCCGAAAACTGTGGTGAGAAGGAGGGCTGGCAGTTGTGCGAGCTGGGAGCGGAGGCCGAAGCAGGCCTGGGGGTTCGATCGGCGCTTGGGACTTGTGGACCGCTGCGGGTGCTCTGCGGGGGTCGGACGCGATGTCTGTGACAGGGGTCACTCGACGTGTCGCCGAGCTCTCGTCCGCCGCGCTCGGTGCCGAGGACGCCGAGGCATCGGGCGTGCACGCGCAGGAGCTTCTGGCCGACCCCAACCGGGCGGTGGGACTGCTCGGCGCCCCGGACGTCCCTCTGGCGGCTCGACATGCGGTGGTCCAGCGGTTCGGGGGCGTGGGGGCCCTGCTCGTGATCGCGTGCGAGGAGTCCTGGCAACGGGTACACGGCCCGCGCGTCGCTGCCGAAGCCACATGGGCCGAGTGGCTCGACGAGATCCACGTTCACCTGGCACAGCTCCTTCACCGGTTCGCCGACATCAGCGCGCAGGACATGGACTGCCTGGTCGAGGCGATCGAGAGGGAGGACACAGGATCGCCCTGCAACGAGGCCGCGTGCGCTCGTCGGTGGCTGCACGTCACCTACGCCATAGCCGCGCGCGACGGAACCGACGAGGCACATCGTGCCTACGTCGAGGCGCTCGACAGGGTGCTCGCCCTGAAGCGGGCGCTCGTCTGCACGTAAGTACTCCGACAGAGAAGCACCGCCCACCGCCCTACCAGGTGAAGCAGCCGGGGCCACGCAGTCCCCGGGACCGGCGCACACAGGCGGCCCCAGGTACGGCCGGCGCGGTCACGCCGCGTACGATGCGGGACGCGTGCTCGACTACCACCTTCACCTATGGCCGCACGGACAGCGTGACGCGGCTCCCACCATCGAGAAGGTGGCTGCGTACTGCGAACGCGCAAGCGCGGCGGGGGTCAGCGAGATCGCGCTCACCGAGCACCTCTTCCGTTTCGCGCAGGCGGACCGGCTGCTTCGCGGGTTCTGGGAGCAAGAGCCTGAGACGGCTTTGCGGGCGTCGATGGCCGAGTACTTCGAAGCCCACGCTCACGCCGACCTCGATGCCTACGTGTCCTGCGTGGAGGAGGCCAAGGCGGCGGGACTGCCCGTGGTTCTCGGCCTCGAGGTCGACTACCACCGCGGAAGGATGGACCAGGTGGCACAGATGCTCGCCGGCTATCCGTTCGACGTCCTGCTGGGCTCGGTCCATTGGATCGGTACGTGGCGGTTCGACGACCTCTTCGACCCGGTCTCGATGGCGCAGTGGTCCGTGCGTGAGGTGGACGCCGTCTGGGACGGCTACATCTCGGCGGTCGAGGAGCTGGCGGCTTCGGGCACTTGTGACGTTCTCGCCCACCCGGACCTGGTGAAGGTCGCCGGCCATCGGCCCGAGCATCTCGAGGAGTGTTGGGACCGACTCACCGAGGCGGCCGTCTCCTCGGGCATGGCGGTCGAGATGAGCTCGGCGGGATGGCGAAAGCCCGTGAACGAGGCCTATCCGGCGAAGGGGTTGCTTGCGCGGCTCGTCGCGCGAGGCGTGCCGCTGACCACAGCCTCGGACGCGCACCGGCTGGCAGACGTCGCAGACCGAGCCTCTGACATCGCGTCTGTTCTCGAGGACCTGCGAGTGAGCACCCTAAGGGCCTTTCGGCGTCGTCGCCCCGTCACCGTGCCCTTGGGCGCCTCGTTGAGCCGGTTGTGATAACACCGGCAGAGCTGGCGGCGAGGAACACCGACCTGAGCGGAGAGGCGTTCGCCTACCTGCAGCGCTTGACCGGGTCATGGGGGTCTCTCTCGGACCTGTCCTTCTCCGACCTGTTGCTGCTCGTCCCGCTGAGTCGGTCCGCCGGCGGCAAGCTGCTCGTGCTCGGGCAGATCCGTCCCACGACGGGCGCCACCTTGCTGCGCGTCGACCTGGTGGGACATGTCTTGGAGGCCGCCCACTGGCCCGTGGCCGATGAGGCGCTTCGCACACGAAAGATATCGGTAGGCACCGTTTCGGTCGCCGAGGTGCTGGCTTCTGGCGGTGCGGGCGACGGTGGGCCTGCTGCTACGGGCACAGGCGTGGCCGAAAGCGCTCATGCCGGTGCTCTCGGGGGTCCTGGTGCCTCTCGATCGCAAACCGAGTTCAGCTCGCGTGACGCGCCACTCACAGGAGAAGTGCCGGCGATCGCAGAGAGGGCTCAGCTCGAGTGCCTACCGGTCACCTGCAAGGGTGCGGTGGTGGCGGTGGTCGCCCGGGTGGGCCCGCTCGCCAAGCGTCGCACCGATCGTCTCGAGCGTGTCTATCGCGACCTGTACGACCGCCTGGCCGCCATGGTCGTGGCGGGCGAGTTTCCCCACGCCGGAGAGGAGGTGATGACGGAGGACGCTCCACGGGTGGGGGATGGTCTGTTGGTCACCGACATCGAGGGTCGGATCACGTACGCGTCCCCGAACGCGGTGAGCGCCTTGCACCGCATGGGCGTGAGCGACGTCGTCGAAGGTCACCGCCTGTCCGAGTTGGGCGTGGAGGAGACCGCCGTCGACACAGCCCTTGCGAGCGGCCGACCGGTCATCGAGGAGGCCGAGCGGCGCCCTGACGTGATCGTGCTGGTCCACTGCACCCCGCTCATCGACTCCGGTTCGGTCACCGGCGCGATGGTCTTGATGCGCGACGTGACAGACCTGCGGCGGCTGGACCGCCTCTTGCTCACCAAGGACGCCGCCATACGCGAGGTTCACCATCGCGTCAAGAACAACCTGCAGACGATCTCGTCGCTGCTCAGGCTCCAGGGCCGGCGACTCGAGGAAGGCGAGGGTCGCGCGGCGCTTCGAGAATCCGAGAGGCGGATACGATCGATAGCGGTCGTGCACGAGATCTTGTCCCGTGACCCCGGCGACCAGGTCCCCTTCGGTGAGATCGTCGAGGCGCTGGTTCGCATGACCCGGGACTCGTTCCTGTCGGGACAACAGATCGAGATATCGGTAGCTGGTGACGCCGGGGACCTGTCCGCCGACGTGGCCACCCCTCTCGCCGTGGCCCTTGCCGAGCTGCTGCAGAACGCGGTCGAGCACGCTTTCTCGGACCGCGCAGAGGAGTCCCACGAACAAGACGAGGAGTCTCGTACCGGCAAGATCGTCGGCGGTCACGTGCGTCTGCTGCTCGCCAATGACGGGCGGCAACTGACTCTCCAGGTACGCGACGACGGGCGCGGCGTCCCCGAGGGCTTCGACATCGACCGCACGGCCAGCCTCGGGCTGACGATCGTCCGCGACCTGGTCCAAAGCCAGTTGGGAGGCGACATATCGATACAGAGCGCGGGCGGAACCACGGTGACGATCCACATCCCGCTCGGCGGAGCGTCTCAGCAGTTCGGCGACTGGAGCCCCTGACGGTCTTCGCTTCGGTCGCGGTTCTCGGACGGACCTGCTAGCCGCGGCCGGCTTTCGAGAAGCGGTAGCCGATCCCCCTCACGGTGTGCAGCCACCGGCGTTTGGACGAGTCGTGCTCGAGCTTGAGTCGCAGGCGCCGGATGTGTTCGGTGATCGTCGCCGGGTCCTGCCACTCCTGGGTCGATCCCCAGACGTGCTCGAGGAGCTCCTCGCGGGTGAACACCTGGTCGGGTGCGGCGGCCAAGAAGGCCAGCAGGTCGAATTCCTTCGGAGTCAGGTCGACCTCCCTGCCGTCCGCCTCGACCCGGTGTGCCGTGAGGTCGATCACGAGCCCGTCGTGTTCGATCCTCGTGGAGGCCGAAGTCGACTGGCCACGGCGCAACACGGCCCGGATCCGCGCGTCGAGCTCGGGCAAGGAGCACGGTTTCACCACGTAGTCGTCTGCACCCAGGTCGAGGACGCGGACCCGCTCGGCCTCCTCGGAGCGACCCGAGAGGACTATGACCGGGAGGGAGCTGTCGCGCCGTAACCGGGTCAGCACCTCGTCCCCGTCCAATCCGGGGAGCCCGAGGTCGAGGACCACGAGGTCGTAATTCCCGAGGCTTGCTTCTCGCAAGGTTGCGGGCCCATCGGCAACCTCACCGACGCGGTAGCCGACGCGCTGAAGGAAAAGCCTCGTCGCGCTCCGGCTGGCCGGGTCGTCCTCGGCCACCAGCACGTTGTGATCGTCGTCGGTCGTGGTCACCGTTCCCTCCTCAACTTCGCTGGCCCTCGTTGGGGTGTCCCGGGTGCTCCGCTACCCACGGAGTGTCAGAGTGCCTGTCATCTGACCGGAGAACGTCTCGACGGGCCTTCGGGGCGGTCGTTCAGCTGGGCGAATCGAATGGTGGAGGCGAGAGATGTCCGCGCACGGCGACGGGGACGGCGCCCTCGACGCGACCCTTCGTGCAGATCGAGGAACCAGCCCACCACCACAGCTGAGCTCGGGCCTTGTCTTGAGCCTGCATAGGCTGCCATCCCTCGCCGTTAGCTCACCTCACGTCGTCAGCGAGAATACCGGTTGGCCGTTATCAGTGGTGCCGTTGTTTGCTAGCTGAGTTGCTGGTCTGGCGCTCGGTAGATGCAAATAGTGGTGCGACAGGCATGAGCAGTGCGAACGGCAGAGCGGGTGCGACAGGTGCCACGAGCGACTGGGATCGGACCAGGTCATCTAGGAGAGCTTGCAGCTCAGCCCGAGAAAGTCTCAGGGGCGCAGTCTCGGGGTGGAGTCTGTGGGGCGAGAGTCAGGGGGACGAGATTGTGAGGATAAGAGATCGTGAGTGGTCGCGAGGGGACGAGACTGTCAAAAGGATCGGCGGCGAGCCGCCAACCAGGCTTTACGCAGCTTTCGCCGCTCCTCCTCGGAGGTGCCGCCCCAGACCCCGGACTCCTGGTTGGTGGCGAGAGCGAACTCCAGACAAGGGTCCATCGCCTCGCAGGTGCGACATACGCGCTTTGCCGTCTCGATCTGGTCGATAGCCGGACCCGTAGTTCCGACAGGGAAGAAGAGATCGGGCTCGGTGTGCCTGCATGCAGCCACCTTTCGCCAGTCCTCGGCGTCCCAGTCAACCGAACGATTCCACATGAGTGCCACGGCGCCCTCCTCCGGTATCGTGCAGCGCTGTTGCGTAAACTTTGTGATCCGGTTCACATGACTGGCCGCGAAACGTCGGCCGTCAGAGCAATCGGTACTTAGTGAACATACTCCCAAGTGCTCACCCCGTGCAAGCAAAAGGCCGCTACCCGTCCACGGGTAGGTGAGAAAGAGCCTCGGAGTCATTTCACGGGACGGATCACCTCGAAATGACACAGAAGGCACCGCATCTGGCATGGCGAGGCCCCGGTACGCCCGTCTCGTTGCTGGCGCACCGAGGCGGCCTTGGACCCTGGCGGGAGAACACCGTCGAAGCCTTCGCCGGCGCCCTGCGAGCCGGCGCCCACGGGATCGAGCTCGACGTACGTCGTACGGCGTGCGGCATGCTCGTGGTGCACCACGACCCGTCCATCCCCGGTCTCGGCTTCGTCCACCAGCTCCGGCGCGAGGACCTGCCGTCTTGGGTTCCCACTCTCGACGAGGCGCTCACGGTGTGTGCGGGAGCGACCGTCGACGTCGAGATAAAGAACGCTCTCGGGGATCCCGGCCACGACCCGAGCGAGGCCGCCGCCTTCGACGTGCTCAGGTCCGTTGCGGCTTCCAGCTGTGAGGGGCTCGCTCGATCCCCGTCGGGTGTCGTGGTGTCCTCGTTCTCTCTCAGCACCATCGCCGCGCTCGCCTCTGCGGGAGCCGAGGTGCCGCTCGGTTTGCTGGTGGCCCCGGCACGTGACACCGCAGTAGCCGTCGAGGAAGCGGTCGCCCTGGGTTGCTCCGCATTGCACCTGTTCCATCTCGAGATTTCCTCGCGATTGGTTCAGAGGGTCCACGACACGGGAATGATGGTGGTGGCCTGGACGGTGAACGGTTCGGCGCGAGTGGCGGCGATGCTGGACGCAGGGGTCGACGCGATCGTCTCCGACGACGTGTCGGGTTCCCTCCGTGCGATGGGAGCCGCCCGCATGTGACGGGAGCCGCCCCGCATGTGACGGGAGCCGCCGGCCGATTGGCTCGCGACGGCGGTTCTCGGGGAGAATCGCGGGCATGAACGTAGTTGTTTGTGTGAAACAGATCCCCGATCCCGCAGCGCCGGGATCGCTGGACCCTTCGACCCATAACCTCGTGCGGGAAGGCAAACTGATCCTCGACGACTCGGACTCCTACGGGGTCGAGATGGGTCTCCAGCTGGCCGAGCAGGCGGGTGGTGGTGAGGTGACCCTGGTGTCGATGGCGCCGGCGGGCGAGACCTCCGGCCTGCGGACAGCACTCGCGATGGGTGCCGCCAAGGCCATCTTGGTGAGTGACGACATCCTGGCAGGATCGGATGCCCTGTCGACCGCCAAGGTGCTCGCCAAGGCGATCGAGCGGGCACAGCCCGACCTCGTGCTCGCCGCCACCGAGTCGACCGACGGCTATACCGGGACCATGCCCGTCCAGTTGGCGGAGCTGCTCGGCATGCCTTCGATCACCTTCGCCAAGAAGGTTTCGATCAGCGGCGGCACGGTCAGCGTCGAGAGGCAAACCGAAGCCGGTTACGACGACGTCGAGTGTCCCCTGCCGGCGGTCGTGACCGTGACCTCAGGCGTAGTGGAACCTCGTTACCCGTCGTTCAAGGGGATCATGGCGGCGAAGTCCAAGCCGCTCGAGCAGCTGACCGTCTCGGACCTCGGGCTCACGCCAGACGCGGTGGGCGCTGCAGGTGCCCGCCAGGAGGTGACCGAAGTCTCTGCTGCCGCGGATCGCCAAGCTGGCGAGAAAGTCATCGACGAGGGAGACGCGCACGAGCACATCGTCCGTTTCATCGAGCAGCTCAAGCTCGTCTAGCCCACCTTCACACACACCCAGAGGAGACACCTGAGATGTCGATCGAGAAGATCTGGGTTCTCGCCGAGAGCGCCGGCGGCGGACCCTCTAGCACCACCCTGGAGCTGCTCACACAGGCCCGCTCGATGGGCACGACGGTGGAGGTGGTCGCCTGGGGTCCCGCCACCTCGGATCTGGCCGGCACCTTCGGCGACTACGGGGCGAGCACCGTATACGACGTCGGTGACATAGGCGACGCCCTGCCAGGCGTACCTGTCGCCGCAGCGGCAGCAGCGCTCATCACGTCGGGCAACAGCCCCGACGCCTTCTTGTTCCCCGCGACCTTCGACGGCCGCGACATCGCCGGGCGGCTCTCCGCGCGTCTGGACGTCCCTGTCCTCACTAACGTCATCGGCCTGGCGGTCGACGGCGACGCGGTCCTCTCGCAGCACGCGAACTTCGGTGGTACGCAGTTGGCTACGGCGCGTTTCACCGACGGGCGACCCTGGCTGTTCGCGGTGCGTGCCAAGACCTTTGCCGCCGAGCCGGCCGGATCCGGCCCCGCACAGGTGCAAGCCGCCGCGGTCCCCTCTGATCTAGGCGCGTTGAACACCGCGAAGGTGCGCGAGCGTCACGTGGAGGAGCGCACCGGCCCGAAGCTCGACGAGGCCGCCGTGGTCGTGGCCGGTGGCCGGGGCATCGGCTCCGCAGAGAACTTCGCGATGGTCGAGGAGCTCGCCAAGTTGCTCAATGGCGCTCCCGGAGCAACCCGCGCCATCGTCGACGCGGGGTGGGTGCCTTTCTCGTACCAGGTCGGCCAGACGGGAAAGACGGTGAAGCCGACTTTGTACATAGCGTGCGGCATCTCCGGTGCGACTCAGCACCTCGTGGGGATGAAGGACGCGAAGAGCATCGTCGCCATCAACAAGGACCAGGACGCGCCGATCTTCTCGATCTCGGACCTCGGCGTCGTCGGTGACGTCCACCAGGTCGTCCCGAAGTTGATCGAGGCCCTGAAGGCACGCGGCTGACTTCTGGGAAGCCTCGGTCGGCGAAGAATCTGCCGGGCCGTCTTCGGCCGTGACAGCTACAGGCATGACACCATCCGAGCCCGCATTCGTCCGCCACGTGTGGGTGCTGCGCCATGCGAAGGCCGAAGCGGCTCTGCCCGACGATGACGACCACAGCCGGTCTCTCACAAGACGCGGTAGGCGCCAAGCCGAGGCTGCACAGCGTTTTCTGTCTGAGGCTCGCGGCCGTGGCGCGGCCGTGCCCCGCCTGGTCCTGTGCTCCTCGGCAGCGCGGGCCTTGCAAACTGCCGAGCTCGTCCTCCCTGCGCTCGGGGCCGAGGTCACGCTCGAGGTGGAGGGCGACCTCTACACGGCGGAGGCAGACGAGCTGATCGAACGCCTACGGCGAGTCGAGGACGAAGTCGCGTCGATCATGGTCGTCGGGCACAACCCGGCGTTCGCCGAGCTGGTGCAGCTCCTGCTGTCGGAGGCCGACACCGCCGGGCGCGGTCGTCTCGTGTCGTTCCCTACTTGCGCCCTGGCGCAGGTCGGCCTGCGGAGCGCGGCCTGGGCAGATCTCGTCGCAGGTTCCGGACGCCTGGAGGAGCTCTTTCTTCCGGAGCGCCGAAAATGACGTTCGAGCCCCGGTCTGCCGTCTGTCCCTTACCAGTATCAGTCCTGCTGCCAGTATCAGTCCTGCTGCCAGTATCAGTCCTGCTGCCAGTATCAGTCCTGCTGCCAGTATCAGTCCTGTTGCCAGTATCAGTCTCCTGCCAGCTCTCGTAGCAGCGGTACGGGCTCAGACGAGCGGCCAGGGATAGTGGTGGCGCTCGGGATCGGGAGAAGGGAAGGTCCCGTTCTCCGAAAGGGTTCGGGCGCGTCCATCCAACGCAGCGATCTCAGCTGAGGACAGCAGTTCGCGAAGAGCACCAGGCAACGTTCCCGGAAGCCGGGCGAGTGCGGCGCGAAGCTCCTCGGGCAATGGCTCGCCGGCGAACTCCCAGATGACCGTGCGCAGCTTGGGATCCCGATGGAAGCAAAGGCCGTTGTCGATGGCCCAGATGGTGCCGTCCTCGCCGAGCAGGCAGTGGCCGCTCTTGCGGTCGGCGTTGTTCGCGACGACGTCGAACGCGCAGATGGCCCGCAGCCTGTCGTGGTGCGCGGGGTCCTCGACGAGGGTGAAATGGTGCTGCGAGAAATCCGAAGGGACGAAGCGCTGCAGCGAGCCCGGACCGAGCGGCGCGTCGTCACGTTCCACGGTCTCTGGAACCAGCCCCCAACCGAGCATCTCCGACAGCGCGTACGCGGCGACCTCGCGCCTGTAGACGGCCTGGGGGAAGTCCCACAATCGCCGCTCACCCATCCCGGGCTTGTACACCACCGCCACCTCGTCGCCCGACTCGCAGCACCTGGCGAGGAACGTGCGGTTCGAGCTCCACGGGAGCCGGCCGACCACCTCGATCTCGCCGCGGGCGAGGATCCTCAGGTGACGGGCGGCCGGTGACCGTTCGTCCTGGGACATTGGTGTCCGGAGGGGTCGAGGGGTCCACCGCACAGCGGGCATGCCGGCCTGCCCGCCTTCACCAGGGTGGTCGCACGAACGGCGAACGCCGCAGCTTGCTCACGCGTGATCATGAACCGTGCCATGTCGCCGTCCTCGTCCTCGCCGACCAGCTCCTCGGCGACGAGCACGATCCGGTCGAGCGTCTCGTCATAGGTGACCCCCAGGGTCCCGACGGCCCAGTGCGGCTCGGTCGGCTGCTCGAGCTCGGGCGCCTCCGGCAGCTCGCCCGGCGCCTCGAGATCGGCGAGCAGGCGACCGAGGTACTCGGCCAGCACCGAGACCTGCTGCTTCTCCGCCTTCAAGGTGAGAAGTGAGCTGCCGCGGTGGCACTGCAAGAGGAACACCCGCTGGCCTACAGGGCCTTCTGTGCCGACCGTGAAGCGGTCGAGGTCGCCCAGGTCGAGTGCCGGGCTCACCGCGACGCCCTCTTCGAGGACGGAGGTGGCCGGCTCGCAGCGCCCGTCGGCTCGCTCGCCTCGAGCCCGCTCACGACAACGCCAGCTCGGCAAGGGTGGCGGTCGAGTTCATGCACAGCACGCGGTATCCGGTAGCACCCCGGAGAACGACGGTGACCGAGCAGGGTGACACGACGAGTCGCTGGAACAGGTCGAGAGGCACCCCGGCGGTGGTTGCGATCACCGCCTTGATCGGGTCCGCGTGCGACACCGCCACGAACGACTGACCGCGGTGGCTCTCGCTCAGGCGGTCGACGGCTTCCATCGCACGCGCCTGCATCTGGGCGAAGGACTCCCCGTCGGGGAACTTGAACGCACTGGGCAGCTGCTGGACCGTTCGCCATTCGCGCCGGCGCCGGACTTCGCGCAGCTTCGCCCCCGTCCACGACCCGCAGTCGCATTCGGCGAGTGCTCGCTCGACCTTCACGCGCAACCCGAGCCGTGACGCGATCGACTTGGCCGTCTCCATCGCCCGCTCCTGCGGGGAGGAGTAGACGGCGACCGGCGGTCGGCGCAACGCGGCGATCCGCTCGGCGACCGCGTCTGCCTGGGCCCGGCCCTGGTCGGACAGATGTAGGCCACGGGCGCGCCCCGGGAGCACCTCTCCCGTGGTGGGCGTATGCCCGTGACGGACCAAGAACGCGACGGCGGGGCCCGATGCACGGCGTGGTGGCACGCTGGTCCATCGTATGCTGCCGGTCGTGGAGCCCACCTCGCTCGTGAGCGGTGGCTCCTCGCCGGGGTCCATACCAGGTCCGACGTCGGCGTCTTCTTCTGTGCCCCACGCGTCCAGCGCGCGAGATGCCCCGGATCCGAGGCGTCGTGAGCAGCTCGCCCGGCTCGCAGAGCAGATCAGCGTCTGCGGTCTGTGCCCTCGCCTAGTCGCATGGAGGGAACAGGTCGCACGCGAACGGCGTGCGGCGTTTTCCGACCAGGAGTACTGGGGCCGTCCGGTTCCGGGTTTCGGCGATCCCGAAGCGCGCGTGTGCATAGTCGGCCTCGCACCGGCCGCGCACGGCGGGAACCGCACGGGCCGTGTCTTCACCGGTGACCGCTCGGGTGACTGGTTGTACGCCGCCATGTGGAGAGCCGGGTTCGCCAACCAGCCCACGAGCGTGTCGGTATCGGACGGGTTGAAGCTCCGTGGCGCCTACGTCCTAGCCGCGGTGCGTTGTGCCCCGCCCGCGAACCGGCCGACGACCGAAGAACGCGACACGTGTGCGCCCTACATGCGTCGTGAACTCGAGCTGCTCGACGACGTGCGTGTGCTGGTGGCTCTCGGGTCGTTCGCGTACCACGTCACCGCACGGGAGCTCGGTGTGAGGCCACGCCCGGTCTTCGGACACGGCGTCGAGGCACCCGCGCGAGACGGGCGCGTCGTGCTGTGCTCGTACCACCCGAGCCAGCAGAAC